>SR_TP_S13solDRAFT_1000389_pt1 | contig 18799 bp, 18 predicted proteins | sample SodReaTP_S13sol_FD_11159 | JGI IMG/M metagenome (IMG submission 11159)
CCTGGCCCGCCATTCCCCAGCAGGCCGCTGATACGCTGGTCCAGCAGATCGGCGGGCGTGCGGGTGAAGACCCCGTAGGAGCCCCTGCGCATCACGTTGGACGGCGGCTGGGCCTGGGGCTCGGCCAGGGCCACCCGCAGACGACCCAGCATCTCCCGTTCCCCTCGGTCACGTCGATCCTGCTCCGCCTGCGCCGCGTTGGCGGGCGGGGCAGGGCGGCGCGCGGCCTCGGCATCGCTGCGCTGCAGATCCCCGCGCACGGGCACCGGCCATGCCGTTTCCGTCTCGAGACGGATCGGTGGGGGCAGGGCGGCGGCCTGGATGGGGGGGAGGGACATTGGTTATAAGGTTGAAGGTTGAAGGTTGAAGGTTGAAGGATGAAGGATGAAGGATGAAGGATGAAGGATGAAGGATGAAGGATGAACAGGGATTGTAGCGCTGGGGAGGGCGTCGTGAGGACCGTTTATCCGGCAGGGAGGCGAATTCGCACGCGGGCACCGCCCAGGGGGGCCTGATCGATCTCGATACTGCCCTCGTAGGCGGCCACGATGTCGGCCACCACGGCCAGGCCGATGCCCTGGCCGGGTACCTGCTCATCCAGGCGCCCGCCCCGGCTCAGGATGGTGGGCACCTCGTCCGGGGGGATGCCCGGGCCGTCGTCACAGACCGTCAGCTCAAGTCCTTCACCCAGACCCTGAGCCTCCACGCGCACCCGGCTGCCGCCATGCTTCCAGGCGTTGTCCAGCAGGTTGCCCAGAAGCTCCATCAGGTCCCCCTCGTTGCCGCGAAACTGCAGCCCCTCGGGTACGTCGCACTCGAAGGCCAGATCCCGCTCCGGATAGACCTTGGCGAGGGTCGCGCCCAGGCGCTGTACCACCGGCGCCAGGGGGATGGGCGCGGTAAGCACGGTGCGCCCCGAGGTGGCGGCCCGCTGCAGCTGGTAGGCCACGATGCGCTCCATGCGTTCCAGCTGCTCCAGCTGTTCCCGGGTCTGACGGCGATCCCTGTCACCGCTGTCCAGGCTGCCCCGCAGCACCGCCAGGGGTGTCTTGAGGCTGTGGGCCAGGTTGGATAGGGCGTCCCGGTAGCGGGCCAACTGGGCCCGCTCGTGGTGGATGAGGGTGTTGAGATTGTCGGTCAGACCCTTGAGCTCCACCGGGTAGCGACCCTGGAGGCCGGGCTGCTCACCCCGCTCCACGGCACGCAGTTCCCGAGTCACCCGACGCAGGGGTTTGAGGCCCTGGTGCAGGGCCACGGCCTGGGCGGCCAGCAGGAGCACCGCCAGGGCGGCCAGCCAGGTCCAGAGGCTGCGGCGATATTCCGAGAGCTGGGCCTCGAAGGCGGCGCGATCCTCGCTGATGCGAAATTCCAGGGGATGGGAACGCTCACCCAGCTCCCAGTTCACCGTCAGTCTCACGGCGAAGGGCAGCTCCTCGCTGTCCGGCGCCTCGCCCAGGGCCGACGGGGAGGTCCAAAGGGCCTCGCCGGAGGCGGCGCGGATCTCGCCCACCAGCCCCGATCCCGGCAGCATGAGTCGGGCCTCGGGGAGACGTTCCGGCAGGGTCACCCGGCCGGCGCTGTCCACTTCCGTGACCCCCATGAGCAGATAGAGCTGGGCGTGCAGGCGCTCGTCCAGGGCCTGGGCGGCGCTGTCGCGAAAGGCCCTCTCCAGGGCCAGGGCGGTGAGCACCGCGAACACCGCCACCACCAGCGCGGCGATCAGCCCGACCCGCAGGCTGAGTGAATTCATGGGGAGTCCGGGGCGCCCAGGGTGAGCCGGTAGCCGCGACCGCGCAGGGTTTCGATGGGGGACAGGGTGCCGTCGGGGTCCAGCTTCTTGCGCAGCCGTGCGATGAGCACCTCCAACACGTTGCTGTCCCGGTCCTCGTCGTGGGCGTAGAGATAGTCGGTGAGTGTCTGCTTGGCCACCACCTGACCCGTGTGGCGGGCCAGGTATTCCAGCAAGCGGTATTCGAAGGTGGTGAGCGAGACCGCCGCACCCTCCAGACTCACGGTCTGGGCACCGGTATCCAGCACCAGGGGGCCCAGGGCCAGACGCCCATCGGGGCTGCCAGCGGCGCGCCGGGCCAGGGCCTTGAGCCGGGCCACCAGCTCCTCCATATGAAAGGGCTTGGCCAGATAATCATCGGCGCCCGCCTCCAGGCCTTCGACCTTTTCCTGCCACTGACTGCGGGCGGTGAGGATAAGCACCGGCACCTTGCCGCCCCCGGCACGGAACTGTCGGATCACATCCAGCCCCGAAAGCTTCGGCAGGCCCAGGTCCACCACGGCCACGTCGGCGGGATATTCCGTGAGCTGATACAGGCCGTCCTCACCGTCGGCGCTGGTATCCACCATCCAGCCCTCGGATTCCAGGCGCAGCCTGAGCTGCTCGCGCAGGGGGGCCTCGTCCTCGATCACCACCACCCTCATTACATCCACTCCCCGGTACGACCATCCACCCGGATGGTGCGTACCCGCTGGTTGTCGGTAAGCACCCGGATCACGTGCACCGGCACGCCGTTATGGGTCTGGGTCTCCGCGGACAGGACACGGCCGCCGACCCGGCGCTGCACCTGGGCCACGGCCTGGTTCAGGGATACCTGGGCCTGGGCCAGCAGCTGCAGGGCAGCACCGTGCTGCACGGGCGGTGCGGCGTTGACATACCCGACCCCGCCCAGACACAGGAGCAGAGCGAGGGCGGGGCCGGTCCACCGGGGGCCGCGGGAGGCGTTGGAGAATGTGCGTTTCATGGGACCCAAGTGTACCGCCTCACGGCGCCGGAGGAAGTTTTCAGGGCACCTCTAACTATTCATGAGCACGCCTCTTGATGCACTCAGAATAATTAGAGGCGCCTTTCAGTCGGCTCAGTCGGCCGCGTCCACGGCCACACGCACGCGGACCGTGGAACCCGGGTCGTAGTCCATGTGACGGGTGTAGTCGCGGCCCTGGTAACGATAGGTCACCCGGTAACCCGCATGACGTTCCTCCTCGTAGAAACGGTCCACGGTCTGACAGTGCTGCTCCTGGCTGGTATACACCTCGGTGCGCTGGCGGCTCTGGCCCATAGAATTGCCGACCATGGCGCCGGCCACGCTACCCACCACGGTGGCCACCTTGCGGCCGTCGCCCTTGCCGATCTGGTTGCCCAGCACGCCGCCGAGGAGGGTACCGGATAGGGTGTAGGCGCCGGTGCTCGGGCCGGTCTGGCGCACGTGTCGCACCGGCTGGGTCCAGCATTCCTGCTGCGGCGCGGCCACCCGCACCAGTTCCTTCACCGGACGCACGTCCACCACACGGGCCTGGTCGTAATACACGGCGGCGGTGCGGTCGTAGGCCTGGGCGGCGCCGGAGGCCAGGCTGGCCAGGGCCAGGGAAATCACAGCGATCTTGGTTTTCATGGCGGTCTCTCCTCAGATCCCGTTGTTGCCGTGTTCAGGATGCCCCGGGCACCCTGAACACGGCCTGAATCCAGCGGGATTCAGAACTGGGTGCGATAACGCACCGTGAAGTCCAGGCTGCTATGGCTGGGTGCGTGATACACCCTGGCCGGCGCCCGGTACACAGGGGCCCGATGCACGGGGCCATAGTGGCTATAGGACGGGTAGTGATGGCCCCGGTACTGGTGCCTGCTGTGGTGCCTGTACTGATGTTTGTTGCGATGGCCATAGGCCCTGGCATGGGGCGGCGGCCCGGGGCGGAACTTGCTGGTGCTGTGGGTTATGGTGGTCACACTGCCGTAACCCCCATGACCGTAATGCCCGGCCATGGCCATCCCGGGCAGCAACAACGCGGCACCCAGGGCGGCGACACCAAAACGAATCAGATGTTTCTTGCGCATGACGGCTCTCCTCACAGTTGCGGGCACATGCCCTCGAGAGTCGCCACCAGCGTAGGTCCGACGTCCTGAACACTTCCTGAATGAGTGAGGGGGGAGGCGTCAGGCGATAGGCGTGAACCCACCCGCTCACACCGCGCACGCCACCTGAGGCATCCTAGCCACTTGCCACTTGCCACTTGCCACTTGCCACTAACCACTTGCCACTGCCATGTCCCCTTTCGCCATCTTCCTCGCCTCTCTCATCGCCGCTTATTTCGCGTTCCAGTTCTGGCTGCTTTATCGCACCCGCAACCAGCAGGGCCGGCCGGCACCGGAGCTCAGCGATGTGCTGGACGCGGACATCCTGGCCAAACCACGGCTCGTGTTCTATTTCTGGAGTCCCGCCTGCCCCATGTGCGGCCAAGTGAGTCGGGTCATCGACCCGCTGCTGGAAGGCCGCGAGGACATCATCAAGATCAACGCCATGGAACAGCCGGAGCTGGCACGCCGCTTCCGAGTCATGGGCACGCCCACCCTGCTGGTCGTCTCCAACGGCTATATCCAACGGGTTCTGGTGGGCGCCAAGAGCGAGAAGGCGATTCTCGAACTGGTGGGTTGACCCCACCATCGCCGGATAAGCACAGCGCATTCGGCACAGCCAATACCAGCAGATGCTGATCGCGCAAAGAACGCGGAGACGCAGAGGGCGCAAAGCGTTATTGATCAAAAAACTCTGCGTGCTCCGCGCCTTTGCGATCTCTGCGTGATCAGCGTTGCCAACTCGAGACGCCGGAAGCGTTGTGCTTATCCGGCCCATAGGTTCGTGCATACCTTGGCAGTTCGCTGCGTCCAGAACCGACCGTCAGGCTGATTTATCCGCCGCTTTCCCCTATACATGCCCCATGAGCGGTTTCGGCTTTTATCTGCTGATCTTCCTAGCGCTGCTAATGGCCATGCAGCTCTGGCTGCGCCGCTGCGCTCGGCTCATGGAGGGCTGCCCCGCACCCCGGCTTGATGACCTGATCGATCCCCAACGTCTGGCACAGCCCCGGCTGATCCTCTATTTCTGGCGGCCCGGGTGCCACATCTGCGGCCAGACCTCCAGCATCATCAACCCCCTGCTGGACACCCGCCCCGACATCATCAAGATCAATGCCCTGGAAGAACTGGAGCTGGTCCAGCGCCTGCGCCTCACCGGCACCCCCGCCCTGATCGTCATCGCCGGCGAACGCATCGAGCAGGTGCTCATCGGCTCACGCAACGAACTGGAGATCCGCGCCCTCATCGACGCCTGGCCGGAAGCCGATGACGACGACTGAGCCATTTTTTGTGTATCTTCCCCCTTGCCACTAGCCACTAGCCACTAGCCACTAGCCACTGCCCTTATGACTGACACCGCCGCTGAACTTCGTGCCCGGCTCAACGCCGAGACCGGCCCCCTCACCTGGCCGGAGCTGGAACGCCATTTCGCCCGGGGCGTGGTGGTCCATGTCTCTGGGGAACTGGATCTCGTCGAGGTGGCCGCACGCATGGTGGAGGATGACCGGGACGCCCTCAGCGCCTGGCTGGATGCCGGCCAAGTAACCCCGGCCAGCGACGAACAGGCAAAAGACTGGCAGGCCCGGGCGGCGGAGTTCTGGGCCGTGGTGGCCGCCCCCTGGGTGGTCATCCAGGAAAAGTCCGGCGCCTGAATGCTCATCTGGTCCCGCACCCGCGGCGGCACCCGTTACGAGGTGCGCACCGCCGGCCGGGTGCACCGGCTCTACACCGACGGCATCTTCCATAGCCAGGCCCATCCTGAACGCCTGGTGACGGGCCACCTCTGGGATCTGCTCAGCCTGCCCGCACTGCTGCTCCCCAGGCCTCAACAGGCGCTGGTCCTGGGCGTGGGAGGCGGCACGGCCCTGCGCCAGTTGCGCGGCCTGGGCCTCCCCCTCGTCCACGGGGTGGAGCTGGACCCCGTACACCTCTACGTGGCCCGGCGTTTCTTCGGCCTGAAGGGGCCGGGCCTTGCACTGCACCAGGCCGACGCACGGGACTGGCTCAGGGACACGCCTGGCCCGCCCGTGGACTACCTGGTGGACGACCTGTTCGGCGGCCAGGAGGGTGAGCCCGAGCGTGCCGTGGCCGTGGACGGCCCCTGGTCGCGACAACTCCTGTCCCGCCTGGCCCCCGGTGGCATCCTGGTGATCAACTTCCCGGACCAGCGCAGCCTGCGTGCCTGCGCCCTGCTGTCCCAGGCCGGTCTGCGGCGGCGCTTTCGGGCCGCCTGGATGCTGCGCCACCCCCGGTATGACAACGCCGTGGGGGTCTTCCTGCGCACCAAGGCCACCCCGGACGTCCTGCGCAAACGCCTGGCAGGTCTCAGCCCCAGGCACCCGCTGCGCGACCTCGCCCGCACTACTTTGCGAATCCATCGCCTGACTTGAGCTGCCCTTGATGCAGGACAGCACCGGTGGTCTATGCTCGGAGTGAGCCTGGGGTCCGGGAGGTGGGACATGCTCGAAATGAACCCTGACATCGTCTGCGCCGTGATCGAACGGGCGCGGGAATTTCACGCCAAGGAAGAGGTGGTCATTCCGGAGGAACCGGGCAGCCCCGCCGATGACTGGGCCATACAGGTGCTCGCCGACCATGTCGACGACATGACCTACCTGGACCTCAAGACCCAGCTGGAAGACCTCGACCCTGAACAGCAGGTGACGCTGGTGGCAATCATGTGGCTGGGTCGTGGGGACTTCGAGGCGGACGAATGGAGCACGGCCGTGGAGGAGGCCAAGGACAACTGGACCCCCTACATGGCCGACTACCTCATTGCCACCCCCCTGGTGGCCGACTACCTCACCGAAGGCCTGGACATGCTGGGCTACAGCTGCGAGGACTAGGCGAGACCGCCGACACTCCCCGCCCTCGCCAAGCGCGATTGGGGGATCAAGACACCCATAGACACTGACTTGGATCAGCCCCCGGCCCCATGGGCTCGACTAGACTCACTGTGTAGCCATCCCCATGACCCGGGCGTGCCCGGGTCAGCAACGATCCCGGAGACCCCCATGACCGATTTGCCTGAGATACTTCTCGTCCCCGTGGACGGCTCAACCAACTCCAGCGCCGCGGCCAGCTACGCGGCCCGGATGGCGGAAAAGCTCGGCGTACCCGTGCGTCTGCTGTTTGCCTTCCCCGAAACCCCCCTGGACATGTTCGGCTGGCCCAAGGAAAGTGACCGGGCCGAAGACCTCAAGTACTTTTCACCGGGCGGTTTCGAAAACCTGCGCAAGGAATCCTCCAGCAAGGCCTTCGCGGCGGCTCGGGAACGCATAGGCCAGACCACCGCCTCGGTGGAGGAACAGGTCATCACCGGCATGCCCGGCAAGGCGATCCTCGATCATGCCGCTGGCAGCAAGGGCGCGATGATCATCATGGGTTCCCGAGGCCTGTCCAAGCTCTCGGAAGTCCTCATGGGCAGCACCACCCAGCGGGTGCTGCATCATGCCAAGTGTCCGGTGCTGGTGATTCGATAAAACCTCGGGGCAAGGACGCAAAAGGGCGCGAGGGCTGAAACCCTCGCGCCCTTTTGCGTCCTGATTGTCGGTAGGAATCAGGTGCGGAACTTCAGCACCTGGGCCCGCAGTTCCTCTGCCAGCTGGGCCAGGGATTCGCTGGCCTGGGTGGTGTGCACCACGTTGCCGGCGGTGGTCTCGGTGATCTCGTGGACCTGGTGGATGTTCTCGTTGATCTCCCGGGCCGTGGCGCTTTGTTGCTCAGCGGCACTGGCGATCTGTTGCACCATGTCGTTGATGCGGCCCACTGCGTCGGTAATGTGGTCCAGTGACTCACCTGCCTTGCCCGCCTGCTCGACACTCTGACTGGCCTGCTGACGGCTGCTCTCCATCACCGCCGAAGCCTCACGGGTGCTGGCCTGCAGCTTTTCGATCATCTCCTGGATGTCCGCCGTGGACTGCTGGGTACGGCTGGCCAGGGTACGCACCTCGTCGGCGACCACCGCAAAACCCCGACCCTGTTCACCGGCCCGGGCCGCCTCGATGGCGGCGTTCAGCGCCAGCAGGTTGGTCTGCTCGGCCACATTGCGGATGACCTGCAGCACGGTACCGATGTTATCGCTGTCCTGTTGCAGGGACTCGATCACCCCACCGATGCGGGTCACCTCGTCCGCCAGCCGGTCGATGGCCGTGACCGCATCGGTGACCACCCGCTTGCCGGAATTGGCCTCGCCCAGGGTCTGCTCCGCGTTGTCCGCGGCGCTCTGGGTATTGCGGGCCACCTCTTCCACCGTGGCAGTCATCTCGTTCATGGCCGTGGCGGCGCTGTCCATCTGGGTACTCTGCTGGCGGATACCCTTGTCGGTCTCCTCGTTGATCTGGGCCAGTTCCGTGGCGGCCGCAGCCACTTCCTCGGAGTGTTTGCTCATGGCCCCGATCATGTCGCGCAGGTTTGTCTGCATGGTGGATATGGAGGCCAGCAGGCTGGTGGTATCCCCCGACTTCAGGGTCACCGGAACGGTGAGATCACCGGCGGCCACCTGTTCCACGATGTTGGCCGCGTAGGCCGGTTCGCCGCCCAGCACCCGGGTCACGGAACGCACCACCAGCAGGCTCACCGCCACCGCCGCCGCCAGGATCACCAGGGCGATGACCAGGAGGGTCCAGAATACCCGCTTCACCTCCGCCAGGGCCTCGGACTCCGGCACCTCCAGTACCAGGCCCCAGCCCAGCAGGGGGATGTGGGTGTAGCTCCCGATCACCGGCGTGCCGGCGGCGTTGCGGTATCGGCCCACGCCACTCTCACCGGCCTGGATCGCCACGGCGGCGTCGGTTTCCAGGGGCCGATCCGACTGGGTGATGGAGGCGGCGGGGGTGATCGCCGTGCCATCCGAATCGTTGACCAGGTAGATCTCGGCTCCGCTGTCGCCGGCCATTTGCTGCACCCGCTCGAAGACGGTGCTCAACTGCACCGCACCGCGCATGACGCCGATCACCTCCTGACCCTGGCGAATGGGAATGGCCACGGTGCTGATACGATTGCCCGTGGCCCGGGAGACCACCGGACGGGAGATGGTATCGGTACCGGAAATGGCCTGCCGGAACCAGGCCCGGTCAGGCACGTTGAAGCCATGGGCCTCTTCACGGCTCAGCACCCGTGTACGGGTGTCATGGGCCACACCCACCAGGCCCCGGCCTTCAGGGCTCATGACGAAGATGGTGTCGTAGAAGCCCTGGGCGGAGGACATGCGCTCCAGCAGGTGTTCCAGCTCGCCCAGCCGGGACTCCCCGGCCGCTTCCAGACGCGCCAGGTAACGCATCTCATCCTGCCGGGCCTCGATCCAGTCCGTGAAGGCCTGGGCGTTCATCTCACCGGTGCCCTGGAGCTGGTTGATGGTCGCCTGGGTGTAGGAATCCCGGTACTGCACGAACACCAGGGAGGTGATGGCCACGATGGCGACCAGCACCAGGGTGACGATCATGAAGGTGAGGGATCCCGCGAATCCCATTGAAGCAAACAAGCGTTTCATTCTGATGTTCTCCTGATCCGTAGCCCGGACACTCTCCCTGACCACTGTGTATCCAACTCAATTCCGCCGGGCGAACTGACAAGCAGTGGCCTGTGCGCTCGAATTCGGCGGGGGTATTGTCCCAGCCGGGCCCTGGGGATGGTGAGACCGCCGGTCGTGAAAACACCCACGGCGAGAGTGGTTTAGTTGTACTAAACATATACATGACCTGTATCACTCCATTACAAGCAAACCACGGCCCTTTCTGACCCGCCGTCTGGATTCAACCCAGCCCCCACGGCACACTTGCCCGAACCATGTTCTCCCCCGCCACCCATACCTGGTTCTCCGACAACTTCCCCGAACCCACCCCGGTGCAGGCCCGGGGCTGGCCGGAGATCGCCTCGGGCGCCCATGCCCTGCTGGTGGCGCCCACCGGCAGCGGCAAGACCCTGGCCGCCTTCCTGGCCGGCATCGACCAGGTCATGCAGCTGCCCGAAGACGCCCCGCCCGGCGTACGCGTGCTCTACATCTCGCCGCTCAAGGCCCTGGTCTATGACGTGGAGCGCAACCTACGCGCGCCGGTCACCGGCATCCTGCGCACCGCCGAACGACTGGGCGAGACCGTGCGCCCGGTGCGGGTGGCCATGCGCACCGGCGACACCCCCCAGAAGGAACGCCGGGCGCAGCTCAAGGAGCCGGCCGAGATCCTGGTCACCACCCCGGAATCCCTGTATCTGCTGCTGGGCTCCAGGGCCCGGGAGACCCTGCGCAGCGTGCACACGGTGATCATCGACGAGGTGCACGCCCTGGCCCCCACCAAGCGCGGCGCGCACCTGGCCCTGTCCCTGGAGCGCCTGGCGGAAATCACCCACGCCGACCCCCAGCGCATCGGCCTGTCCGCCACCGTGAACCCGCCCGAGACCGCCGCCGCCTTCCTGGGCGGGGACCGGCCGGTGCGCATCGTGGACACCTCCGCCCGACCCATGATCGAGCTGTCCGTGGTGGTGCCCGTGGCGGACATGGAGGCGGTGCAGACGCCGGCCACCGGCTCACCCCCGGGCCCGAAACGGGGCGGCTCCATCCTCGGCGAGCTCTACGCCCGGGAGGTGGCCAAACCCACCCCGGAACGGGGCATCTGGCCGGCCATCTACCCGGAGCTGGTGCGCGCCATCCGGGAACACCGCTCCACGCTCATCTTCGTCAACAGCCGGGGCCTGGCCGAGCGACTGACGCAGCGGCTCAACGAGGCGGCCGAAGAGCCGCTTGTACTGGCCCACCACGGCAGCGTCTCCCACGAGCGCCGCGCCGAGATCGAGGAGGGCCTCAAGGCCGGGCGGCTCAAGGGCATCGTCGCCACCAGCTCCCTGGAGCTGGGCGTGGACATGGGCGCCGTGGACCTGGTGGTCCTGGTGGAATCCCCGGGCAGCGTGGCCCGGGGCCTGCAGCGGGTGGGGCGCGCCGGGCACCAGGTGGGGGCCGTGAGCCGGGGCATCCTGTATCCCAAGTTCCGGGGCGACCTGCTGGAATGCGCCGTGGTCAGCGAGGCCATGCTGGAGGGCCTGCTGGAGCCCATCGCCGTGCCCCGCAACCCCCTGGACGTGCTGGCTCAGCAGCTGGTGGCCATGGTCTGCGACGCCCCCCGAAGCGTTGAGGAACTGGAGCGCCTTGTGCGCCGCGCACATCCCTACCGGGAGCTGTCCCGCCCGTTGCTTGAAGGGGTGCTGGACATGCTCTCCGGCCACTACCCCTCGGCGGAGTTCGCCGACCTGCGCCCCTGGCTCGCCTGGGACCGCAGCGAGGACCGACTCACGCCCCGGCGAGGTGCGCCCATGGCAACCCGACTCAATGCAGGCACCATCCCCGACCGGGGACTGTACGCCGTGCACCTGGGCGGTGCCGACGGTCCGCGCCTGGGTGAGCTGGACGAGGAGATGGTGTTCGAGACCCGGGCCGGGGAGAACATCCTGCTGGGCGCCAGCACCTGGCGGGTGGAGGAGATCACCCGGGACCGGGTGATCGTCAGCCCCGCCCCCGGCGAGCCGGGCAAGCTGCCCTTCTGGCACGGCGACAGCCTGGGCCGGCCGGTGGAACTGGGCCGGCGCCTGGGGGCGCTCACCGGAAAACTGGGGCGCATGGGCCAGGAGGAGGCGGCCCGTTGGCTTACCGAACACACCCCCCTGGACCGGCTGGCCGCCGGGAACCTGGCCGCCTACGTGCACGAGCAGAAGCAGCACACCGGCGTGCTGCCCACGGACCGGGCCATCACCGTGGAGCGCTTCCGGGACGAGCTGGGAGACTGGCGGGTGTGCATCCTCTCCCCCTTCGGCGCCCGCCTCCACGCCCCCTGGGGCATGGCCCTGCAACACCGGCTCTCGGCGGGCAGCGGCTTCGAGGTGCAGGTGATGTACACCAACGACGGCATCGTGCTGCGCTTCGCCGATACCGACGCCCTGCCCGAGCTCAGCGAGCTGATCCCCGACCCCGAGGGGCTGGAGGCACTGATCACCGAGCAGCTGGCCAGCACCGCCCTGTTCGCCGGCCTGTTCCGGGAAAACGCCGCCCGGGCCCTGCTGCTGACCCGCAACCGGCCCGAGGGGCGCACGCCGCTGTGGGCCCAGCGCATGAAGTCCGCCCAGCTGCTGGCCACCGTGAGCCGCTACCCGGCCTTCCCCATCGTGCTGGAGACCTACCGCCAGGCCCTCTCGGACGTCTTCGACCTGGCCGGCCTCAAGGCCCTGCTGGCCGACATTCGCGCCCGGCGAGTGCGGGTGGACGAGGTGGAGACCCGCTCCGCCTCGCCCTTCGCTCGCTCGCTGGTATTCGCCTACGTGGCCGCCTACATCTACGAGCAGGACGCCCCCCTGGCCGAACGCCGCGCCCAGGCCCTGACCCTGGACCGGGGCCTGCTGGCGGAGCTGCTGGGCCAGGCGGAACTGCGCGAGCTGCTGGACGCGGACGTCCTGGCGGCACTGGAGGCGGAACTGGCCCGCGAAACGGACGAGACCCGCGCCCGGGACCCGGACGAACTCCACGACCTGCTACGCCGTCTGGGCGACCAGACCCTGGAAGAACTCACCCGCCGCTGCACCGCCGACCCCACCCCCTGGCTGGAGGCCCTCACCCGATCCGGCCGCGCCGCCACCGTGCGCATCGCCGGCGAATCCCGCCTCATCGCCCCCGAGGACGCGGGCCTGTACCGGGACGCCCTGGGGGTGGCCCCGCCCCCGGGCTTGCCGGACGCCTTCCTCGGTCCCGTGCCCGACGCCCTGGAGCAGCTGCTGCGCCGCTTCGCCCGCACCCGAGGCCCGTTTCTCACCCGCCAGGCCGCCCGCCGCTTCGGACTCACCGAGGCCCAGGTGATCCCGGTGCTGCGGGGATTGATGACGGACGGACGACTGGTGCAGGGGGAACTGCGCCCCGGGGGCACGGAACCGGAATGGTGCGACGCGGACATCCTGCGGCGCCTCAAGCGCCGCACCCTGGCCCGCCTGCGCCACCAGGCCGCCCCGGTGGATGCCCGGGCCCTGGCCCGCTTCCTGCCCGAGTGGCACGGGGTGAACCCGGAACCTGCCCAGGCCCGGGGCGGTGCCGAGCGGCTCCTGGAGGTGGTGGGGCAGCTGGAGGGTCTGCCCCTGCCCTGGTCCCTGCTGGCCGAGGTAATCCTGCCCGCCCGCATCAAGGGCTTCACCCTGGACCTGCTGGACATGGCGGCGGCCACCGGCCAGGTGGTCTGGGTGGGCGTGGGCGCCCAGGGCCCGAGGGACGGACGGGTGGCCCTGTACCGACGCGAGCGGGCGCCGCTGCTGCTCACGCCCCCGGAGACCGTCCCCGACGAAGCCCTGCACCGCACCCTGCTGGAACACCTGACCCGCCAGGGTGCGAGCTTCTACCTGGACCTGCAGGGCGCCGTGCAGCACGCCCACCCCGAGGCCAACGGCGAGGACTTCCGCGCCGCCCTCTGGGACCTGGTCTGGGCCGGGGCCATCAGCAACGACACCTTCGCCCCTCTGCGGGCCCTTGCTCGGGGTTCGGCTCGGGGTTCGGCCCGGGGACCGGCCCGCAGTGCCAGCCGGTCGGCCCGGCGCGGCGGCCAGGCCCTGGCTGGCGGCCGCTGGTCCCGGGTGGACAGCCTGCGAGGCGAGGACATCAGCGACACCGAACGGGCCGTGGCCCGGGCCGAGATGCTGCTGGAGCGCTACGGCATCGTCAGTCGCGAGGCGGCGCTGGCCGAAAACCTGCCCGGGGGCTTCGGCGCCGTGTACCGGGTGCTCAAGGCCATGGAGGAGGCGGGTCGCATCCGCCGGGGCTACTTCGTCGAGGGCCTGTCCGGCGCCCAGTTCGCCTGGGCCGGCAGCGTGGACCGGATTCGCGGCATCCGCCTGGAGGATGATCCGGCGGCGGGCGGCAAGGCCGAGGTGCGCTGGCTACCCGCCATGGACCCCGCCAACCCCTTTGGCGCTCTGCTGCCCTGGCCCGATCCCGCCGGCGAGGCCCGCCCCCGCCGGGTGCCCGGCGCCTGGGTGATCCTGGTGGACGGATTCGCGGTCTTGTACCTGGGCCCCGGCGGCAAGCACCTGGTGACCCTCGACCAGGAGCCCCAGCGCCTGCTCGCCGCCTGCTATGCCCTGCACCACATCCCCCGCACCGGCCGCCGACGGCTCATGGTCATCGAGCAGGTGGACGGCGTGCCGGTAAACGACTCAGCCCTGGGCGGCGTGCTGCTGGAGGCGGGGTTCGTGCGAGACTATCGGGGGCTATCCCGGGCCTGAACCTCGGCACCTGCTCCGAAAATCAAAAACCATCCTCTCGCCAAGACGCAAAGGCGCCAAGAAACCCTTTCTGACGTGTTTTTTCCTTCGCGGCTTTGCGTCTTGGCGAGATACAGCCTTTGCCTCGCCATCGAAGCAGCCCGCTACTCCCGCCAGTATTCCGGCCTGTCCAGGACACGCGCACAAAGCACCCTGCCGCGCACGGCACCCAGCAGATCCGGGCGCAAGGCCTGTACCATCCAGGCCGCTTGCGGCTCGACCGGATAGGGGGCGGTCAGGCCCAGGGGTATGGCGGGCTCAAAGCCATGACGGGTGTAGTAGCCGGGATGACCCAGCACGAAGACCAGGTCCACGTCCCGTTTCGCCAGCAGCGCCAGGCCCTCCCGGATCAGCGCCCCACCGATCCCGCGACCCTGGGCCCCGGGGACCACGGCAAGTGGGGCGAGGATCATGACCGTGACCGCAACCGATGCATCCTCCAGGGATGCAGCAGTGAACAGCACATGACCGACGGCGCGCCCCTTGTCCCTGGCGAGCAGGGAAAGCGTGGGTACGGCAGAGGGGTCCGCCAGCAGCTCACGCACCAGCCCCGCCTCCACCTCCGAGCCGAAGGCCGCGCGTTCCACCGCCAGGACATCCTCCAGATCGACGGCCCGGGCTTCCCGGATGTGCACAGGCCGTCCTTCGGGCATCGTCATCCCCGACGACGCCGATCCAGCTGATCCGCAAACCCGTGATTCACATCCCGGTGCCCGGCCTCGTCGGCCCGCACGGCGATGATCACATCCGAGAGCCGGGCATCCTCGGCCAGGCCCCAGTAATCGATGGCCAGTTGCGGTGCCGGTTCGTTCTCGCGGCGGCCTGACTCGATCTCCTCCAGGAACTCCGTGTAACTCGTCACCGCCTCCTCCTCGAAGTAGCCCACGACACGATGGGCCGTACGGGGCGAGATGAGATACAGGAGGAAGAAGAAGTTGTAGAAGACACCCTGGGCCAGGATGATCAGCCAGCGCTCCAGGCGCGTGGGCTTGGCGATCTCGATGAAGGTCAACAGGTGCATGCGCTCATTCTCCGCCTCATCCAGGAGGATGCGTATCCAGCCGTGATCGTCGCTCAGGTGCCGCAAGGCCCTCAGGTGCTGCAGTGTGGCGCCTACCATGCCGGGCACCGCGGCAACGGTTTCCAGCACCACGGCGCGATGCCCGTAGCGCCGGGCGAAGAAGGTATCGGCAAAAAACCGCAGCAGGCTGGTCAGGCCTCGGGCAAATCGATCCGATACGCCCTGCGGCGGATGGCTACGATCCAGGTCAACCGGGTCGGTCATGGGATGCCCCTCGATGATCGGTCCATGGTCATGAACGGCGTCATGTTGCAGGAAACGATGCCCAACATCCCAACTCCAGGACGAGGCCCAGGCATGTCTGCGAGTATAGACAGACGAGACCTTGTCGCAGCACACAGCCCCACGGCAAACACCGCCAGCGAATCCCAGTATAGTGGTGTACACACACAGGCCATCGAAACCGCGCGACCCCTCTGCGTCGCCTCGATATCCAGGGGCCTGGACCGATCACAAGCCACCAGCACAAGAGACACTCCATTGCAGGGCTTTCGTTTCCCACCCAGCCTGGCGCTGTCCCTGGCCTCCCTGTTCTGGGCGGGCAATTTCATCGTGGGGCGCGCCCTGCGCGATGCGGTGCCGGCCATCGACATGAACTTCTGGCGCTGGTTCATCGCGCTGGTGATCCTGTTGCCCTTCGCCGTGGTGGCGCTGCGCCGACACTGGACGGTGATACGCGCCCGGTGGCGCTTCATCCTGTTTCTCTCCCTCTCGGGGATCGTGGGCTTTCACCTGTTCGTGTACACCGCGTTGCAGACCACCACCGCGGTCAACGCCCTGCTGTTCCTGTCGGTCTCGCCGGTGATGATCCTGGTGGGCAGCTGGCTGCGCTACGGCGACCCCATCTCCCGTATGCAGATGCTGGCCATGGTGATCTCGCTGCTGGGGGTGCTGGTGCTGGTCACCCACGGCGAGCTGGCGCGCCTGCTGGGGCTGGAACTGAACATCGGTGACCTTTGGATGCTCGTGGCGGTGACGCTGTGGTCCGCCTACTCCGTGGTACTCAAGACCAAGCCCGCCGACCTGCCCCAGACGCCGTTGATCACCAGCACGGTGATCATTGCCATAGGGGTGATGACCCCCGTGTATCTCGCCACCCTGCCCGGCGGTGAGCCGGTGGAATTCACCGGCGGAGTTGTGGCAGGACTGCTGTACATCGGCATCTTCGCCTCGGTGATCGCCTACTTCTGCTGGAACTACGGCGTGGCGTGCCTGGGCCCTTCCCGGGCCGGGGTGTTCCTGCACCTGAACCCCCTGTTCGGCGCGGTGCTGTCGATCCTGTTTCTGGGGGAAGGCATCGAGGCCTATCATCTGGTGGGGGCGGCCTTCATCGCCACGGGTGTTGTGCTCAGCTCGAAACGGGCCAACCTGGATCCGGCCCCATAAAGCCCACGATGTCCCGGTGGGGTCCCATCGACCAGGTCAACATGCCAGGTCCGTGAAATCGGTTTTTTTGATACACCGCTCTCCACATGCACGGATGCATATGGTCTCAGCCCTTCGTCAGCACCACGATCACGGCTACCAGAATGCCACCCGCCAGGGCTATCAAACTGTATTTCCGGTGTTCCATTTCCGCCCTGGGCAAGAGGTGAGTGGCACCCACATAGACCAGCGCCCCGGCCGATAACGCGAGCAACGCACCCAGCGGCTCGCCGTCGATATGGCTTATGACCGGATAGGAAACCAGCATACCCATGGGGGTGGTGAGCGCAGCGGCCAGGAATGCCAGGTACATCGACCTTCGTGCACTCAATCCGGCGCGTACCAGCAGAAGGTATGTGATGATGCCCTCCGGGAATTCGTGCAGCACCATGCCGAGAGTTGCCAGATAACCCGTGAGAATGCTGACGGTGAAGGTAACGGAGTAAATGAACCCGTCGATAAAGGAGTGAAAACCGATACCCAGCATGGGCACAATGCCGATCGCAAAATCCCGTCTGGCCGGGTCTCTCTGGCATACGAAGGCGGTCAGAAAGCGGTTGAACAGGTACAGCCCCATGAAGCCGGTCAACAACCACGCCGGGGCTCCCGGGCTCAGGGAGAAGGAGGCCGGGATGATGTGCAGGAACGCTGCCGAGATCAGGACGCCAGCAGCAAAGCACATGAAGTACGTGGTGTTTCTATGGCCCCAGTCTGCGAAGCGGCGGATGGTGTATATGCCCAGCGCGGTCACGAGGGCAGCCACCAGGCTCGTCGTGAACGCCGTCCAGAACGCAGTCTCCATGGTCAGCCCCACGGCTGAAACAAAAGGGCTAACACGTCTCTTGTTCCAGTATCTGTCTGAGCACCGCCACGAAGCGTTGATTTTCCTGGGGTAGCGCGGTGGTTATACGCATGGTGCCGGTGCCGAGCCGCGGGTCACCCAAAGGCTTCACCAAGATATCTTCAACACGCAGTCGCTCTGCAATCACCGTCGCATCGTTGGGTGCAAAATCGGCCAGAAAGAAATACGTGTTTGTGGGGAAGGTTCGTACACCAAGCGCCCGCAATGCCGATGCCAGATCTTCCGTCCATGACCTCAGCTCGGAAATTCTCACACGTATCCGGTCTTCATGCTGCAGGGTGGCCAGGGCAGCGGCCTGGCTCGGCCTTGCCAGTGGATAGGCGTCATTGTTCCGGTTCAGGTCATCGGCGATCGGCCCTGGCAGCACCGCATAACCCACACGGAAACCCGCCAGGCTGTGAGCCTTGGAAAGCGTGCGCGTGACCAGCAGGTTCGGATACCGCGGCACGAGATGGACGACCGATTGCCCGGCGAGTCCGATGAAGGCCTCATCCACCAGGAACAGGGTCTCTGGATGACGACGCAGCAAATCCGGCAGCGGCGTCATGTCGAAGACACCGCCATTGGGATTGTTGGGGTTGACGATGACAACGAGTGTGGTCCCTTCGGGAATGACCAGCCCTGACAGGTCGAAGCTGAAATCTCGCTCCGGATCGAGTCGTGTCTCCGTGTAGGCTTTGGCGATCTCCGGAAACAGGACGTACGTGGGCGTGAGCAGGTGTACCTTCTGTCCGAATCGGTCGAAGAGCTGGCGCAGGATCAGTTCGGAACCGGCATTGATGTGGATTAGGTGTTGCGGAATCTCCAGCTGTCGACTGATGAGCTCTCGCAGTGGCGCCGAATAGGCCTCGGTGTAGTAGTTGCTGGCAGGCACCGCCGCCTGGGCGGCCACAATGGCCTCATCGATGGGCGGCAGTGGGTTCTCGCAGAGCAGCAGCTTGATGCCCTGGAAAGCACCGCCGCCCTTTTCCGCCAATGCAGTCATGCCCACCCACCCCTGCGACGCCTGCCTCCGCCGCCGCCTCGTTCAACACAGCGCTTGAACGCCGGCAGATGGCGTTGTTCAGATGCCTCCTGAAGCCTGCGCAATACCGTGATGATGTCTGCACGTTGTGTTCCCGAAAGCAGACGCTCGTACATCTCGCCGTTTTCGATCTCGGCGACAACGCCTGCTTCGCATGCCTCCCGCAGGCTGGCATACCTGGGCACTTTGCCCTGCCAGGGGTTTTCCGGCTTGGGCACGCCATAGATTTCATACAGGCCATAGAGGGCTTCGATATGGCGGGCCTCC
>SR_TP_S13solDRAFT_1000390_pt1 | contig 18750 bp, 17 predicted proteins | sample SodReaTP_S13sol_FD_11159 | JGI IMG/M metagenome (IMG submission 11159)
CATCCGCCTGCCATATGCCAGCGGTTTGCGTTGCATTTGTTCTGACGTGGCGTGCGAAACTGTAGCCGCGTATCAGCGTGTATTGCGCAGCCGCGCAGCGGGTATAGGCGATCACATCCTCGCGCCCGCGCGCGCCTTCCATGCGGACCACAAAACTGACCAGATTGCCTTCCAGCAGGCGTGTTTGCACGCCCAGATATTGCGCCTGCGGCGGCGGGGAGAGGGGCGCGCGCACCCGGTCTTCGTTGCCACAGGCCATCAACCCGCCCGACAGGGCAAGGGTAACAGCCGGCATATGAAGGGCGCGCAACACTCATGTCACTCCGCAGCGATCTTGGACTGGCCGCGCGCCTTGGCCATAGCCGACAATTCGGCCATCAGGCTGGATGCGCGGGCAATCGGGTTGGTCAGGTAGAAATCATCAATAGCATAGCGGAAATCGGCCTTGCCCAGCGATTTGGCCGCGATTGGCTGCCATTCATTTTCGGGCACGATGTCGATATCGCCAAGATGAGGCACTGCCCCCGTCAGGTGTTTGCGCAACGCGTTGATGGTGTCGAATGGCAGCACCGCCCCCAGTTCCGCCGACAATGCACGCAGGATGGCCCAGTTTTCCTTGGCATCCCCCGGCGCGAAACCCGCGCGCAGCGCCAGTTGCGGGCGCCCTTCGGTATTGACGAAAATTCCCGGTTCTTCGGTATAGGCGGCGGCAGGCAAAATAAGGTCAGCGCGATGCGCGCCCCGGTCGCCATGGCTGCCCTGATAGATGACAAAGGCACCTGCATCGATGTCGATTTCATCTGCACCAAGGTTATAAATCACATCGGCGTCTTTGGTCGCGGCGTTAAGCCCACCGTCGGTCACGCAGCCAATATCCATGGCACCGACGCGGGCAGCGGCAGTATGCAGAACCAGCATCCGGCCGCCGGTCTTTTCGGCCAACGCCATGGCATGGGCCAGCACAGCTTCGCCGTCAGCTTCGCGCAGGGCACCTTGGCCCACGATCACCAACGCGTCCCCATCATCGGATTTCGCGGATTTGGCCAGTTTTTCCAGCGCCGCGCGGTCTGTGCCGCCTTCGATCACATCATAGGTCAGGTCAATCGCAGGGCCGACGCGGGTAATATCGGCACCCGCCAACCAAGCCTTGCGGATGCGTGCGTTCAAAACCGGCGCTTCGGCGCGCGGGTTCGTGCCAATCAGGTAGATACGTTTTGCGTGGTCAATATCCTCGATTGTCGCGGTCCCGACATAGGCAGACCGGTTGCCCGCTGCCAGTTTCGAGCCATCCGTGCGGCATTCCACTGTGCCGCCCTGCCCTTCGACCAGCAGTTTCAGCGCATAGGCCGCTTCAACCGACGCCAGATCGCCAACAAGCCCGGCCAGTTTCTTGCCCTTGATCGCATTTGCAGCGGCGTCCAGCGCTTCGGGCCATGTGGCGGGGCGCAGCTTGCCGTTCTCGCGGATATAGGGGCGGTCAAGGCGCTGGCGTTTCAGCCCGTCCCAGACATAGCGCGACTTGTCCGACAGCCATTCTTCGTTCACGCCATCATGGTTGCGCGGTAGAATACGCATGACCTCGCGGCCCTTGGTGTCCACACGAATGCTGGACCCCAGCGCATCCATCACGTCGATGGTTTCGGTCTTGGTCAATTCCCACGGGCGGGCGGTGAAGCTGTAGGGTTTGGATACCAGCGCGCCCACAGGGCACAGGTCCACGATATTGCCCAGCAGTTCTGATTCGACCAGCGCCCCCAGATAGGTGGTGATTTCGGCATCTTCGCCGCGTCCGGTCTGGCCCATGACGGTTTGCCCCGCCACTTCGGTGGTGAAGCGCACACAGCGCGTGCATGAAATACACCGCGTCATATGGGTTTCGACCAGCGGGCCCAGCTGCATGTCTTCGCTGGCGCGTTTGGGTTCGCGGTAGCGCGAAAAATCAACGCCATAAGCCATGGCCTGATCCTGCAAATCGCATTCGCCGCCCTGATCGCAGATCGGGCAGTCCAGCGGGTGATTGATCAACAGAAATTCCATAACCCCTTCGCGGGCTTTTTTGACCATGGGGCTGTTGGTCTTGATCACTGGCGGCTGGCCTTCGGGGCCGGGGCGCAGGTCACGCACCTGCATGGCGCAGCTTGCCGCAGGTTTGGGCGGGCCGCCCACGACCTCGACCAGACACATGCGGCAGTTACCTGCAATCGACAGGCGTTCATGATAGCAAAAGCGCGGCACTTCCACGCCGGCCTGTTCACAGGCCTGAATCAGCGTCATCGAAATGGGAACTTCGACTTCTTTCCCGTCGATGATGATCTTGCGAAGGTCTGACATGTGTTATCTCTCCCGCAATCTGCGGCCAAGTGCGGAACGGTCGGCCATTTCGGCACGCGCATAGGTGCAGACCGCCTGCGTATTCGACGGGTCAACGCCCGCCTGTGTAAGGTAGCCATCCACCACGCCCTGCAGGCGCTGTTGTTCGGCTTCATCATCTACAAAAGCTTCGATCTGGGCGCGGCTGAAGCCCATACCGCGCGCCTGATTGTAAAGACCCATAAAGAATGTCACCCGTTGCAGGCGGTTCGGCCCCTGCAAATCCGGACAGGTATCAACGATGTGCTTGATCAGGGCCGCCGTGAACAACCCGTTATAGACGTCAGCATTGCCGCGCAGGGCCGCATTCACATCAGCTTGGGGCATTGCGTCGGCACGGATCGGACTGGCCAGCACCAAGGCAACCCCCAGAGCGGCGAATGCGGATTTCACGTCAAATTTAGTAGGCGCAAGGTGTTTCATTCGATCACTCCGCCGCCACCTGAACCGATGCACCGCGTTTCTGTGTCTTGATCCGGTCCACGATTTCATCACGGAAATTGCGGATCAGGCCCTGAATGGGCCACGCCGCCGCATCGCCAAGCGCACAGATCGTGTGCCCCTCGACCTGTTTGGTGACATCCCACAGCATCTCGATTTCCTCGACCTCAGCCTCGCCGCGCACAAGGCGGTCCATGACGCGCATCATCCAGCCGGTGCCTTCGCGGCAGGGCGTGCACTGGCCGCAGCTTTCGTGTTTGTAGAATTTCGACAACCGCCAAATGGCCTTGATGATATCTGTCTGCTTGTCCATCACAATGACCGCAGCCGTGCCCAGACCAGAGCGCAGGTCTTTTTGCAGATAATCATAATCCATGATCGCGCTGCGCATGTTTTCCCCACGGACACAAGGCACGGATGAACCACCGGGAATAACCGCCTGCAAATTGTCCCAGCCGCCGCGAATGCCGCCGCAGTGCTTTTCGATCAGTTCCTCGAACGAAATCGACATGGATTCTTCTACGACACAGGGTTTATTGACATGGCCCGATATTGCAAAAATCTTCGTGCCCGCATTGTTCGGGCGCCCGAAACTGGAAAACCACGCGCCACCGCGACGCAAAATTGTCGGCACAACGGCAATCGATTCAACGTTGTTCACGGTTGTCGGGCAACCATACAGCCCCGCGCCCGCAGGGAACGGCGGCTTCATGCGTGGCATGCCCTTCTTGCCTTCAAGACTTTCCAGAAGGGCGGTTTCCTCGCCGCAGATATAGGCGCCTGCCCCGTGATGCAGGAACAGGTCGAAATCCCATCCTGACCCGCTGGCATTCTTGCCGATCAATCCAGCGTCATAGGCTTCATCGATCGCATTTTGCAGCGCTTCGCGTTCGCGGATATATTCGCCACGGATATAAATGTAGCAGGTATGCGCGTTCATTGCGAAACTGGCAATCAAGCACCCTTCGATCAGGGTGTGCGGATCATGGCGCATGATCTCGCGGTCCTTGCAGGTGCCCGGTTCGGATTCATCGGCATTAACCACCAGATAGGCAGGGCGTCCGTCACTTTCCTTGGGCATGAAGGACCATTTCAGGCCAGTGGGAAAGCCCGCACCACCCCGTCCGCGCAGACCCGATTGTTTCATTTCATCAATGATCCAGTCGCGGCCTTTTTGCAGGATATTCTTCGTGCCGTCCCAATGGCCGCGCGCAATCGCCCCCTTGAGGGAGCGGTCATGCATGCCATAAATATTGGTGAAGATGCGATCCTGATCGTCAAGCATGATCTTTACCCTTGTCTGCGCGTTACTGGTCGCGCTTGCCCTGCCGCCAGATGCGGAATGTTACGATCAACGCCCAGGCAAACCCTGCCAGCGCTGCGAAATCTATCAAGAATGCGTAGCGGGGATCCCAGCCGAATTCGCGCCCCATCCACCCCAAAACGACCCACGCCACGATCGCCACAGCCATGACCGCGCCTGCAAGCCGTGCTTGCCGGGCCAAGGCCATGTCGCGGGGGGAAGGTTTTGCCATTCACTTGCATCCTGTTGCACTACTTCGCGCGTTTTGAAAATTCAGTCTCGCCGCCTTCGGCAAGAATTTTGGCCTGTTCAATCCAGCCATCGCGTTCAATGCGGCCCTTGAATTTCAGCCGTTCATCCACCCAAACCACATCATCAGCGGTCCAAGCTGCGACCTGCCAGAAATGGTACACACCCAGTTCATTCAGCACGCCTTCCAACTTCGGGCCGACGCCTTTCAGTTTCTTCAGGTCATCGGCCTTGCCCTTGGGCGCCTTCAGCATTTCGGGCTGCGCATCTGCCGCTTTTGCCGCTTTTGCCGCTTTCTTCGGGTTGCCCTTTTTGACAGCCTGCGCTTCTTGTTTGGACACGCCGGTTTCATCCACAGGCGTGGACAATGCGGGTTTCGGTTCGTGGTCCTTGATGGTCTTGGCCGTGACCTTGCGTTTGCTTGCCTTGGCGGGTTTGTCCTGCCACGGTGTCAACAATGGCACTTCGGTCCCGTCGATGCGCTTGATGGTGTCACCGATGCGTGTGGCCAGTGCGACAGACCCGTTCTGCGCCTCGCCCGTATACTCCTTCAGCGTGGTTGCCCCGCCCAGCGGTTCCGACGCGAAACGCCCGTTTTGCGGCCCGGCGGTGGGCACCTTGCCAGCGGCCAGATCGTCAATCAGTTGCGCGAAACCTTCGGCTGTCAGATCCTCGTAATAGTCCTTGCCGATCTGAACCATGGGCGCGTTGGAACATGCGCCAAGGCATTCCACTTCTTCCCAGCTGAATTTACCATCGGCCGACAGCATATGCGCGCGCGGCGCAATTTTTGCCTTGCACACTTCAATCAGCTTTTCAGCGCCGCAAATCATGCAAGACAGCGTACCGCAAACCTGAAAATGCGCAACAGACCCGACAGGTTGCAGTTGGAACATGAAATAGAATGTCGCCACTTCCAGCGCGCGGATATAGGCCATGCCCAGCATATCGGCGATATGTTCAATCGCGGGGCGTGTCAGCCAGCCTTCCTGTTCCTGCGCGCGCCACAAAAGCGGGATGATCGCACTGGCCTGACGGCCTTCGGGGTATTTGGTGATCTGTGCTTCCGCCCATGCCTGATTGGCAGGCGTGAACGCGAACGAGGCGGGTTGGTCTGGGTGCAGGCGGCGCAGCATTAGCGGTCAATCTCTCCGAACACCACATCCATGGTGGCGATAATGGCGGCCACATCGGCCAGTTGGTGCCCTTTGGCGACATGGTCCATGGCTTGCAGATGCAGATAGCCCGGCGCACGCAGTTTCGCGCGGTAGGGTTTATTGGTGCCATCCGCAACCAGATAGACCCCGAATTCGCCCTTGGGCGCTTCTACCGCAGCGTAAACTTCGCCTGCGGGAACATGGAATCCTTCGGTATACAGCTTGAAATGGTGGATCAGGCTTTCCATGGAGGTTTTCATATCCGCACGCTGTGGCGGGGTAATCTTGCCGCGTGCCAGAACGTCACCCTGCCCTTCGGGGGCGCGCAGCTTTTCTATCGCTTGCAGGATTATCTTGGTCGATTCCCGCATTTCTGCCATGCGCACAAGATAGCGGTCGTAGCAATCGCCGTTCTTGCCGATAGCCACATTGAAATCGAATTCATCATAGCATTCATAGGGCTGCGCACGGCGCAAGTCCCACGCCATGCCGGACCCGCGCACCATGACGCCTGAGAAGCCCCAATCCAGCGCTTCTTGTTCCGTAACGACGCCAATATCGCAAAGGCGCTGCTTGAAAATCCGGTTTTCCGTCAGAAGCCCGTCAATATCATCAAGCACCTTGGGGAAGCTGTGTGCCCAAGCCTCGATATCATCCAGAAGCGCGGGCGGCAGGTCCTGATGCACACCACCGGGGCGGAAATAGGCCGCATGCAACCGCGCCCCGCAGGCGCGTTCGTAGAACACCATCAGCTTCTCGCGCTCCTCGAACCCCCAAAGCGGGGGCGTCAGCGCGCCGACATCCAGTGCGCCCGTGGTCACGTTCAGCAAATGGCTCAGGATGCGCCCGATTTCGCTGTATAATACCCGGATCAAGGACGCGCGGCGCGGCACCTGCACGCCTGTCAGACGCTCAATCGCCAGACACCACGCATGTTCCTGATTCATAGGCGCCACATAATCCAGCCGGTCGAAATACGGCAGATTCTGCAAATATGTGCGGCTTTCCATCAGCTTTTCGGTGCCACGGTGCAAAAGCCCGATATGCGGGTCGCAGCGTTCAACGATTTCGCCGTCCAGTTCCAGAACCAGACGCAGCACACCATGCGCGGCAGGGTGCTGGGGGCCGAAATTGATGTTAAAATTGCGGATCTTCTGTTCGCCCGTCTGGGCGTCTTCAAAACCTTTGGAGCCGTCCATCATTTCGCAGCCTCCTTCTTCTCATCACCCGGAAGAATGTAGTCTGCCCCTTCCCAAGGGGACATGAAATCGAACTGGCGGTATTCCTGCACAAGCTGCACGGGTTCATAGACCACCCGCTTCAACGACTCGTCATAACGCACTTCGGTGTAACCGGTTGTCGGGAAATCCTTGCGCAGCGGATAGCCGCGAAAGCCGTAATCCGTCAAAATACGCCGCAGATCCGGATGGCCGGAAAACAGGATGCCGAACATGTCGAACACTTCCCGCTCGAACCAGTTGGCGCTGGGGTGAATGTCGGTGATTGACGGCGCGATCTCCTGCTCGCCCAGTTCGACCTTCAGGCGGATGCGGTGGTTTCGATACATCGACAGAAGATGATAGACCACGTCGAACCGTTTGCGGCGGCCCGGCCAGTCCACTGCGGTAATATCCACAAGCGTTGAAAATCGCATATTCTCGTCGCTTTGCAAAAAACGAACGAGTTTGGGCAGCTGCGCAAGCGTGGTCACAACAGTCAATTCGCCAAACGCGGTTTCATGGCTGACAACCGCATCGGCCATGCGCAGTTCCAACTGACCGGCAAGCTCTTTCAATGCATCCGACATATGCCGACCCCTTACCTGACCAATGTGCCTGTGCGGCGGATCTTGCGCTGCAATTGCATGATGCCATACAACAGCGCCTCTGCCGTGGGCGGGCAGCCGGGCACATAAATATCAACCGGAACAATGCGGTCACAGCCCCGCACAACCGAATAGCTGTAATGGTAATAGCCACCGCCATTCGCGCAAGACCCCATCGAGATCACATACCGCGGTTCCGGCATCTGGTCATAGACCTTGCGCAGCGCGGGGGCCATCTTGTTGGTCAGCGTGCCGGCCACGATCATCAGGTCGGACTGGCGCGGCGTTGCGCGCGGGGCCGTGCCGAAGCGTTCCACGTCATAGCGGGGCATGGCAACGTGAATCATTTCAACAGCGCAGCAGGCCAGCCCGAATGTCATCCAGTGCAGCGATCCATTGCGCGCCCAGTTTATGACATCCTCGGTCGAGGTTAGCAAAAACCCCTTGTCCTGCAATTCACGGTTCAGCGCCTGCGTGGCAACTTCGCGATCCCCGCCTGCGGTATTCGCCCCGGTCATCACTCCCATTCCAGCGCCCCTTTCTTCCATTCATACGCGAAGCCGACGGTCAGAACCCCAAGGAACACCATCATCGACCAGAACGCCGTCATCGACATTTCGGAAAACGCCACGCCCCACGGAAACAGGAACGCGATTTCCAGATCGAAGATGATGAACAGAATTGCCACCAGATAGAATCGGACATCGAATTTCATGCGCGCATCATCGAATGCGTTGAACCCGCATTCATAGATGGACAGTTTCTCGGGATCGGGGTTGCGCACTGCGATGATGATTGCCGACAAAAGCAACACCAATCCAAGCACAACAGCGATTCCAAGGAAAATCAGAATGGGCAGGTAGGATGCAAGTAGGTCTTCCACCTTTGGCTCCTTTTTCGCGCGGGATCAGAGGCACCCTTAGGGCCGCAGACCCTCTGAACCGCAACTTGGCTGCCCTTCATCTACTCCTGTAAACCGATGGGGTCAACCAAAGCCGCACGTCCATTTCACGAAAAAACCGCGCATTGAATACAATTGCATACCGGCCATGCAGCGCAGCGTGACAAATCACAGACTGCTATATTGACGGAGACACGCCCGTCACCAGCGGTGCCCCCTCTCGGGCGGAACTCAGACCTGCCACGCCGGTTTGCGCCGCGCGAAGAAGGCGCCGATTCCTTCCTGCGCTTCCGGTGATTGCCATGCGGAGACCAGTTCGTCGATGGAATGATCCACAGCATCCTTTGACACAGCCCCCCCAAGCCGCAGTGTAAGGGCCTTGGCGCGTGCGACTGCGCCCGGCGCACAGGCCAGATAGGGGGCGATTTCACCCTCGATCGCGGCATCCAGATCCTGCGGGGCAACAGCGCGGGCCAGCAGGCCAAGGGTCACGGCTTCCTCGGCCCCGAAAACCCGCGCGGACATGAACACGCGCCGTGCCATCGCCTGCCCCATCCGTGCCAGCACATAGGGGCCGATGGTCGCGGGTATCAGCCCCAGACGGGTTTCTGTCAGCCCGAATTTGGCATCCTGAACACCGATGGCCACATCGCATATGGCCATCAGGCCAACCCCGCCGCCAAACGCTTGTCCCTGCACCCGTCCGATCAACGGTTTGGGCAGGCTGTTCAACGCGCCCAGCATGTCTGCCAGCTTTCGCGCCTCGGATGCGCGGGTCGCGTCATCGGCGCGCATCTGGTCCTGCATCCAGCCCAGATCCCCACCCGCACAGAAACTTTTCCCGGCCCCGGTCAAAACTACAACACGCACGGCATCATCCGCCGCAAGCTGCGCGGCTGCGGCTGTCAATTCCGCAATCATCTGCGCAGACAACGCATTGTGTTTTTCAGGGCGCGCCAATTCCAGCGTCGCCACCCCGCGCGCGTCCGTGTTGATCGCAATCGTTTCAAACATCAGGTGTTCCCTTGCAAAAGCCTTGTGCCATGCGTGCGGCGCGTTCCAGAACATTGCGGTCCAGCCCAGTGTTCCAACCCCGCGCCACCAGCCAGTCATGAACGGATTCGGTTGCGACATTTCCTGATGCCCCCGGCGCATAGGGACATCCCCCAAGCCCACCCACCGCAGCATCGAAAACCCGCAGGCCCAATTCAAGCGAGGCTTCAATATTCTCCAGCGCGCGCCCGGATGTATCGTGGTAATGGCCCGCCAGCATGCTTGCCGGCATCTCTTGCAGTACCGCGCGCAGCATATCCGCAATCCGCGCGGGCTGGCCCTGCCCCAGCGTATCGCCAAGACTGATTTCATAGCACCCCATATCGCGCAGTTGCGACACCACGCGCACCACGTCATCCGGCGCGACAGCCCCGTCAAAGGGGCAATCGGTCACACAGGACACATACCCCCGAACGGGAATGCCCGCAGCACGGGCGGCATCAGTCACAGGGGCCATGCGTTCCAGGCTTTCGGAAACCGAACAATTCAGGTTTGCCTTGCTGAACCCTTCCGATGCGGATGCGAAAATCGCAATCTCATCCGCGCGCGCGCCCATTGCAGCGGTAAACCCGCGCATATTGGGGACCAAAGCCGCATAGCGCACAGTGTCCCGACGGGTAATTTGCGCCAGAACATCAGCGGAATCCGCCATTTGCGGCACCCATTTCGGGCTGACAAAACTTGCCACTTCAATGCGCCGGAACCCTGCGCCACTCAGGCAATTGACCAGTGCAACCTTGTCGGATGTCGGGATCAAACGCTTTTCATTCTGCAACCCGTCGCGGGGGCCAACTTCGAATATTTCAACATAGGCCATATGTCACCCCTCTGGCGGCGGATAGAATTCCTGCGTGTAAATCTGTGCGGGTCCGTCCTTTTGAATGGCACGCTGGAAGGCTGGCCGCGCAGTGAACATCTGTGCATAGCGCGCAGCAGGCGCTGGCAAGGTAACAAACCGCTGCGCCATCCACACTGCATACCCAAGCGCGATATCGGCCACGCTAAACTGCCCCGCCACCCAATCCGGTCCGATGGCGCGCAGGGCGTTTTCAAGACGGCGCGCTTCCAGCCGCATGACGGTGGGCGAACGCATCCGCTCCTCTCGCAGGACAATGTGATGCTGCGTCAGGTTCGCAAGATGCGCGCCAAGCGTTTCGGCATAGTGCAGACCTTGCAAGAAGGCGGCGCGCGCCCGCGCCCCTTCGGCTATACGCAAGTGCGGGGCCAGTTCTTCCGCCAGATATAACAGAATTGCACCGCTCTCATGCATGGGCAGGCCGTCAATCTCGATCGCAGGGACACGTCCGGCGGGCGAGCGTGCCACATGCGCGTCATCGCGCAACGACCGGTCAAAGAAACTGCAGGCAACAAGGTCATATTCGGCGCCGACTTCTTCCAGAAACCACAGCACACGAAACGACCGCGATTGCGCCACATGCCATAACCGGATCACAGCCATCCCCCGAACCCAAGCGCCCCGACTGTGACCGGTGATTGGGCCGCATATATGCCAGACCGGACTGCGGGCGTGCTCATTCCTCCAACTCCTCCAGACGCACAAGTGCCGCCCCTGCCTCGACCTGTGCGCCCGCACTTGCCAGCACTTCCGCAACACGGCCCGCGCGACTGGCCGTTAGCGTGTGTTCCATTTTCATAGCCTCCAGTATCACCAGCCGCGCACCTTCCGCCACATCATCACCAACTGCGACAAACACCGCCTTGACCTGTCCGGGCATGGGGGCTGTCACACCATTCGCCCCGCTGGCCTGCGTGCTTTGCTGATGCAACGGGTCCACAAGCGTAAAAAGGCGCGGCGTGGCACCAAATATATAAACGCTACCATTGATATTGCGCGCACATCTGCACCCGTCCGACACATGGTAGCCAGCTTTGTCTGCGGTCACTTCAAGCTGCGTATCCCCAATGACAACCATCGCTTGCGCCGGTCCTGTCACAGCAAGCCGCAGCGCATGCAGATCATCGCCGCATATCAAGCGGATATCGCGCCAGACAAGTCCGGTCGGGCTGAAACCTGCAAGCGGGTGGGTCAGCCCGTCCAGTCCTATCGCACAGGCCGCCGCGACCGCCAAGTCGTCAGACCCTGGCGCTGCGGTCTGGGTCAGACTGTCAATATCGCGGCCAATCAAGCCGGTATCCACATCGCCTGCACGAAATCCCGCATGCCGGGTCAATGCCCCAAGAAACGCCAGATTCGTGACCGAACCTGCGACTTCAGTTGCCACCAGCGCAGCCTCCATCCGCTGAAGGGCAATCGCGCGGTTTGGCCCATGCGTAATAACTTTGGCAATCATCGGGTCATACCACGGACTGATCTCGTCGCCCGCACGCACGCCAGTATCAAACCGCGCAGTCGGACAGAACTGCAAATGCGCCAGCCTGCCGGTTGCAGGCAGGAAGCCTGCTGCAACATCTTCGGCATATAGCCGCGCCTCGAACGCATATCCGTTGATTGACAGCTGGTCCTGCGCACAGGGCAACCCCTCGCCCGAGGCGACGCGCAACTGCCACTCTACCAGATCGACACCTGTAATGGCCTCGGTGACGGGGTGTTCCACCTGCAAGCGCGTGTTCATTTCCATGAACCAGAACCTGTCGGGGCGTAGCCCGTCACTGCCATCAACGATAAATTCCACAGTGCCCGCACCCGCATAGCCGATCGCGCGGGCGGCGCGGACTGCGGCCTGCCCCATGGCAGCGCGCATCTGCGCAGTCATGCCGGGGGCGGGGGCTTCCTCAATCACTTTCTGATGGCGCCGCTGAAGCGAACAGTCACGCTCGAACAAATGCAGCGCGTCCACGCCATCGCCGAACACCTGCACCTCGATATGGCGGGGCTTGGTGACATATTTTTCTATCAGGACCGCATCATTGCCGAAGGCCGCCGCCGCCTCGCGCTTGGCACCGTCAAGCGCGTCCATGAACCCCGCAGGGGTTTCCACCAGACGCATCCCCTTGCCACCACCGCCCGCTACGGCCTTGATCAGCACAGGGTAACCTATTACATCAGCAGCACCCGCCAGATGCTCAGGGTCCTGATTGCTGCCATGATAGCCGGGCACAACCGGCACACCGGCATCCTGCATCAGCGCCTTGGCCGCATCCTTCAGCCCCATCGCGCGGATCGCACTGGCCGAGGGGCCGATAAACACCAGACCCGCTGCCGTCACCGCATCCACGAAATCGGGATTTTCGGACAAAAACCCGTATCCCGGATGAATGGCCTGCGCACCAGTGTCGAGCGCCGCACGAATGATGACATCCCCGCGCAGGTAGCTGTCGCGCGGCGCGGGTCCACCGATATGGATGGCCTGATCCGCCAGTCCCACATGCATGGCCTGCACATCCGCATCAGAATAGACTGCGACCGTGCGCACCCCCATGGACCGGGCCGTGCGGATGATGCGGCACGCAATTTCGCCGCGATTGGCGATCAGGATTTTATCAAACATGGTTCAGCATCCTCTTCAACGGCCGTCTGGGGGCGCTGCCCCCCATCGTCTTGCGACGATGCCCCCCGGAGTATTTCGTGCAAGATGAAATCTCGGCCAGTTTCATCTTGCAAAAAATACTCCCGCCGGAGGCGAGCTTCTTTTCTACATACGGAACACACCGAAGCGCGTCGCCTGGATCGGGGCATTCAATGCAGCCGACAATGACAAGGCCAGCACCTGCCGCGTTTGACGGGGGTCGATAATGCCATCATCCCAAAGCCGCGCAGAGGCGTAGAGCGGGTGGGACTGGCGTTCGAACATCTCGATGGTGGGGCGCTTGAATTCGGCTTCATCTTCCACACTCCAGCTTTCGCCTGCACGCTCCAGCGCGTCGCGCTTCACAGTGGCCAGCACGCCCGCCGCCTGTGCACCGCCCATCACGGAAATGCGGCTGTTGGGCCATGTCCACAGGAAGCGCGGGCTGTAGGCGCGGCCCGCCATGCCGTAATTGCCCGCGCCAAAACTGCCGCCCACCAGCATTGTGATCTTGGGCACGGATGTGGTGGCCACGGCGGTCACCATCTTGGCCCCGTGGCGCGCGATGCCTTCGTTTTCATATTTGCGCCCGACCATGAAGCCCGTGATATTTTGCAAGAACACCAGCGGAATGCGGCGCTGGCTGCACAGTTCGACAAAATGCGCGCCCTTCACCGCAGCCTCGGAAAACAGCACACCATTATTGGCGACAATCCCTACAGGGCAGCCCATGACATGGGCAAACCCCGTCACAAGCGTTTCCCCGAAACGGGGTTTGAACTCGTCAAAGCGCGACCCGTCCACCACACGCGCGATCACTTCGCGAATGTCATAGGGGGTGCGCAGATCGGCAGGCACGACTCCGAAAATCTCGTTCGGGTCATAGGCCGGGTCTTCGGGGTTCTGCCACTGAACAGTTGCGGGTTTTGACCGGTTGAGGTGACTGACCGCACGGCGCGCCAGCGCCAGCGCATGGGCGTCATCCTCGGCCAGATAATCGGCCACGCCCGACAGGCGGGTATGCACATCGCCGCCGCCCAGATCTTCGGCGCTGACCACTTCGCCGGTGGCGGCCTTGACCAGCGGCGGCCCTGCCAGAAAGATGGTGCCTTGGTCGCGCACAATGATGGTGACATCTGACATGGCAGGGACATAGGCCCCGCCTGCCGTGCAGGACCCCATCACAACCGCAATCTGCGCGATCCCTTTGGCCGACATCTGCGCCTGATTGTAGAAAATGCGCCCGAAATGGTCGCGGTCGGGGAAAACTTCGTCCTGATTGGGCAGGTTTGCACCGCCACTATCGACCAGATAAATACAAGGCAGGTGGTTTTCCTCGGCGATTTCCTGCGCGCGCAGATGCTTCTTGACCGTCATCGGGTAATAGGTGCCACCCTTCACGGTGGCATCATTGCAGATGATCATGCACTCCTGCCCCGACACCTGACCGATCCCCGCGATCACCCCTGCACAGGGGGCAGCCCCGCCATACAGGCCATGCGCCGCTGTCGCGCCCACTTCCAGAAACGGGCTGCCTGCATCCAGCAAATTAGCAACACGGTCCCGCGGCAGCATCTTGCCACGCGCCAGATGGCGCGCGCGCGCCTTCTCGCCGCCGCCAAGTTGCGCAAGGTCAATCGCCGCACGTATTTCTGCCAAGGCGGCTGTGTGTCCGTCATGATTTGCGCGAAACGCGTCCGACCCTGCAAGCACAGATGACTGAAGCTTCATGCCCTACCCCCGATATTAATGTTCACTCCGATCTGCCCGCTACGGCACGGCGCGCCATGTTGCGACACTGCGCCACAGCCAAGGCTTGTCGAAGTTTGATGCAGGTCAAAGCAGCCCGTCCCAGTGGCACGCAACATCCGCGCTCTTTGCATTGATGGGGAAAGACCATGAAAATAAAGAATATTCTTGCATGCGCAATTTCTGCACTGGCACTGTCGGGCGGGGCTGCCATGGCGCAACAGGCTGGCGACTGGACGCTGGGCGTTGGCCTTGGCCATGTGAACCCGAAATCCAACAACGGCACGCTTGCGACCCTTCCGGCCAGCATTGGCAGCAGCACACGCCCGATCCTGACTGCGGAATATTTCATTCAGGACAATCTGGGGATTGAACTGCTGGCGGCAGTGCCGTTTCGCCATTCGATCAGCCTGAGCGGCGTGCAGGTCGGCACCACCAAACAACTGCCGCCGACCGTTTCGTTGAATTATCACTTTTCCAACGACAGCCCGATCACCCCGTTCTTGGGGGCCGGTATCAATTATACCAGTTTCTTCAGCACCAGATCGCCGCTTGGCAATCTGAAGATCAAGGATTCCTGGGGGCTGGCGCTGAATGCGGGTGTTGATTTCGCCGTCAGCGACCGCAGCGCAATCCGTGCGAACCTGCGATATATCAACATTCAGTCGGATGTGTTGCTTGACGGTACGAATATCGGCAAAGCCAAGATCGACCCTTGGGTTGCGTCGATATCCTACGTTCATCGGTTCTGAGCGGGACGCCAGCCACAGCTTGGGGCGCGCCATCCGGGTGCGCCCTTCACCTAGATTCCGGGTCACGGTCCCTGCCATGACTATCGCGCGCCTTGCAGGACGGACCACAGATACAGCGTCTGTTCAGCGGTCATGGTCATTGCACAGCCCAGAAAGGCCGGACTGGCCCCTGTGCCGCCCTGCCATTGCGCCGCTTCAAAGCTGCACCGCGCATCCCGAAAGCCGATCCATGCACGCTGCATATCGCGGGCACTGTCAGACAGGGAAATCGCGGCATTCGTGCGATCCGCATCTTGCGCGGTCAGATCCGCGCGCAGGGCTTGATAGGCACCATTCAGCCTGCCATCCCAATGATCCAGTTCTGCATCCAGACAGAAGCCCATGCCGATGGTCGTATCCCCGCCGGGCTGTTCCATACATGCAGTCGCCGCGCGGCCAATGCAGTCATAGCCCTGTGCGTCATCTGACACTGCGGCAAGGCACAGTTCGGTCGGGGCGGGATCGAAACTAAAGTCCGCGGCACTCACAGGCACTGCAATCAAGGCGGCAAGAAGGATGGTCAGGCGCATGGAGTTTTCCTTTTGACAAGCACAGCTGAATCCTACCCCATTGCCCCCATCAATTCACGTCCGACAAGCATGCGACGAATTTCCGACGTGCCTGCACCGATTTCCATGAGTTTCGCATCGCGGAACAGGCGGCTGACGGCGCTGTCATTCATGAACCCAGCACCGCCCATCGCCTGCACCGCCTGATGGGCCTGCACCATCGCCTGTTCGGACGCGTAAAGCACGCAAGCCGCCGCATCCGCGCGCGTGACCGCACCACGGTCGCAAGCCTTGGCCACTTCATAGACATAGGCGCGGGCGGAATTCATGGCCGTATACATATCGGCAATCTTGCCCTGCATCAGTTGAAAACTGCCGATGGGCTGGCCGAATTGGTGCCGGTCGCGCAGGTATGGCATGATTTCATCCAGACACGCCGCCATGATACCCGTGCCAATGCCCGACAAAACCACGCGTTCATAATCCAGCCCCGACATAAGGACACGCACGCCGCGCCCCTCATCGCCAAGCACATTGTCAAACGGCACTTCCACGTCCTGAAAGACCAGTTCAGCGGTGTTCGACCCGCGCATGCCCAACTTGTCAAAATGCGGGCTGGTGGAAAAGCCGGTCATGGATTTTTCGATCAGAAACGCCGTGATCCCCTTGCTGCCCGCAGACGCGTCGGTTTTGGCATAGACGACCAGAACATCAGCGTCGGGGCCATTGGTGATCCAGTATTTTGTACCATTCAGTATATAGCGGTCATTCTTCTTGTCGGCGCGCAGTTTCATGCCCACCACATCGGACCCTGCACCCGCTTCGGACATGGCAAGCGCCCCGACATGTTCGCCGCTGACCAGTTTGGGCAGGTAACGGTCGCGCTGCGCGTCCGTTCCGTTCAGCTTGATCTGGTTGACACACAGGTTGGAATGCGCACCGTAAGATAGCGACACAGACGCCGAGGCGCGCGCGATTTCTTCCACCGCGATGACATGCGCCAGATAGCCCATATCGGCACCGCCATAGGTTTCAGACACAGTAATGCCCAAAAGCCCCAACTCCCCCATTTCACGCCACAATTCGGCGGGAAAGGCGTTGGTGCGGTCAATTTCCGCCGCCATGGGTTTGACGCGGTCCTGCGCCCAGCGGTGAACCATGTCGCGCAGGGCGTTGATCTCGTCGCCCAAGTCGAAATTCATTGAAGCCGTGAACATGCGCCAATCCTCCCGCAACTGAACGCTTGTTCAATTCATACGCAGGCGGGGTGCGTGCGTCAAACAAAATCTTGCTTGGAAAAAGACAGGGGGCCAAGGCCCCCTGTATTGAGTATTTCTGGCAAGATGAAGATGCGGGTCTAGCGCAGATCCGGTGGGGTGGCGTCCAAGCGCAGCGCATCAACCAAGGAGTCGAGCGTTTCAGTCGTCGTGCGGTTTTCCCCCAGACGGCGCACGGACACTGTGCGTTCCGTCACTTCGCGCGCACCGATCGCCAGAATAACGGGCACCTTGCCAACGGAATGTTCGCGCACCTTGTAGTTGATCTTTTCGTTTCGCAGATCAAGTTCGGCGCGGATACCCGCTGCCTGCAATGTCGTCATCACTTCGGCGCAATAATCGTCCGCGTCCGAAATAATGGACGCCACAACCACCTGACGCGGGGCCAGCCAGAACGGCAGTTTGCCCGCGAAGTTTTCGATCAGCATGCCGATGAAGCGTTCAAAGCTGCCCAGCACCGCGCGGTGCAGCATAACAGGGCGGTGCTTGCCCCCATCTGCACCGATATAGGCCGCGCCCAGTCGTTCCGGCAGGTTGGGGTCCACCTGAAGTGTGCCGCATTGCCAGTCGCGCCCGATGGCATCGGTCAGCACGAATTCAAGTTTCGGGCCGTAGAACGCCCCTTCGCCGGGGAATAGTTCATAGTCATGCCCCGCCGCGCGGCAGGCATTGCCCAGCGCGGCCTCGACCCGGTCCCAGCTTTCATCACTGCCGATGCGCTTTTCGGGGCGGGTGGACAGTTTGATGCGCCACTGATCGAAGCCCAGATCGGCATAGACCCCCGACAGGAATTCAATGAATTTCTTCGATTCTGCCTCGATCTGATCCTCGGTGCAGAAGATATGACCGTCGTCTTGCGTGAAGCCGCGCACCCGCATGATGCCATGCAGCGCGCCCGAGGGTTCATAGCGCGCACATGACCCGAATTCGGCCATGCGTAGCGGCAGATCGCGGTAGGATTTCAACCCGTGGTTATAGATCTGCACATGGCAGGGACAATTCATCGGTTTCAGCGCATTGACGGTCTTTTCGCGGGCGTGATCCTCGTCAACCTCGACGATGAACATATTCTCCTGATAATTGTCCCAATGGCCCGAATCTTCCCACAGCTTACGGTTGACGACCTGCGGGGTGTTCACCTCGAGATAGCCGCCGCGGCGCTGCTGGCGGCGCATGTAATCCTGAAGGCTAGTATAGATTGACCAGCCATTGGGGTGCCAGAACACCTGACCGGGAGCTTCTTCCTGCATATGGAACAGGTCCATTTCGCGGCCCAGCTTGCGGTGGTCGCGCTTGGCGGCTTCCTCCAGCATGGTCAGATGGGCCTTCAGGTCGTTGCGGTTCTTGAAGGCCACGCCGTAGATACGTTGCAGCATGGGGCGTGTGCTGTCGCCCAGCCAATAGGCGCCTGCGATATTCATCAGCTTGAAGGCATCTGCGGGCACCTGTCCGGTGTTTTGCAAATGCGGGCCACGGCACAGATCCTGCCAGTGTCCGTGCCAATACATGCGCAGCGGCTCGCCTTCGGGGATGCGGTCGATCAGTTCAATCTTGAACGGCTCATTCGCGTCCTTGTAGTGCTGGATGGCGCGCGCGCGGTCCCAGACTTCGGTGCGCACAGGCTCGCGGGCGTTGAT
>SR_TP_S13solDRAFT_1000391_pt1 | contig 18732 bp, 17 predicted proteins | sample SodReaTP_S13sol_FD_11159 | JGI IMG/M metagenome (IMG submission 11159)
GCATCCATTCGCGAGCTTGCTCGAGCGTGGCGAAGCCCTTCGACGGGAAGCCCGGGCGGTATTTCAGCGTCCGGAACAGTGCCTCGGAGTAGGCGTTGTCGTTGCTTACCCGGGGGCGGCTGCGCGAGGGTGTGATCCCAAGGTCGTAGAGCTTCTGCAGGAATGTCGCCGCCTTCATGGGACTGCCGTTATCGGAGTGCAGAATCAACGGCTTGTCCCTCGCGGCCAGATGCTCCCGCCAGTGGGCTTTTTCGATGAGCTCACTGGCCAGGTCGCCGTTCTCGGCGGCGTGGACCTCATGACCGACGATCTTGCGGCTGAATACATCCACGATCAGGTAGAGGTACCACCAGGTCCCGCAAGCCGGTCCGGGGAGCCAGGAAATATCCCAGGACCACAGCCGGTTCGGCGCATCCGCCACGTGGGTTGTGGGCGGCCGTCTGCCTTGAGGGGCCTTGTGACGGCCGCGGTGATGATTCTGGTCCTGATCGCGCAGCAGCCGGTAGAACGTTGACTCCGAGGCGACGTAGCGGCCCCGGTCGGCCTGGTCTGCGACTATGTAAGCCGGCGGCTGACTGCGGTAGCGGAGCTCATTGCAAAGATCCAGAATCACCGTGCGCTCCCGCTCTGAGAGTTTGTTGTGCGGCTCCGGGCGTTCGGCATCCGCACGGCCGTCCGAGCGCACACCCTCAGGTCGGCTCCAGCGCTGGTAGGTGCGAACACTGACGCCGATGATGGCGCAAGCTTTGGCCAGCCGGGCTCCGTCGCGCTGCGCCTGTGCAACCAGGGCGACGGTGTGCTGGCGATCCGGGAGGCTGGTCAGTCGTCCTCGTCGTTGCGGCCCCAGATCGCCTCGGCTTTTTTTGACAGCGTCAGCAGCGCTGCCGTCTCCGCCAGGGCTTTATCCTTGCGCCTGAGTTCGCGCTCGAGCTTCTTCATGCGCTTGTGCTCGGCCTTGCGCTCCTGGCGAGAGCGTTTGTCCTGCTCGGCCGCATTGGCGTTCGCGTCCATGCAGGCCCGCCGCCAGGCCTCGACCTGTTCCGGGTAGAGACCCTTCTCGCGGCAGTACGTGCTGAACTCCGCCTCGCTCATCGGCGCGGTCTCGAGCACGACACGGAATTTCTCCGCGCTGCTCCAGCCCTCGGGGGTGGATCCTCGTGATGGCAAAACCTGTCCTCGCTCTCGGGCCTGTTTGCGCCAATTGTACAAGGTAGCCGCAGAGATCCCTTCGGACTCGGCGACCTCAGGAACAGTGAGGTTCATCGGTGGTGCCAGCTTGCGCAGGACGGCTTCCTTACGTTCGGCGGAGTAGTGCTTCATCGTTGTCACCTACTGATTGCGTTGAGGCGACAACTACGTTGACTGATAGGGGAAATCTCGGCCCAGCTCCTCCTGCCATCCGCGCTGCCCCTTTTGTCCAGGAGCTTTTTCGCATGCTCTATCGCACCAGCTTCTTCCCACGACTGACCGCGTACGAACCTGTTGATGCAATAGCGCACCTTTGGATGCTCGTCCAATGGCTTTACCTGCAAATCCCAGTTCCCGGAAAGGACGCGGCCCGTGTCACTGCGGCTGGGGCTGCGTTGTGCGTAGGCTACCACCGCCGAGGGCGCTATGAAGATCCTTTCCGCGGCCCTCGGTGCGTGCCATCCGAAGAGCAGGGCATTTTTTGCGTCTCTTCGCAGGTGCTTCAGCTGTTTCCTTGAAAAAATCACGAGATGTTTTGCTACTGAGATAATGCGGCGGCCAGTTGCGCCTCCAGCCGTTTCCGCGAGAATTGTTTGTTCGACCACTCCGCACCACGCGCCCCCAGGCGGGCTCTCTCGGTCGCGGGCTTGCTTAAAATAGTCGCCATCTTGCGGGCAAGGTCGTCCGGAGATCGCCGACCGGCGATAAGCCCGTATTCGCCGATGACCTCGGGTGTCCCGCCACCGTCGACACCGATAACGGGTAAATGCGCGGCGCGCGCCTCAAGAAAGACCCGCGCGAAATTGTCACCCTCGGACGGTAGCACGAAGCAATCGAACGCGCGCATGCAGCGGGCCGCATTCGGGATTTTCCCGGTAAGCAGGACCCAATCCCGCAGCCCCAGTGCCTGGACGCGCGCCTGAATCCTGCACTCTTCGCGTCCGGTGCCAACGATCACCACCCTGAATTCGTATCCCGCGTCACGGAGAATCGCAGCGGCCTCCACGAGGTCAACCAGGCGTTTGTAGCGGTCGAACCTGCAGACGGTGCCAAAGGTGAACAGGTCACCTGCGATGTCCAACGTACGTTGGGCCTCTTCCCGGGAAAAGAGGCTGGCCGCCAGTCTCTCCGAGTCCAGGAAATTGTTAACCACCGAGACGTGCTCTTCGGAGACCCAAGGCATCAGGGTGAGTACCTTGGACCTCTGTGCCTGGGTCAGAGTGATAAAACCCGTGATACGGCTAGCGAACAGCCGGTAGAAGTGTCGCCGGCTGCGGGAGGAAACGGCCTGGAAGCCACGCAACAGAGCAATCAGCTGAGGTCGTTCCATCATAGGCAACACGGTTGCCAAGGTGCCCGTAGTGATGGCCTTATACTGGTCACAAACCAAGGTATCAATGGGATGGCCAAGCAACCATCGCCGGAATGCTCGGGCTGCGCCGATACGGCTCCCTGACAAAGCGGAGGCAGGCAGCCTCAAACCGCTGACATGATCCGCTTCGTCCTCGACCTTGAAGGAGTCCGGATCACCGGACAGGAGGCACGCGGTGACCGTGGCGCCCAGTCGGCGCAATGCGGCCATCTGCTGGCGGACATTGGGGCCGACCTCACCAGGCGTTTCCAAGAGGTAGGCCACCCGACGTCTGTTCAGCGGGCGTTCTGCTGGATCGTCGTTCATCGCGTGCGGTTTCGTTTGTTTGCCCAAGTCAGAGGGCCTGGGTGATAGCGTCAGTGACGGCTTCCAACGGGATGCTGTCCATCCGTCGGCCATCTTGAACGTGCTTTTTGCCTTCTTCCGGGGCAATCGGTTCAGTGCCCCGGATGAGGGTGCGCTTTTCCGTCAGCGGACCCCATCGGGCCGGGTCGGTGGGGCCAAACAGGCCAATGATGGGAGCGCCCGCTGCAGCGGCCAGGTGCATGGGCCCGCTGTCGTTGCCTATGAATAGCCGACACCGTTCCAATAGGGCAATGAGCGTACCCAGAGAAAGCTGTTGCACCAAGTCGATGGGCTGCTGCTTGCAAAGGGCCTTCACCGCGTCTGCCGAGGGCCGATCGGGCCCAGCCCCAACAAGCGTCGGGCGGAGCCCTTGATCGTACAGCCAATCGCAAAGCGAGGCATAACGGTCCAGGGGCCAATGCTTGTACCCCTTACCCCCTGCGACGTGCAGGCAAACGATGGTAGCTGGGTCCGGCAATGCCTGGGCCTCGAGTTCCCGACGATCTGAGCTCGTCGCGCTTACCACCGGCCAGCCCCATTTCCCGTTTAGACCCGCCGCCTGGGCGAGCGTGCCGTAGGTATCAATACGGTGGCTTCCATTAGCTGGATGCTCTGCGTGCCGATTGTACAGGCCGGCGCGGGGTTTGCCCTTTCTGCAGATCCGTAGGGGCGCGCCCGAAAGCCCGCCGAGTAAAGCGCCGGTGTTGCTGCCGCCAAAATCCGCTATCCATGAGGGCTTGGTGCCACGCACCGTGCGCAATGCACGCAGGAATTCGAGGCCCTTCTTTATCCCATTGCCGGTACCCTGAAGCTGCACGCATGGCTCGGGAAAACCCGGAATACGCTGCGCCAACGCCCAGTGTGAGGCGTTGATCACCGCTTGAGTCCCGGGCTTCTCACGGGCGATGTGGGTGAGCACAGGGCTGGCCACCAGAAAGTTGCCTAGGTGGCGGTCCAGCATTATGAGAAGGGGAGGATTATCGTCGCTCACAATGGTTCTTTTGTCGGTCTCGGTCGGGAGTGGGTTGGGCTGCCAAGTATACCGGGGGCCGGCCGTACCGTTTCTGGTGGGCGGCGCTGATGCGCTCGATTGATCGCTGGACCCGCCCGATCAGCCCCTCGGGGCGCAACGCCCGCCCTGCTGCATAATGCTGAATGACCCCATGGGCCCAGTGTTGGTCTAGGCCCAGTTCCAGCCCACTGACCAGGAAGCGTGCCAGGTCCTGTGTGGCTGCGTTGAGTCCCACCCGGGGCTTGATGCGGGCGCTGTCCAGATCCGTGATGATGACCCGGGCGTTCTGTACCAGCAAATTTCCCCACTTCAGGTCGCCATGCACCACGCCGGCATCATGCAGGCGGATTAACTGATCGACGGCGGTCTTGCAAAGCCCGGTGGTCTTGGACGTCGCTGGCCCTGACTGTCGGACAGCTGCCTCCATTGTTGCCGCCCCCATGATCGCCTCGCTCAGATACCAGGATGTGTCCTGTCCCCAGATTGCGGCATGGGGCGCCGGGATGGCCACGCCGTGGGCCTGCAGTCGTTGAGCGACTCGCCAGTTCCGGTTCACCCGATCCCGCCCGGTCATCCGTTGGAGCGCACCGGCCCACGGATGATTAGGGAAACGCTTGAAGAACAGTGAAGTAGAGCGGAGCCTGATAAAGCCGCTGCAGACCTTCTTGTTCTCTTTGATGACCGTCAGGGTGGCGGACGGCGGTGGCCAGCAGCCCGGATCAAGGGCTGCGCGAACGGGCGAGTCGGGCGAGCAGGCGTACTGAAAGCCGTGGCCCTTACCCCGAATGGCTCTCACGGCTTTGCCTCACGGTGGCCAGGCTGGAAACGAGGCTTGGGGCCGCCACGCGCCATGCGTCGGGCCCAGCGCTGCTGACGACCGCTCTCCACGTTGCGAGCCAGTCGCCGATAACTGGCCCGGTCGAGTTTCATACCCTCTGCGTAGCCCTGCAGCATGCGCAGCTGGTCCGTGCGGCTCTGGTGGTCCCGTCGAGTCATGGCCAGTTGGACGAGGTTACGGTATTGATCCTGCGCTTTTGCGCTGCGGTGGCTGCCCTCATTGTCCAGGTACCAAAACTCCGCTGCCTCAAGTCCCCCTTGCAGATCGCATAACACGTTGCCCAGGCGCAGGTCGCCGTGAACCCAGCCGGCCTGATGCAAGCGGGCGATTTCGGCACCGAAACGCCGGAGCAAACACCACCGCGACTTCAGCTCCAGGCGTGATGGGCCCGAGGCGCGGGTGACCAGTTCTACCATGGCCGGATGGCCTACGGCCTGGGTGAGGACGAACTCCAGGCGGGGATTGGCGCGGCCGTAGGCCAGCACGGGCGGAGTTGGGAAGCCATCCCGGCTCATCTGGATGGAGCGGTCCACCGCGCGGGCACCACGGCTACCGCGGCCCAGGGCCTTCAGTTCCTCCAGGCGGTGACGGGGCAGCAGCACCTTGAGAAAGACAGGTTGCCCCTGCCAATCGCCGCGGGCCACACGGGCTTGTGCGGAACTGCCCAGAAGGGTCCAGCCGGCGGGCGGATTGCCCTGTGCCAAGGCCCGTGCGCAAGCCTGCAGGTTCGGGTGGTCTCCAGCGTTCGGGAGCAACCGGGGAGCCAACCCCAGCCATTGCAGCAGGCGATAAGACTTCATAACGGCAGTGCCTTGGGCGCTTTGCCATGCTCCCGCCGGTACTGCCAGCGTGCTCGTTCCGCCACCTGCTGCCAGAACCTGCCATGCGCCGCCAGTGTCTGCCGAAGGGTTAGGCCCTGGTAGGCACGCATGAAACGTAAGATATCCCGTCGGGTCAGCCCGATATCCAGCGCCGAGAAGTACAGTCCGCCGATATCCTTTACCCGAGCACGTTCCGGTAATTGCTTGTGGCGCTGAACCCTGTGCAGGTCCATAAGGTGCAGTCGTGGCGGGCGTGCCCCCGAAAGCACGGCGGCCTCGTCCTGGTTCAGGTCCAACCGGAAATGGCAGAGGTAGAAGTCCCGGTGGTTCATTCCGTCACCGTGCAGGGTGCAGGCGATCCGTGCCACCTCGCGGATCAGTCTGACGCGGAACCTATAGGCGGGTGGCCTTTCCGGCCAACGCAGGCATTCCTGTTCAAGCGTGCGAGTACGGCCAAGGTCCCAGGTGATTACGAAAGAGCGTTCCCTGGCCGGGTTGAGCCCCCGGCGCAGGCCAAAGGCAACCGGCGGCGTGGTGAGGATGCCCAGCGCCTGCAGGCGGTGTATGGCCTGCCACTCCGGTTCAGCCCCCAGCACCGGGACCCGAAACTGCGACAATTTACGCAGAATCCGTCCCCAGGGCATGCCGGTGTGCACCTTGGCGAAGTAAGTAAGGCCGCCCAGCTCGAAGCGGAAGGTGCGGCGGCCATCCACGGCGCGCACCACCTCCCCGTCCAGGACCATCACCTGCTCGAAGGGATCGCCGGGACCGAAGGCGGCCTGCAGCGCGGCCCGGAAGTCCGGGTCCAGCACCATCTCGTCCCTCTGCAGTTTCATGCCGCGGCCTGCTCCCCGTACCGGGGCCCTTCGATAACCCGCAGGGCGTGTTCGGCGCGACTGCCCAGTTCGGTCCGCCGGGCGTAGGCCAGGGCGTTGTCCCGCCAGCGGGGCCGCTCGGGGCTACCGATCATCTCCGCAAGTGCCCGGTCCATGGCGGGCTGGGAGAAGGATGGCGGTAGGACCTGCCCGCATTTGGCGCGCTCAACGTGAAAGGCGTAGCCGCAGTTGCCGGTCACCAGGGCAGGCAGACCGGCGGCGATGGCCTCGACGATGGCGGTGCCGGTATTCTCCTGGTGGGCCGGATGCAGCAGCAGGTCGGCGGCGAAGAGAAAGCGCGCCACATCGTCCCGCCCCTGCAGGAAGTGAACCTGAGCTGCCACGCCGAGCCGGTGGGCCAGCGCCTCCAGTGTTGCCGCGCGGCCCTTGCCGAGCACGTACAGATGGCTGCGCTGCCGCTGGGCCTCTGGCAGGGCGGCCAGGGCGCGGATGCTGCGGTCCACGCCCTTGCGACGAAAGTCGGAGCCCACCATCAGCAGCATCCGGTCGTCCTCGCCCAGGCCCAACTCCTGACGCAGGCCGGCACCGATGTCCGGGGCCTCCGGACCGGCAAAGCGGTCGGCGGAGACGTAGGGCGGCATCAGGTGAAAGCGATCATCGGGGGTGCCGTACCATCGCTGGAACAGGGGCTTCTCCGCTTCGGAGAGCAGCAGGATGTGGTTGCGGGCATCGGCGCGAAACACCGCCTGCTCGAAGGCAGCGTGCTGCCGATAGCGCCCGGACCAGCGATAGAGCGGGTGGCGGGTCTGCGCCCGTTCCATGAAGCAGGGGTCGGCGTTGTAGTAGACGTCCAGCCCCGGCATCTTGTTGAAGCCCACTACCCGGTCGGGGCGGCTTTCCGCCAACCGTTCTTGCAGCCGGTTGCCGAAGAGGCGGTAGCGGGTGTGATTGCGCCAGCCGGGCACCTTCATCACCTCCACCTGCAGGTTCGGGTGATCCGGTGTCCAGCCGCTCCAGGCGAGGGTATAGACGTCAACCCGGTGGCCGCGCTCCAGCGCCAGCTCGGTGATGCGCCGGAAGTTGCGCTGTAGCCCGCCATGGGGGAAGTACTTGAACAGGGCGAAGGCCAGGTGCATCAGGCGGCCTCCCGGTGCAGCGTGGTGATGGCCTCCAGCACCCGGTCGGGGTGCATCTGCCGCAGGCAGTTCAGGTGGCCCAGAGGGCACTCGCGCTGGAAGCAGGGGCTGCAATCCAGGCCCAGGTAAAGAATACGCGCGCGACTGCTCAGTGGTGGCGTATAGCCCGGATCAGAGGAGCCATACAGCGCGACCACCGGGCGGCCGGTGGCGGCGGCCACGTGCATTAGCCCCGAATCATTACTGACCACCACGTCCGCCGAGGCGAGCAGGTCGATGGCCTGCGCCAGCGACGTGCGGCCAGCCAGGTCAGTGCACCCCGGCGCCGCGTCGGCAATCTCACCCGTGATGGGGCGGTCCTTGTCGGAACCGAACAGCCAGACCTGCCAGCCGGCGGCCAGCCGGTCTCGGGCCACTTCGGCAAAACACGCCGCCGGCCAGCGTTTGGCCGGGCCGTACTCGGCACCGGGACACAGGGCCAGGGCGGGAGCGTCGTCGCCCGCCAGGCCCAGCGCCTCGCGGGCGGCCGCGCGCCCGGTCGCGGAGATCTCCAGATGGGGTTCCGGCACGGGTGGAGGCAGTGGGACGTCAGCTTCCTGGCCCAGGGCGACGAAGCGGTCCACCGTGCGGTAGAGCTTTTGCCGGTCCAGGGGGCGAATGTCGTTAAGCAGGCCGTAGCGGTGTTCACCCTTGTAACCGGTGCGCCGGGGGACGCCGGCGGCCAGCACCGGCAGGGCGGCCTTGGCGGAGCGGGGCAGCACGATGGCCTGCTGGTAGCCCTCGCGGCGCAGGGATCGGCCGAGGCGCCAGCGTCTGCCCAGGGCCAGTTCGCCGTGGGCCACCGGCAACGGGATGGCGCGGCGCACCTCGGGCATCCGTTCCAGCAGCGGCAGGCTCCACGCCGGGGCGATGACATCGACCTCCGGGGAGGGCTGACGCTGGCGGAGGCTGATGAACAGGCTCTGCGCCATCACCATGTCCCCCACCCACGCCGGGCCGACCACCAGCACCGGGCGGGCAGCGCTGTTGTGCTGTCCGTTTGTCACGCCCGTCGGATACCGCTCACTTATCCGACTGCCGCCGCCCCTTGCGCAGGGTCACCACATCCTCAACGGAATCCTTCAGCACGTACTGGGCACCGCAGTAGGGGCAGATCTCCTCGCCCGTCTCGTGGATGGGCAGGTAGACCTTGGGGTGGGAGTTCCACAGGTACATGCCGGGCATCGGGCAGGAGAGCGGCAGGTCGTCCTGCGAGACCTCGTAGCGGTTGGCGGCGTTCGGCTCGATGAGATCGGTGCGGTCGTGGGTCTGTGGATCGGGCACGGTGCAATCTCCCTGGTGTGGGCCGGGCCGGAAACAGCACGGTCGCCCGGCGCGTTGGCTTTTGCGCACCATTGTACAACGGGAGAGGGGGGAAGGCGCACCCGGCAGACAAGCCGGGTGCGCGCCCGGGTCGGGGAATCAGCCGGCGTACTGCTCGCGCAGCACGTTCTTCTGCACCTTGCCCATGGTGTTGCGGGGCAGTTCATCGACGAAGAAGACGGCCTTCGGGATCTTGTAGCCGGCCAGTTCGCCCTTCAGCTGGCCGATGAGCTCTTTCTCGTCCAGCTTGCCGCCGCTCTGCTCCGGTACCACCACGGCGGCCACCTGCTCGCCGAAGTCCGGGTGGGGCAGGCCGATCACCGCCGATTCGCGCACCCCGTCCAGGGCGTCGATGAAGCCCTCCACCTCTTTCGGATAGACGTTGTACCCGCCGGTGATGACCAGGTCCTTTGCCCGGCCGACGATGGCGAAGTAACCGTCCTCGCTCACCGTGCCCATGTCGCCGGTGATGAAGTAGCCGTCATCGGTGAACTCCTCCGCGGTCTTCTCCGGCAGGCGCCAGTACCCGGAGAACACGTTCGGGCCCTTCACCTGCAGGCTGCCCACCTCGCCGGCCGGCAGCTCGCGGCCCTGCTCGTCCACCACGCGGGCATGCACCCCGGGCAGCGGGAAGCCGATGGTGCCGGGCCGGCGTTCGCCCTCCAGCGGGTTGGAGATGTTCATGCCGGTCTCTGTCATGCCGTAGCGCTCCAGGATGTGGTGCCCGGTGCGCTCGTGCCATTGCTCGAAGGTCTCCTCCAGCAGCGGCGCGGACCCCGACACGAACAGCCGGATGTTGCTGCAGAGCTCCGGGGTCAGTTCGCGCTGTTGCAGCAGGCGGGTGTAGAAGGTGGGCACGCCCATCAGCACGGTGGCCTTCGGGATCAGCTTGATCACCTGGTCGGCGTCGAACTTGGGCAGGAAGTAGATCTTGGAGGCACCGAGCATGGCGCAGTGGATGGCCACGAACAGCCCGTGCACGTGGAAGATCGGCAGGGCGTGGATCAGCACGTCGTCATCCCGCCAGCCCCAGGCCGACTCCAGCGCCAGTGCGTTGGACCCCAGGTTGCCGTGGGACAGCATCGCCCCCTTGGGCCGGCCGGTGGTGCCGGAGGTGTAGAGGATGCAGGCCAGATCATCGCGCTTCACCGGGTGCGGCGGGAGCGGTTCCGGGGCCTGTTCGGCCAGCGCGCGGGTCAGGCTCCCGCCACCCTGGGCGTCGAGGGTCTCCACGCGGATCCCGCCCTGGGCCTCCGCCAGCCCGCGCATGGTCTCCTCGCCCGCCGGCCGTACCACCACCAGGGCCGGTTCCGCATCGTGGAGGAAGTACTCCAGCTCCGCGCGCATGTAAGCGGTGTTCAGCGGCAGGAAGACCGCGCCCGCGCGCAGGCACGCGAGGTAGAGGGAGATCGCCTCCGGGCTCTTCTCCACCTGCACGGCCACCCGGTCACCGGGTTGCACGCCCAGCTGGGCCAGCAGGCCGGCCAGGCGGGCGGCGTGTTCGTGGAGCTGGCCGTAGGTCCAGCTCTGACCTCCGGGCACCTCCATGCAGACCTGGTCCTCACGGCCCTGACAGCGTTCGTGCAGCAGGTTGTAGAGGCTTTCCGGTGCTTGCGCGAGCGGTTGGGGGGCGTTCATAGGCTTCCTCCATCAAAGTGTTCTGGTTGCGTCCCGGCTTCTTGTGGGCGGGCCCTGCGGAGCCTCTGGGACGGTTCGTCATGTCGCCCTTGACGTCTTGCATTATGAATTATACATTCGTAATTACAAGCTACAAGCATCATCCCCGGAGAGGGTCTGCAGGAGGAGCAGAAACGATGGTGGGTTCACTGAAATCGCCAGCGCTATACAGCCAGGTTGCTGATCTGGTTAGGAAAAGGATCTTTCAGCAGGAGCTGCGTCCGGGCGACCGGATCGACGAGGTTGTTCTGGCCGAAGAACTGGGCGTCAGCCGTACCCCGGTGCGCGAGGCGCTGAAGATCCTCGACGCCGACGGGCTGGTGACCCTGGAGCCGCGGCGCGGCTGCCGCGTGCGCGTGCTGGACCATAAGGACCTGGAGCAGCTCTTCCCCGTGATGGCCGTGCTCGAGGGGCTGATCGCCGGCGAGGCGGTGAAGCGCACCGACCAGCGGGAGCTGCAGAACCTGGAGCGTATCCACCAGAACCTGGAGGATGCCGCGGCGGACGGGGACATCGACCGTTACTACGAGCACAACTACGAGTTCCACACCCGCCTGCAGGAGGTCTGTGGCAATCCCTACCTCCAGCGCGTGGCAGCGGACCTGCGCCGAATCCTGATTCTGGCCCGCCACCGACAGCTCAAGGCCCCCGGACGGCTGCAGGACTCCCTGCAGGAGCATCGCGACCTGATGGAGGCCTTCCGCAAGGGCGATGCAGAGGCCGCCGATGCGCAGATGAAGCACCACCTGCTCGAACAGGGCAAGACCCTGATGGATAAGGAGGCCGTGCGGCACTGAACCGCACACCCTTTTGCAAGCGTCACCCGATTTTCAGGCGTGGCTGCGCCGCAACCTGAAAGAAAAAGGCCCGAAAGAAGGCCGCGTAGTACCTAGGCAGTAAAAAAGCAGTACCAAGAAACCGTCGCCGCTGGGCAACCAGATCAAAACTCAGCCCACGGCCGGTTAATCGAGAGGAAGACCAGGAGGAAGTACCGATGTCTCAGAAAAAGACCTACCGCCCGCGTTGGGCTTTCGCTGTTGCCGTCACCATGTGTGCCATGGCCACTGCCATGATTTACCCCATGAGCGCCCAGGCGCAGATGCGGCTGGATGCCTCGCACCAGTGGCCGGGTGGCCAGGGTGACGTCCGCGACGAAATGGTGCAGATCATCGCCAACCGGGCGGAAGAGGCCGATGTGGGCCTGCAGGTTCGCGTCTACCCGGGCGCCTCCCTGTACCAGCCGCGTGAGCAGTGGCCGGCCCTGTCCCGTGGCCGCCTGGCCCTCACCGCGCTGCCGCTGGCCTACGTGGGTGGCCGGGTGCCCGAGGTTAACCTCACTCTGATGCCTGGCCTGGTGCGTAACCACGACCACGCCCAGCGCATCAACGAGTCCCCCTTCATGGAGCGGCTGGAAGAGATCATGGCCGAGCACAACGTGAAGGTGCTCGCCCACACCTGGCTGGCCGGTGGTTTCGGCTCCACCGAGAAGTGCATCGTGCATCCGGATGACGCCGACGGCATCAACATCCGTGCGGCCGGTGCTGCCTTCGAGGAGATGCTCGCCGAGGCCGGTGCCTCCATCGCCTCCATGCCCAGCTCCGACATCTACACCGGCCTGCAGACCGGGGTGCTGGATTCCGCCAACACCAGCTCCGCCAGCTTCGTCTCCTTCCGGCTGTACGAGCAGCTTGAGTGTGTGACCCCCCCCGGGTGACTACGCCCTCTGGTTCATGTACCAGCCCATCCTGGTCTCCACCCGCATCTGGGACCGTCTGAATGAAGAGCAGCAGGCCGTGCTGATCGAGGCGGGCAAGGAAGCCGAGGAGTTCGCCTACGAGGCCGCCATCGAGGCCGACAAGCGCTTCGCCGAGGTCTACGAGGAGCACGGCCGTGAGGTCGCCTACATGACCGAGGAGGACTTCGAGGCCTGGCGCGAGATCGCCGAGCGCAGCGCCTACGCCAACTTCGTCAATGAAGTCGAAGGCGGTCAGGAACTGCTCGACATGGCCCTCGAGGTCGAGTAACGCCGCTCTCTCCCTGATGTCCCTGCCGGGTCCGAGCGGCCCGGCAGGGCCCACCGCACGAGAAGCATAATCCACGGGGTCGTTGCGACGACGGCACCCGCTATCGGGAGTGAGACACATGCTTTGGTTTATTCGCGGGGTTACTGCGCTCTCCCGGGCCGCGGCCACGGTAGCCTCAATCATGATCGTCGTCGCGGCCCTGGTTGTGTGTCAGATGGTGTTCATGCGCTACGTGATGGGCACCTCGACCATCTGGCAGACCGAGTTCGTTACCTTCATGCTGCTCGGTGCCACTCTGCTGGCAAGCCCCTACGTGCTGCACGAGCGCGGCCACGTCAACGTGGACCTGCTGCCGATGCTGCTCGGTCCCAGGGGCAAGCTCGCGCTGGCGCTGATCGGCAACTTCATCGCGTTCGCCTTTATCGTCATCGTGGCCTACACCGGCTTCATGCTCTGGCTCGAGTACTTCGAGACCGGCTGGCGCTCGGAATCGGTCTGGCGCCCGCGGCTGTGGATCCCGATGACCTTCCTGCCCCTGGGCATGATCCTGCTCGCCCTGCAATACATCGCGCAGACCGCGGCCATCGTCATGGGCGTGGAGGAGCCCTTCACGCTGGAGGCCGAGCAGATCCTTAAGGAGGAGTCGGAGTCGCAGGGTGGCGCCGCCCAAAATACGGACAAAGGTCACCCGGCAGTGGCGCAGGCCCGGCATGTGGTTGACGCCCATGGGGGGAGCGAAAAATGAATGAATTTGTACTTGCATTGGTCATTTTGGCCGTTTTGATGGTCATTCTGCTGCTGGGGACCCCCGTGGCCTTCGCCCTGGGCGCCACTGCAGTCCTCTTCCTCTTCCTGTTCGAGGGCATCTTCGCCCTGGAGATGGTGGGGGAGATGCTCTACGCATCGATGAACAAGTTCACGCTGCTCTCCATCCCCATGTTCATACTGATGGGGGCGGCGATCGCCTCGTCGCGGGCCGGTGCCGACCTCTATGAGGCGCTGCACCGCTGGCTGTACAAGGTGCCCGGCGGGCTGCTCGTCTCCAACATCGGTGCCTGCGGCCTGTTCTCTGCGCTCAACGGCTCGTCCCCGGCCACCTGTGCCGGTATCGGCAAGATGGGCATCCCGGAGCTGCGCCGGCGCGGCTACCCTGAGGGGCTGACCTGCGGTGCCATCGGTGCCGGGTCCACCCTGGGCATCCTGATCCCGCCCAGCGTGACCATGATCATCTACGGGGTCAGCACCGAGCTGTCCATCGGCCGGCTCTTTCTGGCCGGCGTGTTCCCGGGCCTGCTGCTCATCTTCATGTTCTCCTGCTGGGCGGTGTTCATGGCCTGGCGTGACGGCGCGCTGCGGAGCATGGATTCCGAGACGCATTTCAGCTGGGCAGAGCGCCTTTCGATGGTGCCCAAGCTGCTGCCCTTCTTCGCGGTCATCGTCTTCATCATGTGGGCGCTGTACGGCGGGGTGGCGACACCGTCCGAGGCGGCCGGCGTGGGTGCGGTCTTCTGTGTACTGCTGGTGATCGCCATCTACAAGGTGTGGCAGCCCCAGGCCCTGTGGCGCATCCTGCGCACCACCACCAAAGAGTCGGTGATGATCATGATGATCATCGGCTGCGCGGGGCTGTTCGGCTTCATGCTCTCCCAGCTTTACGTCACTCAGGCGATCGCCACGTCGGTGGGGGCCCTGGACGTGAACCCCTGGGTGCTGATGGGTCTGATCAACGTCTTCCTGCTGATCGCCGGCCTGTTCCTGCCGCCGGTGGCCGTCATCCCGATGACCGCGCCCATCCTGCTGCCTATCGTGGTGGAGGCGGGCTTCGACCCGATCTGGTTCGGCGTCATCATGACCATCAACCTGGAGATAGGGCTCATAACACCACCGGTGGGGCTGAATCTCTATGTGCTCAAGGGCATCGCACCGGATGTGAAGCTCTCCAAGATCCTTTGGGGCTCCCTGCCCTTCATGCTGCTGATGCTGCTGTCCATCGTCATCCTCTGCTTCTTCCCGTGGATCGCCACGGGCCTGCCTGACATGCTGATGGGGCCGATGTGATGAGAAACCGTTGGTGGAATCGCCTGGTAGACCAGGTGGCGGACCGGGGGTTGGGCCTGTCACGGCCCAACCAGAACCCGGATGTCATGAAACGCCTGGAGGAGAACTGCCGCGCGCTGCTGACCAGCCGCGGCGAGGCCTCCGGGGTGGCGCTGGCCCGCGAGGTGGTCCGCGCGGTGGATGGACTGGACGAGGCGGGCAAGACCCGCTTCCTCCAGCTCCTGGCCGAGCGCTTCGGCCCGGACCGGGACACCGTGCTGGCCGCGGCCGAGCGCTTTCGCGAGAGCGATGAGACGGCGGACCTGCAGGAGCTGTTACGGGTGGTGGAGCCGCCGCGACAGGAGGTATTCCGGCGCCTGAACGGGGCGCCGGACGGCACCCGGGTGCTGGTGCGGCTGCGCGAGACCCTGCTGCGCCAGCTCAAGGCCCACCCGGAACTGAAGCCGGTGAACAGCGACCTGCAGCACCTGCTGAAGTCGTGGTTCAACCCCGGCTTTCTGCAGTTGCAGCGCATCAGCTGGGATCGCAGCCCGGCCCGCCTCATGGAGAAGCTGATCCAGTACGAGTCGGTGCACGCCATCCAGAGCTGGGACGATCTGCGGCGGCGGCTGGCGTCGGACCGGCGTTGTTTCGGCTTCTTCCACCCGGCCTTGCCGGACGAGCCGCTGATCTTCGTGGAAGTGGCCCTGGTCCAGGGGCTGGCCACCCACACCGCGCCGTTGCTCGATCCGGAGTCGCCCGTCGGCAACAACGACGAGGCGGATACCGCGATCTTCTTCTCCATCAGTAACTGCCAAGTGGGGCTGCGCGGCGTTTCCTTCGGCAACTTCCTGCTCAAGCAGGTGATGGGCGAACTGATCAGCGAGTTCCCCCATGTGGAGCGCTACGCGACGCTTTCGCCGGTACCCGGGTTCTCGCGCGCCCTGCGGATGGAGGGTGACTACGCGGATGGGTTCACCCGCGACCGCATCGCCGCGTTGATCCAGGACGACGCCGAGGCGCTGACCGCGGCGGCGGGTGTGTCGGACCCGGTGGATGCACTCTATCAGTTGCTGGAGGCGCCGCTGAGCCATCAGGAAGTGCTGGCGGAACCCATGTCCCGTCTGGTGCTCGCCTACCTCACACGGGTGCGCCGCCACGATACCGTGGCTGACGCCGTGGCCCGGTTCCACCTCAGCAACGGCGCGCGCCTGGAGCAGATCGACCCCTTCGCCGACCATTCACAGACGCGCATGGACGCCTCCTACGGGATGATGGTCAATTACCGGTATATCGCGGAGGCCGTGGAGGAAAACCACGAGCGGTTCGTGAAGACCGGCGAGGTGGTGCTGTCGCGCAACCTGCAAAAGCAGCAAAAGCGCATCAACGCCGCCTGGGACGGCAGTGCTGCCAAGGGCAACGCGTCTCGGTCGGGAAAGACCGGTTGAAGCATCGCGGGTACGGCTCTATCGTTGCGGGTTCCCGAATAACCCCATAGGCTCTTCAGTTGGTGCCGGTAACCTGTCCGGCCCAGCTGAACGCCTGACAACAACATGGAGTGGCCCGTGTCCCGATCGCTGCCGTTTTGCCGTCTGATCCCGTGGCCGCTGTTTTCTGGTCTGTTGCTCGCACTCTTGTTCGCATTCACCCCGGCGGTGGCCGGGGAGGGTGATGCGGACCCGGCGGACTCGCCCAGCAGCCGGCTGGCGGAAATCCTCGAGGACGACCAGGCCCGCCAACGGCTCATCGACGAGCTGCGGGGCCTGGAGGCCGCGGAAACCGCGGAGCCGGCAGCGGAGGAGGCGCCGCCGGCGGGAAGCTCGTTGGTCCGGCACGTGGCGGAGTTGACCCAACAGTTCGCGCAGACGGTGGTGGACGAGACGCGGGCCGCCGCCGCGGCCCTCACCGGCGCCACCGACGATGGCCTGGGCGCGGTCTGGTCCAACCTGGCCGATGGCCTGGTTGAACTGCTTATCCTAATCGTGGCCACGGTCGCCGTCTTCTTCGTGTTGCGGCGGTTGGCCAAACCCCTGTTCGACGTGCTCAGCCGGTGGGCGGTGGCTACACCGCCCGCCCAGGCGCCTGAGTCCGGGGAAAAGCGCCGAGGCCGGTTCTCTGGCCGTCCGGTCGAGAACCTGCTGACCCTGGCCACAATGCTCCGCCGTGCGGTGGGCATCGTGGTGGCCGCCGTCATCGACCTGGTGGTGATCCTGCTGGCCTGGGTCACCGGCTACGCCCTGTCCCTGTTCGTCTTCGGGGACGCCGGGGCGATGGAGACCCGCCAGTCGCTCTTCCTCAACGCCTTCCTGATGGTCGAGGTGGCCAAGGCGGTCTTGCGGGTGGTGTTCGCCTCCCGCCACGAGGGCCTGCGGCTGCTGCCCATGGGCGAGGAGGACGCCGCCTACTGGAATGCCTGGATCGCCCGGCTGGTGGGCTTTGTCGGCTACGGCATGCTGCTGGTCGTCCCGATCCTGTCCGTCGCCGTCAGCGAGGGCTTCGGCCGCGCCCTGGCGCTGCTGATCATGCTGCTGGCCTTCATCCAGGCCCTGGTGATCATCCTGCAGAACCGCAAGCCGGTGCACGACAAGCTGCAGGCCCAGGCGCGCCAGGCGGGCCTGGGCTTTACCAAGGTGGTGCTCTCCATGCTGGCGGAGCTCTGGCACCTGATTGCCATCGCCTACGTGGGCGCGCTGGCTGTGGTCACCATCATCCACCCGGAGGCGGCCCTGCCCTTCATGGCCCAGGCCACGGTACAGACCCTGGTGGTGGTGGGTGCCGGTGTGCTGATCTCGCTGCTGCTGACCCAGTTCATTAGCCGCGGCATCCGCGTGCCGGCGGAGACCCGCGAGCGTTTCCCGCTGCTGGAGGCGCGGCTGAACGCCTTCGTGCCCACGGCGCTGAAGATCATCCGGCTGGTGATCGTGCTGGCGGTGCTGGCGATGGTGCTGGACGCCTGGAGTATCTTTAACTTCACCGCCTGGGTGGTCTCCGACGCCGGTGCGGCCGTGATCCTGAAGGCGGTGACGGTGGCCATCATCCTGTCGGCCGCCGTGCTGATCTGGATCGCTATCGCCAGCTGGATCGAGCACCGGCTCAACCCCGAGACCGGTGTCGGCGAGCCGACCAGCCGCGAGCGCACCCTGCTGGCCATTTTCCGCAACGCCGTGCTGGTGGTGCTGGTGACGCTGACCCTGATGATCGTCCTGGCGGAGATCGGTATCAACATCGGCCCGCTCATCGCCGGTGCCGGTGTGATCGGTCTGGCGGTGGGCTTCGGTGCCCAGAAGCTGGTGCAGGACATCATTACGGGGGTGTTCATCCAGCTGGAGAACGCCATCAACACCGACGATGTGGTCACCGCGGCCGGGATCACCGGCACGGTGGAGAAGCTGACTATCCGCTCGGTGGGCATCCGCGATCTGTCCGGCACCTTCCACATCGTGCCCTTCTCCTCGGTGGACAGCGTCTCCAATTACAACCGGGAGTACGCCTACCACGTGGGCGAGTACGGCATCGCCTACCGCGAGGACATCGACGAAACCATAGTGCGGCTGCGCGAGGCCTTCGCCGAGCTGCTGCAGGACGAGGAGCTGGCCCCCGCGATCCTCAGCCCGGAGTTGGAGGTCTTCGGCGTGACCGCGCTGGCGGACAGCTCGGTGAACATCCGGGTGCGGATCAAGACTGTCGGCGGCATGCAGTGGGCCGTGGGCCGGGCCTACAACCGCCTGGTCAAGCGCCACCTGGATGCGGCCGGTATCGAGATCCCGTTCCCGCACCTCTCTACTTTGGCAGCGACAAGGAGGGCGGTGCGCCGCCGGTCAACGCCAACGTGAAGGTGCTGGAGGGCGTGGCCGGGGCCGCGGGGCTGCAGGCGGCGAGGGGGTCGGAGCAGGCCGCCATGCCCGGTCGGGGCACCGCTGGCGCCGGGCGGCACGAGGCACCGGATGTGGACCGCAAGGACGCCCGGCCCAACCCCAAGAAGTGGGAGGACTACGACGAGGAGGGGGACTGAGGCTGAACCCCGGCCGGCGGCCTGAGCGGGCTCTCCGACCGGGGGGCGTCAGCCCTGCCGGCGGCGCCGGTC
>SR_TP_S13solDRAFT_1000392_pt1 | contig 18720 bp, 18 predicted proteins | sample SodReaTP_S13sol_FD_11159 | JGI IMG/M metagenome (IMG submission 11159)
CGAGCAGTCCGCCGAGGCCGCCGGCCGGCGTGAAGGAATGGATACCGTTCCAGGCCTTGTGGATCGCCAGGCGGCGCAACTCAGACGCGCTCGGCGACTCCGGCGCAGCCGGCTCGGGTGCATTGCCGGCAAGGCCCGCCAGGCCCAGGCCGGCGGTCAGCAAATCGTCATCGTGGCGATGCTCGCTGCTGCGAAGGGTCAGGTCGAGTCCGCCCAGGGCGGTTTCGTCCTCCGGCCGGTCGGAAGATTCGCACGCCGCCAACAGGCAGGCCGCCAGGATCAGGATCATCGGAATGCGGAGCATGTTCGTTACGGCCATCGGTTCGGTCCGGCCGTCACTTTAGCAGTACCGTGACCGGGCGCAATGGACTTTGGTACAGCAGCCCCGGGGAACCTGCTCTGCTAGGGTAGCCCGGAACAACCCGGCGCTTCGAGCGGTTGCCCGCAGGTGCGCCAGGCCGAGGATTTCAGTCGACCATGAAGGATCATCCCATGCGCATCCTGATCACCGGAGCCGGCAGCGGCATCGGCGCCGGAATCGCCACCGAACTGGCGGCGGCCGGCCATCACCTGCTGGTCTCCGACCTCGATGCCGTCGCGGCCCGGGAAACCGCCCGGCAGATCCATGCCGGCGGCGGCAGCGCCGATGCCTTCGTTCTCGACGTCACCAGCGACGATTCGGTCNCCGGCCTGATCGACGGACTGGACAGCGGAGTCGATGTGCTCATCAACAATGCCGGCCTGCAGCATGTCGCCAGGCTGGAAGACTTCCCGATGGAAAAGTGGGACCAGCTGGTGCAGGTCATGCTCACCGGAACGGCGCGCCTGACTCGCGCCGTGCTTCCCGGCATGCGCGAGCGCGGATTCGGGCGCATCGTCAACATCGGCTCGATCCACTCGCTTGTCGCCAGCCCGTTCAAGAGCGCCTATGTCGCGGCGAAGCACGGCCTGACCGGATTCTCCAAGGTTCTGGCGCTGGAGACGGCCGATGCCGACATCACCGTCAACACGATCTGTCCGACCTACGTCAGAACTCCGCTCGTGGACCGGCAGATTGCCGACCAGGCGCGCTCGCACGGCATTTCCGAAGACCGCGTGGTCGACGAGATCATGCTCAGACCCATGCCCAAGGGCGTGTTCATCTCCTTCGGGGAACTGGCCGGCATCTGCGCCTTCCTGATCGGACCGGCGGCGCGCAACATTACCGGGCAGTGTATTGTTGTGGATGGTGGATGGACGGTACAGTGAAAAACGGATTACGGATCACGGTTTGTCGGATTATGGTTTTCAGGAAAACCCGGACAGTGCCGCCCGGAAGCGGTACACCGTAAGCCGTAACGCGCATTCCGATGGCCACCCGCGTCCTCATCGCCGACGATCACCCGCTGTTCCGCGCGGCCCTGGTGCAGGCGCTGGGCGCCTGCCTCGGCGACATCGAGATCGTGGAGGCGCGCGACCTGCCCGAGACCACGGCCCTGCTCGAGCGCGACGAGACCATCGACCTCATCCTGCTCGACCTGCACATGCCGGGCAGCCATGGCCTGGCCGGCCTGGCCTCGATCCGCTGCAACCACCCGGCGGTCGCCGTGGTCGTGGTTTCGGCCAACGAGGACCCGCGCGTGATCCGGCGGGTGCTCGATCACGGCGCGGCAGGCTTCATTCCAAAGAGCTCCGGTCTGGACGACATGACGACGGCCCTCAACGCCGTGCTCGACTGCCGCGAGTGGGTGCCTCGCCACCTCGAGCGCACCGTGGCCGAACTCGACTCCGACGATGAGGACCTGGTGCTGGCCGAGCGGATCGCGGCACTCACGCCGCAGCAGTTTCGGGTCCTTGCACTGGTCGCCGACGGCTGGCTGAACAAGCAGATCGCCGACGAGCTCGGCATCCAGGAGCGCACGGTCAAGGCGCATATGAGCGAAATCCTGCACAAGCTCGAAGTTCGCAACCGCACCCAGGCCGGAATTGCCCTGCGTCGGCTGGAGCTGGTGGACCCGGCCCGCCGGATTTCCGACTGAATCGTCGGCCCGACGACGGTCGGCGATGTCCGCGACCATCCAGGCACGTTCGATCCTTGCTTCAGTGGAGCTCTGAACGATGAGCGCATCGCGCTTGCATGGGCCGCCGTCGCAGCCGAGCAAGGTTGCTCGCCATCTCCCAAGACCTGCATTTCGTTGCCGAATCGGCAAGAATAGAGCGAGCCAGCCTGAGCATCACGCATGGACGAGAGCAAACACCGCGCCGAAGTCGGATTCAATCCGGCCGACCGCGAACGGCTTGAGCAGCTTTACCAGGAACTTCGCCGGATCGCCCGGCGCGAGCGCCAGCTCATTCCTTCGGCCACGCTCAACACCACCGCACTGGTCCACGAGGTCTGGCTGCGCATGTCGCCGGAGGATCAGGACTATCGCGACCGGCATCATTTTCTGGGCATTGCGGCGATTGCCATGCGGCGCATGGTGGTCGACTACGCCCGCTACCGGCTGGCGCAGAAGCGCGGCGGCGATGCGGTGCAGGTCACCCTTGGCGACGAGGACGTCGGTACCGTCACCGACCTGGGACGCATTCTCGACATCGACCAGGCCATGAACTCGCTCGAAACGCTCGACCCCCGGCTGTGCCGGCTGGTGGAACTGCGCTTCTTCACCGGCCTTTCGAATGAAGACGCCGCCGCCGTGCTCGACATCTCCCCGCGTACGGCCGCCCGGGACTGGAAGCGCGCCCGCGCCCTGCTGGCAACCAATCTGAAGGCCGGCTGAGCCTGGCCGGCGTGGTGCGTTGCGCTCCGCGCCGACTTTCTCGATATCTCCTCAATCCAGCTCCGGCAGGATCCTCCAGAAGGCCTCGACGCAAGCCGCGCCGAGGTGCTTGCAGCGATCGGGCGACCAGCCGATGGCCGGCATCGGCGCGTCGGCATTGTCCTTGAACGGCATCTCGAGGGTCATCGCCAGGCAACCGAAGGTTTCGGCCATCCAGTCGGTATTCTTCTTCAGGTCCGAGCTTCCGGGCGCATCGATCTCGTAGCCGTACCGGGTCTGGAAATCCGGACTGATTGCGGCCAGCAGACTCTTGAAGGTATCGAGCTGCCGCTGCTTGCGCTCGTTCCAGGACGGTATGCCCTCGGCGCCGGCGATGAAGTTGTAGGGCAGTGCCTCGTCACCGTGAACGTCGAAGGCCAGGTCAACGCCGGTGGCCAGCATCTTCTCGCGCGTGTAATGGACCTCGGGCGACTCCTCCGGCGACGGATCGGCCCATTCGCGATTGAGATTGCGACCGCGCGCATTGCAGCGCAGGTGGCCCCGCACCGCACCGTCGAGGCACATGCAGGGTACGAGATAGATTACCGCCTGCTCGAGCAGGCGGCTGGCCACCGGCTCTTCGCGATCGAGCAGTCGCTCGAGGAAACCCTCGACCCACCATTCGGCCATGGTCTCGCCGGGGTGCTGGCGGGCGATCACCCAGATCTTCTTGCGCCCGGCCTCCGGCTCGCCGATGCGCAACAGGGTATGCGGCCGGCCGTCGGGCGTGCTGCACAGCACTTGCGCGCGCACGCGTTCGTCGATCAGGCTCGAGGCAATGAGCTGGTCGTGCTCGTGCTGTGGATAAGGCGCGAAGTAGGCGTAATGGATGATGTCGCTGCTCGGCCGGTGCCGGATGACCAGTTGCTTGCCGTCGAAGTCGGTCGGCACCCGGAACCAGTGCAGCCGGTCGGTGCTCGCCACCGCCTGGTAGTCCTCGAAGCCGTCGGGGTAGGAGACTTCACCGGCGTTCTCGATCGTCATGCTGCAATGCGTGTCGCGCGCGCCGGAAAGCTGGAAGTAGAACCACTGCATGTGCTCGCCGCCGGCGTCCGGCCGGATCTTGAGGCGAATACCGTCAGGGCGCTCGGCTTCCAGGACTTCGATGTTGCCACCGTCGAAGCTTGAATGGATTTGCATCGTCATTTCCAGGGTTCAGGGTTGAGGGTTTCCGGAGCAGAGAATCGTAGCGCAGTTGTCAATCCGGCATCCCCTCTCCGTTGCATCCGAAGGCCTCGGCCGCCACGCGCGCGAATTCCCCGGCCAGCGGGGCAGCCAGGCGCAGGCGGCCACCGGTTTGCGGATGGTCGAGCTCGAGTCGGCTGGCGTGCAGCAGCATGCGGTGGCAGCGCAGGTGCTGGCGAAACAGGCGGTTGTGGCGCCCGTCGCCGTAAGTGGTGTCGCCGATCAGGTGGTGCGAGATGTGCTTGAAGTGCCGGCGGATCTGGTGGTGTCGGCCGGACTCGGGCATGGCCTCCACCAGCGAGTAGCGCGCGGTGTCGAAAGCGCCGATCGGGATCGGCAGCTCGCAGACGGCCAGGCGCCGGTAACGGGTTCTCGCCTCACGTGCTTCGGCGCGCCGGTGCCGTGCCAGGGGGTGATCGATCTCGCCTGCTTCGTCGGTCCAGCCCCGCACCACCGCCAGGTAACGCTTGCCGACCCGCCGCGCCATGAAGCCATGGCCGAGCAACCTTGCGGTTTCAGGGTCGAGCGCGAACAGCAGCACACCGGAGGTCGCCCGGTCGAGCCGATGGACCGGCCAGACCTTCTGCCCCAGCTGGTCGCGCAGGCGCTGCAGCACGAAATCCCGGTCGGTGCCGATGTTGCTGCGATGGACCATGATGCCGGTCGGCTTGTCGACCGCGCACAGCCACTGATCCTGGTAGATGATTTCGAACGACACGGCCGCACCCGGTGGGAATGACTTTCACGCGTGGCTGCGGCAGTATACGTTGCCAACAGGCGGATTTCGCCGCGCGGCCGGGGTGAAAGCCATGCACATCGACAAATCGCTGTGGAAGCGCATTCAGGACCACTTCGATCAACTGATCGACATGGCGCCGGAGGACCGCGACGCCTACCTGGAACGAAGCGGCCTGCCGGACGAGGATCGGGATGCCCTGCTCGACCTGCTCGCCGCCGGGCCCGAGCAGGAACTGCTCGACCGCCCGGTCCCTGACCTGCTGGCACTGGATACCGAAGCGGACGAGCCACCGCCCCGTCATGAGTGGCAATGCAGTGAACTGGGGCCCTGGCGCGTCGACCGGTTGATCTCGCGCGGGGGCATGGGTGCGGTCTACGCCGGCTACCGCAACGATGGCCGCTTCGAGAAGAAGGTGGCGATCAAGCTGCTCGATTCGGCCGGCCTCGATTCGGCCGAGCATCAGCGGCTGATCGAGGAAGTGCGCATCCTGGCACGCTTGCAGCACCCGGGCATCGCACAGTTGATCGACAGCGGCGTGACCGAAGACGGTTATTCCTGGCTGGTGATGGAGTTTGTCGACGGCCAGCCGCTCGATCGCTACTGCCGCGAGCACCAACTGGGGCTCGACCGGCGCATCGAGCTGATCTGCCAGGTGGCCGAAGCGCTCGAGTACGCACACCGCCACCAGATCGTGCATTGCGACATCAAGCCGGCCAATATTCTCGTGACAAAATCCGGCCGCGTGCAACTGGTCGACTTCGGCATCGCCCGCCTGGTGCGGGACCGTACGCAGGGCGAGCCCGACGGTCGGGTCTACTGCTCTCCGGGGTTTACTGCGCCCGAGCGCCTGCGCGGGGCGGCTGCGACCACCATGCACGATGTCTACGCGCTCGGCGCGCTGCTCCAGCTGCTGACGACCGGCGAGCGGGCAAGCTTCGCCGACGAAGCCGCGATCAAGCCGGTGCTGCCTTCCGGCCTGAGGCCGCGCAGATCCGACCGACATTCCGCGCAGCGCTCCGGCGAACCCGGCTTTCGCATCGATCGCGACCTCCAGGCCATCAGCGGCCGCGCGCTGGCGATCAACCCGGATGAACGCTACCGCTCGGTGGAATCGATGCGCTCCGATCTTGGCAACTGGATGGCTCACAAACCCGTCGCGGCGCGCAACGGCGGGCGTCTGTACAGGATCGGCCGTTTCGTGCGCCGCAATACCCTCGCCACCGCCTTGAGTGCGGGCCTGATCGGTGCGCTGATCGCAGGCCTGATCGCCGCCCAGTGGCAGGCGCAGGAGGCGATGCGCGAGGCGCAGCGCAAGGCCGCCGCCCTCGGTTACCTGCAGGACGTTCTGGCGACCATGGTGCCCGATTCACCCGATGCCGTGGCCGAACCGCGCACGCGAGTGCTGCTGCGCGCAACCGAGCACGCGCCCCGGGCGCTGGCCGACGAGCCGCTGGTACTCGCCCAGGTATCGGAAACCATGGCCGGACTGCTGGCCCGGATCGGCGAGTACGAGGCGGCACAAGCCGCCCAGCAGCACGCTGCCGAGCTCTACCTTGACGAGCACGGGCCGGACCACCCGGACACGGTTCTGGCCCGCACCGAGCAGCTGCGCCTGAGTGCAACACGGGGCGGCATTTCCGACCCGGCCGTCGAACAGGCCCTGCGAGACGCCGTTGCCGCCACCGGCAACCGGCCTGCCTACCGGCGCCATCACGCCATGTCCCTGACCCAACTGGCCACCCTGCTCGGCAGCGTGGGGCGGACCGACGAAGCGCTGGCGACCATCAACCAGGCTCGCTCGGTCCTGCAAGCGGATGACCCGCTGCAGCAACGGGTCGAAACCGACCTGATTGCGGCAGAACTCAACATCACCAACGGCACCCACGAAACCGCACTCGAGCTCATCCAGGTGCACGAAACGCCGCTGCGCGAGGCGCTGGGTGCCGAGCACCGCCTGTACCTGACCCTTGCGGGACTGCAGGGGGAAGCGCTGCGCTACGCCGGCCGACTGGAGGCCGCCCGGGAGCGTCTGGCCATGGCGATCAGGGGATTCAGGCAGCTCTATCCGGAAGGCAACGAGCGACTGCTCGATCTGCTCGGGGGGCTCGGCATCGTCCACTACAAGCTGGGCGAATTGAACCATGCCGCCGAAGTCGCCCGCGAACACCTCGATCTGTCGCGTCGACTGCTCGGCGAGCGCAGTCACCAGACCGCGCTGGCGCTGTCGAACACCGGCAACATCGAGTTTGCGCGTGGCAACTACCCGGCCGCGCGCGACCTGCAGGAGGAGTCCGCGCAGGCATTCGCAGAACTCTACGGCAAGGATCACGTCGCCGTCGCACTGACGCTCGGCAACGTGGCTGAGGCCCTGCACCACATGGGGCAATACGAGGAGGCCCTGCATCTGCGGACCGATGCCATGCGGCGGATCGGCGAAGTCTGGGGTGAAGATTCCACGCGCTACCTGCACCAACTCAGGGCACTGGCCCGGACGCAACTGGCCATGGGCCGGGTCGACGACGCCGCCATGGCGCTCGAGCGCGTGCTGTCTGTGGCCGAAGCCGCCGAACCCCGGCAGGACGACGAAACGGCCCTGACGCGTGCCTGGCTGGCCGAGGTACGACGACATCAGGGCCGCGCCGAAGAAGCCAGGCACCTGCTGGCGGCGGCACACAGAGCGCTCGACCAGTCCGGCGAGGTGACGCCTGCGATGCAGGAAACCCTGGCTCGCCTCGACGCACGCCTTGCCTGCCATCTGTCCGGGCCCGATGCTTGCCGACAGGCGATCGAATCGGCCGACGGCCTGTACGCCAGGCGCCTGCCCGAGGACAGCCCCATCCGGGCCGAGTTGCGCGAGCTGCTTGTTACTGACCCGGCGCGAATGTAGATCGCATTCAGTCAGGGCGCGGGCTCGTTCAGTCGACCGGGCCCGTGGCCTCGAGCAGGCGGGACAGGCAATCGAAGAAGACCTGCCGTTCGCGCTCGCCCAGGCTGGCCAGCAGATCGCGCTCGTAAGCCAGTGCCGCCGGCACGATGGCGTCGTGGACCTTCTGCCCTGCGTCACTCAGGTACAGGCGCTTGGCGCGACGATCATCCTGGTTGTCATGCCGCTCCAGGCGGCCGTGCTCGGTCAGACGACTGACCGCGCGACTGACGGCGACCTTGTCCATGGCCGCGCGTTCGGCCACCTCGGTCGCCGTGATCCCCGGGTAGCGCCCGACGATGGCGATCACCCGCCACTCGGTCACGCCGAGGCCGAAACGTTGCTCGTAGGTGCGCGCAATACCGCGGCTGATGCTGTTCGACAGTACCGAGAGGCGGTAGGGCAGGAATTCCTCAAGATCGAGCATTGTTGATTGCGCCGGCGGCTTGAAAACAGTTACAAATGTAACTAATATCGGGGGCAGGAAGCAAGGCCGTTCCCCCGCCTGCTCGTCCCACCATCACCCAATCGTCGAATCGCAAAGTTGCAAGGAGACCGAACCATGACGCAGTCCCGCCCCAATCCGCTCGGCGTCGAGCAATTCGAATTCATCGAGTTCGCCGCACCCGAACCGGCGTTGCTGCACAACCTGTTCCAGCAGCTCGGTTTCACCGCTGTGGCGCGGCACAAGGAGCAGCCGGTCACCCTGTATCGCCAGGGCGGCATCAATTTCCTGGTCAATGAGAGCACGAACTCCTTCGCCAGCGATTTCGCCGCCGCACATGGCCCCTGCTGCACCGGCTTCGCGATCCGCGTCGCCGACCCCGAATCGGCTTACGATGAAGTCCGTGCGAAGGGCGCCAAGGACGTCGAAAACAGGCCCGATACCCTGGCCATCGACATGCCCTGCATCGAGGGTATCGGCGGTTCGGTGCTGTACCTGACCGGCGGCGAGGAAGACCTCGACCGGCACTTCGACTTCGACCCGGCCGTCGAGCGTCACCCCGAAGGCGTCGGCATGCACTTCATCGACCACCTCACCCACAACGTCTACAACGGCAACATGGGTCAGTGGGCCTCTTTCTACGAAGACCTGTTCGGCTTCTTCGAAGTCAAGTACTTCGACATCAAGGGCAAGGCGACAGGCCTCAAGTCCAAGGCCATGACTTCGCCGACGACGAAGATCGCCATCCCGATCAACGAGTCGGAAGACCCGAAGAGCCAGATCAACGAGTATCTCGATGAATACAAGGGTGAAGGCGTGCAGCACATCGCCCTGTACACCGACCGCATCTACGAGACCGTCGAGGCCCTGCGCGAAAAGGGCGTCGAGTTCCTCGACACGCCCGACACCTACTACGACGTGATCGACGAGCGCATTCCCGACCACGGCGAAGATGTCGAGCGCATGCGCAAAAACAAGATCCTGATCGACGCCGATCCCAACGACGCCAGCAAGCAGCTGCTGCAGATCTTCACCAAGACCAATATCGGCCCGATCTTCTTCGAGATCATCCAGCGCAAGGGCAACGAAGGATTCGGCGAGGGCAACTTCACCGCCCTGTTCGAAGCCATCGAGCGCGACCAGGAAAAGCGCGGAGTTCTTTAAGAGAAGGTTTCAGGTTCCAGGGTTCAGGTTTCAGGTTTCAGGGGCGGGCCTCGCCGGCTCCCGGGACCTGGCCCCGACCTGGAGTCTTCGACGAGGAAGCATCAAGACAGCCAATCGGAGGCAGTCATGAAGAAGTGGATTTCTCATTCCAAGGTGGAAGGCAAGGCCAGCCGGCAGGCGCATACCAACCTGCCCGAAGGCACCTACGAGCGTGAGATGGGCAAGGAGGGCTTCTTCGGCCCGGCCACGCACTTCTACCACCAGCACATGCCGACCGGCTGGACCGATTTCGAAGGCCCGTTGCGGCCGCGGGCTTTCGATACCAACGAGCTCGAAGGTCCGGTTGAATCACCGTGGCAGGCTGCCGAGCTGTTGAGCAACGCGCACTGCCGCTTCCGCTGCTGGCATTCCGACGGCAGGATGGATCACCTGGTGCGCAATGGCGACGGCGATGAACTGCTGTTCATCCACGACGGCGCCGGTGAACTGTTCTGCGACTTCGGCCACCTGAGCTTCCGCGACGGCGACTACATCATGCTGCCGCGCGGCACGATGTGGCGCATCGAGTCCGACGCACCCGTCGAGATGCTGCTGATCGAAGCGACCAACTCCAGCTACATGCTGCCCGAAAAGGGCCTGGTCGGCCCGCACGCGATCTTCGATCCGGCCATGCTCGACACGCCGCAGATCGACGACGCCTTCCGCGCCCAGCAGGGCGAGAGCGAATGGAAGGTGCAGGTCAAGCGTCGGCAGCAGATCTCGACCATCACCTACCCGTTCAATCCGCTCGACGCGGTCGGCTGGAAGGGTGATCTGATGCCGGTGCGCATCAACTGGCGCGACATCCGGCCGCTGATGAGCCACCGCTATCACCTGCCGCCGTCGGCGCACACCACTTTCGTGGCGCATCGCTTCGTCGTGTGCACCTTCACGCCGCGCCCGTTCGAATCGAGCGAGGACGCCCTCAAGGTGCCGTTCTTCCACAACAACGACGACTACGACGAAGTGCTGTTCTATCACGCCGGCAACTTCTTCTCGCGCGACAACATCCATCCCGGCATGATGACCCACCACCCCTGCGGCTTCACCCACGGCCCGCATCCGAAGGCCATGAACAACGCCTTCACGCCCAAGACCGACAAGACCGAGGAAGTCGCCGTCATGCTCGACACGCGAGACGCCCTCGACGTCACGGCCGAGGCGGAGAAGATCGAGTGGACCGGCTACGTGGATAGCTGGAAGCCGAAAGAATGAATCCGTTTGTTGGTTGGTTGGTTGGTTTATTGGTTTGCGCGTGAAGACGTGGTTAAACCCCAACCAACCAACCAACCAACCAACTAACGAACTAACGAACTGACGAACTGACGAATCATATGAAACTAGCAACCCTAAGAGAAGGCGGTCGCGACGGCACCCTGATCGTCGTCAACCGCGACCTCACGCGCGCTGTCCGCGCCACCGGCATCGCCCCGACCCTGCAGGCCGCGCTCGACGACTGGGATGCGGCCGCGCCGCGCCTGGCCAGCCTGTTCGAGGAGCTGATGAACGGTCGGGCGGAAGGAAGCTTCGATCTCCACATCGACGAACTGGCCGCGCCGCTGCCGCGCTGCTTCCAGTTTGTCGACGGTTCGGCCTACCTGCCGCACGTCGAACGGGTGCGCAAGGCGCGCGGTGCCGAGGTGCCCGAAAGCTTCTTTACCGACCCGCTGATGTACCAGGCCGTTTCCGACGGCTTCCTGGCGCCGCATGATCCGATCGCCATGGCCTCGACCGAATGGGGCATCGATTTCGAATCGGAAATCGGCGTGATCACCGACGACGTGCCGATGGGCGCCACGCCCGAGCAATGCGCCAATCACATCCAGCTGGTCACCATCCTCAACGACGTTTCCCTGCGCAACCTGATCCCGGGCGAACTGGCCAAGGGCTTCGGATTTCTGCAGTCCAAGCCGCGCTCGGCCCTGGCGCCGGTCGTGGTCACTCCCGACGAGCTGGGCGACGCCTGGCACGACAGCAAGCTCAACCTGCCCCTGCTGACCCACCTCAACGGCAAGCTCTTCGGCCAGCCGGAGGCCGGCGAGGACATGCAGTTCAGCTTTGCCGAACTGATCGCTCACGCCGCCAGATCCCGTCCCCTGGCTGCCGGCTCGCTGGTCGGCTCGGGCACCATCGCCAACCAGGACACCAGCCGCGGCGCTTCCTGCCTGGCCGAAAAGCGCATGCTCGAGATCATCGCCGAGGGCAAGCCGAGCACGCCGTTCATGCAGTTCGGTGATGTGGTGCGCATCGAGATGAAGACGCGCCAGGGCGAATCGATCTTCGGCGCGATCGAGCAGAAGGTGGTTGAATACGAACGATGATCCTTTACTCGTATTGGCGCTCCTCGGCCAGCTACCGGGTTCGCATGGCGCTCAACCTCAAGCGCCTGGACCACGAAATCCGGCCCGTGCACCTGGTGCGCGACGGCGGCGAGCAGTTCAAGGAGAACTACTCGGCCCTCAACCCGCAGCAGCTCGTTCCCACCCTGGTGGACGGCGATGCGGTGATCACCCAGTCGATGGCCATGCTGGAATACCTCGAAGAGCGCCATCCCGAGCCTGCCCTGCTGCCGCGCGACCCCGCCGGGCGCGCCCGCGTGCGCGCCATCGGCCAGGCAATCGCCTGCGACATTCACCCGCTCAACAATCTGCGCGTCCTGAAATACCTGACCGATACCGCCGGCCTCGACGAGCAGGCCAGGCTGGCGTGGTACCGTCACTGGACCGAATCCGGGCTGGCCGCCGTCGAACGCCTGCTCGACAGTCCTTCCACCGGGCGTTTCTGCCACGGCGATGAACCCGGCCTGGCCGATTGCTGTCTGTTGCCACAGGTCTATAATGCCGAGAGATTCGAATGTGATATGGCGCCGTTCGCGCGCATTCGCCGTATCTGCGAAGCCTTGAAGTCCGTTCCGGCCGTGCGCGACGCCATGCCGGAAAACCAGCCGGACGCTGCTTGAGCGACCGCCAGCCATTCACGGAAACCATGTGACCGACCGATGAGAAACCGTAGCCGCCTGATTGCCGGAAGTATCCTGCTGCTGCTCGCGGCCTGTGCAACCACGCCGCCCGACCCGCGAATCCTGGACAACGCCCGCGCAGCCATCGCCCAGGCCGAGGCGGCGGAAGCTTCCGAATACGCGCCGCTGGAGCTCCGCTTCGCCAACGAACGCCTGCGCGCCGCTGAACAGGCACTGGCCAATGAACGCGAAGACGAAGCACGGCGACTGGCCGAGCAGGCGGAGCTGGAGGCCCAGCTCGCGATGGCGCGCACGCGGGCGGCGCTGGCTCGCGCCGAACTGCAACGCAAGCAGCGCGAGCTCGAGCAGATCCGCTCCGATCTGCGGGAAGTATTCGGCCGAGAGGTCCTGAACCCATGAACATGCGCCTGGTCATTTCTGCCCTGCTTACGGTCCTGCTGGCCGCTTGCGCCGTTCAGCCACCACGCGAGAATGCCGACCTGCGCAACCTGCGCAGCGATCTGCAGGAGTTCCGCAACGACGAGGAGTTGTCCAGCCGCGTACCGCTGGCACTCGCCGACGCCGAGCGTGCAGTGCGCTCCGCCAGCGCCGAAGGCCTGTCGGAGGCCGAGCTGGCCCACCGCATTCACCTGGCCGGCAAACGGCTGGAAATCGCCCGTGCCGAGGCGTTTCGAGCCCAGGCGCAGTCGGAAATCGATGCGGTCGAGCAGGAACGTACGCGATTGCTGCTGCGCGCCAGCCGGCTGGAAGTGGAACAGGCCCGACGCGAGGCCGAGCAGGCCTGGCGCCAGAGCCAGGCTGCCCAGGAGGAAGTCGAGCGCTCTCGCCTGGAAGCCATGACCGCCGAGGAACTGCGCGAGGAAGCGGCGCGGCGAGAGCGGGAAGCGAGAGAAGAGGCGCAGGCCGCGCGCCGCCTGGCCGAAGCCCAGGCCAGCGAGATCGAACTGGCCCGCCGGGAAGCCGAACTGGCCAGCGAGACGGCCGAATCGCTGCGGCGCAGGCTGGAGTACCTCGAACTGCGCGAAACCGACCGCGGCGTGGTCGTTACGCTCGGCGATGTGCTGTTTGCCAGCGGTGAAACCACGCTGCAGGCCGAGGCCAAGTCACGCCTGGACGATGTCGTCGATCTGCTGGCCTCCGAGCCCGACAAGCAGATCCGCATCGAGGGTCACACCGACTCGACCGGATCGGCCAGCGCCAACATGCGCATCTCCAGGCTGCGCGCCGAAGCAGTACGCGACGCGCTGGTCGAAAAAGGCATCGGCAGCGACCGGATCCAGGCAGTCGGCATGGGTCAGGACTTCCCCATCGCCAGCAACGACAGCGCCGAGGGACGCAGTCAGAACCGGCGCGTCGACGTGATTCTGCTCAATGACTGAGCGATTCCGGCCGCGCCCTTGAACTGCACCGACGATGGCGCTATAACTATCAACATCATGTTGGAATCCTCGGGCGATTCGCTCGTCAACCAGGCTCGCTGCGGGACCGCTCCCGGTTCCGGGATGACCGCAGCTCAGCAGCCCCCTGTTCGCCTCCAAACGGGCCGCCCCAGCGCGGCCCGTTGTTTGTTGTGCGCCTCGAACGCGCACATTTTCGCAGTACGCAATCAAAAAGGAGTCTGCCCATGTTCGAGAATCAGAAGGATCAGATGGAGATCATGCTCAAGAGCAACGAAGACTTCCGTCGCCTTTACAACCATCACCAACAACTCGAAAAACGGGTGCTTGCCGCCGAAAATGGAACGGCGCCGATGGAGGACCTCGCCCTCAACCAGCTCAAGCGAGAGAAATTGCGAACCAAGGATCAGCTCACGCGGATGATGGAGCAATCGGAAGCCGCCTGAGCGCTCTCGAAACCGATTACCCGACAGACGCCCGGCCGCAAGTCCGGGCGTCTGCTTTCTGGCCGACCGTCTTGCCCAACCTGACCTGTTTCGGCTATCGTGGCCGGCTGGCACCAGCACCCGAGCACAGCATTTCCGATGAGCGTCTACCGCAACACCCTCGATCTGATCGGCAACACCCCTGTGGTGCGCGTGCAGCACCTCGATACCGGACCCTGCGAGCTCTACCTCAAGCTCGAGAACCAGAATCCGGCCGGTTCGATCAAGGACCGCATCGCGCTCAAGATGATCGAAGAAGCGGAGAAGCGAGGCGACCTCGAGCCCGGTGCGACCATCATCGAGGGCACCGCGGGCAATACCGGACTTGGACTCGCGCTTGTCGCCGCTCAGAAGGGCTACCGCCTGATCCTGGTCATCCCGGACAAGATGAGCCGGGAGAAGATCTCCAACCTCAAGGCGATGGGCGCGGAAGTCGTCCTGACCCGCTCCGATGTCGGCAAGGGCCATCCCGAGTACTACCAGGACCTGGCGGCACGGCTGGCCGAGGAAACCGAAAACAGCTATTTCATCAACCAGTTCGGCAATCCCGACAACCCGAAAGCGCACGAGGAAGGCACCGGACCGGAAATTCTCGCTCAGATGGACGGCGCGCTCGACGCCATGGTCGTCGGTGTCGGTTCCAGCGGCACGATCACCGGGCTGTCGCGCTACTTCGCCACCGCCGCGCCGGATCTCGAGCTGGTGCTGGCCGATCCGCAGGGCTCGATCCTGGCCGACTACATCGCCACCGGAAACGTGCGCAAGGACGCCGGCGGCTGGCTGGTCGAAGGCATCGGCGAGGACTTTCTGCCGTCGATCAGCGACTTCTCACGCGTGCGCAAGGCCTACTCGATTTCCGACAGGGAGAGCTTCCTGACCGCGCGCCTGCTGCTCGAGAAGGAAGGCCTGCTCGGCGGCTCGTCGACCGGCACCCTGCTGGCCGCCGCGCTCAGGTACTGCCGCGAGCAGACCGAGCCGAAGAAGGTGCTCAGCTTCGTCTGCGACACGGGCAACAAGTACCTGTCGAAAATGTACAACGACACCTGGATGCGCGAGCAGGGCTTCCTCGACATCGATGAATACGGCGACCTGCGCGACCTGATCGCCCGTCCGGCCGCCACGCGAGACGCGATCACGGTCGGCCCCGACGAACCGCTATCGAACGCCTACAAGCGCATGAAACTCTACGACGTCTCGCAGTTGCCGGTCATCGAGGGTACACGCATCGTCGGCATCATCGACGAGTCCGACCTGCTGATGGCGGTCTACGACAACGAGGAACGCTTCGCCGACCCCGTCTCGAGCGCCATGGTGAGCAAGCTCGAAGCCGTCCAGGTCGACGACAGCATCGACGAGCTGCTGCCGATCTTCAACCGCGACCTGGTCGCCATCGTCCTCGACGGCGAAGCCTTCATGGGCCTGATCACGCGCGTCGACCTGCTGAACTACCTGCGCCGGCGGGCCGATCGGTAGGAACGGAGGCACCTTTGGTCGGGGCCACATCCCCGACGGACGGGATCCGAATCTCCCCCACCGGTGCTATGCGTGATCGACGAACGACCGAGGTACACGCATGAGCGCCGGGTGGCGATAACCGAAGCCTCGTCCGTCGGGGATGTGACCCCGACCTACGCCGCCCTCGACGAATCAACAAACGAACGACAGAGCCAAGCAAATGACCAAACTCGCAACCCGCGTCATCCACGCCGGCCAGGCGCCGGATCCGTCGAACGGGGCCATCATGACCCCGATCTACCAGACGTCCACCTACGTGCAATCCAGCCCCGGTGTCCACCAGGGCTTCGAGTACTCGCGCACGCACAATCCCACCCGCAAGGCCTGGGAGGCCTGCATCGCCGACCTCGAAGGCGGCAGCCAAGGCTTCGCCTTCGCCTCGGGCATGGCCGCGGTCGATACGCTGATGCATCTGCTCGAGCCGGGAGACCACGTGCTGGCCATGCACGACCTCTACGGCGGTACCTGGCGACTGTTCGAGCGCGTGCGACGCCGCTCCTCGGGCCTGGAATTCAGCTTTGCCGACCTGGCCGACCTCGACGCCGCCCGCGCCGCGCTGACCGACTCGACCAGGATGATCTGGGTCGAGACGCCGACCAACCCGATGCTGCAACTGGTCGACATCGCCGCCATGGCCGAACTCGCCCGCGAAGTCGGCGCCTTGCTGGTGGTCGACAACACCTTCGCCACGCCGATGCTGCAGCGCCCGATCGAACTGGGCGCCGACGTGGTGCTGCACTCGGTCACCAAGTACCTCAACGGCCATTCGGACATGGTCGGCGGCGCGCTGGTGGTCAAGGACGACCAGCTGGCCGAAGACATCGCCTTCATCCAGAACTCCGCCGGCGGCGTTCAGGGGCCGTTCGATTCCTGGCTGGTGATGCGCGGGGTCAAGACCCTGGCGCTGCGCATGAAAGCACACTGCGAGAATGCCGGCCGCATCGCCGAGTGGTTGGACGACCACCCCAAGGTCGAGAAGGTCATCTACCCCGGCCTGGACAGTCACCCGCAGAAGGCGCTGGCCGAAAAGCAGATGTCGGGATTCGGCGGCATGGTCAGCTTCGACATCGGCGGCGACCTCGAGCGCGCGCGGCGCTTCCTCGAGAACACCCGCCTGTTCGCCCTGGCCGAGTCGCTGGGCGGCGTCGAGTCCCTGGTCAACCACCCGGCCATCATGACCCACGGTTCGGTGCCGAAGGAAAATCGCGACAGGCTGGGCATCACCGACACCCTGATCCGCCTGTCGGTCGGCATCGAAGACGTCGACGACCTGATCGAAGACCTCTCGACGGCCCTGGACAAGGTCTGATCGAAGCCGTAGGTCGGGGTTACATCCCCGACGGACGAGGTTCGGATTCGCCCCCACCCGGCGCCATTCGTGGTAACGACATGGAAGGCGAGCCACGCGTGAGAGCCGAGTGGTGGCTTGACAAGCGTCGTCCGTCGGGGATGTAACCCCGACCTACGCGGGTCTCGATCGATCTGAAGGCTTCCGCAGAGCGCTAGAATAGCCACCTGAGCAAGAACCCGAGACACGCATGCAATTTCGCCTGAAAGCCGCCTCCGGCCCGCACACCGGACAGAACTTCCCGCTGGACGAAGACACATCCATCGGCTCGGCCGACAGCGCCGACATTCGGCTCGACGGTCTGATGGAGCGCCACGCGCGCATCGTCTATGACGGCGAGACCCTGATGCTCGAGCCGGCGGGCAAGGCCTGGGTCAACGGTGAGCCGGTGCAGCGACGCCCGCTCAAGTCGGGCGATGAAATTCGCCTGGGCGAGCACCGCTTCGTGCTGCAGGCCCCCGGCCTGCGCCCCCCCAGCGTCCTGAAGGATGCCGCCCCGCGCAAGAGCCGCGCCGGGCTGTGGATCACGCTGGGCGTGATCGCCGTCAGCGGCCTCGCAGCCGCAGCGTACTTCTACTGGCCGGGATTGGGGGGCTGACCGGCGCTACTCTAAGGCACCGTAGGTCGGGGCAACGTCCCCGACGGACGAGGCATGAACACCCCCACCGGGGCGCTATGCGTGTTCTTGGATCGGACGTGGGAAACGTTCGAGGACCGAATGGTGGTCAACGAAAGGTCGTCCGTCGGGGATGTAACCCCGACCTACGGCGCCCATCAGCCCGCCTCGTAGTCCACCAGCTCTCGCAGGACCGACGTGGCATAGCTGCCGGTTCCGAGCGAAAACGCCAGCTTCAGGGTTTGCTTGTCCTGAAAGCGCCACTCGAGCTCGCCCACACGCATCCGCAAAGGCCGGCGCTCCTGCTTCATGCCGAATTTCGCCAGGCCTTCGACGAGCTCGCGGTGAGACTCGAACATCCGGTTCTCGATCTCGGCGGCCTCACCTTCGGCCGGGCTCTCGCCCTGCCCCGGCAGCGGACCACTCGGATGGATGTCGAGCTCGGCGCAGCGGCGCACCTGGTCGGCATCGTCCGGGTCGGCGGCGAAGAAGGAGCGGCTGCCGTCGAGCATGGCCAGATCACCGGCGATCAGCCGGTTCCAGTCGCCGCGACGAATACGCTCATCGAGCACGTGATTGAATACCAGGCTGCGCGCGGCGGAAAGGTAGAAGCCCCGCTTGGACTTCGAAGGCCTGCGGCGAAGTTCGCCGCGAAACAGCGCCAGCGCCCGCGCGACGTTGTTGCCTCCGAAGCGCTGTTCGCCGAAGCCGTTGGGAACCCCCCGATCGCGAATGGCCTGCAGTCGCTCCTCCAGTGCATCGCGGTCGCCATCGAGGTGGCACACGGTCAACTCGAAGCGGTTGCCGCGAAGGCGCCCGCGCTTGATCTTCTTCGAGCAGCGCGAAGCCGACTCGATGGTGACGCCCTCGATGGACCAGTCCGCCCAGCGCGGCGTCTCGGCGCCTGGCAGGTGGATGGAATAGTACTGCCGGGTAACTGCATTGCGATCCTTCAGACCGGCGAAGCCGACCTGGCGGACGTGGACGCCGGCGGCGCGCGCAAGGTCGGCGGCCACATCCACGGTATTGCGTTCACGCTTCGTGACCCGAAGCCACAGATGCTCTCCGTGTCCGTCGGGCTCGTGC
>SR_TP_S13solDRAFT_1000393_pt1 | contig 18712 bp, 14 predicted proteins | sample SodReaTP_S13sol_FD_11159 | JGI IMG/M metagenome (IMG submission 11159)
GTGGTGCCAACTCAACCCCATGCCCGCGAAGTGTCGAGACCCCCACTGCGACCGGTTGCACCAACCTAACCCACGCCCCCAACTCGAGAAGCGCCGAACCAAAAAACCAAAAAAACCAAAAAACCAACAAACCAAAAAACCAACAACCGCCGCGCAAGCGGCCATCCGTATAATGCCCCCATCGCAAACCACTCGACCCACGATGACCTTTCCCGACACCCGAATGCGCCGAACGCGCGCCAGCCGCTTCGCCCGCGAACTGACGCGCGAGACGCGCCTGTCGCCGGCCGACCTGATCCTGCCGGCCTTCGTGCTCGAAGCCGACAACGGCCGCCAGGCGGTCGAGTCCATGCCCGGTGTGGAGCGCGTCGGGCGCACCGGCCTGTTCGAGCTGGCCGAGCGTTGCCTGGCGGCCGGCATTCCGGCCATGGCCCTGTTCCCCGTGGTGCCGGACGAACGCAAGAGCAACGAGGCGGCCGAGGCCTGGCGCGAGGATGGTCTGGTGCCGGAGACGGTCAAGGCACTCAAGGCTCGATTTCCCGAGCTCGGCGTGATCACCGACGTCGCGCTCGACCCCTACACCAGTCATGGCCTCGACGGCATCGTCGACGAGGATGGCTACGTGCTCAACGATCGCACGGTCGAGGCGCTGGTCCGGCAGGCGAGTTCGCACGCCGCCGCCGGCGCCGACGTGGTTGCCCCCTCGGACATGATGGACGGGCGCATCGGCGCCATCCGCCAGCAGCTCGAGACCGACGGTCACGTCAACACCCTGATCCTCAGTTACGCGGCCAAGTACGCCTCGAGCTACTACGGGCCCTTCCGCGACGCGGTCGGCTCGGCCGCCAATCTGGGCAAGTCGGGCAAGGAAAGCTTCCAGATGGACCCGGGCAACAGCGACGAGGCGCTGCGCGAAGTCGAACTGGACCTGGAAGAAGGCGCCGATTGGGTGATGGTCAAGCCGGCCCTGCCCTATCTCGACATCATCCGCCGCGTGCACGAGACCTTCGGCGTGCCGACCTTCGCCTATCACGTCTCGGGCGAGTACGCCATGCTCAAGGCCGCCGCCGACCGCGGCTGGCTCGACAACGACAAGGTCCTGCTCGAAACCCTGACCTCGATCCGACGCGCCGGCGCCAGCGGCATTCTCACCTACGCCGCCCTGGAAGCCGCGGAGCTTCTGGAACGCTGAAAAGAGAAGATGGAAGCCGTCCACGGGTGAACGCACAGGGCTACAAGCTGGCGGTCTTCGGTCAACCGGTGAGTCACAGCCTGTCGCCGCGGATTCATCGTCTGTTCGGGGAACAGTTGGGCATCGATGTCGATTACGTCGCGATCGAGTCGGGCATCGATGAGTTGGACGAGCGGCTTGCGGTCTTCCGCGGCATCGGTGGCGTCGGAGCCAACCTGACGGTTCCACTCAAGAACGCCGGTCTGAAACTCTGCGCTGCGGTCGACCGCGCGGCACGGCGCGCCCATGCCGTCAATACGCTCAAACGGGTGGCCGACGGATGGCAGGGCTTCAATACCGATGGTGCCGGCCTGATGCTTGATCTCGATCGGCTCGGTATGGCGCTGCACGGGCGTGATGTACTCATCGTCGGGGCCGGCGGCGCGGTCGCGGGCATCCTGGGTCCGCTACTGGAAGCGCAGCCGTCCAGCGTATGGCTGATCAACCGCAGCGGCGAACGGGCCGAACGGCTGGCCGACAAGTTCGCGCATCTCGGGCAGATCATGGGAGGCGGCCCGGACTCGGTGCCGGCGGATCGCCGCTTCGACCTGCTGATCCAGTCCACCAGCGCCGGCCACGAGCAGGCCCTGCCTGAACTCCCCGAACGCTGCATATCCACCCGCACGATCGCCTACGACCTCAACTACGGCCCGGCCCACCAGCCGTTTGCATGCTGGTGCCGGCATCACGGCATTCCGGTCCACGACGGCCTGGGCATGTTGCTGGCCCAGGCGGCCCTCGCATTCGAGATCTGGACCGGCCAGCGTCCCGATTTCGAGCAGGTGATGGAAAAGTTGCTGGCAAGTTGATCGAACAGGCTCAGGAAAGCGCCGCGCAATCGACGGCCTCGAAGCGACGCGATTCCCGTTCGACCACCAGCGCGGTGAGGGCGCCGCCCCAGACGCAACCGCTGTCCAGGCAGACCACGCGACCGTTGTCGAACCGGCCCAACTGTGACCAGTGTCCGAAAATCAGGGTCCAGCCGGACCAGCCCGGATTCAGGTTCTCGTACCACGGCGCAAATCCCGCCGGTGCCCGCTCCGGACCACCCTTGGCGACCAGGTCGAGCCGACCGTCGGCCGTGCAGAACCGCATCCGCGTCAGGACATTGGTGATGGTTCGCAAGCGATCGTGACCGCTCAGCTCCGGATGCCAGCCATCAGGCTGGTTGCCGTACATGTGCTCGAAGAACACGCCCGGATCGTCGGCCAGCGCGCGTTCGATCTCGCGCGCGCAGCCTAGCGCCATCCGCGGCCCCCAGCGAGGGTCGACACCCGCATGCACCAGCGCAAGGCGGCGTTCCTGGTCCAGCCAGAGCAGGGGTTGCTGCAACAGCCATTCGATCATGTCCGGACCGTCGGGCGCATCCAGGATCGCTTCGAATTCCGCGTTGGCCTTGGCCTGCCGGCCATGTGCGAAAGCCAGCAGATGCAGATCGTGATTGCCCAGGACCGTGACCGTCGACTCGCGCAGGGCATGCACCAGGCGCAGGGTGTCCAGGGACGCGCCGCCGCGGTTGACCAGGTCGCCAGCCAGCAGCAGGCGATCGGCGGCCGGGTCGAACTTCAAGCGATCGAGCAGCTGTTCGAATGGCGCACGGCAGCCCTGCAGGTCGCCGATGAAGATATCCCGACTCACCGCCGATCCCGACCGGACCTTTCGGTCGAACGGACCGGCGCCACGCTGACGACCGCATCGAACACTTCGGTCGACTCGTCGAGCAGGCTGCGCCGCACGCGGGCTGCAACCCGGTCGGCCTCGGCCAGGGACAGAGCGGGATCGAGCAGGATGCACACATCCATGACGATCTGTCCGCCCATCAGGCGGGTGCGCAGGTTGCGGAAGTCCCGCACCTCGTCGACCGAGCGGATGATCCGCCCCAATCGCTGCTGATCGCCTGGTGGCACGGCGGTGTCGACCAGTTCAACCAGCGAGTCGAATGCGAAACGCCCGCCCATCACCGCGACCGTGCCGGCCACCAGGATGGCCGCGACGGCATCGAGCCAGAGCAGGCCGCCCATTGCCCCGAGCACGCCGGCGATGACCACGATCGACGACAGCGCATCGGAGCGATGATGCCAGGCATTGGCCATGATCAGGTTCGAGCGCGACCGGCGCGCGACCCGGCGCGTATAGAGGAACAGGATCTCCTTGATCGCGACTGAAGCGATGGCGACCCACAGGACGATCGCACCCGGCCGGTTCAGGCGCTCCGGGTCGAGCAGCCTGAGCACCGCGTCGACGATGAAACCGATCGCCACGGCCAGCAGCAGCACGCCGACGATGGCCGTGGCCACGGTCTCGATGCGGCCATGACCGTAGGGATGATTGTGATCGGCCTCGATCGCGCTCCAGCGCGCGGCCACCAGCACCACCGCGTCGCTGACCATGTCGGACAGGGAATGGATGCCGTCGACGACCAGCGCCTGGGACTGTCCGACGATACCGGCCATGATCTTGCCAATGGCCAGCAGCAGGTTCCAGACCGCGCCGACGATCGTGACGCGGCGCTTTTCCGGCCAGTATTGGTCGAGGTTGGCACTGGTGCGAAATGCGGCAGCCATGGATCAGGAAAGCCTTGGCGGGCCGAGTATTGTACCTTCCGCTGGCCTCACGCGCGCGAGCCGGCCCGCTCGAAGGTCACAAACACCAGATGGTGCGGGTTGGCCTCATCGGCCGGACGGGCCTGCATCTTCACCAGTCGCCAGTCCGCACGCGGCCACTGCGGGAACGTCGTGTCGCCCTCGACAAGGGCGTCGATCAGCGTCAGTTCGAGGCGGTCGGCACGCCCGAGCGCCTGGCGATAGATCTGTCCGCCTCCGATGACCATGACCTGGTCTGCCCCGGCCAGCTCGATGGCGGCGTTCAGGCTGCCGGCCCGCAGGACGCCGTCTGGCAGTTCGGGCCGAGAGCGGCTGATCACGATGTTGCATCGCCCTGGCAGGGGTCGACCGATCGACTCGAAAGTGCGCCGGCCCATGATGACCGGATGGCCCATCGTCACCGTCTTGAAATGCTTGAGGTCGGCCGGCAGGTGCCACGGCATGCCCCCCGCGTCGCCGATGACCCGGTTGCGCGCCATTGCCGCGACCAGCACGACTTCAGTCACGCCTTGATGCTCTGCATTCATCCAACCGCGGCGCTCGATCTCACACCGCGATGGGTGCACGAATGGCCGGGTGCGAGCGATACCCGATCAGTTCGAAGTCGTCGAAGGCGAAATCCTCGAGCCGATGCTGCTCCGGGTTGATCCGCATTCTCGGCAGCGGATAAGGGGTACGAGCGAGCTGCTCGTCGACCTGGTCAATGTGGTTCAGGTAGATGTGCGCATCGCCGAAGGTATGGATGAACTCGCCCGGTTCCAGCTCGGTGACCTGGGCGACCATCATGGTCAGCAGCGCATAGCTGGCGATGTTGAAGGGCACTCCAAGAAAGCAGTCGGCGGAGCGCTGGTAGAGCTGGCAACTCAATCGTCCGTTGGCGACGTAGAACTGGAACAGGCAGTGGCAGGGCGCCAGCGCCATGCGACCCGAGCGCACATTGTCCTGTGGCGAGACCGATTCGTCGGGCAACTGAGCCGGGTTCCAGGCAGAGACCACGTGACGACGCGAGTCCGGCCGGGCCCGGATCTGCTCGACCACACGATGAAGCTGATCGATGGTTCGCCCGTCCGGCGTCGGCCAGGAGCGCCACTGCACACCGTAGATCGGCCCCAGACTGCCGCCATCATCGGCCCATTCGTCCCAGATGCTGACGCCGTTTTCATTGAGATAGGCGATGTTGGTGTCGCCACGCAGGAACCAGAGCAGCTCGTGGATGATCGACTTCAGGTGCAGTTTCTTGGTCGTGACCAGGGGAAAGGAATGCGACAGGTCAAAGCGCAATTGATGGCCGAACACGCTCAGGGTGCCGGTGCCTGTGCGATCTTCCTTGCGCGCACCATTGTGGCGAACGTGGCGCAGAAGCTCGAGGTAGTTGTTCACGCGCGGCTCCGATAGGCCCATACCATCAGGGCCACGCCGGCGACGAACATCGGCAGCGACAGGATCTGACCCATGGTCATCCAGTCCAGGGCGACGAATCCGAGGTGCGCATCGGGCTCGCGGAAGAACTCGGCGATGAACCGGAATGCCGCATAGCCGGCCAGGAAGGCACCGCCGACCGCACCGGTCGGGCGCGGGCGAGACGAGTACACCCACAGCAGCACGAACAATGCCAGGCCTTCGAGGGCGGCCTGATACAGCTGCGAGGGGTGGCGCGCGAACTCGTCCAGTGCACCGGTCAGGTACTGCTGGTAGAGCACCTCGGAGGTCCTGCCGCCGGCCTGAATCGATTCCGGGAAGATCATCGCCCAGGGCACATCCGCCTTGCGGCCCCACAACTCGCCGCCGATGAAGTTGCCCAGTCGTCCGGCCGCCAGTCCGAGTGGAGCCAGCGGCGCGGCGAAATCGCCCAGACGCAGGAAGCCGCAGCCCATGTGCCGGCCATATGCCCAAAGGGCGATCAGCACGCCGGCCAGTCCGCCGTGGAAACTCATGCCGCCGTCGCGGATCCGGAACAGGAACAGCGGATCGGACAGCAGCTGATCGAAGCCATAGAACAGCACGTAACCGACCCGGCCGCCGACGACCACGCCGATCACGCCCCAGAACAGCAGGTCGCCGATCTGGGCCGGAGCCAGCGGGGTGTCGTCGCGTGCGGCACGCTGTCGGCCCAGCAGCCAGAAGACGCCGAAAGCCACCAGGTACATCAGGCTGTACCAGTAGATGGCGAAGTCGCCGATCTCGATGGCCACCGGGTCGACGCGATGGAAGAAAAACTCGGACTGGTTCATGGCACGGGATTATCGCAGATTGAAACGCCTCCGATACCCCCGGCGGCATACATGGAAGACGCCGGGCCGACGATTGTCCCTGAAACCTGAACCCTCAACCCTGAAACGCTTACCATGCCTGCATGAGCCAACAGCAACCGCACAACCGCCTCGGCGACGCGCTGAGCCCCTACCTGCTGCAACATGCCGGCAATCCGGTCGCCTGGCAGCCCTGGGACCGCGAATCACTGGCCATGGCGCGCACGCTCGACCGGCCGATCCTCCTGTCGATCGGATACAGCGCCTGCCACTGGTGCCACGTGATGGCGCACGAGAGTTTCGAAAACGATGCGATCGCCGACCTGATGAACGCGCATTTCGTCAACATCAAGGTCGACCGCGAAGAGCGACCGGACCTCGATCGCATCTACCAGCTCGCCCACCAGCTGCTGACCGGCCGCGGCGGCGGCTGGCCGCTGACCGTGTTCCTCGATCCGGCCAGCCAGGCACCCTTTTTCGCCGGCACCTATTTTCCGCCCGAGCCGCGCCACGGCATGATCGCCTTCGGCAGCCTGCTCGAGCGCATCCACCAGGTCTGGTCGACCCGGCGTGAGGAACTGCGCGCGCAACACCTGCAGGTGCAGGAGGCGCTGCAGGCGATCGCCACGCCCGGACCGGCCGGGTCGGCCGATGTCGACTCGACCATCGAATCCCTGCTGGCCGAGGCGGGTGCCCGCTTCGATCGGGACAGCGGCGGCTTCGGTACGGGGCCGAAGTTTCCACAGGCACCCCTGCTCAGCGCCCTGCTCGACCTGAGCGACGACCAGGCCGGCCAGATGGTCGGCGACAGCCTGAATGCCATGTACCGGCTCGGCCTGCACGACCATCTGGCCGGCGGCTTTTTCCGTTACTGCGTTGACGCTGTCTGGGAGATCCCTCACTTCGAGAAGATGCTGTACGACAACGCCCAGTTGCTGGGCCTGTACGCGCGCGCCGCACATCGCTGGCGGCGCGACGATTTCCGGCTCGGCTGCGAGCGCCTGGTGGGGTGGCTGGACGAAGAGATGACGCTCGACGGCGGCGGCTACGCCGCCAGCCTGGATGCCGACAACGACGAGGGGGAAGGCGCCTATTACGTCTGGCAGCGCAAGGAAGTGGCCGAGCGCCTGCCCGACGATGAGTACGAACTGTTCGGCGCCCGTTACGGCCTCGACGGCCCGCCCAATTTCGAGTCCGAGTCCTGGCACCTGCACATCGCCCGCTCGCGCGGCGAGTTGCTTCGGCCGGGGCAGAGCCCCGAAGCGCTCGATCGACAACTCGATGCCGCGCGCCGACGCCTGCTCGAGGCACGCAGGCAACGTCCGGCGCCGACCCGCGACGACAAGCTCATTGCCGGCTGGAACGGGCTGCTGATCGAGAACCTGGCGCTGGCCGGGCGCCTGCTGGGGCGGCCCGACTGGGTCGACCGGGCCAGTGACGCGCTCGACGCCGTCGCCGTTCGCCTGTTCGGCCAGGAACCGCCGCGGGCCGTCTGGCGGGACGGCCGCAGCGCCCAGTCCGCGCTGCTGGACGACCACGCCGCCGTATTGTGCGCCTGTCTCGAGCTGCTCGGCTGCCGCTTCGAGTTGCGCTGGCTCAATCTGGCGCGACGCATTGCCCGCCGGATCACGGAGCAGTTTGCCGATGAACACACGGGCGCCCTTCATCTGACCCCGAAGGACCACGAACGGCTGCTGACCCGCCCACTGGCCCACGCCGACGATGCCACGCCGGCAGGCGCCGGCCTGGCCGCAGTCGGGCTGATCCGACTGGGACACCTGGTGGGTGAACCCGAACTGATCGAGACCGCCCGGCGCGCCATAACCGCTGCCGCCGGCGACGTCGAACGTTCCGCCAGCGCCCACGCCACCCTGGTCCGCGCCTGGGGGCAACTGGAACGGCCATCGCCGCAGGTGCTTCTGGCCGGTGAAGAAGCGACTGCAACCGCCTGGCACGAACGACTCGGCGATCGGGAGGGGCTGCATGTCTACCGGCTGCCGGGTGGGCAGGATGTCGAGGCACTGCCGCCCTTTCTGCGCTCGCTGGCGCAATCCGGGCCGGCAACCGGGCTGACCTGCCTTGGACAGCGCTGCCTCGCGCCGGTTCATGAACTGGCCGAACTGGAGTCGCAACTGGCCTCGGCCGACCGCTGAGGCCGGCTGACTCGAATCCGCGTAAAATCGGCAAGCTATGAGCCTCGCCCTACCGAACTACCACGCACTGGGAGTCCTGCTGCTGGTGCTGCTGGCCCTGGTGCTGTTCTCGCGCGATCGGATTCCGCTCGAGACCAGCTCGCTGGTCGTGCTGGCGATCCTGACTATCGCTTTCGAGCTGTTTCCCTACGTCGGGCCGGACGGACGTGTGCTCAGCTCGACGGACTTCTACGCCGGCTTCGGTCACCAGGCGCTGATCGCGGTCTGTGCCCTGATGATTCTCGGCCACGGCCTGATCCGGTCCGGCGCGCTGGAGCCGGTCGGACGTTTTCTGGCCATTTCCTGGCGCAAGGCGCCGGCCCTGTCGATGCTGTCAACCCTGCTGGTCTGTGCCGTTCTGAGTGCCTTCATCAACAATACCCCCATCGTCGTGATGCTGCTGCCGATCCTGATCGGTGTGGCGCTGAGAACCGGCCAGTCGCCCTCGAGCATGTTGCTGCCGGTTGGTCTGATCAGCATCGTCGGCGGCATGGCGACAACGATCGGCACCTCGACCAACCTTCTGGTGGTCACGGTGGCCGCCGACATGGGGGTGGCTCCGTTTCGGATGTTCGATTTCATCGTACCGGCCGCCATTGCCGGGGCCGTGGCCATGCTGTACCTCTGGCTGATCGCGCCGCGCCTGATTCCGCTCCGACAGGTGCCGATGCAGTCCAGCGTCAAGCGGCTCTATACGGCGCAGATCCGGTTGGGCAAGACCAGCAGCGTCATCGGCATGACCCTGGCCGAGGCGATCGACCGTTGCGACGGCAATCTGAAAGTCGAGAAGATCCAGCGCGGCCCCGGTGTATTTGTCACGCCCTTGCCCGATGTGGCGCTCAAGGCCGGCGACCGCATCACCACCACCGACACCCAGGACAATCTGCGCGAGTTCGCCCACCTGCTTGGCGGGCGGCTGTTTTCCGGTGACGTCGAGGTCGACGATGCCCATCCGCTCGGCCCCGGCGACCAGAAGATTGCCGAGGTGGCAGTCACCCCGCAGTCGCGCCTGCTGGGCACCCGCATCAGCGAGGCGCGCCTGCTGTCGCGCTACGGCCTGAGGCTCCTGGCACTGCACCGTTTCAATCGCGAGGACCAGACCCGCTCGACCGGGCTGGACAATACCGTGCTGCGCTCCGGTGACGTGCTGCTCGTGCAATCGTCGAGCTCACGCCTCAACCAGCTCAAGGACGGCGGCGATCTGCTCGTGCTGGACGGTTCGGTCAATCTGCCCAAGACATCGAAGGCGCCGCTGGCGCTGGCCATCATGGCACTGGTCGTTGCCGTGGCCGCTTTCGGCTTCCTGCCGATCGCGATCAGTGCCGTGTGCGGGGTGCTGCTGATGCTGCTGTCCCGTTGTCTGAGCTGGAAGGAGGCGATGAACGCCCTGTCGATCCAGGTGGTGATGATCATTGTCGCTTCGCTGGCGCTGGGGGCGGCCCTGATGCGCACCGGCGGCGCCGACTGGCTGGCCCAGGCCTTCCTGGTCGCCAGCTTCGGCATTCCTTCCTGGGCCATCCTCGGCCTGCTGATGCTGGCCATGGCGGCCCTGACCAATGTCGTGTCCAACAATGCTGCCGCCGTGATCGGCACGCCGATCGCGATCAGCCTGGCACAGCAGTTGATGCTGCCGGCCGAGCCCTTCGTGCTGGCCGTCCTGTTCGGGTCGAACCTGAGCTTTGCCACGCCCATGGCCTACCAGACCAATCTGCTGGTGATGAACGCCGGCGGTTACAAGTTCAACGATTTCGTCCGCGTCGGCCTGCCGCTGATGCTACTGCTGTGGGTCGTGCTCACACTGACGCTGACCTATGCCTATCAAATTTAGGTTTCAGGGACGGGCAATGGCAATGTGCGCGCTACTCGTTGCCGTGCTGCCGATGGCCTGGCTTGGCGCGGCTGCTGGTGAGAAACCGCGCGTGGTGAGTCTGGCGCCGCATTTGACGGAGTTGGCCTATACGGCCGGCGCGGGCGACACCCTCGTCGGGGCCGTAGCATATAGCGACTGGCCGGAAGCAGCGCAACAGTTGCCGCGCATCGGCGATGCCTTCCGTTTCGACCTGGAGGCGATTCTGGGCCTTGATCCCGACCTGGCGCTGGCCTGGCGCGGCGGCACGCCCGAAGCTGTGGCCAGTCATCTCGAAACCCTGGGGATCGAGGTGCTCTGGATCGAGACGCGAACCTTGTCCGACATTGGCCTGGCCCTCGAACGGATCGGGCAACGGCTCGGCTCGGAGGCGCGGGCAAGCGCGGCCGCCGAGACCTATCGGGCCGAGCTCGATGCCCTCGACAATCCCCTGCGCAACGAAAGCGACGTGACGATCTTCTACCAGGTCTCGGCGCGGCCCCTGTTCACGCTGGGCAGGCCCCATGTGGTCACCGAGGTCTTTAGGATCTGCGGCGCCCGCAACATCTTCGACGATCTCGACATCGAGGCCGCCGCGATCGACCGTGAGGCCGTCATTGCCCGCTCGCCCGACCTGATCATCGCTGGCATGAACTCGCCCGGCAAGGACCCGCTGACGCCCTGGCGCAGCACCCGAATGGTGGAGACTGGCCAGACCCGGGTCGAGACGGTCGACCCGGAGCGCCTGGTACGTCCCACGCCGCGCATCGTCGACGGTATCCGCCTCGTGTGCCACCTGGTCGAGGAAGAGAAATTCAGGGAACCAGGGGCCAGAACAGCGGAATGACAGCGACCGCCGTCGCCCACATAAGAAGGTTCATTGGCAGGCCGATACGCACGAAGTCCATGAAGCGATAACCGCAGGCCTGGTAGACGAGCGTGTTGGTCTGGTAGCCGATGGGTGTGGCGAAGCTGGCGCTGCCGGCGAACATGACGGCCACCACGAACGGACGAGGATCGTAGCCGAGGGAGACCGCCAGCCCGTAGGCGATGGGCGTGAGCAGGATCACCGCTGCGTTGTTGCTCATGGTTTCGGTCAAGACCGACGTGACCAGGTAGATCAGTGCCAGCATGCCCAGCGGCCCCAGCGGGGCCGCCAGGTCGGCGACCTGACGGGCGATCAGCGCAGCGGCACCGCTCGACTGCATCGCCCCACCGATGGCGAGCATGCCGAAGATCAGGATCATCAGGGACCATTCGACCGAGCGATAGGCTTCACGCGAGCTCAGGCACCCCGAGGCGATGACCGCCACGGACGCGATGATCGCCAGGGCGACGATCGGCATGACGTTCAAAGCCGCCAGCACCATGACCAGGATCATGGCGACCACCGCAACCCAGGCCTTGTGGCGCCGATAGCCCCTGACCCGGGGCAGGGTCAGGCCGGCGAACTCGCGTGCCCGGTAAGCGCGCTCGATCCCGCGAGCCAGACCACCGAGCAGCAGGGTGTCGCCAGCGTGTAGCCGCAGCTTGCCAAACTGGGCCGTTCTGATCTTTCGCGGACGATGAATGGCAATGACCTCCACGCCCAGACGATCCTTGAGATCGATCTGGTCGATGGGCTGATTGACAAGGGCGGAATCGGCACCCAGGACCACCTCGGCCATCTCGAGCCTGTCCTCATCTTCCGCATCGACCGGCCGCTCGCGATCACGAGTACACAACTCCCTGGTGTTGGAAAGGGTGACCAGCTCGTCCAGCGTGGTTTCCAGGACGACCCGGTCGCCCGGGCGGAGAATCAGCTTCTCCGGCGATACCCTGAGTTGGCTATCATTGCGGCTGACACCGAGGACGACATTGCCGTGTGTGCGCATCAGCCGGGTGCTGGCCAGGGTCCGGCCGTCATAGTCGGAGTCCCCGGTCACGACGAACTCGGCAACGAAGCGGCGCTCGCGCAATGCTTCGCGCAGGCGCCCCTTGTCATCGCCGATTTCAGGCAACAGCCACTTGCCGGCGAGCAGCAGAAACGACATGCCCACACCGGCCATCACCAGGCCCGCCCCGGCGATCTCGAAAATCCCGAAGCGCGCCATTCCCAGCTCCTGGCCGACACCATCGACGAGGAGGTTGGTGGAGGTCCCGATCAGGGTGCAGGTGCCGCCCAGTATGGAGGCGTAGGAAAGCGGGATGAGGAGCTTGCTGGCCGGCAGCCCATTGCTTCGGGACACCGCCAGGAGAATCGGAATCATGATGACCACGACCGGCGTGTTGTTGATGAACGCGCTCAGGACCATCACGCAGACCATCGTGACCAGCATGGTGCGCAACCAGCTGGTACCGCTCAGGCGAGCAACCAGCCGACCCATGCTGTCGATGACCCCCGTACGCTCCAGCGCCGCAGAGAGAATGAACATGGCCCCGACCGTGATCGGGGCAGGATTGGAGAAGGCCTGCAAAAACTGGTCGGGCCGGACCACGCCCGCGACCAGAAGTGCGGCAACCCCCAGCATGGCGGTAACGTCGGGTGCGAAGCGCTCGCGAACGAAACTGGCGAACACGAGAACGAGTACAACCAGTACCACTATCACTTCGTAGGTCATGGTGCTGCTCCGGGTGGCGGGAAACTCGGACGCCTTATTGGATCTTGGCCTGCAACTCCAGGTCAACCATGGCAAAGCGGTCGTGAACGACGACCTCCCGGCCGGCCGCAACCGGAATGCCGGACTGAAATCCCGGGCCGTTGCAAACGTAGGTGTGGAACTCGCCGTTCTCGCCGCATGGATCCACCTTTTCGGGCAGGTCCTTGAGAAACCCGGCGTCGAACCGCTTTCCCAGCAGGTCTTGTGGCAGCAACTGTCTGTCGATGCAGGTGATCACGACGCGCCAGGGTGCACGGGTCAACCGCCGGGCCAGCTCGTCGCTTGGCGTATGCCAGATGGGAAAGATCGTCTCCCAGCCCATTGCCCCGAAGCTCCGCTCCCGCCAGCGACGAATGTCCTCCAGAAAGAGATCGCCGCAGGCGATGGTGTCGATGTCGCGATCGTGATAAGGCTGCAGGCCTTTGGCCAGCCGGGCTTCGTAAGTTCGGTTGTCACAATGCTCGGGAAGGCCGACGACTGTCAGCGGGAGACCAAGCGATTCGGCCTGCATCCGCAAAAGGACGTCGGATGTACCGTGCATCGCCACACGGCCATTCGATTCATTGACTGTCGTGACCAGCGCCTCGACCTGCCACGAAGGATCACTTCGCAACCTGGCAAGCATGAACAGGCTGTCCTTGCCACCGGATGACAGAACGACGACAGGGCGGGCGGGCTGATGTGGCATGAAAACAGGATAGCCGCTCAGGCTCGTGAACCGCAAAGCGGGGAATCATTCCCCGCCTGATTACGGCCAGTTTCCCTTGCGGCATTCGGAACCGATCAGGTCCCCGACCGTTTTTCGCGCCAGGCCAGCAGCACGCGTGCCAGCGCCGGCAGCAGCAGCATTGCGCCGATCATGTTGAAGATGAACATGAAGCCCAGCAGCACGCCCATGTCGGCCTGGAACTTGAGGTCGGAGAACAGCCAGGTTCCGACACCTACTGCCAGGGTCACGGCGGTGTAGAACACGGCCCGACCGGTCAGTCTCAGGGTCCGATAGTAGGCGTCATCGAGGCCGATGCCGTCATCGAGAAAGCTCTTCATGCGGCTGAAGATATAGATGCCGTAGTCGACCCCGATGCCTACACCGAGCGCAACGACCGGCAGCGTGTTGACCTTCAGGCCGATCCCCATGAGGGCCATCAGCGAGTAGGCCAGGTAGCTGACCAGCACCAGCGGCAGCACGATGCACAAAGTACCCAGCACGGTACGGAAGGTGATCAGACACAGCAGGATGATGGCGGCATAGACATAGATCAGCATCGGTGTCTGGGCCTTGGCGACCTCCTGGTTGGTGGCTGCCATGACGCCGACGTTGCCGGTGGCCAGGCGGAACAGCAAGGGCGGGTGTTCGCCGTCCTCGGGCCAGTTCCCGTGGGCGGCATCACCGGCCGGCTCGAAACCGAGCGTATCTACCGTGATTTCCTCCTGCAGTTCATGCGCCCTGCTCACCACACGGTCGATGGTCTCGGCACGGTGATCCTCGGTAAACACCATGATCGGTGTCGCACTGCAGTCGTTGTTGAGCAGCCCGGTATCGGTCTCGATGTTCTGCAGGCTCTGGCGCAGGATGAAATTGTTGCGCGGCAGGATCTGCCAGCGCAGATTCCCCTCGTTCCAGCCGGCGTTGACCATCTTGGCAACCATCGGCAGGGCGATGACCTGCTGGACGCCTTCGACGTTGCGCATGTGCCAGGCGAAGCGATCGATCGCCTCCATGACCTCGTAGGATTCCGTGCAGGCGCCCGCCTCGGTCTGGGCGATGACGCTGATCAAGTCGGTGCCAAGCGAGAATCGCTGGGCGATCAGGCGGGCATCCTGGTTGTAACGGGCATCCTCGCGCAGTTCGGGAACACCGGGCTCGGAGTCGCCAATCTGCATGTCCTGCGACTTGACCCAGGCCAGTGCGAACAGCACCAGGCCGACGCAGATGGCGCTCACCGCCACACCGCGACGCGTGAAGCGGGCCATGAAGTCCCAGATGATGCTCGGCTTCTGGCTGTTCTCGTACTGCTTGCGGCGCTTCTGTTCCTCGTTGCGCAGGCGCACGTACGACAGCAGAACCGGCAGCAGCAGCAGGTTGGTGAAGATGATCACCGCAACACCGATACTGGCGGTGATGGCCAACTCCTGAATGATCTGGATGTTGATCAGCAATATGGTCAGGAAACCGATGGTATCGCTGAGCAGGGCGATCGCGCCGGGTGCCAGCAGGCGCGAGAACACCGCCTTCGACGCTTCCAGGCTGGAAACGGGCTTGACCTCCTCGAGCGGGATGCCTTCCTGAACCAGGCCGATGGGCGAATGTCCTCCGAAGAGTTTCTCCGCGTTCCAGCCGCTGATCATCTGCACGCCGTGGCTGACACCGATGGCGAATACGAGAAACGGCGTGAGGATGTTCATCGGATCGATGCCGAAGCCCATCAGGCTGAGCAGGCCAAGCTGCCAGATCACGGCCGTGACCGAGCAGACCAGCGGCAGCACCGTCAGCCAGATCGAATGCGAGTACAGCAGCAGGATGACCGCCGTGATCAGGAAGGCCAGCCCGAAATAGGCAACAACGCCGCGCGCGCCGTCGGCCACATCACCGACGATCTTGGCGAAACCGATGATGTGGACGCTGTGCTGCTCGTTTTCGAACTCGGCACGAATGGATTCGAGGCGCTCGGCCACATCCTGGTAGTCGAGGGACTCGCCGGTGGAGGGATCCTCCTCGAGCAGGTTGGCCCAGACCATGGCGCCGGAGAAATCCTCGGCCACCAGGCGTCCTACTTCGCCGGACTTGATGATGTTCGAGCGCACCCGTTCGAACATTTCCGACGAAGGCGCGAAATCGGCGGGAATCACGTTGCCACCGGCGAAGCCGTCCTCGACCACTTCCACGAAGCGGACGTTGGGCGTGAAAATGGAGCGAACGCTGGCACGGTCGACACCGGGCACGAAAAAGACCCGGTTGCTGACCTGTTCGAAGGCCTCGAAGAAGTCGGGATCGAACATTTCGCCATCGCGCGCCATCAGGGCGACCATGATCCGGTTGGCGCCACCGAACTCCCGCTCGTAGTCGAGGAAGGTCTGCATGTATTCATGCTCGAGCGGCAGCTGCTTCTTGAATCCGGCATCCACCCGCAGCTGAAGCGTGTAGTACACCATCGCCGCGGTGCCGAGCAGGAACAACAGAAGGATCAGCGGACGAACGCTGAAGACGATTTCGGCAAGTCGCCGAGTCATCGGTCTGGCTTCACTCATGTCTCAGTCCGTCCTCTCCGGCAAGGATCATCGTTCCGTCCTCGGTAAACAGGACGGCCGCGTAGTCACTGCCGAGGCGGTCCTCACTGATGCGGAATTCGCCGGTATGCGGGTTGTAGACCAGCACCGCGGCACCGGCGCCGACCATGACGGGATAGCCGTTGGGGTCGAGAGTACCGCCCATCAGACTGGAAGACACACCACTGTCCAGCACCTCCCAGTCGTCGCCGAAATTCCCGCTCCACTGCACGTTGCCGCGCAGACCGAAGGCCACGATACCGCCGCGTGCCGGTACCAGGCCGAACATCGAGCCTGGATACGGAAAGCGGAAGCTCTCCCAGGTCTGTCCACCGTCGGTGCTGCGAAAGCCGTAACCCCTTTCGGCCGCGAGCATGACGCGCTCGTCATCGATGGCGAGAATCGCGTTGAGATGACACTCGACGAATTCGTAACAGCCCCGATCGAAGTCCTCGGAGGCATCGTAGAACTCGCCGAACGGATCGTCCTCGTCTTCGGGCGCATCGGCCAGATCGTAGGCTGCTTCGGCGGCCTCACCCCAATCGATGGCTTCGGAGGCCATCACATCGACCATGTCCACCGACTCCCAGTTGCGACCGGCATCGGACGTTTTCATGATCAGGCCGTAGGCGCCGACTGCGATTCCGTCGTTGGCGTTGAAGAAATGCACATCGAGCAGTGGCCGCTCCCATTCCGGTTCGAAATGCTGGAGTGCCCAGGTTCTGCCCAGATCGCTGCTGTACAGGATGGTCGTGTCGTGACCGACGGCCCAGAGCCGTCCGCCCGTGAACTCGACGCGAGTGAGCGTGGCACGAACCGGTACGTGTTCGGCCTGCTCCCACTCGATGCCATCGCGAGAAACCAGAACGTGTCCGCGCTCGCCGACGGCCACGTAGCGCTCGCCGGCACGGACGATATCGAGAATCAGGCCCTGGTCGGCCAGGGGCACGCGTTCGGCGGGAAGGGGGGTGACCTCCCGGGCCGCCAGCAGGGCCGGCAACAGCATGAAGGCCAGCACCAGCGATCGGGTCAGGTTCATGGAACAGTGCTCCGAGACATCGGGGCCGACCTCGCGGCCGGCCCCGGAAACGTTCTTCATGTTGCGATCAGCGACGGCCGCGCGTCCTGAGCGCCTGCGGCGTATAGTTGCTCGGGCTCAGGCGGACGTTGAACGACGGCGGCGGATCCTGGTTGTCCAGGCCGGTTGCCGCATAACGCCCGGACTGCAGGTCCATGTGAGTTTCGATGGTCGACCAGTACGTTGGCAACTCGTAGTAGTTGATCGTGTGGGCCTCCGATGCCCGCCACAGGTCGCCGCGCTGGTCGTAGTGATCGGTCAGGGCGATCTGGTAGCTGTCCTCGTCGAGATAGAAGGTCCGGCGCGGGTGAATGTGGCGCGTACCTTCCTTGAGATTGGCCTCGATCACCCAGACACGGTGCAATTCGTAGCGCATGTATTCGGGGTTGAGGTGACCGGGCCGCACGATATCGTCGGCCGTCAGGTCGCCACTGTGGACATCGTAGGAGTTGTACGGGATGTACATCTCCCGTTTGCCGACGACTTTCCAGTCATAGCGGTCCATGGCACCATTGAACATGTCCGTCATGTCGTTCGTGCGCAGGCCGTCGGAAGCCGTACCGGGGTTGTCGTAGGCAACGTTCGGCGCGCGACGCACGCGGCGCTGCCCGGGGTTGTAGATCCAGGCCTGGCGCGGCTGCTCGATCTGATTGAGCGTTTCGTGCACCAGCAGGATGTTGCCGGCCAGGCGCGCCGGCGACTCCACTTCCTGGAAGAAGTAGAGCAGGATGTTGTTGGTGTCCTCGAGCGTGGCACCTTCCTGGTAGTAAAGCCCCAGGAGCTCTTCACGCAGGCGAATCAGCTGAAAGCTGCCACCGGTGGTCGGCACCACCTGGTTGTTGTAGCGAGCGCCGCCGATGCCCTTGTACTTGAGCTTGTGGTTCCACATCAACTCGTAGGCGTTCTGCGGGATCGGGAACGGGAAGCCTTCTGCCACGTCGGCAACGCCTTCTCCGTCAGCCACCAGGCGGCCGGTTTCGGCATTGCGGCGGGTCATCTCGTAGACGCGCTCGGGGAAAGATGCGCTGCGCCGGGTCGGGTAGACCTTCATGTAATAGGACTCGGGATAGCGCTCGAAGACCGCGATCTGGCCAGCCGACAGACGATCGGCATACTCCTGGTAGTTGTCTCCGGTAATCGTGAACAGCGGCTCGTCGTCCGCGAAGGGATTGGGGTGGCGATCACCCGACTGGTAACCGGCCGGCCAGTCGTCCTGGCCGATTCCGCCGGTCCAGGCCGGAATCGTGCCGTCGACATTGCCGGCGCGGATCGAACCCATCGGGGTCAGATCCTGGCCCAAGCGGGCAATGTTTTCCGCTGTCCGCGGGATGATCTCGGAGATGTCTTCGGCAGCGACCGGGGCTACATCCTGGGCCTGATCGACGTCCGCTGCGCTGGAATCGGCGTCTGCCCGGGCGTCGCCGGCTTCCTGCTGCTGCATGTCGGCGTCGTCGCCGGCCTGATCCTGTGCCTGCGAACTGGCCATCGCCCCGGCCTGGGCGCGTTCAGCTTCCTCGGCGGCGGAGCTCGCCTCGGCCTCGCGGCGGGCGTCAGCCTCTTCCGCTGCCGCCTGCTCGGCCTCGGCGGCGGCGCGCGCTTCGGCCTCG
>SR_TP_S13solDRAFT_1000394_pt1 | contig 18674 bp, 14 predicted proteins | sample SodReaTP_S13sol_FD_11159 | JGI IMG/M metagenome (IMG submission 11159)
CCGCAGCCATGAGAAAGGTTCCCGCCTCGATGCGGTCGGGAATCACGGCGTAGCGGCAGCCGCCGAGCCGCGGGCGGCCGCGCACCACGATGGTGTCGCTGCCGGCGCCCTCGATCTCGGCCCCCATGGCGACGAGGCAGCCGGCCAGGTCGACGATCTCCGGCTCGCGCGCGGCGTTGACCAGGCGGCTCTCGCCCTCGGCGAGGGCGGCGGCCATCATGGCGTTCTCCGTGGCGCCTACGGAGACGGCGCGGAAGACGACCTCGGCACCCTTCAGCCCCTCGGGGGCGCGGGCGTGGATGTAGCCGCCCTCCAGCAGGATCTCCGCCCCCATGGCCTCCAGCGCCGAGAGATGCAGGTCGACCGGCCGCGTGCCGATGGCGCAGCCGCCCGGCAGCGAGACCTCGGCCTCGCCGCTGCGGGCCAGCAGCGGCCCCAGCACCAGCACCGAGGCGCGCATCTTGCGCACGATGTCGTAGGGCGCGCGAGCCGAGGAGAGGCGCGCGGCGCGCAGCTCCCACACCAGGCCGCGCTCGCCCTCCTCGGGCGGCACCTCCGTCACCTCGCTGCCCAGCAGTTCCAGCAGGCGGCGCATCGAGGCGATGTCGGCCAGGCGCGGCAGATTGGAGAGCCGGACCGTCTCTTCGGTCAGCAAGGTGGCGGCGAGCAGCGGCAAGGCGGCGTTCTTCGAGCCGCTCACCTCGATCTCGCCGTGAAGCGGCCGACCGCCGCGAATCAGGATACGGTCCATCGAACCTGCACTGGAGCTAGCTGTTGCAACGCTACGCCGGAACGGCGGTCAGGAATCCCCCTCGCCGGAGGACGCGGCCGTCGCCTGCCGACCGCGGGCCTGGGCCTTGCGCCGACGCAGGTTCTCGCGCAGCGCGGCGGCGAGCCGCTGCTCGCGCTCGCTCTGCTTGCGACCCTGCGCGGGCCGACCCTCCGCGTCGGGAGGCGTGGTGCCGACATCCTCTGGCATCACCGCACTCTCTTGCGGGAATGGGGCGAGGTCAAGGCGTGGCTGCGCAAAAGGGCCGCAGCCCCTTGAAGCCGCCGCCCGAGACCCGATCTCTGCCGACATGATCGAGCGACGCCTTTTCCTCGCCGGACTGTCCGGCCTGGTGCTTCCCGCCCTGCTGCCGCCGGCGGCGCGGGCGGAGGGCGAGCTGCTGGAGTCGGCGGACTTCTCGGTGCTGCTGGGCGGCAACCGGATCGGCTACCACAGCCTCCGGGTGCGGCGCGACGGCGATGCGATCCTGGCGGAGCAGGAAGGCGAGGCGACCCTCCGCGTCGGCCCGGTGCCGATCACCCGCATCCGCCAGTCCAGCCTGGAGGTCTACCGCTACGGCCTGCTGGAGCGGCTGCAGATCGCCAACGAGAGCGGCTACTACGAGCCGCGCCTGCGCCACATCTCCGCCGAGGCGAACGACAGCGTCATCCGGCTGGTCGACAACCAGGGCCGCGACTACGACATCGACCGCGCCGCCATGCCCGGCACCGGCTGGCGCAAGGCGTCGCTGGAAGCGCCGGTTCTGATCTCGCCGCGCAACGGCAAGCCGCGCGAGCCGGCCGTCGTCTTCCAGGGGCGGCAGACGATCGAGACGCCGGCGACCGGCCGGGTCGAGACCGAGCATTGGACGCTGGAGGGCGACGACATGGATTCGCGCCTCTGGTACGAGACCGGCGGCGACCGCCTGGTCCGTATGATTCTCCGCTTCGAGGGCCGCGACATCGAGTACCTGCGGGTCTAGAAGCGGCCGGCGGCAAGGCATTCCCGCCCGCACAACTTCCGCCTTAATTATCGCCCGCTCCCCTGCCACAATGGCGCGATCAACGAGCAGGGAACGGCCCGATGGCAGCGCGCTTCTTGTCGGCACTGGCGGCAGCGGGAGCCGCTGTCTCCATTCTCTTGACCGCCGGCCCCCTCGCGGCCCTGGAGCTGCAGCGCCACGAGGTGCTGACCGAGCGCGAGCGGCCCGAGGTCTGCTTCACCTTCGACCGGCCGCTGGCGGAGCGGCGGCACGAGATGGGCGACTTCCTGCGCAGCGAGCCCGCCGCCGGCGAGGTCTCGGCCCGCGATAACGCCCTCTGCGCCGGCGGCTTCGCGCACGGCGAACGCTACGGCGTCACCCTGCGCGCCGGCCTGCCCGCCGCCGACGGCAGCGTGCTGGCGCGCGACGTGCGGCTGGACATCTACGTCCCCGACCGTACCCCCTCCCTCTCCTTCGCCCAGCGTGGCTACGTGCTGCCGTGCGGCCTCGGCGAGGGCGTGCCGCTCACCTCGGTCAATCTCGAGAGCGCGGAGCTTACGGTCCTGCGCATCGGCGACCGCAGCCTGACCCAACAGCTTCGCCAGGGCGCCCTGGACCGCGGCTTCAGCGGCTGGGACCTGGAGTACCTGGTCGACTACGACGCGGTGACCGTCTGGGAAGGCAGCGTGGCGCTGCAGGGCGAGCGCAACCGGCCGGCCGTGACGCTGCTGCCGCTGGCAGAGAAGATCGGCCCGCTGCAGCCCGGCATCTACGCCGTGGTCGCCGAGGCGGCGGAAACCCGGCAGGAGCGCTGGCAGACCCGCGCGACCCAGTGGTTCCTGGTGTCCGACACCGGCCTGACGACCTTCCGCGCCGCTGACGGCCTGCTGGTGCAGGCGCTCTCCCTGACCGACGGCCAGCCGCTCGAGGGCGTGGCGCTGTCGCTGGTCTCCCGCGCCAACCTTGTGCTGGGCGCCGCGACCACCGACGCCGAGGGTCTGGCCAGGCTGCCCGCCGGCCTGCTGCGCGGCCTAGGCGGCGAGGCACCGGCGCTGCTGACCGCCGAGCACGGCGAGGACGACTTCACCTTCCTGGCCCTGGACCAGTCCGGCGTCGACCTGCTGGAGTTCGGCGGCGGCGGGCGGGCCCTGCCCGGCCCGCTCGACGCCTGGCTGCACACGGAGCGGGGCATCTACCGCCCGGGCGAGAGCCTGCGGGTGCTGGCGCTGCTCCGCGACGCCGGCGCCGAGGCCGTGACCGGCCTGCCGCTGACCCTGCGGGTGCGCCGCCCCGACGGCCAGGTCTTCGACAACCTCACCGCCGACGACAGTCTCGGCGGCTACGTCTTCACCCTGCCGCTGCCGGTGAGCGCTCCCGGCGGCACCTGGAGCCTCAGCCTGCACGCCGGCGACGGGCAGCAGGCCATCGGCCACAGCGAGGTCCTGGTCGCCGACTTCGTCCCGCCGCAGATCGAAGCGACGCTGGAGAGCGCGGCCGTGAGGGTCGGGCTGCACAGCGCGACGCCGCTGTCGGTGCAGGCCGACTGGCTCTACGGCGCCCCGGCCGCCGGCCTGAACGGCGAGGCCTGGCTGCAGATCGGCGTCGCCGAGGAGCCGTTCCCCGAGCACGCCGGCTACAGCTTCGGCCTGGCGCAGGAGGAGGTACTGTCCGAACGCAGCACGCCCGTCGCCTTCGAGACCGACCTGGCCGGCACCGCCGAGATCTGGCTGCAGCCGGAGGGACCGCCGGAGGCGACCCGCCCCCTGCAGGCGGAGCTGACCGCCACGATCTACGACCTCGCCGGCCGGCCGCTGACCGAGAGCCTCGCCCTGCCACTCGACAGCCATCCCTTCTTCCTGGGCCTGCGCCCCGCCGCAACGGCGGTGCCGGCGGACAGCAGCGCCGCGGTCGAGGTGATCGCCGTAAACCCCGAGGGGCGGCGCCTCGCCCGCGAGGGTCTGCGCTGGGAACTGATCTACGAGGAGTGGGACTACGTCTGGTACCAGAGCGGCGGCCGTTGGTTCGCCGAGGCCGTGGTGCGCGACCGTCGCGTGGGCGGCGGGGAGCTCGAGCTCTCCGCCGACGCGCCGGCGCGCATCGAGGCGCCGCTGGACTGGGGCCGCTACCGCGTCGAGGTCTTCGATCCCGAGGGNCCGGTCGCCTCCAGCGTGTGGCTCTACGCCGGCTACTGGGTCGACCCCTCCGCGCCAGAGCGCGCCGACGCCGTGGCCGTCAGCCTGGACCGGGAGACCTACCGGCCCGGCGAAACCGCCCGAGTCTTCATCGATCCGCCCTATGACGCCGAGGTGCTGCTGCTGGTGGCTGACCGCGAGATTCGCGAGCACCACCGCATCAGCGTGCCGGAGGAGGGCGCCTTCGTCGAGCTGCCGGTAGCCGAGGACTGGGAGGTGGGCGTCCACCTTCTGGTCAACGCCTATGCCACCGCCGACACCCTGGGCGGGCCGCTGCCGCGGCGCGCCGTCGGCCTGGCTTGGCTGCAGCTCGACCCGGCGCTCTCGGCGCTCGAGTTGAGCCTGGAGGCGCCCGAGGAGGCCCTGCCGCGCGAACCCATGACGGTCACCCTCTCGATCGACGGTCTGGCCGAGGGCGAGGAGGCCTTCGTCGCACTGTCCGTGGTGGACGTGGGCGTGCTGCAGCTCACCGACCATGCCGAGCCCGACCCGCTGGACTGGTACCACGGCCGCCGCCAGATCGCGGTGGCCCAGAACGACCTCTACAGCCGCCTCATCGACCCCACGGGCGAGCGGCTCGGCCGCCTGGTGACCGGCGGCGACAGCGAGCTCGGCAGCGGCCTCGCCAACCTGCCCGACCGCAGCACCGAGATCCTCGCTTTCCTCGAGGGGCCGGTGGCGATCGGCGCCGACGGCCGCGTCGAGATCGAGCTGCCCCTGCCGGACTTCGCCGGCCGGGTGCGCATCGACGCCGTCGCCTGGTCGGCGAGCCGGCTCGCCGCCGCCAGCCACGAGACCTTCGTGCGCGACCCCGTGATCGCCCAGCTCACCCTGCCCCGCTTCCTCGCCCCCGGCGACGACGCGCGGGTGCGGCTCGCGCTGTCCAACCTCTCCGGCCCGACCGGCGACTACCGCCTGCGGCTGGAGACCGAGGGGCCGCTCGCGGTCGACCTCGCCGAGCTGGCGGTCCCCGGCCTCGCCGCCGGCGCCGAGCATCGGACCAGTCTGACCCTCGCCGCCATCGGCGTCGGCCGCGGCACCATCCGCATCCTCCTCGAGGGGCCCGACGGTCTGAGCCTGCAGCGCGAGCGGCAGATCTCCGTGCGGCCGGCCCAGCCCACCGTGACCCGCCGCCAGCTCGTGCGGCTGCAGCCGGGCGAGGGCATCACCCTGGACGAAGGGCTCTATGCCGGGCTGCGGCCCGAGACCCGGCGCGGTGCCGTCTCCCTCGGCCCGCTGCCGCAGTTCGACGTGCCCGGCCTGCTGGCCGCCCTCGACCGCTTCCCCTACGGCTGCGCCGAGCAGATCACCAGCCGCGCCCTGCCGCTGGTCTATCTCGGGCCGGTCGCCGAGCGCTTCGGCCTCGCGGAGGGCGACGAGGCGGTCCGCGGCCGCATTCAGGAAGCGGTCTACCGCCTGCTCGCCATGCAGCGGCCGGACGGCCGTTTCGGGCTCTGGGGCCCGGGGTCGGACGGCGACGTCTGGCTCACCGCCTATGTGCTCGATTTCCTCACCCGCGCCGCCTCGGCCGGGCTGCACGTCCCGGAGGCGCCGATCGCCCAGGCCTTCGACGAGCTAGAACGGATGCTGCGCTACGGCGGCAGCAGCGAACGCGCCCTCGCCGGCCTGGCCTATGCCCACTATCTCTTCGCACGCGAAAGCGGGACCGAGCTCTCCGAGCTGCGCTACTTCTACGAGACGCAATGGGACCAGCTGCCGAGCCGCCTCGCGCGCGCACAGGTGGTCGCGGCACTGGGCCTGAGCGGCGAACGGAGCCGGGCCGATGCCGGCCTGGCACGGCTCGGCGAGGCCGTGGGGCGTCGGCTCGACCGCTACTACGACTACGCCAGCCCGCTGCGCGACGGCGCCGCGGAGCTGACGCTGCTGCTGGAGGCGGGCCTGCTCGACGCCACCGAGACCTCGGAGCGGCTGGAGGCCCTGGCCGCCGACTACGAGGGCGCGGCCTGGCTCTCGACCCAGGAGATGGCCTGGACGCTGCTGGCCGTGAACGCCGCCCTGGAAACGGCGGAAGGCGCCACCGTGGCGGCGATCGACGGCGAGCGGCGCGAGATCGCCGGCGGCAGCCTGCGCCTGCCGCTGCCGCTGCGCGGCGAGACCCTGCTGCGGGTCGGCAACCAGGGCGGCGGGCCGCTCTGGGTGGAGGCGACGGCGAGCGGCGTTCCGGCGGAGCCGCAGCCGGCCGAGCGCGACGGCATGCGGATGCGCCGGCTGTTCTACGACCTGCAGGGCGAACCGCTCGACCTCGACGCGGTGCGACAGAACGACCTCTTCGTCATGCTGCTGGAGACCGTGGTGGAGAAGCCGGCGCGCCATCGGGCCCTGCTGGTACAGCTGCTGCCGGCCGGCTGGGAGCTGGAGAACCTGCCGCTCAACGCCGGCGGCGAGGTCGAGGCCTATCCCTGGCTCGGCGAGCTCTCGCTGCCGGAGCAGGCGGAGTACCGCGACGACCGCTTCGTCGCCGCGGTCGACCTGCACCCGCGCAACCCCACGGCCCGCGTGGCCTTCCTGGTCCGCGCCGTGACCCCCGGCGCCTTCGCCCTGCCGGGCGGGCTGGCGGAGTCCATGTACCAGCCCACGGTCTACGCGCGGCAGGCCCCCGGACGGGTGAACGTGCTGGAGCGATAGGTGACCGACCGGCGTCATCCCGAGCGCAGCGAAGGATCTCGATCCCAAGGACCACCGAACGGATCGAGATCCTTCGCTGACGCTCAGGATGACGCGCAAAGAAGGGGCGTCAGACGGAACGGCATCCGCCTGATGTCGGCCCTTTTCTTCCTCCCCCTTCTCCTCGCCGCGCTTCTCGCCCTCGACCGCGCCTTCCCGCCCGACCTCTCGCGCTGGGAAGACCGCTCGACCGAGGTGGTGGCGGCGGAGGGGGAGGTGCTACGCGCCTTCCTGACCGGCGACGGCGCCTGGCGCTACGAGACGACGCCGGCGCAGGTCTCGCCGCTCTACCTGGAGCTGCTGCTGGCCTTCGAGGATCGGCGCTTCCGCAGCCACCCCGGCGTCGACCCGCTGGCCGTCGGCCGGGCGCTCTGGCAGGCGGCGCGCCACGGCCGGCTCGTCTCCGGCGCCTCGACCCTGACCATGCAGGCGGCGCGCCTGCTGGAGCCGCGGCCCGCGCGCACGCTCGGAGCCAAGCTGGCGGAAAGCCTGCGGGCGCTGCAGCTGGAGCGGCGGCTCTCCAAGGACGAGATCCTCGGCCTCTACCTGACCCTCGCCCCCTTCGGCGGCAACCTGGAGGGCGTGCGGGCGGCCAGCCTGGCCTATTTCGGCAAGGAGCCGGCCCGCCTGACCCCGGCCGAGGCGGCGCTGCTGGTGGCGCTGCCACAGTCGCCCAACCGCCTGCGCCCGGACCGCCACCCCGAGCGCGCCCGCGCCGCCCGCGCCAAGGTGCTGGCCCGCGGCCTCGCCGCCGGCGTGCTGACGCCGCAGCAGGCAGCGGAGGCCGAGCAGGCACCGATCCCCGCAGCCCGCCGGCCGCTGCCCTTCCTGGCACCGCACCTGGCGGAGCGGCTGCAGGCGGCGGCCGAGGGCCCCGGGCGGATCGAGACCACGCTCGACGCCGGCCTGCAGGCCTCGGCGGAGCGCCTGGCGAGGCAGGCGGCGCAGGCCCTGGGGCCGCAGGTCTCGGCCGCGGTGATCCTCGCCGAACTGCCCGAAGGCCGCATCCGCGCCCGGGTCGGCTCGGCCGGCTATCACGAGGTCGCGCGCAGCGGCATGCTCGACATGACCCGGGCCGTCCGCTCACCCGGCTCGGCGCTGAAGCCCTTCCTCTACGGCCTGGCCTTCGAGCGGCTGATCGCGCATCCCGACAGCCTGGTGGGGGACCGGCCGCGCCGCTTCGGCGCCTATGCGCCGCGCAACTTCGACCAGGGCTTCCGCGGCGAGGTGACGCTCCGCGACGCCCTGCGCGCCTCGCTCAACCTGCCCGCGGTACTGCTGCTGGAGCGCCTCGGCCCGGCCGCCTTCCTGCAGTGGCTGGAGGAGGCCGGCGCCCGGCCACAGCTGGCCGAGGGCGGCGACCCGGGGCTGGCCCTGGCGCTGGGCGGTGTCGGCCTGAGCCTGGAGGAGCTGGCCGGCCTCTATGCCGGGCTCGGCCGCGGCGGCGCCTTCGCGGCACTGAGCGAGCGGCCCGGCGGCAGCGACGAGTCCCGCGCGCAGCTCTCGCCGGCCGCGGCCTGGTACCTGCGGGAGATCCTGGAAGGCGCACCGCGCCCCCTGGCCCACGACCGCCTCGCCGTCGGCGCCTCGGCGAGACCGATCGCCTTCAAGACCGGTACCTCCGCCGGCTACCGCGACGCCTGGGCGATCGGCTGGTCGGGGCGCTGGCTGGTGGCGGTCTGGCTGGGCCGCCCCGACGCCGCCCCCTGCCAGGGCTGCGTCGGCGCACTCGCCGCGGCGCCGCTGCTGTTCCGCCTCTTCGACCTGCTGCCGCCGGAGCCGCCGCGTCTGGCCACGGCGGCGCCCGCGGGCGTGCTGCCGGGTCCGACCGCCGCCCTGCCCCGCGTCCTGCGCCGGCTCGACGCCCCGAGGCAGCACCTCGGTCCGGCGGACCGCCCGCCGCCGGCCGTGGCCTTTCCGCTCGACGGCAGCACCCTGACCCTGGCCGCCGGCTCGGCCGCCGGCGTGCCGCTCAAGGCCGAGGGCGGCCGGCGGCCGCTGCGCTGGCTGGTGGACGGCGCCCCGCTCGGCGAGGCCGCCTGGCGCGGCGACCCGCTCTGGCGACCCGCCGGCCCCGGCTTCAGCGAGATCGCCGTGATCGACGCCGCCGGCCGCAGCGCCCGCGTGCGGGTGCGGGTGGCGGAGTGAAGGGGAGCGGGCCACCTGTCGATCGACGATAGCAAATCGCTATCTCTCATTTTGAAAATGCCATGCGGTACGCTATAGTTCTTCAGTGCGGACGATCACCTACAACAAGGCTGCAGCCCTCGCCCTTCGTCGTATGCCAGCAAACACGGCGCGGACCATTCGAGACAAGATCGCGCTCTATGCTGCAGATCCAACAGCGCTGGCAAACAACGTCGTGAAGCTCCAAGGACGCGACGGTTATCGCCTGAGGGTGGGCAACTGGCGGGTGATCTTTGACGACGACGGCCGTGTTCTCGCGATCCTGGCGATACGGCCGCGCGGTAGTGCCTATGACTGAGGAAGAGCCGATGGCGCCGATCACGCCTGTCACCACCCCCGCCGGAGAAGAACTGGTGCTGCTGTCGCGGGCGGAATACGAGCGCCTAGCCGAGGCCGCAGAACAGTTGGCCGATATCGCCGCCTATGACGAAATCAAACAGCGACTGGCGACAGGTGAGGAAGAAATGCTGCCTGCCGCGATGGTCGACCGGCTGCTTGCCGGCGAGAGTCCGTTGCGGGTCTGGCGGGAGCATCGCGGCCTGTCGGCGCGGGAGCTCGCTGCGCGGGCAGAGCTCTCCCAGGCTTACGTCAGCCAGATCGAGACCGGTCGGCGGGAAGGCTCGCTCGCCGCCATGAGCGCGCTGGCCCGCGCGCTCGGCGTCACGCTCGACGATCTGGTGCCGTGAGAGACGGGGGGCGATCCGTGGCTTGTCTACGGCGTGGATCAGGCGAGTCCCGAAGAGCCGGGGCGGCGGTGCCAATGCCACTCCTCGGCGGCCCAGGCGTCCTCGCCTTCGTCCGGCAAGAGCAACGCATCGTCGCCGGCAACGGCCATCTGCGCAAAAGCCTCGTCCCAGCCCTCGCGCGGAGCCCTGACAGGGGACGGCTTCAATGGTTTGTTGCCCGACTGCATATCGGCTCTTCCCTCAGAAGCTCGGCGGGGTGCAGGCGGTGACGACCACGGCCTCGGCCGCGCCGAGGTTGCGGAAGCGGTGCGGCAGGCGGCTGTCGAAGTAGAAGGCCTCGCCCGGGCCCAGCACGCGGCGCTGGTCGCCGACCGTGACCTCCAGCGCGCCGGCCATTACCACCCCGGCCTCCTCGGCCTCGTGGCGCAGCAGCGCCTCGCCGGTGTCGGCACCCGGCGCGTAGCGCTCCAGGATCACCTGCAGCGCCTTGCCCGCCAGATCGCGGCCGACCTGGCGGTAGCTGACCTTGCCGCCAGCGATCTCGACCAGCTCCTCGGCCGCGAAGAAGACCTGCTCGCGCGGCCGCCGCTCCAGGGCGAAGAAGTCGGCGAGGCTGAGCGGAAAGCCCGCCAGTATCTTCTTCAGCAACCCCACCGAGGGGCTGGTGGCATTGCGCTCGATCAGCGAGATCACGGCGTTGGACACCCCGGCGCGCTTGGCCAGCTCGCGCTGAGACAGGCCGTGCAGCTCGCGCAAGGCCCGCAGCCGGCGCCCCAGGTCTTCCTCGTCGATGCCGCCGCCCTCCATGACTCACCCCGTTAAGTCCGTTAAAGATACTCAACACTTTAGCCGCAAACGGGCGACATGGGGAGCAATCAGACAGCACTTTGTCGATTATCCTGGTCATGCTAGCATCCCGCCGGTTTTCAGCCCCCGCAGGAGAGGCACCATGGACGGCTCCGCATTGCCGCTCGATCTCGACGCCAAGCCGAACGACCTCGAGTCGTTCTGGATGCCCTTCACCTGGAACCGCCAGTTCAAGCGGGACCCGCTGCTGCTGGCCTCGGCCGCCGGCATGCACTACCGCAGCGTCGACGGCCGCGAGATCCTCGACGGCACCGCCGGCCTCTGGTGCTGCAACGCCGGTCACCGGCGCGAGAAGATCGTCAAGGCGGTGCAGCAGACCGTCGAGCACCTGGACTTCGCGCCGACCTTCCAGCTCGGCCATCCCCTGCCCTTCGAGCTGGCGTCGCGGGTGCTGCAGCTGCTGCCGCCCGGCTACGACCACATGTTCTTCTGCAACTCCGGCTCGGAGGCGGTGGACTCGGCGCTGAAGATCGCGCTGGCCTATCACCGCGTGCGCGGCCAGGCCGAGCGCACCCGCCTGATCGGCCGCGAGCGCGGCTACCACGGCACCGGCTTCGGCGGCATCTCGGTCGGCGGCATCGTCAAGAACCGCATGTTCTTCGGGCCGCTGCTGAACGGCGTCGACCACCTGCCGCACACCCACGACCTGGCCCGCAACGCCTACAGCCGCGGCATTCCGGCCCACGGCGCCGAGTTCGCCGACGAGCTGGAGCGGCTCTGCGCGCTGCACGACCCCAGCACCATCGCCGCCGTGATCGTCGAGCCGGTCGCCGGCTCCACCGGCGTGCTGATCCCGCCGCAGGGCTATCTGCAGCGCCTGCGCGAGATCTGCGACAAGCACGGCATCCTGCTGATCTTCGACGAGGTCATCACCGGCTTCGGCCGCCTCGGCACGGCCTTCGCCACCGAGTACTTCGGCGTGAAGCCCGACCTCATCACCTGCGCCAAGGGCCTGACCAACGGCGTCATCCCCATGGGCGGCGTGATCGCGCGGGCCGGCATCTACGACGCCTTCACCGAGTGGGCGGACGCCACCGGCAACACCATCGAGCTGTTCCACGGCTACACCTACAGCGGCCATCCCGTGGCCGCCGCCGCCGGCCTGGCGACGCTGGAGGTCTACAAGGAGGAGGCGCTGTTCGAGCGCTGCGCCGAACTCGCCCCCTACTGGGAGGAGGCGGTGCACGGCCTCAAGGGCACGCGCCACGTCATCGACCTGCGCAACCTGGGCCTGATCGCCGGCATAGAGCTGGAATCGCGGCCCGGCAAGGTGGGCGCACGCGCCTACGAGGCCTTCCGCCGCTGCTTCGAGGCGGGCCTGCTGATCCGCGTCACCGGCGACATCATCGCCCTCTCGCCGCCGCTGATCGTGGAGAAGGGCCAGATCGACCAGATGTTCGAGACCCTGCGGGCGGTGCTGAGCGAGCTCGACTGACCGCCTTCTTCGCTGCCGCCCCTCTACCGACTTTTCGACGACGGAGTGACCCCATGCTGGTGGGTGTACCGAAGGAAATTAAGACCAAGGAGTTCCGGGTGGGCCTCACGCCCTCCTCGGTGCGCGAGCTGGTGCATCACGGCCATCGCGTGGTGGTGGAGAGCGGCGCCGGCATCGGCAGCGGCTTCCCGGACGAGACCTATGTCGCGGCGGGTGCCGAGATCCTGGGCACGGCCGCCGAGATCTTCGCCGCGGCAGAGATGATCGTGAAGGTGAAGGAGCCGCAGCAGAGCGAGTGCGCGATGCTGCGCGAGGGCCAGATCCTCTTCACCTACCTGCATCTCGCCCCGGACCTGCCGCAGACCCGCGGGCTGATCGAGTCCGGCTGCATCGCCGTGGCCTACGAGACCGTCACCGACCGCTTCGGCCGCCTGCCGCTGCTGGCGCCCATGAGCGAGGTCGCCGGCCGCATGTCGGTGCAGGTCGGCGCCCACTGCCTGGAGAAGGAACAGGGTGGCCTCGGCATCCTGCTGGGCGGCGTGCCCGGCGTGGCCGCGGCCAAGGTGGTGATCCTCGGCGGCGGCGTCGCCGGCACCAACGCGGCGCGCATGGCCATGGGCCTGGAGGCCCACGTCACCGTCATCGACAAGTCGGTGCAGCGGCTGAACGAACTCGACCTGCAGTTCGGCGCCATGCTCAACACCATCTACTCGACGGTGGACGCCATCGAGCAGCACGTGCTGAGCGCCGACCTGGTGATCGGTGCGGTGCTGGTGCCCGGTGCCTCGGCGCCGAAGCTGGTGACCCGCGAGATGGTGAAGACCATGAAGCCCGGCGCGGTGCTGGTCGACATCGCCATCGACCAGGGCGGCTGCTTCGAGACCTCCAAGGCGACCACCCACGACAAGCCGACCTACCTCGTCGACGAGGTGGTGCACTACTGCGTCGCCAACATGCCGGGGGCGGTCAGCCGCACCTCCACCCAGGCCCTGAACAACGCCACCCTGCCCTTCGCCCTGGCGCTGGCCGACAAGGGCTGGCGCGTGGCGCTGGCCGAGGATCCGCACCTCCTGCAGGGCCTCAACGTCTGCCACGGCAAGGTCACCTACAAGGCGGTGGCTGAGGCGCACGGCCTCGACTTCACCCCGCCGCAGGAGGCCCTGGGGCTGTAGCGCCCCGCCGGAGCCCTCAGCTGCGCAGCACCTGGGGCGCCACGATCACCTGGCGGCCGCCGCTGGTCGGATACCAGTAGTAGCCGTCGGCCTGGTTGGCGCTGGGCGCCAGCAGCACGTTGCCGGGAATGTTGCCCCCGTCCGAGACCGAGACGGCGATGCGGCTCAGGTTGGTCGCGGTCAGCCGCCCGCCCGGCCGGTTGCTGCAGTCGAAGGTGAGTTCCAGGTCGAAACCCCAGGTCAAGGTCTTGAGCGGCGTCACCAGCCCGCTGTTGGGGTCGTAGGCGGCGATCCAGTCGGTGAAGCGCTGGGACCGGGTGATGGTCTGCAGCGAGGCATCGCCGCCCACGGGCGAGGCCCAGGTGACGTTGGAGGTGGGCTCGTCGGTGGAGAGCACGAGCCTGGTCTGGCTCTCCTGCGGCCCGATCAGGGCGGTGCGCGATTGGCCGTTGTCGTACCAGGGAAAGCCGCCGGCCGAATCGCTGATCGGGCGCAGGTCGAGGGCGCCGATCTCCCAGCGGCCAACGCCGGTCGGATAGCTGTTCTGCTGCGTGCGCGAAGTGACCTGCTGGATGATGCCCACGACCGCCGCCTCGCCCTCCTCCAGGGTACAGGAGACCTCGGCGAAGACCGCGAAGAGCGGCGGCGCATAGGTGACGAACCGCTCGTTTTCCTGAACCGTGGCCTGATCGCCCTGGAAGCTTCCGAAGGCCTCGGTGACGTTGAACTGCATGGTACCGCCTCCCGCTGCGTCCCGGCCGCGCCGGGGTCCGCAGGGGGGACGCGCGGGCAGGCCGCTTGTGACGCCGTGGCGAGGTGACGGCCGGGGCCGGAAGGGCTAGGATCGGGCTCTTCGGCCCAACCTGCGCAGAGGCCCGCCCGTGAAGGATCGTTCCGCCGGACTGGCGCGACTGGCGATGACGCCGCTCTACCTGCCGAGCGTGCTGACCGGCGCCAAGTCCTTCGCCGACAATCCGGTGATCGGCAGCCCGCTGCTGAACCGCCTCGGCCTGCACGTCGGGCGCATCCTGCTGGCCCAGGCCATGACGGCACTGCGCCGCGCGCCGCTGGCGCCCTTCGTCGGCGCCGAGGACCGCGCCGCCTTCCGCCGCGACGGCTTCCTGGTCAAGCACGACTTCCTGCCGCCCGAGGCCTTCGCCCGCCTCGAAGCCGAGGTGCGCGCCTTCCGCGCCGCGGGCTGGGAGTGCCACCAGGGCGACACCGTCACCCACCGCATCCTGCTCGACGGCGAGACCCTGGCGGCCCTGCCCGCGACCCGGGCGCTGCTGCAGTCGCCGGCCTACCGCCGGCCGCTGGCCTGGGCGGGGGCGCGGGCCGGTGCGCCGGTTTTCTACATCCAGCGCATCCTCAACCACCTGACCCAGGGCGCGCCGGACCCGCAGCGCCACCTGCACAGCGACACCTTCCACCCGACGGTGAAGGCCTGGTTCTTCCTGGACGACGTCGACGAGCGCAAGGGCCCCTTCACCTACGTACCCGGCTCGCACCGCATGACCCGCGCCCGGCTCGCCGCCGAGTACCGGCGCAGCCTGGCGGCGCGCGACGATCCCCTGCGCTATTCCGCCCGCGGCTCCTTCCGCTGGCCGGAGGCGGAACTGCCGGCCCTGGGGCTGCCGCCGCCCAAGGCCTTCGCGGTGCCGCGCAACACCCTGGTGATCGCCGACACCTCCGGCATCCACCGCCGCGGCGAGGCGAGCGAGCCCGGCGTGCGCCTGGAGATCTGGGCCTATTCGCGCATCAGCCCCTTCTGGCCGCTCTCCCTGCCGGCGATCGCCCCGCTGACGCGGCTGCGCGACGGCCTGGTGCGGGCCTGGCTGCGGCGACAGGACGCCCGCGCCCGGCAGCGCGGCAAACTGCCCCCCTGGCGCCCCGTCGGCCCGGAGCGACTGACGTCGCTGGAGTAGCCCCCGCCGCACGGGGTTGATCTCACCTCGATGCCCCCCACCTCATTGGCGGGAGCGAAGCCAAGCCGAGACACGGCCGCTGGTTGACGCGCTGTCGCGCGACACGGAGCGATCGAGGCACCGACCCCAGGTTCTCCGCGCTGTGCGCGGCCTTCTCCGTCGACCAGAGGCCCGCGGGCCGGCCGCCAGGCCGGTCGTCGAGGCGCGTCTATGCGCAGGCTTCCGGCACGAACACGGGAGGGGCCTTTGTCCGTCAAGCTCGCGATCGAGAACCTCTACAAGGTCTTCGGGCCCGCCCCGGAGGAGGCGATGCAGCTGGCCCGCGAGGGGCTGGGTCGAGACGAGATCTACCGCCGCACGGCTTCCGTCGTGGCGGTCGACGATGTCAGCCTGGAGGTCTCCGATCGAGAAGCCTTCGTCGTCATGGGGCTCTCCGGATCCGGCAAGTCCACCCTGGTGCGTTGCATCAACCGCCTGATCGAGCCCAGCAGCGGCAGCCTGGCCATCGACGGCGAGGACGTTCTGGCGCTCGACGAGGCCGGCCTGCGGCAGCTTCGCCTGCGCAAGGTGGCGATGGTCTTCCAGCATTTCGCCCTCTTTCCCCACCGCAGCGTGGTGGAGAACGCCGCCTACGGCCTGAAGATTCGCGGCGTCCCGGCGGCGCAGCGGCGCGAGAAGGCGTTGGAGGCGCTCGCCGCAGTCGGTCTGGAGGCCTGGGCCGACGCGACACCGGCCAATCTCTCGGGCGGCATGCAGCAGCGGGTGGGACTGGCCCGTGCGCTGGCCGTAGACCCCGAAATCCTGCTCATGGACGAGCCCTTCTCGGCGCTCGACCCGCTGATCCGGCGCGAGATGCAGAACGAGCTGCTCGGCCTGCAGGAGCGCTACGCCGCCACCGTGCTCTTCATCACCCACGACCTGCACGAGGCGCTGACGCTCGGCAGCCGGATCGCCATCACGAAGGACGGCAGCTTCGTCCAGGCCGGGCCGGCGGCGGAGATCGTCGGGGCGCCGGCCGACGACTACGTGGCCAACTTCACCCGTGAGGTGGATCGCTCGCGCGTGCTCACGCTGGACCGCATCGGCCGCCGCGACCGCCCCCTGCTGCGGCCGATGGACGAGGTCCGCACAGCCAGCCGCCGCCTCGGCGAGACCGAGGCGCAGGCGCTGCTGGTCGCCGACGATCAGGGACGGCCGCTCGGCTCGGTCTCGGCCAAGGCCCTGCTGCACGCCGACCCGGGCGAGCCGGTCGAGGCGCTGATGCAGCGGCCGGCGCTGACGGCCGAAGGCGACACGCCCCTGGCGGCCGTTCTGGAAGCGGGAGCGGTGGGCGCACCGGTCGCCCTGCTGGACCGCCACGGTCGAATCGAGGCCTCGGTCGATCCCGGCGACCTGATGGCCGCGCTGGCGGCCTCGCGCGCGCACCCGCAGGTTCCGGCGCAGGCACCGGCGCAGGAGGCGCCCCATGGCTGAGCAAGCCGCGACAGGCCTCGGCGAACTGCTCGATCTGCTGAGCCCCTCGCACTACGGGCAGATACCCTTCGGCGACTGGGTGCAGTGGCTGGTGCGGGACTGGCTGGTGCCGAACTTCCGCCCCGCCTTCCAGGCGGTGCAGTGGCCGGTCAGCCAGGTGCTGAACGGCTTCGAGGGCCTGCTGCAGGCTGTGCCCTTTCCCGTCTTCACGCTGCTGCTGGCCCTGGTGGCCTGGCGGTTCGCCGGGCGGGGCGTCGCCCTCTTCACCCTGCTGGCGCTGCTCTTCATCGACGGCATCGGCGTCTGGTCGGAGACCATGACGACGCTGTCGATGATCCTGACGGCGGTTCTCTTCTGCGCCCTCGCCGGCATCCCTCTGGGCATCGCCGCGGCGCGCAGCGACGGCTTCGCCGCCGGGTTGCGGCCGATCCTGGACATCATGCAGACGATCCCGCCTTTCGTGTACCTCGTGCCGATCGTCATGCTCTTCGGGGTGGGGGTCGTGCCGGGCGTCATCGCCACCATCATCTTCGCCCTGCCGCCCATCATCCGCCTGACCAATCTCGGCATCCGACAGGTTCGGGAGGAACTGGTGGAGGCGGGCCTCGCCTTCGGCTCGACGCCGCGCCAGGTGCTCTTCGAGATCCAGCTGCCGCTGGCCCTGCGCACCATCATGGCCGGCCTCAACCAGACCCTCATGCTGGCGTTGTCGATGGCCGTGATCGCCGCGCTGATCGGCGCCGGCGGTCTGGGGCTGACGGTCTTCACCGGCCTCGGCCGGCTGGACATCGGCCGGGCCACGGTCGGCGGCGTCGGCATCGTACTGATCGCCATCGTGCTCGACCGCATCACGCAGGCCCTGGGCGATCCCGGCCTGCGCCGCGGCGATTGGACCTTCAGCGGCACCGCCCGGTGCCTGCTGGGCCTCGTCCATCCCGGCGCAACGGCCGCCCCGGCCGGACAGCGCTGACGCCCTCCACCCCGGGGCGGGCCTGGGAGCCCGCCGCCGGCCTCGGGGGGCAACACGGCAAGGCGGGCTCGAACGCCACGAGAGGAGAAGGCGATGCGACACTACCGCAACCGACTGCTGGCAGGAGCCTGCGCAGGCCTGCTTGCCACCTTCGGTCTCGCCGCCGGCGCCGCCGCCCAGGAGATGCCCGGCGAGGGCACGACCGTCAGCCTGGCCCGCGCCACCTGGGACACCGGCTGGTTCCACGCCGAGATCTACGCCGAAGCGCTGCGCAGCCTGGGCTACGAGATCGACGGTCCGGTGACGCTCGACAACCCGCCCTTCTACGAGGCCGTCTCCACGGGGGACGTCGACCTCTGGGTCAACGGCTGGTTCCCGCTGCACAACACCTACGAGCGCTTCTTCGAGGGCAGCGCCGAACCGGTGGGTTACGTCGCCGAAGGCGGCGCCCTGCAGGGCTACCTGATCGACAAGGCGACCGCCGACGAGCACGGCATCGTCTCGATCGAGGACTTCGAGCGCGACGAGATCAAGGCGCTGTTCGATACCACCGGCGACGGCAAGGCGGAGATGGTCGCCTGCCCGCCCGGCTGGGGCTGCGAGGAGGTGATCGATCATCACATGGACGCCTACGAGCTGCGCGACCACGTGAACCCGATCACCGCCGGCTACTCCGCTTCCATGGCCGACGCCCTGGCCCGCTATCAGCAGGGCGAGTCGATCTTCTTCTACACCTGGACCCCGAACTGGACGGTCGGCCAGCTGACGCCGGGCGAGGATGTGGTCTGGATCGAGGTGGAGCGGGCCGACCTGCCCGAGGATCAGGCCGATCTGGAAGATGCCACGACGCTGTCCGGCGTCACCGGCTGCGTCGCCGACCCCTGCAACATGGGCTGGCCGGCGAACGACATCCGGCCTGTGGCCAACAGCGACTTCCTGTCGGAGAACCCAGCCGCCGAGCGGCTGCTGCAGGTGATGGAGATCCCCCTCGACGACATCTTCGAGCAGAACGCGCGGATGAACGACGGTGAGGACTCCGAGGAGGACCTGCAGCGTCACGCGCGGGAGTGGATCGCCGACAACCAGGCCACTTTCGACGGCTGGCTGGAGGAGGCCCGCAGCGCCGCCATGTAAGGCGCCGCAGCCTTCGGCGAGAGAGGAGGGACCCCTGCCCCAGCAGGGGTCCCTTCTGCGTCCGGCCTCAAGAAGCGAAGCGCACGCGCCCCTCGGCGTCGATCGGCCAGGCGGGGTTCCAGGCGATCTCCCAGGCATGGCCGTCGGGGTCGGCGACATAGCCGCGCAAGCCGCCGTGCGGCGGCTCGTCCGCCTGC
>SR_TP_S13solDRAFT_1000395_pt1 | contig 18644 bp, 15 predicted proteins | sample SodReaTP_S13sol_FD_11159 | JGI IMG/M metagenome (IMG submission 11159)
CTGTAGCCGGTCCCAAGGGTATGGCTGTTCGCCATTTAAAGTGGTACGCGAGCTGGGTTTAGAACGTCGTGAGACAGTTCGGTCCCTATCTGCCGTGGGCGTTTGAAACTTGAGGGAATCTGCTCCTAGTACGAGAGGACCGGAGTGGACGATCCGCTGGTGTTCCGGTTGTATCGCCAGATGCATTGCCGGGTAGCTATGATCGGCAGGGATAACCGCTGAAAGCATCTAAGCGGGAAGCCCCTCCCAAGATTAGGTTTCACTGGACCCTTGAGGTCCCTGTAGGGCCCTGGAAGACTACCAGGTTGATAGGCTGGGTGTGGAAGTGCAGTAATGCATGAAGCTAACCAGTACTAATTGCCCGTGAGGCTTGGTCATATAACCCCAAGCCAATTTGTTGCGGCAACACCGTAACGCTTCGATGCCGGTTTGATCCGGCTGCACACGACGCGCTCTTGAACAGAATTCCAGCACATGCGGTTTTATCGGCTGCATGTGTACGATCAGGCTTGCCTGGTGGCAATAGCGCTATGGAACCACCCGATCCCATCCCGAACTCGGAAGTGAAACGTAGCTGCGCCGATGGTAGTGCGGCATTCGCCGTGTGAGAGTAGGTCACCGCCAGGCATTTATTCAAAACCCCGAGTCCCCGGACTCGGGGTTTTTTCATATCTGCTGGCGGGATAGTGTCGGTCGCCCTTCGCCTCGACTTCCGGCAGGCGCTGGTTTTCGCTACACTTGGGCGGGATAATTTTTGATCAACCCGGTCTAATGGGGTCAACCAACGATACAAGCCGCATCCGACCTCCTGGAGTTCCTGAATGAGTAAATTGCTGCAAACCCTTCTGATCGCCAGCTTGTTCGGCTGGGCAAACCTTTCCGTGCTGGCCGACGAGCTGCCGCTGGCCACTTCGTTCACGCTGGAAGCAGCCGACGGGACCGAGCTTGAGCTTCCTGCCGACCAGCAGGGGGTGGGTATCTATCTGTTCTGGGCCAGCTGGTGTCCCTATTGTCGTGCCCTGATGCCGCACCTTCAAAGCATCCAGGATGAGTACGGCGAGCGGGTCACGATCTACGCGCTGAACTTCCGTGACCAGCAGGATCCGCGCGAATACATGGACGAGCACGGCTTTGATTTCGTGCTGCTGCCGCAGGCCGACGCGGTGGCCGAACAGTGGGGGGCGCGCGCGACTCCGGGCCTGTTCATTGTCGATGACAATGCCCGCATTCGGTTCAATCTCTATGAAGTGCTGACCCGCAATCCGCCCGGCTTCGAGGAAATGAGCCACAGCCAGCGGGCTCAGCGGCGGGGACCGTTCTGGGCCGCGCGCATCCGCGAGGCGATCGACGAAGTGCTGGTCGAGCAGGAAGCCTCTGGTTGAACCGCCGCGAGGGCGACGCGGGGCCTTCGATCAGCGGTTCCCTGACGGTCTTCGACATACCGTTCGGCATACCGCTCGCTATACAGGCTGCCGTCAGATTCGCTCCGTGTCCGGGTGGAAGTTGAACCAGGCGAACCAGAACAACCGGGTCGCATGATGGGTGTTGCCGTGGTTGTCGACCGCCGTGACGCTGCCGTCCTCGTGGCGACGGATTTTCAGCGTGAGGCCCTGGAACCCGGTTTCAAGTTCGCCCTGCTCCAGACTCGTTTCCATGACGGCAAGGTCTTTTCCGGCAGGGCTCAGGACGCGGTGGCGGGTTGGTGGTCTTCGCTGTCGTCGCGATCGAAAATTTCCTGGTCGAACTCATTCTCGGACTTGGCCACGATGCAGGTTACGGTTGCATCGCCACAGACATTGACCGCGGTGCGGGTCATGTCCAGCACCCGGTCGACGCCGAGGATCAGGGCGATGCCTTCGGCCGGCAGGCCGACCGATGCCAGAACCCCGGCCAGCAGCACCAGGCCCACGCCGGGCACGCCTGCAGCCCCGACCGAGGCCATGATCACCATCAGGACCACCATCAGGTACTGGCCCAGGCTGAGATCAATGCCGTAATACTGGGCGATGAAGCCGGTCGCGATCCCCTGCATGATCGCAGTGCCGTCCATGTTGATGGTCGCGCCCAGCGGTACCGTGAACGAGGCAACCCGGTTATTCGCGCCCAGCCGTTCCTCGACCGTGCGCAAAGTGACCGGAATGGTGGCCCCGCTGGATGCGGTCGAAAACCCGAACGCCAGCACCGCGCGCATCTTGCTGAAGAACTGCACCGGACTCAGCCCGGCCAGAAGCTTCAGCAGCAGCGAATAGGTCAGTGTCGCGTGCAACACCAGCACCAACATCACCAGTACGACGTACTTGAGCACGCCGACGAAGGTATCCCAGCCGGTGGTTGCGGCCAGTACCGTGATCAGCGCAAACACGCCGTATGGAGCCAGCATCATGACGAAGCCGACCAGCCGCATCACGACCTCGTTGAAATCGGAGAAGAAACGGCCGATCCGTTTGCCGGATTCGCCCGACATCGCAATCGAAAGCCCGATCAGGATGGCGAAGATGATGATCGGCAGCATGTCGCCGTTGGCCATGGCCTCGACCGGGTTGCGCGGCACCATCTCGACCAGTACCTGGCCGAACGACGGCTGTGCGGCGATTTCCCGTTCGACCAGCTCACCGGGATTGGCGCCCACACCGGGTTTGACGATGATGGCGGCCAGCAGCGCCAGCGTGATCGCGATCCCGGTGGTCAGCATGTATAGCCCGACGGCCTTGCCGCCGACCCGCCCCAGTTTCTTGGGATCCGACAGCGTGCTGACCCCGGTGATCAGGGATACGAACACCAGTGGAACGACCAGCATGCTCAGGAACCGCACGAAGATTTCGCCGGCAACCGTGAACACGCCATCAATGAAGATGGAGCGGACCCACTCAAGATCGGCGATGGTGAAATTGAGCAGGGTTCCGAATACAAGGCCGACCCCGAGGGCGATCAGGATATGGTTGGAAATGCGGCGATGGTCGAACGGGGCATCGGCCATGAATTCAGCACCAGATTGAAACAAGCCCGAAGTATCGCAAAAACCGGCCGCAATTGGAAATCGGCCTCACCTGTCAGGGCGTTACAATTCACCCCTGTCGTTCCAGGTCCAACCATTGATGACCGAGCCCACTGCACCCACCAACTTCATCCGCAACCGCATCGCCAGGGAAGTGGAGTCCGGCCAACAGTCGGCAATCGTGACGCGTTTTCCGCCCGAGCCCAATGGCTATCTGCACATCGGCCATGCCAAGTCCATCGTGCTCAATTTCGGCATCGCCGCGGAGTTCGGCGGCGTGACGAATCTGCGCTTCGACGACACCAATCCAATGCGCGAAGAGCAGCGCTACGTCGATGCCATTCGCACCGATGTCAGCTGGCTGGGCTACGAATGGGCGCGCGAGTGCTACGCCTCGGATTATTTCGAGCAGCTCTACCAATGGGCACTGCACCTGATCGACCAGGGCAAGGCCTACGTCGATAGCCAGGACGCCGATGCGATTCGCAGCCAGCGTGGCACCTTGACCGAACCCGGCGTCGAAAGCCCCTTCCGAAACCGAACCGAGGCGGAAAATCGGGAGCTGTTCGAGCGCATGCGCGCCGGCGATTTCCCGGATGGAGCCCATGTGCTGCGTGCCCGCATCGATATGGCGGCGCCCAATATCAACCTGCGCGATCCGGTGCTTTATCGGGTTCGTCATCAGCATCATGCGCGCACCGGCGACCAATGGTGCATCTACCCCAGCTACGACTTTGCCCACGGCCAGAGTGATGCAATCGAGCGCATCACCCACTCACTGTGCACGCTGGAGTTCGAGGACCACCGCCCGTTGTACGACTGGCTGCTCGACAACCTGCCGGTGCCCGCGCGGCCGGTTCAGATCGAGTTCGCCCGGCTCAACCTGGATTTCACGGTGTTGTCCAAGCGTCGACTGTCGCGGCTGGTCGAAGAAGGCTTTGTTACCGGCTGGGATGACCCGCGCATGCCGACCATCGCCGGCATTCGCCGCCGTGGCTTCACGCCCCGCGCCCTGCGTAATTTCTGCACCGAAATCGGTGTGACCAAGTCTGAAAGCATCATTCCGTTCGGCGTGCTGGAGCGCAACCTTCGCGACGACCTGAACGAACGCGCGCCCCGGCGCCTGGCGGTGCTGGATCCACTCAAGCTGGTGCTGATCAACTTTCCGGAAGGGCAGACCGAATGGCTGGAACTGCCCAATCATCCCCAGAACCCGGACATGGGCAGCAGGCAGGTGCCGGTCACCCGCGAGATCTGGATCGAGCGCGACGATTTCATGATGGATGCGCCGAAGAAGTTCTTCCGGCTCAAGCCGGGTGGCGAAGTGCGCCTGCGTGGAGCCTTCATCATTCGCTGCGACGAGGTCGTTACCGACGAGGCCGGCAACGTGCTGGAACTGCACTGCTCGCTGGACCCGGAATCGCGCACCGGCCTGCCGGGCTCGGAGCGCAAGGTCAAAGGTACGATCCACTGGGTCTCGGCCGAGCACGCGGTGCAAGCCGAGGTGCGCCTGTACGACCGGCTGTTCTCGGTTCCCCACCCGGCCGGCGAGAAGGAGCACGACTTCACCGAGTTTCTCAACCCGGAATCACTGATCATTGCCGACCAGGCGCGACTGGAACCGTCCCTGGCCGAGGCCGGCCCGGATGAGCATTTCCAGTTCGAGCGAACCGGCTATTTCGTGCCCGACCCGGATTCGCGGCCCGATCGGCCGGTGTTCAATCGTGCCGTCACGCTGCGCGACTCCTGGGCGAAGATCGAGAAGGAATTGCGCGGGGCATGATTTACCAGTAACGGCGGGGATGATTCACGGCAGCGCGAAATGGACCTCGCGACGCCTCAGATCAGCCGTGACGATGAAGTTCTTCAGCACCTCCGAGCCCAGGATGCCGTCGTAGGGCGCATTGTCCTGCCGAATTCGGCTGCCGTATCCGGATTGGCGGCCCTCGAAGCCGTCGCGCCCGCCTTCCTCGATGTAACTGGCCAGCAGCGTCTCGAACGGAAATGGCCCGAGTTGAAAGTCGGGGATATGCAGCAGGCGAGAGCGGCCGCTGGCGACCGCGCCGAAGCCGGTCCTCCCGGGCTGATCGACCTGGTACTGGTCCAGCCCCATGCGCCGGACCAGGCTGCTCTTGATCAGCGTAGAACCGGAATTGCCGGTATCGAGCAGCATCCACACCCTTCGGCCCTTCAGTTCGGTCGCCACCTGGGGTGAGCGCCCGCCCTGGGTGCGCACCCGGATATTGCCCTTGAAATCGACCGCGTCCCGATTCAGAAAGCGGATGCGCTTGTTGGGATAGTCGATCTGCACCACGCTGGCCTGGAACAGGCCCACGCCGAGGATCAGGTCCGGAGATGAACCCGGCAGGACCAGCGCGCCCCGCATCGGGACCGTAGCGCTCCCGAAGCGCAGCTCGAACTCGCCGCTGACAGGTACGTTGCGCTGGCCGTAGACACCGCGTACCCGCACCTGGTTGGTCATGTTCAGGCTGACGCCGGCACGTTCGACCAGGCGGCGCGAGATGGCATTGCTGCTGGCGCCGGAATCGAGCATCGCACGGGCCGGCACACCGTTGACGCGGACCGTGAATTCGATCCATCCACGGGAATTATCGAAGCGGATCCAGCCCTGTTCATCGGCGATTCCGGACTCGGCCTCGGGGATGGCCGACGGCCAGTCGCTGAGCTCGAACTCCATGATCTGGATGCTCCACCAGGCACCTTGTTCAGCCGGCTCGTAGCGCCACCGTCGAATGGCTTCGATACTGCTGTCGGCCAGGGCCTTGTGCGAGGCAAACAGCGTGCGAACATCTTCGATCTTGCCGTCGGCCGCCCCTTCAAGCAACAGGACCGCCCAGCCGCCGGCGCCCTCCTCGACCATCTCGCGAGGATAATCCGGCGCAAACCGGCTTTTGGCCGCAGGCAGCGAAACCGGCTCGACCGCAACGAGCGGCTCGGCGCGCCCTTCGTCGGCGTAGCCGGCTCGGATCTCGTCGGCCAGCTCGCGGGCCCGCTCGAGTTCCGGTTCGGAGAGCCGGTCCCGGCTTTGTCCCATCAGCCAGGGAATCCTCATGCCCGGGTCGGCGACTCGCCCATCCGGCAACTCCAGATCGCCGGCCTCCATCCAGATGCTGCCCGCGGCCCAGGCCAGCCGGTAATCGCCCTGTTCAAACGCGACCTCGGCCACGATCCGGGCGGCTTGCTGATCGCCGCGCGCCAGACGAGGCTGCAGCAGGTCGAACAGTTCATCAAAGCGGCCTTGCCGGTGCAGCGCCGCGGCCGCGACCGTGCTGCAGTGAGAATCGCCGCCGGCGCAGACAACAAGCGCTTCGGTCGCGTCCCGGTCGCCTTCCAGGGCTTGTACGATCGTTGCATGGTCCGGCCTTTCGCTTGGTGCACCATCGAGTGCGGCCAGCCGGAGGTGGAAACAGCTCAGCACGGCCAGCGCGACAAGGAATGCCCGCCCGCTTCGCAACCGCGAAATTTTCATGTTCTTCCCCGTGGGTCAACGCGAATATCCATTCTATGAAAACCGCACCGCCCAGGCAAGTGAGACAGGCAAGTGAGACAGGCAAGGGTATAGGGCTGACCGCACACCGCACGGTCGATCCGCCGGATCCTCCCGCACGTGATCAAGCGGGTACACTTGGCCGACAACTTGTTATCAGGAGCTGCCCGGATGGAATGGATTGTTCTTGGCGCGATCGCGCTGATCTTCATTTTCGCCATCTCGATCTACAACCGGCTGGTCGTCGCGCGCAACCGCTACAAGAACGCGTTTGCCCAGATCGACGTCCAGTTGACCCGCCGCTACGACCTGATTCCGAACCTGGTCGAGGTCGCCAAGCGCTACATGGCGCACGAAAAGGACACGCTCGAAGCCGTGATTCAGGCGCGAAACGCGGCGGTCACCGGCCTGAAGAATGCCTCGGCCAACCCGGGCGATCCGGATGCGGTCGGTCAGCTCAACCAGGCCGAGCAGGGGCTTTCCGGCGCGCTGGGAAGGCTGTTCGCGCTGTCGGAGAACTATCCCGACCTCAAGGCCAACCAGAACATGATGCAGTTGTCCGAGGAAATCACCGCGACCGAAAACAAGGTCGCGTTCGCGCGCCAGGCCTATAACGACGCGGTGATGAGCTACAACATCGTGCGCGAATCTGTGCCCAACAACTTCATCGCCGGCCCGTTCGGCTTCGGCCCTGCCCAGTTGCTGGAAATCGACGACCCGGCCAAGCGCGAGGCGGTGAAGGTGGATTTCGGGTGACCGCGCCTGTGAGCGGAGCCCGGGAAGAGAAGAGTTCGGGCTTCTTTTCGATCGCCTGAATGCGTAAATGGTAAATGGTGAATGGTGAATGGCGAGCGCTGCCCTCGATGATTGGAATTGCTTGCCATTTACTATTTACCATTCACAATTTACGCTTCTCATTGCCAAACCGAAGCCTGCGCACGAGAACACTTTTTGATGTTCCCAGACTGACTCCAGCATGAACTTCTTCCAACACCAGGACCAGGCCCGCAGGCAAACACGGATGCTGATTGGCGCGTTTGCGTTGGCGGTGCTGGCGATCATGCTGGTGATGAACCTGATCACGCTGGCTCTGTTCGGGTATTTCAGCGCACCGGACCAAGGCCTGCTATCGCCCGCGTTCTGGCTTGACAATCTCGAAGTGGTGTTTTGGACCTCGCTGATCACCGGCGGCATCATCGGCCTGTCCAGCCTGTTCCGTGCCGCCCAGCTCAGAGGTGGCGGGGCGACGGTTGCCGTGGAACTGGGCGGGGTGCCGGTCGATGGCTCGACTACCGATCCGTTGCGCCGCCGGCTGCTCAACGTGGTCGAGGAAATGGCGATTGCCTCCGGCGTGCCCGTTCCGCAGGTATTCGTGCTCGAACACGAAAGCGGCATCAATGCGTTTGCCGCCGGATGGTCGCCGGCCGATGCCGCGGTCGCGGTCACGCGCGGCGCGCTGGAAACGCTCAACCGCGAGGAGTTGCAGGGTGTGATCGCGCACGAGTTCAGCCATGTGTTCAATGGCGACATGCGGATCAACATTCGCCTGATGGGCGTGCTGTTCGGAATTCTGGTCATCGCCATCATCGGCCGGCGCATGCTGATGTCGATGCGCTACAGCGTCGGCAGCCGGCGCAACAATAATGGCGGCGCGATCATCTTCGTGGCCGTGGCGGTCATGATCATCGGCTACATCGGGCTGTTTTTCGGCCGCTGGATCCAGGCCGCGGTCTCGCGCCAGCGCGAGTACCTGGCCGATGCCTCGGCCGTGCAGTTCACGCGCTCGCCGCACGGCATCGGCGGCGCGCTGAAGAAAATCGGCGCCACGGCGAACGGTTCGGTACTGGCGGTCAACAGCGAAGAAGTCGGCCACATGCTGTTTGCCCGGGGCATGGCCTCGCGCATGTTCGCCACCCACCCGCCGCTGGAAGATCGGATTCGGCGCATCGAGCCGTCGTTTCGCGCAGCAGAGTTCAAGGAAGTCGCCACCCGGCTGGCCCGCCGGGATCAGATGCGCGCGGCCGAGCAGGAACAGGCCGCACGGGCGGCGGAGTCTGAAGGGGCGCTTCCCGGCGGCTTTTCGCTGGAACCCGGCAAGCTGATCGAGCAGATCGGCGAACCCGGCATCGCCCAGGCACTGACTGCCGCGGCCTTGCTCCAGGCGGTCCCCGCGCCCCTGGAACGGGCTGCGCATTCCGATGAATGGGCCGAGGAGTTGCTGCTCTACCTGCTGCTGGCCGACGACAGGCAGTTGCGTGAAAAACAGTTGCTCAGGATTTCCGAACGGCGCGGCAGCGAAAGCGAGCAGCAGGTGCGCGAACTGATCGCGATTGAACCGGCGCTCAAACGGGAGCTGCGCCTGCCGCTGCTGGAAATGGCGTTTCCGGCACTCCGGCGCCGTCCCGAAGCCGAGCTGGTCGCGTTCATGCGCGTGGTGGACGAGCTGATCCGGCTCGACGGGCGCCTGGATGTCTTTGAGTACGTGCTGGCCCGCCTTCTGAGTCGCGAGATCGAGCAGGCGCTCAATCCGTCGCGCAAGTCGCCGGGCGGGCGGCACACTTTGCAGCAGCAGGTGGCCGAGGTCGGCGAGCTGCTGGTCATCCTGGCCGTCCACGGCCATCCGGAAGATGCCGATGCGGCGCAAAAGGCGGTACGCTCATCGATGCAGATGCTGGGCTTGAAATCAGCCGGCCCCGGGGAGCGCCCGCGCGGAGAATGGAATGTGCGGCTGGACGAAATCTTCGCGCGCCTGCAGGGCCTGAAGATGGAAGAGCGCGGGCGCCTGATCGAGGCACTGATCGCCTGCGCCCGCCATGACGGCAAGATCACGGCCGCCGAATATGAGCTGCTGCGGCTGGTCGCCGGCATGCTGGACGCGCCGTTGCCGCTGCTGTCAAAGGCGTGAACAGAAAATGGAAAATAGAAAATAGTAAATAGAGCGCATCAGACGTTGGCGGCGCGGGCGGCGCTTCTGCCTTGCATTTTTACCCTGAACAGGTACGTGCCTGCGCCAGTCATTACCGCGCTGATCCTTCCAAACAGAATTCACAATCTGCGCAAATCTGTGTAATCTGTGGTTCGCCTTTGAACGATGCCTGAGGGAGACTACGTAACCAGGTAAGCTTTGCATCTGCGTTAATCTGCGTCCATCTGCGGTTCGATATCGATTTTCCGGCCCGAAGCCCACAACGCTGAAATTTGCCCATGACCTATCCGACTACCCGTATGCGTCGCGCCCGACGAAACGACTTCTCCCGCCGGCTGATGCGCGAGACGACGCTCACGCCGGCCGATCTGATCTACCCGGTATTCGTGCTCGATGATCCCGGCGCGACCGAGCCTGTGTTGTCCATGCCCGGCATCGAGCGCCAGGGCATCGACGTGCTGCTGGGCAGCTGCGAAAAGATGCTGGAGCTGGGCATCCCGATGATCGCGCTGTTTCCGGTCATCGATCCGGCGCTCAAGACCGAGCAGGCCGAGGCGGCCTGGGACGACGACGGCCTGGTGCCGGCCACCGTGCGCGCGATCAAAAAGCGCTTTCCCGAACTGGGCGTGATGACCGACGTGGCGCTGGACCCGTATACCTCGCACGGTCAGGACGGCATCATCGACGATGCCGGTTACGTGCTCAATGACGTCACGGTCGACGCGCTGGTGCGCCAAGCGCTGTCTCATGCGCGTGCCGGTGCCGACGTGGTCGCGCCCTCGGACATGATGGACGGACGCATCGGCGCCATCCGCGATGCGCTGGAGGCAGACGGTCATGTCAACACCTTGATCCTGAGCTACGCGGCCAAGTACGCCTCGGCGTTCTACGGCCCGTTCCGCGACGCGGTCGGCTCGGCCGCGAACCTGGGCGCCGGCGGCAAGGAAACCTACCAGATGGATCCGGCCAATCGCGACGAGGCGCTGCGCGAAGTTGAACTGGACCTGGCCGAGGGCGCCGACTGGGTCATGGTCAAGCCGGCCCTGCCGTACCTGGATATCGTTGCCGACGTCAAGGCCGAATTCGGCGTGCCGACATTTGCCTACAACGTTTCCGGCGAATACGCCATGCTCAAGGCTGCTGCCGCCAACGGCTGGCTGGACGAGCGCAAGGTCGTGCTCGAAGCGCTGACCTCGATCAAGCGCGCCGGCGCCGACGGCATCCTCACGTACCACGCGCTGGAGGCGGCAGCGTGGTTGCGGGAAGATTGACCGAAGGGAGGCTGCCGGTGGGCTGTAAAGGCGTGAATGGTAAATGGTGAATGGTAAATGGCAAGCATGATTCGGCGCTGATGATCGCCGTTGTCGATGAATCGAACGTTCCGTACGGCGTTTGGAAAAGCAGGCGATGTAGTTTCCGTCATTCAATGCCTGGCGCGGGATTGGTTGCTATTCACCATTCACTATTCACCATTCACGCTTTTCCACTCTCCAAGGCCCTTAACGCACCAGTGGATCGTCATCGATCATGACCTCGCCCAAATTGAAACTCGCCGTCTTCGGTCACCCCATCGCCCACTCGCTTTCGCCGCGCATCCACGGCATGTTTGCCGATGCATTGGGCATGGAGGTCGACTACGCCAGGATCGACTGCCCGTCCGGGCGGCTGGCGGCGACGCTGGGGCAGTTCGTTGACGATGGCGGGACGGGTTGCAATCTGACCGTGCCGCTCAAGGCCGAAGGGCTGCGGCTGGTTTCCAGCAGCAGCCAGGCGGCGCGTGAGGCCGGGGCCTGCAATACGCTGGTGCGCCAGGGGCGGCGCTGGCACGCGGAGAATACCGACGGCGCCGGACTGGTGGCGGACCTTGCCCGGCTGGGCCTGGATCCTGCCGGTCGGCGCGTGCTGATCGTCGGCGCCGGTGGCGCGGTGGCCGGCGTGGTCGGGCCGTTGCTGGATCGAAATCCGGCCCGCCTTTGCGTGGTCAATCGGGACGGCGAGAAGGCCGAGCAGTTGATTCAGCGCTTCGAGCGGCCGGGAGTGGAAATGGACGCCGCGGCGCTGGCCGACGGTCCGCGCACCGGGGGCTTCGACCTGCTGATCCAGGGCACCAGCCTCGGCCACCAGGGCGAATGCCCGCCGATCGACCCGGGCTGGATGGCAGCGGACGCGGTCGGATATGATCTGAATTACGGCGAAGCGTTCGAGCCTTTCCGGGCCTGGTGCGAACAGGCCGGCCTGGCCTGCCATTCCGGGCTGGGGATGCTCATCGAACAGGCTGCACTGGCGTTCGAACTGTTCACCGGCACCCGCCCCGAAACCGCCTCGGTTCACGAGCAGCTTGCCGCGCGAATTTCAGCCTCCGCGCGGTAGCGCTGGCGGCATTTCTGGTCCTGATTACGTAGCACCCTCAGCCATGCTGGCGAATAAAACCCCGAGAACCGCAGATTACGCAGATTTTCGCAGATGACTGATTCTGCTTGGAAATGGCCGCCTGGCGGCACTCCTGATAATCCAGGGTCCCGCCATCATGCGTGGGACATCATGCGATAGAGCCGCCAGCGCTGCGAAGCGGGGCGTGAGCACCCGACCATATGCTCTTAAAGGCCCTTTGAATTCAATAATCTGCGTGAATCTGCGTAATCTGTGGTTCGCCTTTTAACGATGGCTGGGGAATGTACGTAACCAGGTTTCCGGCTACCATTCGAAAATCTTCCAATACGTCGGCTTCACCGGCTCGAAACGGTCATGGCGCAGGTCCAGCAGGCCGTCGCCGGTGGTGTCGACCAGGTAGTAGGCCGGGCCGATCGCCGGCTTGATCCTGACCATGTAGACCTGGCCCTGGACCAGATATTCCTCGACCGTGCGGTCGTCTTCGCGCCGAATGCGCACCTCCGGTTCCAGCATTTCAGACGGATCCGTGACCTTGGGCGGCAGGGGCTCGCGAATTGGCGGGGGGGGAGGGGGTGCCTCGGTCGGGGGTTGCTGCGCGGACAGTCCCGCGGACAACAGTATCAGCATGCCCCCAAGCAGACTCAACAAGATTTTCATTACCGCCTCCCGAGTTGGATTAGCGAGTTGGATTAGGACAGGCACGGAACCGGGTACGGTTATTGCCCGCCAGCTCTTATGATATGAGACCTGCCCTTACAAAGTGTGATTGCATGGATTCCCAGGATTCACCCCCGCTGTGCCTGGTCGACGGTTCGTCATATCTGTACCGGGCGTTCCATGCGCTGCCCAGCCTGACCAGCGGCGACGGCCGGCCGACCGGCGCGCTGTTCGGGGTCGCCAACATGGTGCGCAGGCTGATGGACCGGTACGGCCCGGAGCGCATCGCGGTGGTATTCGACGCGCCCGGGCGCAACTTCCGGCACGAGCAGTACGAGCACTACAAGGCCAACCGCCCGCCCATGCCCGACGAGCTGCGCCGGCAACTGGAGCCGCTGGACGAGCTGCTGACCGCGCTGGGCGTGAAGATCGTGCGTATTCCCGGGGTCGAGGCAGACGACGTGATCGCCACGCTGACCGGACACGCCCGCCGGGCCGGCCAGCCGGTACTGATCTCGTCGGGCGACAAGGATCTGGCGCAACTGGTCGCCGACGGCGTGGTGGTCGAGGATTCCATGCAGGACAAGCGCTTTGATGCCCAGGCGGTCGAGGAAAAGTTCGGCGTGCCGCCGGCGCTGATCGGCGACCTGCTGGCATTGACCGGCGATTCCTCGGACAACATTCCCGGGGTCGAAAAGGTCGGTCCCAAGACCGCGGCCAAGTGGCTCAAGCAGTACGGCAGCCTGGATGCGGTGATCGAGAATGCGGGCGAAATCGGCGGCAAGATCGGCGAGAACCTGCGGAATGCACTCGATCAGTTGCCATTATCGCGAAGCCTGGTAAGCCTGAAAAGCGATGTAGCGCTGGATTTCTCGCTGACCGATCTGGAGCGCAAGCCGCCGGATCGCTCGCGGCTGGTCGAGCTGCTCAAGCAGCACGGATTCTCGACCTGGCTGCGCCAGATCGACGCCGGCGACGGCGACAGCGCCGAAGATGCCGCTACGGCCAATGACGGCGCTGAAGTCGCCGTCGAGGTCGTGACGACCCGGCAGGGCCTGACCGCCCTGGTCGAGGCATTGAAGGCCGCCGAACTGGTCGCTTTCGATACCGAGACCACCAGCCTGGAACCGCTGGATGCCGAGCTGGTCGGGTTCTCGTTCGCGGTCGAGCCGGGCAAGGCTTGGTACGTGCCGCTGGCGCATGTCGACCAGGACACCGAGTTCGACCGCGACGAAGCCGTTGACGCGCTGCGCGAGCTGCTGGCCGATCCCGGCGTGCCCAAGCTGGCGCAGAACTTCAAGTACGACCTGAACGTGCTCCGGCGCGCGGGCATCGAGCTGGGCGGCCTCACCCACGACAGCATGCTGGAGTCGTACTGCCACAACGCCACGGCCACCCGCCACGACATGGATTCGCTGGCCGCGCGCTATCTCGGCCGCCAGACCATCAGCTACGAGCAGGTCGCCGGCAAGGGCAAGCAGCAGGTCACCTTCGACCAGGTGCCGGTCCGGCAGGCCGCCGATTACGCCGGCGAGGACGCCGAGGTCTGCCTGGCGCTGCACCACAAGCTGTGGCCCGAGATCAAGGCCGTCGACGGCGTTCGGCATGTCTACGAGACGCTGGAAATCCCGCTGATCGAGGTGCTGGCCAGGATGGAGACCACCGGCGTGCTGGTTGATCGCGACCAGCTCGCCCGGCAGAGCGGCGAGCTGGCCGGGCGGCTGGAAGAGCTTGAACAGAAAGCCTGGCAGGCCGCCGGGGAGGAATTCAACCTGGGCTCGCCCAAGCAGTTGCAGGAGATCCTGTTCGAGAAGCTGGAAATCCCGGTGGTCAGAAAAACGCCCAAGGGTCAGCCCTCGACCGCCGAAGACGTGCTGCAGGAGCTGGCCGTCGAGCACGAACTGCCCCGCCTGATCCTGGAGCAACGGGGACTTGCCAAGCTCAAGAGCACCTACACCGATCGCCTGCCGGAAAAGATCCGCGCCGATACCGGCCGCGTGCACACGCATTATCAGCAGGCGGTCGCCGCCACCGGTCGGCTGTCGTCGACCGACCCCAACCTGCAGAACATCCCGATCCGCACCGAGGAAGGACGACGCATCCGCAAGGCCTTCGTCGCCCCGGACGGCTGGTGCCTGCTGGCGGCCGATTACTCCCAGGTCGAGCTGCGCATCATGGCGCACCTGTCGGGCGATGAGCGGCTGCGCCAGGCCTTCGCCGACGGCGAGGACATCCACCGCGCGACCGCCGCCGAGGTGTTTGGCAGGCAAATCGATGAGGTCAGCGCCGACGAACGGCGCTCGGCCAAGGCGATCAACTTCGGCCTGATGTACGGCATGAGCGCCTGGGGCCTGGCGCGCCAGCTCGAAACCGGGCGCGACGTGGCCGCCGAGTACATCGAACGCTATTTCACCCGCTATCCCGGTGTGCGCGAGTACATGGAGCGCACCCGCGAGGCGGCGAAAAAGCAGGGTTACGTCGAGACCCTGGCCGGGCGCCGGCTGTGGCTGCCCGAAATCAACTCGCGCAACCGCCAGCGCCAGCAAGCCGCTGAGCGCGCCGCCATCAATGCCCCGCTGCAGGGCACGGCCGCCGACATCATCAAGCGCGCCATGATCGATGTCGACGCATGGATCCAGTCCGAAAACATCCCGGCCAATCTCGTCATGCAGGTCCACGACGAACTGGTGCTGGAAGTGCGCAAGGAAGCTGTCGACGAAGTACGCGCAGGCGTCATCGAGCGCATGACGGCCGCGGCCGAGCTGGATGTGGAGCTGCTGGTCGAGGCAGAGGCCGGTCCCGACTGGGATAGTGCACATTGAACCAGCGATCGAGCCGATGGCCGGGTGCTTGCCCGGCCCGATGATGCTGTGGCTGCTGCGCCAGGCCGAGGCCGGAAGGATGTCCGAATTCACGCCAACTTGGGATGCCGATTACCACTTGCAATTCTATCTACTAATAGGTAGAATGTGTTTTTGCTTCCTGCAACCGATCGAGAACACACTCATGAAAATCCACGATATCGAAGGCTTCCCGAACCCGCTGCGCGTCCGCATTGCTCTGGCCGAAAAAGGCGCAACCGATCGGGTGGAATTCATCCCGGTGGATGTGATGGGCGGTGAGCACCGCAGCGAAGCGTTCAAGGCCAGGAACCCGGATGCCACGGTGCCCATGCTGGAACTCGACGACGGCACCTGCATCTCTCAGTGCAATGCCATCACGGAATACATTGACGGCGTTTTTGACGGGCCATCGCTGACCGGAACGAATCCGAGGGAGCGCGCAGTGATCGCGATGATGAACCTTCGGGTTGAAAATGGCTTGATGAACGCGGTGGGCGCCTATTTCCACCATGCGACTCCGGGCCTTGGGCCGGATCTGGAGACCTGGCAATGCGCCGAGTGGGGCAACAGGCAGAAAGAAGTTGCCGCCGCAACCATGGTCTATCTGGACCGCGTGCTGGAGAAAAGCGCGTTTATCGCCGGCGAGCGGTTCTCGATTGCCGATATCACCGCGTTTGCGGGTCTTGTCTTTGCGGACTTCGCCAAGCTTGAAATCCCTGAAACCCTGCGCCATCTTCAGGCCTGGCGAGCCAGGGTCGCGGCCCGGCCCTCGATCGCCGGGTAACGCAAACGCTGCGCGGGCTACTCAACATAAAGGGCGAGAGCATGGAGATCAACGCGGATTTCGCCAAACCGGTGATCGTACATACCGGGCAACTTGCATGGCGCCCGTCCCCCATGAAGGGGGTGGAGCGGCGCATGCTGGACCGCATCGGCAACGAAGTGGCCCGCGCGACAACCATCGTGCGGTATGCGCCGGGCAGCACCTTCCCGGCGCATACGCATGCCGGTGGCGAGGAGTTCATCGTGCTCGACGGTGTATTTCAGGACGAGCATGGTGACTATCCGGCCGGCACCTATGTGCGCAATCCGCCCACCACATCGCATGTGCCGCGCTCAGCACAAGGCTGTACGATCTTTGTCAAACTCTGGCAGTTCGATCCGGCCGACCGCACGTGCCTGCGCAAGCACATGGCGGACGAGCTGGGCGCTCCGGTCGATGGCGTTGCCAGCGCGACGCTGCATCGGGACGAGCGCGAGCTCGTGACTTGCCACAAACTCGCGCCGGGCGCGAAATTGATCCGCGATGACCCCGGCGGGATCGAACTGCTGGTTCTCGATGGCGCACTTATGGTGGAAGACGAGATGTTGGACAAGCACACTTGGCTGCGCCTGCCCGAAGGACAAAGCCTGTCTGCAAAGGCAGGGAGCCAGGGAGCCGAAGTCTGGATGAAAACAGGGCACTTGCGCTTTGTGCGGGTGCCGCCGGTTGCGCGTCGCGCCTGAGGAAGCCGCATTGCCGTGGAGCCGGGCCTTTTGTTGCGGAATGGCCGCGGCAGCAAGCTCATCCCGCGGGATTTCTCGATGACTGTGATCGTGACTGTGAAAATGGCATGAATAGTGATACCCGAACCGCCTTGCTGGACCTTGCCGAGCATACGGTCCGATCACGCGGTTTTGATGGCTTCAGCTACGCGGATCTGGCCAAGGTTCTCGGCATCCGAAAAGCCTCCATCCATTACCACTTTCCGACCAAGGCCAGGCTTTCCGAGGCCTTGATCGAGCGTTATCAGGCGAATCTGCAGCAGCGTCTGGCCGAGATCGAGGCTGCCCATGCTACCGCCGGTGCGCGCCTTCAGGCCCTGATCACCTTGTATCGCTCGGCGTTGCATCATGGCGAAACCGTGTGTCTTTGCGTGGCCTTCTCGATCTGCCGCGAGAGCCTGTCGGCGGCGGTTGTCGCGACCGTTGCCGACATTCGGCGAATGATACTGCGATGGCTTGCAGCGACCTTCGAGCTGGGCCAGACCGACCGCTCGATTGCAGCGATCCAGAATCCGCTGCGCGAGGCGCATGCGACTCTGGCCATGCTTGAAGGCGCCCATCTGGCCGCCCGCAACGAACAAGACTGCGGGCTGTTCGACGCTGCAACGCAGCTTCTGAAAGCCCGTTGTCAAACGCCTTAGGTGAAGAGAAATTCATCGGCTTTGTGCTTGCTCGGTTGAGCCGACACCCGGGCAACGCGGGCGCAAGCCGAATGTTAGGAAAGACCCAACTCAAGCGGAGAAGAAAATGTCAATCCTGAACAAAACAACCTGGATCGCAGCAACCCTGGTGCTCAGCATTGCAAGTGCGCAGGTGCTGGCCGAACTACAGACCGAAACCATCGAATATCAAGTGGACGGCCAGACCTTCACCGGCTACCTGGCCTGGGATGATCGGTTCGAGGCCGCGCGCCCGGGCATTCTGGTCGTTCATGAATGGTGGGGCCACAATGACTTCGCCCGGAATCAGGCCGAGCGATTGGCTGCAGCCGGATATACCGCCTTTGCCCTCGATATGTACGGCACGGGCAAGCAGGCAGACCATCCCGATACCGCGCAAAAATTCATGCAGGAGGCGACCAGGGACATGGAGCAGGTAAAGGCGCGATTCACCAAGGCGCTGGAGATCCTGCAGAAGCATGAAAGCGTCGATGCATCGCGCATTGCCGCACAAGGGTACTGCTTTGGCGGCGCAGTGGTGCTTAACATGGCGCGCATGGGCTTGGACCTCGACGCTGTCGTCAGCTACCACGGCGCGCTTGGCAGCCCGATTGCCGCGCAACCGGGCTCGGTAAAAGCGAAGATCATGGTCTATACCGGCGGCGCTGATCCGATGGTTCCCTCAGACCAGGTCGCGGGTCTGGTCAAAGAGATGCAGGATGCGCACGTCGATCTTCAGCTGGTCAGCTTCCCCGGCGTGCTGCATTCGTTCACCAACCCGGATGCCGATAAGATCGCCGAGCAATTCGGGATGCCGGTTGGCTACGACCCGGATGCCGCCAACCGCTCATGGGACGGTACGCTGCGTTTTTATCAATCCGTCTTCGGTCATGAGTAACCCGGCAATCAAATTGATTGCCGGTCTTCGGGACGGGCGACGATCTCGGTCAGCAAGGCCCCCGGCCCGGATGCTTCAGGGTTGCGCTCCCGTATCCTGCAAATCCCCGATCCGCGACTTCAGCCGGGCGATGTCGGCATCGGTCCAGCCGTCCGGGGCACTCACCGCGCGCCAGGCGTCGATGTAGTGCTCGGTGGCGTAGGTGTGGCCGTAGCCGACCGG
>SR_TP_S13solDRAFT_1000396_pt1 | contig 18626 bp, 15 predicted proteins | sample SodReaTP_S13sol_FD_11159 | JGI IMG/M metagenome (IMG submission 11159)
GGGAGAACCGGCGGCCGCTGAAGTGGAAGCCATCATCCAAGAGGTGTTCGAATCATGAGCGACATTCAGAGCAAGCTGGCCGCAAGCATCCGCGAAGCCAAGAAGCAGCAGGACGAGCCCCAGGCCGCCAAGGCAGCGCCGGCCAAGAGCCCGGCCGCCAAGGCGCCGGCCAAGCCCAAGGCCGCTGCCCCCGCCCGCAAGCCGGCGGCCAAGCCCGCCAAGGGCAATGCCGACAAGGCCACCGCCGACGACCCCTGGGGCGACCTGCACCCGGACCGGGTCTGGCCTGACTGAAACCCAATGCCAAGGCCTGACCGGCGTCGGGTCCAACGGGGAGGCCATCCCCGGGAGATGCTGTTGTGATGCAAGACGATATGCGCGACTACCTGATCAAAGAAGAGCCCTACTACCGGTCCGTAGCAGACGAGGTGGAGTTGTACGAGGCCGCCTATTCCGTACGCATGCCCATGATGCTCAAGGGCCCCACCGGGTGTGGCAAGACGCGCTTTGTGGAGTACATGGCCTGGAAGCTCAACAAGCCGTTGATCACTGTCGCCTGTAACGAGGACATGACCGCATCCGACCTGGTGGGTCGTTTCCTGCTGGATGCCAACGGCACCCGCTGGCAGGACGGCCCCCTGGCCATGGCTGCCCGCCATGGCGCCATCTGCTACCTGGACGAGGTGGTCGAGGCGCGCCAGGACACCACCGTGGTGATCCACCCGCTCACCGACAACCGCCGGATCCTGCCACTGGAGCGCAAGGGTGAGCTGATCCAGGCCCATCCGGACTTCCAGGTGGTGATCTCCTACAACCCGGGCTACCAGAGCCTGATGAAGGATCTCAAGCAGTCCACCAAGCAGCGCTTCGGTGCCCTGGATTTCAATTATCCTGCCCACGATCTGGAATCCGAGATCGTCTCCCACGAGACCGGCGTGAGCCTGGACGTGGCCAGCAAGCTGGTGAGCGTGGCCGAGCGTGCCCGTAACCTCAAGGGCCACGGACTGGACGAAGGTATCTCTACCCGTATGCTGGTCTACGCAGGCTCCCTGATCGACAAGGGTGTCGATCCGCTGGCCGCCTGCCGCATGGCCCTGGTGCGACCCATCACCGACGATCCGGATATGCGCGACGCTCTGGATTCGGCCGTCACGACCTTCTTCTGAGGGGCGTGCCGCAGTTCGCGGCGACCCGCATCCCGTCATGAGTGTTCATCTGGAAGACTATCAGGACCTCCTCGAGGATCTCGGTCCCCATGCGGCCGAGGTCATGGAGTCCGCGTGGAAGGAGGCCAGCCGTGCCTTCAGCAGTCACGGCCTGAAGGTCTATTACCTGGAAGGCGCCCGCGCTTTGCTTTCCCTCAACCGGGGTGGTGAGCTGGTGGTGGCCTTTATCCAGGAGGCCCCGGGGCTGGCCCAGGAGCTGGGGGAGGACTCGGTCCAGGAACTGCTGAGCGCGATCACCAAGCTGTTCTCCAAGACCAGTGCCGCGGTGATCACCCTGCTGGTCTCCACCGTGAACATTGCCGCCCGGCGCCTGGGCGACCAATCCCTGTTCAGTGGCTATCTGCGCCTGGTGGACAACCTGGTGGGCCAGGCCCCCCGGGGTGTACGGCCCATGCTGGAGCACCTGGATGAACTGCTCACCCACCTGACTCTGGGTGGCCTGCGCCGCTGGGCCATGTGGGGTGCCCAGGCCCACAAGACGGACCTGGAAGCCCAGGTGGCCTATTTTGCCCTGCAGTCGCCGGAGTCCAAGTCGGTGTTCCAGAAGGAGCGTCGCGGCACCCTGTTCATCGACGTGCAGCGGCGCATCAACATGTACCTGCGCGCCCTCTGGGCCCGGGATTTCTTCATGCGTCCCACCTCCGGTGACTACGAGTCACGGGAAGGGTACCGGCCCTATATCGAGGGCTACACGATCTTCCTGCCCGACGCCTACGACGACGAGGCCGGTCTCACCGGGCTGGACCTGTACCGGGCCGCCGCCGCCCATGCCGCCGCGCATAGGGTCTACACCCGGGAGATGCTGCCCGAAGACAAACCCAAGGGCGTGGCCGGTGCCCTGGTGGGAGTGTTCGAAGATGCCCGTGTGGAAGCCCTGGCCATGAAGGCATTCCCCGGACTGCGCCAGATCTGGCAGGCCCTGCATACCGTCGAGCCGGGTGACGGCGAGGAGCCCGCCGTGCTGATGGCACGCACCGCACGGGCCCTGCTGGACGACACCTACCAGGACGCCCACCCCTTCGTGGAGCGTGCCCGCCGCGCCTTCGCGCAGCGCTCGGCAGATCTGGAGGCCCCGCAACTGGCCTGGGAGCTGGCCCAGGAGGTCGCTGAACACTTTCCCCTGCTGGGCGGATTCAATGCCACCCGGGACGTGCCCGATGTCCCCTACCGGGACGACAACCGCTACATCTGGGCCTTCGGGCGCGAAGAGGAGGAGGCCGAGCATATCCGTCTGGGCGAGGCCCGCCAGCAGCGCCGTTATGTGAGCCTGATGGAAATGCTCAACACCCTGGACGTGCCCGGTGCCGGAGACGATGCCAATGAGATCTGGGTGCTGACCACGGAGTTCTTCCGGGATTCAGAAGAGACCAGCCTCAACGAGCAGGAGGGCAAGGCGCCCATCTCCCTGCCCTTCCACTACCACGAGTGGGATTACCAGATGCAGCTGGAGCGGCCCCACTGGTGCACGCTTCTGGAACGTCGCCCAAGCAGTGGTGATCTCAGCGTGCTGGAGGACCTGGCTGAAAAGCACCGTCCGCTGATCGCGCGCATCAAGTACCTGATCGAGGCCATGCAGCCCCAGGGCGTGCAGCGTATGCGCAAGCAGCCCGATGGTGACGAGCTGGACGTCAATGCCCTGGTGCATGCCATGGTGGACCAGCGCATGGGCCAGCAGCCGGACCCGCGGGTGTTCATTCGCAATATCCGCAAGGTGCGTGATCTCTCCGTGCTGCTACTCATCGACCTCTCGGAATCCACCAATGAACTGGTGGGCGAAAGTGAGAGCAGCGTGCTGGACCTGGCCCGGGAATCCACCGCCCTGCTGGCCGGTGCCCTGTCGAAGATCGGCGACCCGTTCGCCATCCATGGCTTTGATTCAGACGGTCGCCACGATGTGGAGTACTACCGCTTCAAGGACTTCGACGCCCCCTACGACGACAAGGTCAAGGCGCGTCTCGCCGGGATGACCGGACAGCTGTCAACACGCATGGGCACGGCCATCCGTCACGCGGGCGAGATCCTCAAGCGTCAGCCCAGCAACAAGAAACTGCTGCTCATCCTCACCGATGGCGAGCCGGCGGATACCGATGTGCGGGATCCCCAGTACCTGCGTTTCGATGCCAAGCGGGCAGTGGAAGAAGTGACCAAGAATGGGGTGTTCAGCTTCTGCATCAGCCTGGACCCCAACGCGGACGATTACGTGGAACGGATCTTCGGCCCACGCAACTATGCGGTGATCGATAATGTGGAGCGGCTGCCGGACCGGTTGCCCATGCTCTACGCGGGCCTGACCCGCTAGCCGTCACTGGAAACAACATGACCCTGCCTGGAGACCAGCCAGGGTCTTTGCGAAACGAATTTAAGATTTGGAGTGACCCGTGGTGAACAAGGACTCATCTGCCTCCCGTGCCCGAATCAGCGGCACCCGTTTCATCGACCCCAGCGCCAGTGGCGACGGGCGCCTGAGTCTGAGCGCCTCATTCCGGGGCAACGCCCACGCGGTAACCGGCGCCTCCCGGCGTGATGAGGCCGGGGGCATCGATACGCCGCCGGGGGAGACCTGCGTGGTCTGCGCCCCGGCCACCATGCGCCTGGCCGAGGAGTTGTTTGAGCGCTGGAACGATGCTTTGAAGACCCGCGATGCCCGACGTGTCACCGCCTGCTACGCCGAGGACGCCGTGCTGCTGCCCACGGTCTCCAACGTGCCGCGCACCAATCATGCCGAGATTCAGGACTACTTCGAGCATTTCCTGGAAAAGCAGCCCCAGGGCACCGTCAACCAGCGCAATGTGAAATTCGGCTGTAACAAGATCACCGATGCCGGGATCTATACCTTCCGGGTGGTGGATGGCGGCAAGGAGATAGAGGTGCCGGCGCGCTACACCTTCGTCTACGAGAACCGCGACGGGAAGTGGCTGATCGTGCATCACCACTCCTCCAAGATGCCCGCCTGAATCGACTCCTGAACTGGGACGGCGTACGCCGGCACCGGGTTTCACGGCAGGGCCCCCGGCGGGTATGCTGTCCGAAACAGATTCACGATCCTGGAGTCAGCGCCGTGTCCCGAGGAACCCTCTATATCGTCTCCGCCCCTTCCGGGGCCGGCAAGACCAGTCTGGTCGCCAGGTTGCTGGAGTCCCGTGACGACCTGGTGGTTTCGGTCTCCCATACCACCCGGGCCCCGCGTCCGGGCGAGGAAGACGGCAAGCACTACCACTTCACCGACGCCGAGCGCTTCCTGTCCATGATCGAGGACGGCGCCTTCCTGGAACATGCCCGGGTGTTCGACAATTACTACGGCACCTCCCGGGAGGCGGTGGAGCAGGAGCTGTCCCGGGGTCTGGACGTGATCCTGGAGATCGACTGGCAGGGGGCGCAGCAGGTACGCAAGCTGATGCCCGGCTGCCTGTCGGTGTTCATCGTGCCGCCCTCCCGGCAGGCCCTGGAGGAGCGGCTGCGGGGCCGCGGCCAGGACAGCGACGAGGTGATCGAACGCAGGCTCGGGGAGGCGGTCAAAGAAATAGCCCACCACGTGGATTACGATTATCTGGTGGTCAATGACGATTTTGAGCTGGCACTGGTAGAGCTGGAAGCGGTGTTTACCGCCAACCGCCTGCGGCTGAGAGCCCAGATGGAGCGCCACCGCCAGCTGCTGGATGATCTGCTGGCATCCGGGGCCTCCAGGGCCTAGAATGACCAGTTCGACTGAATTCTTCGTGGAGTAAGACATTTCATGGCACGTATCACTGTTGAAGATTGCCTGAGTAGCGTGGACAACCGTTTCCATCTGGTGCTGGTCGCCTCCAAGCGCGCCCGCCAGCTGTCCATGGGTCATCAGGCCCGGGTGGCTGAAGAAAATGACAAGCCCACGGTGATCGCCCTGCGCGAGATCGCAGATGGCCTGGTTGGCCCTGAGGTGCTCGACGAGGTGGTGGCCGCGGAGCACGCCGTGACTTCCGAGATCAGCGAGGACGAGGTGCGCGCGGAGCTCTGAGCCATGCCGCGCACCGTCACCCATGGTGGAAACCGTCTCATCCGTACCCACCACCGGCATCGCGACCAAGGAGAACACGCGATTCCTGGCGAGTGACCTGTGCGCCTATCTGGACAGTTACCTGGAGCCCGAGCAGGTCAGTGAGGTCTACAAGGCCTACCTGTTCGGCGCCGAGGCCCACGACGGACAGACCCGCCTCTCCGGCGAACCCTACATCTATCACCCCCTGGCCGTGGCCAAGACCATGGCCGAGATGCGAATGGACCACAAGTCCATCATCGCCGCCATCCTCCATGACGTCATGGAGGACACCCACATCAGCAAGGAACGCATCATCGCCGAGTTCGGCGAGGACGTGGCCGAGCTGGTGGACGGGGTTTCCAAACTTACCCATCTGAAATTCCGCTCCAAGGCCGAGGCCCAGGCGGAAAACTTCCGCAAGATGATGCTGGCCATTACCAAGGATCTGCGCGTGATCCTGGTGAAGCTGGCCGATCGGCTGCACAACATGCGCACCCTGGGCGTGATGCGCCCGGACAAGCGACGGCGCATCGCCCGGGAAACCCTGGAGATCTATGCCCCCATTGCCCAGCGCCTGGGTATGAACGCCATACGTCGCGAGTTAGAGCAGTTGGGCTTCGCGGCCATGTACCCGAATCGGTGCAAGGTGTTGCAGGGCGCAGTCAGCCGGGCCCGGGGTAATCGCAAAGAGGTGATGCAGAAGATCGAAGCTGCCATTTGCGGTCGCATGGAAGAGGTCGGCATCGAGTCGCGGATCCTGGGTCGGGAGAAGAATCTCTACAGTATCTACCGCAAGATGAAACAAAAGCGCCTGGGCTTTGCGGAGGTGTCTGATGTGTTCGCAGTGCGCATCATCGTCGCCGACGTGGATACCTGTTATCGGGCCCTGGGTGTAGTGCACAACCTCTACAAGCCTGTGCCGGGGCGATTCAAGGATTACATCGCCATCCCCAAGGCCAATGGTTACCAGTCCCTGCATACCTTCCTGTTTGGTCCCCATGGCATTCCCATCGAGATCCAGATCCGTACCGAGGAGATGGACCGGGTGGCAGAAAGCGGCATCGCCGCCCACTGGCTCTACAAGACCGGCGACCGTCATTCTGCCAGTGCCCAGGCCCGGGCCCGTGAGTGGCTCAAGGGCGTGCTGGAGATTCAGCAGAGCGCGGGTAATTCCATAGAATTCCTGGAAAACGTCAAGGTGGATCTGTTCCCGGAGGAGGTGTACATCTTCACGCCCAAGGGAGAGATCATGGAGCTTCCCAAGGGCTCCACGGCGGTGGACTTTGCCTACGCGGTGCATTCCGACGTGGGTAACACCTGTGTGGCGGTAAAGATCGACCGGCGCCTGGCGCCGTTGTCCACGCACCTGTTCAGCGGTCAGACCGTGGAGGTCATCACCGCGCCAGGTGCTCGACCCAATCCCGCCTGGCTGTCCTTCGTGGTGACCGGCAAGGCGCGCACCAGTATCCGTCACTACCTCAAGAACCTGCAGCACGACGAGGCCGTGAATCTAGGCCGTCGACTGCTGGAAAAAGCGCTCACCGGCTACGGGGTCTCACTCGATCAGATCAGCGCGGAGCGCCTGGGGGTGCTGCTGCAGGAAATCGAGCTGGATAATCTCGACGCCCTGCTGGTGGACGTGGGCCTGGGTAATCGCATGGCGGCCCTGGTGGCCCGCCGTCTGGGCGGCACGGAGGAGGAAGGCATCGAGCAGTCGGTGCCGGGCCGTCCGCTGGCGGTCAAGGGCACCGAGGGCATGGTGCTGTCCTTCGCCCGCTGCTGTTATCCGATCCCCGGCGATCCCATTGTCGGTGTGATGAGTGCCGGCCGCGGCCTGGTGATCCACCGTGAGGGGTGTCGCAACGTCGCTGAGTTCAGGGACAAGCCGGACAAGTGGATCCAGGTGGAGTGGTCACCGGAGCAGGGGATGGAATATCCCGCCGCCATCCGGGTGCAGACCGCCAACCAGCGCGGCGTGCTGGCAAGCCTCGCCACGGTGATATCCGACATGGGCTCGAACATCGAGAATGTGTCCTTCGACGAGCGTGATGGTGCCACCACCACCATCACCTTCACCCTCTCCACCCAGGACCGTCGTCACCTGGCCGGCATGATGCGCCGCATCCGCCGCCTGCCGGAAGTGATGAAGATCCAGCGCGCGCGGGGGTGAATGTGTGCGTGAGGAGTGAGGCGTGAAGGGTTAGGTGTAGGTCGGACTCAGGACCGTCTCGCGCAGCTACCGACCCAACTCTGACAACTACGACATCCCCATTAGAAAGGAGCCACAGAATGCCCCGTGAGATTATCCGCACCGACAAGGCCCCCCAGGCCATTGGTACCTACTCCCAGGCCGTGAAGGCGGGCAACACCGCCTATCTCTCCGGCCAGATTCCCCTGGACCCCGCCACCATGGAGCTGGTGGATGACTCCATGGAGGCGAGTATCCGTCGGGTGTTCGACAATCTTGCCGCCGTGGCCGAAGCCTCCGGTGGCAGCCTGGCGGATGTGGCCAAGCTCAACATCTTCCTCACGGACCTGTCTCACTTCGCCCTGGTCAACCAGATCATGGCCGAGTATTTCAACGAGCCCTATCCCGCCCGCGCCGCCATCGGTGTGGCCAGCCTGCCCAAGGGCGCCCAGGTGGAAATGGACGCGATCCTTGAGCTCTAAAAGGCGATGGACAGGATTGTTCAGGTTTGAACAAAGAAGAGCTTAAGGACTGGACAGGATTGACATGATTTACATGATTTTTTCTTGAAGGTCTTTAATCATGTCAATCCTGTCAAAAGTTCTCCTGTCCTTATCCTGTCCATTGGTTCTCCCGGTAAGGACACCGAAGCAATGACTGAACCCGTCACCGTACTCAAGGGCGTCGGCCCCAAGCTGGCCGAGAAGCTGGCGAAGATCGGTATCCGCACGGTGACGGATCTGCTCTTTCACCTGCCCCTGCGTTACCAGGACCGTACCCGGGTCATGCCCATGGGCAGCCTGCGTCCGGGTGACGAGGGTGTGGTGGAGGGTGTGGTGGAACACGCCGAAGTGGCCTTCCGGGGAAGGCGCATGTTGCTGGTGCGTATCAGCGACGGTACCGGCGCCATCACCCTGCGTTTCTTTCACTTCTCCGCCGCCCAACAACAGGGCCTTGCCCGGGGTCTGCGCTTGCGCTGTTTTGGCGAGGCGCGTCGCGGCCAGGCAAGCCTGGAGATGGTGCATCCGGAATACCGGGCCTTGCTGGATGAATCGTCCGTGGACGAGACCCTGACCCCCATCTATCCCACCACCGAGGGGCTGCACCAGCTGAGCCTGCGGCGGCTCACCGACGATGCTCTGGCCCGACTGGATACACTGCCCGACTGGTTGCCGCCGGGCATCCTGGCCGGGGCCGGGCTGCCCGACCTGGAGACGGCCCTGCGCACCGTGCATCGCCCGCCCCCCGACATCCCCGTGGCATCACTCATGGATGGCCGTCATCCGGCCCAGCGACGTCTTGCCTTCGAGGAACTGGTGGCCCACCACCTGAGCCTGATACGGCTGCGGGCGCGCACCACCGATGAACCTGCGCCCTCCATCCAGGCCCCGGGGAGGCTGTTCAAGGCCCTGGTGGAGAATCTGCCCTTCAGCCTCACCGGTGCCCAGCAGCGGGTGATCGAAGAGCTCAATGCAGACATGGCGCGCCCCCATCCCATGCTGCGTCTGGTGCAGGGGGATGTGGGTGCCGGCAAGACCCTGGTGGCCGTGGCCGCCTGTCTGCACGCCGTGGAGGCCGGTTTCCAGGCGGCGGTCATGGCGCCCACGGAGATCCTGGCCGAGCAGCATTACCGCAACTTCAGTGATCAGCTCCAGCCCCTGGGCATCGAGGTGGCATGGTTGTCCGGCAAACTCAGTGCCAAGGCGCGGCGCGAGGCCCTGGCCCTTGTCGCCGGCGGGAGCGCCCGTGTGGTCGTTGGCACCCACGCCCTGTTCCAGGAAGACGTGGCCTTCGACGACCTGGCCCTGGTGGTCATCGACGAGCAGCATCGTTTCGGTGTGCACCAGCGCATGGCCTTGCGTGAGAAGGGGAACCGGGACGGTCGACTGCCCCACCAGCTCATCATGACCGCAACCCCTATCCCCCGGACTCTGGCCATGACTGCCTACGCGGACCTGGATTATTCCGTGATCGATGAGTTGCCGCCCGGGCGCACACCCATCAAGACCGTGGCGGTGAGCGACAGCCGGCGCGCGGAAGTGGTGGAGCGCATCAGCGCCGCCGTGGCCGAGGGCCGGCAGGCCTACTGGGTGTGTACCCTGATCGATGAGTCCGAGGTCTTGCAGGCCCAGGCCGCCGAGGACACGTATGCCCAGCTCACCGAGGCCCTGTCCCATGTGAATGTGGGCCTGGTGCACGGACGTATGAAGCCCAAGGATAAGGAGACGGTGATGGCCCGGTTCAAGGCGGGCGAGATCCAGCTCCTGGTGGCCACCACGGTCATCGAGGTGGGTGTGGACGTGCCCAATGCCTCCATGATGATCATCGAGAACGCCGAGCGCCTGGGTCTGGCCCAGTTGCACCAGTTACGTGGACGGGTGGGTCGGGGCACGGCGGAGAGTTCCTGTGTGCTGCTTTATCGGCCGCCCCTGTCCGAGACGGCGCGAAAACGGCTCGATGCCCTGCGCGCCACGACGGACGGTTTCGAGATCGCCCGCATCGACCTGGAGTTGCGCGGCCCCGGTGAGGTGCTCGGTACCCGCCAGACCGGCGACATGCAGTTTCGTATCGCCGACATCCTGCGCGATCAGGACATGCTCGACGAGGTGAAGGAGGCCGCCGGTCGGCTGATGCAGTCACACCCAGACAACGTGGATCTGCTTATTCAGCGCTGGTTGAGCGGGGCGGAGGCGTATGGGAGGGTGGGGTAAGGCAGTGGCTAGTGGCTAGTCTCAAGAGGCAAGGAGAATGCGATGTCACCAGTAGGAGGCCCGACCCCGGGCCGAATGCCTTCCATTGCAGTGATCAACCCAGATGGATACAGACCCGGCTGGAGCATCATTGATGAGTGAATCATTGATAGACCGTATCCCCTGGCCGCTGGTGCGGTTGGCAGCGATCATTGCGGTGGTGCTGGTAACGGGGCTCGCGGGGCTTGAGCCGGGTGTGCGTACGGCGGGCGGCCTGCTGATCCTGTTTGCCATCATCCAGTTACTCAGGCGTTATACCGGGAGCACGTCCAGTTGCGAGGTCTCCGGGCAGATGTCATCGCTGCCGGCGTTGTTGCTACTCGGGGCCCAGACGGTGCTCGGTCTGTTCCTGCTGGTTTGGCCAGGCACCCTCCTGGGATTTCTCGGTGCGGGCGGTCCCTGAGGCCAACGTCCTTGAAACTTCATCATGCCCATGCCTGGGATCTGTCGCCGGCCGAGGCCCGGGTGCTGCAAGGGCAACTGGCCCCTCAGGTGGAACGCCAGGACAGGTTGGGTCCGCTGCGGCGCATGGCGGGCGTGGACGTGGGCTTCGAGGATTCCGGGCGTATCACCCGGGCCGTGGTGTCGGTGCTTTCATGGCCAGATCTTGCCCCGCTTGAGGACGCTGTTGCGCGTCAGCCTACCGGCTTTCCCTATGTGCCCGGATTGCTCTCATTCCGTGAACTTCCGGCGGTTCTCCAGGCACTGGAGCAGTTGCAAAATTTGCCGGATTTGCTGTTATGCGACGGCCAGGGGATTGCGCATCCCCGTCGCTTGGGCATCGCCGCCCACCTGGGTGTGCTTACCGATCTGCCCGCCATCGGTGTGGGCAAGAGCCGACTGATCGGCGTGCATGAGGACGTGCCCGAGGATCGGGCGGCCTGGTGCGCGTTGCGTGATGGCGACGAAGTCATCGGTGCGGTACTGCGCACTCGTGCACGTGTGAAGCCGGTCTACGTATCCGTTGGCCACCGGGTGTCTCTGGCAACCGCGATTGAACTGGTTCTTGGTGCTACGCCCCGCTATCGTCTGCCGGAACCGATCCGGCGCGCGGACCAACTGGCCTCGCGTCGTTAGTGTCTTGCCGCAGAGAGGCAGGGCGCAGAAAAAGCATGGGACAGGATTTCCATGTTTCGAAGAGATTAAATGTCTTTGATCGATCCTGTTAATCATGTAAATCCCGTCCAGTCCTTTGAGATCTCCTTGCCCCGGAGACTTCGCGGCGTTGGAATTATTCACCGTTGTGCTCATCCCCGGCCAGACGCAGCGCACGTAGCCGCGCGGTCTTTTTGCGCTGGTGCTCCTGCATGCGGCGCAGGATGCTATCCAGGGTATGCACGGCATCGAGAATGTACGGTCCCTTGTTGAGCATGACGCATTCGGCACGACCGGACATGGCGGCGTCAGTCATCTCCGGGCGCGATACGGTGCCTTTCTTGGCGAGTGTCTCCAGTACCTGGGTGGCCCAGATCACCGGTACATAGGCCGCTTCACACAGCCACAGAATTTCCTCCTGGATCTCTGCCATGCGTTCTCCGCCGATCTCCACGGCCAGGTCGCCCCGGGCGATCATGATGCCCAGGGAGTGGCGGCCAACGGTGCTCAGGATGATGTCGGGCAGGTGGGCGAGGGCGCGCTGGGTCTCGATCTTCGCAACGATGCCGAGCCCTGTGGCGCCCCGCTCGGCCAGGGCCTGGATCAGCGCTTGCATGTCCTCGCGGGTCTCCACGAAGGAATAGCCCACCAGGTTGGCATGGGCGACGACGAAATCCAGGTCCTCCAGGTCCTTGGTCGTGAGTGGTGGCAGACCAAGATCTGCGCCGGGAAAATTGAGCCCCTTGTCCGCCTGCAGACGCACGCCCTGTGGACGGCAGTGGGTGATGCTCAGGTGAACGCCTTCGTCGTTCACCGCCTCCACGATGCCGCCCAGCCTGCCATCGTCGACCCAAACGACTTGCCCCGGGGTAAGGCGATCCAGTGCCTGCGACGTGGTGCAGCTGATGCGAGCTGGCACGATGACGTGACCCTGTGCGTCCAGGCGCGCCGGTTCTCCGGGAGTCGGATCCCGGGTCAGGGTGAGTCGATCGCCACGCCGCAGGCGGATTTCCACTGGGCGTGGCACAAAACCACCCAGGCGGATGTCATTGTCCAGCGGGTGCCACGCACCGTGCGCGTCCGCACGCTCGGCATTCAAGCGGATATCCGGGCTCAGGTAGCTGCCTGCCTCGCAATAGGCAAGCAGACCGACTGAGGTGGTGTCCATCAGTTGCAGTACACGTGACTTGCCTCGGGTGTCATGAAAGCGCAGGCGGTCTCCGGGGCGCAGTCGGGAGAGTGTCTCGGCAGGCAGAGTGAGTCTCGGTATGGCCGGGTTGGCGGGCTCCGTGGTGCTGGTCGTCAGCTCAATGCTGGCCGGTGCGAGCACTCGACCGAGGGGATCCCGGGATGGGCGCAGGTGCAAGGCGGAGGTTGTAGGTGCGATTGGCCCGGTGCGCAGTTTGTGGCCGGCCAGGTCCATCTGTATGTGGCAGGGCCTGCCGCAGGCCTCGGAGGCCTCATGCACATGCCGAATCATGCGGATCCACGCCTCGGGCTCGTCATGGGCGCAATTGATGCGTGCGCAGTCCATGCCCATGGCCACCAGTCGGCGCACCAGCTCGGGCTCGCGGGCGGCCTCCGTGGGCAGGGTGACCATGATGCGTACATCACGCCCGACCGGCGGTGGACCGAACAGGTTGCGGGCATGTTCAGCCAGAATGCCGGAGCCGACCTCGAAATCCACATCCGTATCGAAGGTTCCGTCGTTGGTATGTCCCACGATGACTTCCAGCACCCGGATCACCTGGTCGAGTGCCGTGATGACGTGGGATTCACTGCGTCCCAGAGAGGACAGGCCCAGGCGTGCCAGGCCATTCTGCAGGGGGCGCAGGTCTACGGTGCGCAAGGCCAGGTAGTGGGCCAGATTGATGGCGCTGGGTGGAGGTCCGTCCGGGAAATCCCGGGAGAAGCGCGACAGTCGAGCGGCCGTGCTGTGCATGATCTGGGCACGCAACTTGACCAAGGCGTCACGCAGGCGCCCGGCCTCCAGCATTTGGGGCGCAGTGTTCATGGCCTGAAGTTAGTATCACGAATTCATGACTTATTTGTGACAGATCGCAGCACGTTGTCATCATTCTGTTGGTTGCGAGTCCGGGTCCATGACGTTAATGTCACGCGATGATGACCACCCAACGGAAAGCACTATGACGGCCTCCCTTGCAACCCTGCCCGTGACACGGGCAGTCCGACAGCAGGCCATTGGCCACCTGGAGGCTGCGGCGAGCGCCTGCCGTCGCCTCGAGGATCCCGCAGACACCGAGGCCCTGCACGACTTTCGCGTGTCCTTGCGTCGACTGCGCAGCCTGACCCGCGCCTACAAGCCTTATATCTGCGATTGCCTGCCCAAGAAACTGCGTCGGCGCGTCAAGGACATGGCCTCGGCGACGGGGCTTGCGCGGGATACCGAGGTGCAGCTGGAATGGCTCAACCAGCAGCGGGGGCAGGCACGTCCCCATGAACGGGCCGGGTATTTGTGGATCATCCGTCGCCTGGAAGCACGTCTGGAAGAAGAGTACCAGGATCTGCGCGAGCACCTGCCTGTTCGCTTCGAGCGTCTGCGTGAGCGTCTGGCCACGCGGCTCGGGTTGGCCTACGACGACAGTTCTCCGCCCATGGGCGAGGTCACGGCAGACCTGTTGCTGGAGGCCGGCGAGGAGTTTCGCGCCCATCTGGAGCAGGTCCATGGTCAGGCGGACGAGGACGAGATTCACCAGGCGCGTATCACGGCCAAACGTCTGCGCTATCTGCTGGAGCCCCTGGTCCCCGAACTGGATGGCGGCAAGGCCCTGGTGTTGGAGTTGAAGGGCTTGCAGCAGATCATGGGCGAGATCCACGACACCCAGGTGCTGGGTGCGGAGCTTTCCCAGGCGGCCGAAGAGGCGGGAGCGGCGCGCATGAAAAGCCTGATCGATCTGAGCCTGCGCCTGCCCCACGATGATCCCCAGGTGGAGGCCGCCCGGCGCAGCGACGAGCGCCCCGGCCTGGTGAGCCTGGCACGGGATCTTCAGGAGCGCGAGCAGGACATGATCTCCAGGTTGCTGGGGCATATCGGCGCAGGTGACGTGACCCGGTTTCTCGAGCATTTGCAAAAGACCGCCGACGCGCTTCGACGCCTGTCTGCGCCGGTGCCCGAGGCGGATGATGAGGCGCAGTCCCTGTCCGATGCCGATGCATATCCCGGCGACTGAGTGCCTGTAGCCAGAGGCGGGGCGGGTCAGGCATAGCCGCATCGGGTCTGGGTTCGGCGGATGCGCTGCGCTTATCCGCCCTACGTGTCCAGCGCGTGCTTGCAGTTCCCCCATGCCTGAAGGCGATACCCTCCACATACTTGCCAAGGCCCTTGCCCCTCGCTTGCAGGGACAATACATTCGGCTCACCCACCTGCGGGGCGTGCCGGGGAACGGGCAGCTCCCCGCGATTTGTGAATGATCAGCGGGGTACCGATGGGTGCGGGGTCTGCCAGGCCGAGACGGGCATGTAACTTGCTGCTTAGACTCTGGGTGTCACGGACACCGCCGTACGAGTTCCATCATGGTGCATTCAAGTCAGTGCGTGACCGTTCCCGGTGCAGGTCAGGCCCAGGACCGGCTTTTCGACGAGCTCATCTGTACGCTGAGCGAACTGTCGCGGCAGCTGGATTTTTCGGTGTTCTTCGAGCGTGCCGCCCGGGCGGCGGCGCAGCTGCTGGGCGCGGATGGCGCGGCCATGATCGTACTGGACGGCAACGCTCATCTGCAGTATCGCTTCTTCATGGGCCTGCCGGCTCAGTACGAGTCCCGCTATCGCAATCACCGTTTCCCCGCCCATCTGGGCACCTCGGGGGAGGCCTTACGCAGTGGCAGGCCGGTGTTCTGCCAGGACTACGCCGCAAGCGGCAACGCCATGCCCGAATACATCGCGGCGGGCCTGCGCTCGAATCTGGTGGTGCCCGTGTTTGCTGGCGACATGCCGGTAGGCGTGCTGGCCATCTCATGGTTCAGCCAACAGGCGCCGGATATGCTGGAGCACCGACAGGTGGCGGTGGTCGAGATCCTGGCCGGGCTCATCGGTACCGCCTTCTACCGGCTGAAACTGGAGCAGGAGCTGGAGACCCGCGCCCTGTACGACGGGCTTACGGGCCTGCCTAATCGCAGCAAGCTTTTCGCACGCCTGGAGCATGCGCTCTACCAGTCCAGCCAGGCGCAGCGCCTGACGGCGGTAATGGTCATGGACCTGGATGGCTTCAAACAGGTCAATGACCGGCTTGGTCACGAGGTGGGCGACCGTTTGCTGCAGGACGTGGCCGGGCGCTTGCGTGACGTGGTGCGCCGCTCCGACATGGTGGCCCGCCTGGGGGGTGATGAATTTGTCGTGCTGGTGGAGAACTGTGCCAGCGTCTGCGAGATAGAACAGGTGGCCACCCGACTGGTGACGGCGCTCAATTTCGGTGTGGGCATGGGTGGAAGTCTGGCGCTGCGCATCACAGCGAGCGTCGGGGTTACGGTCTATCCATTCGATGATGCTGCGCCCGAGGCGCTGATCAGCCACGCCGATGCTGCCATGTATGCGATCAAGAAGACCGGTGGCCAGCGTTACGGCTATTTCGATGCCGCCCTGCACCGGCGCATTCACGATCGTCAGCGTATCGAGCAGGAGGTGCGCCGTGGCCTCGAGAATGGGGAGTTCCGGCTGGTGTTCCAGCCGGTGGTCGACGCCCGGACCGGCAGGGCCGTGGGTGCCGAGGCACTGGTGCGCTGGGCCCATCCCGAGCGGGGTCTGCTCAGCCCTGGGGAGTTTCTGCCCCAGATCGAGCACACCACCACCAGTACCCGGCTGGGTGCATGGGTGTTGCGCAACGCGGTGGCCAGGCTGGCGGATTGGATGCGTCGCGGCCTGGGCCTCTGGTTGAGCGTGAATGTGGACGGCCACGAGCTGGAGGGTCATGGCTTTGCCTCACGCCTGAGAGAGATCCTGCGGGAACATCCGGACTGCGATCCTTCGAGACTCAAGGTCGAGATCGTGGAGAGCACGGTAATCAATGATTTCGATAAGGTGGGGCGGCTCATCGAGGAGCTGGGCGAACTGGGTGTACGCTTCGTTCTGGATGATTTCGGCACCGGCTATGCCTCCATCGCCTATCTGCGCCGTCTGCACATTCAGGCCATCAAGATCGACCGCGGATTCGTGGCTGCCATGGCGGACCCGGGAGAGCGAGCGCTGGTAGGTTCCCTGATCCAGATCGCTTCCACGCTGTTTCTGGAGTGTGTGGCAGAGGGGGTGGAGACCGCCGAGCAGCACGCCACCCTGCTGGACATGGGCTGCCGGTTCTTGCAGGGCTATCACCTGGCCCGTCCCATGAGCGCCAATGAGTTTCTTGACTGGCTTGCGGATGGCCCGCGTCCGCGGCGGGCGCTTCTCAACGACGCGCCCGTTTGAAGCGCATCAGCGTCAGCATGCCCAGGCTGACGCCCATCCAGATCGCATACCTCACATCCCGGTGATCAGTGCCTATGCCCAGCTGTGACCGATGCGGCCATTACGTGTTGCGCGCAGATTGGATTACTATTCACCGTGCCTTCACGAAGAAGGGAATCGACATACAAGGGGAGAAAAACATAATGATAAAGAAACTGATCCTGGTGCTGGCCATCGCCGGCCTGTTGCTCATGGCCGGTTGCCGCGTCTCGCCGGTGCACAATGTCTCTGATGCCCCGGTGAGTACCCTGAGTGGCGGGCAGCCCACCATGGACGAGATGAAGCAGGCCATCACCCGTGCCGGCGTGAATCTGGGCTGGGTCATGCGTGAACAGTCTCCGGGCATGATCGAAGGCCGCCTGGCCCTGCGCGAGCACCTGGCCGTGGTGGAGATTCCCTATAGCCGCAGCGGCTACAGCATCCGCTACAAGGACAGCCGCAACCTGAACTACGATGGCGAGAACATCCACAAGAACTACAACGGATGGATCCAGCGTCTGGACCAGGGTATCCAGGCCCAGGTGTCCCAGTACTGAGCCCATAAGCCCACAAAAAAGCCCCGGCATGCCGGGGCTTTTTTGTGGGCGGGTGATTTTTGCTTTGATGATTCAACCAGGACGCGTCACGGTCTTGCCGCGGTTGATCCACATGAAGGCCAGGAACGTCGCGACCACGGCCAGCCAGAGGGCATACCAGAGATTCAAGCCGCCGGTGATCAGCGCCATACCCAGGGGCCCCGCCGCCAGCACGTAGTAGCCCATGGGAATAAGCGCCTTGCGGATCAGGTCCCCCTCGCGTCCGATCAGGCCCACGGTAGCCGATGCCGCCACCACGTTATGTACGCAGATCATGTTTCCCGCCGCGCCGCCGATGGCCTGCAATGCCACCACCCAGGCGGCGCCCCGGGCATCCAGGCCGATGCTCTCGGCGGTGGCGAACTGGAACAGGGAGAACATCATGTTGCTGATGGTGTTGGACCCTGCCACGAAGGCCCCCATCGCGCCGATGATGGGCGAGAACAGCGGCCAGAATTCACCGGAGGCCAGGGAGACGCCTTCCGCCAGGACCAGGGGCATGCTGGCATAGGGCGAGGCCTGCCCGGACTGTATGAATACCTGGACCATGGGGACCGCGAACAACAGCGCTGCACTGGCGGAGACCAGTGTGCGCCCGGACTGGCGCCAGGCGCGGGCATAGGCCCCGGGTTCGCGGTCCATGCGGTGCAGTACGTAGGTGAGCAGGGAGGCCACCAGCAAGACGAAGCCCGGCAGGTACAGGGGCTGCGAAGAGGTGCTCACGCTGGTGCCCAGGATGTTGGGCCAGCTCAGGGTCATCAGGGGTGAGCGCAGGAAGTCCGAAATCGGGTCGATGGTGCGGGTGATGACCAGCAGCAGCGCTACGAGGATGTAGGGAATCCAGGCCTGTATCAGTGTGATGGGCGCGCCGTTGCGCACGGGATCGGGAAGATCCTGCAGACGGCTTACCCATTCCGGTTGCCACTGGCTGCGGGGTTCGAACTGGAAGATCTGCCTGGGCACGAGAAAGCCGCGTTTGGCGGCAGGCACCACGATCATGAGTCCGACCAGGCCGCCGATCAGCGAGGGGAATTCAGGGCCCAGCCATGCCGCCACCGCCAGGTAGGGCAGGGTGAAGGCGGCCGCCGCAAACAGGGCAAATTTCCAGGCGCCGAGCCCTTCCCTGAAGGAGCGGGATGCGCCGAAGAAGCGCGTCAGCATACCCACCATGATCAGGGGGATGAGAAAGCCGATCAGCGTGTGCATCAGCGCCACGTTGAAGGCGATCTCGTAGAGGTAGTCCGGAAAGAAGGGCACATCGATACTGCGTTCCACGATGGCCTGCCCGGAAAGCCCGGTGTTCACCCCCACCAGGATGGG
>SR_TP_S13solDRAFT_1000397_pt1 | contig 18619 bp, 17 predicted proteins | sample SodReaTP_S13sol_FD_11159 | JGI IMG/M metagenome (IMG submission 11159)
GGCAGGGCCGCCACACTGACGGTCGAGTCCGCCGCCGGCAGCCGCCGGCAAGTCACGCTGCCGCTCGATCGTCTCGAGCGCGGTTTCGACGAGTCGCGCACGCTCCAGGCGATCGGCATTTCCCCCTGGCGCCCGGAGCTGCCGCCGGTGGTCGGCGAGCTGGGCGAAGGCGGCCCCGCCAGCCGCGCCGGCCTGCGCGTCGGCGACAGAATCCTGAGCGTTGCCGGCGAAGCGGTGGAAGGCTGGCACGACATCAGCCGGCTGATTCCCGAACACGGCCGTGACCCGGACGGCTCGACCCGCCCGTTGACCTTCGGCATCGAACGCGACGGACGCCAGCTCGAAATCGAAATCCGCCCCGCGCTGGACAACGACCGCCCGGTGATCGGCATCCTGCCACCCGAGCCGGACCCGCGTCTGCAATCCGACATCGAGCGCGCCTACACGGTCCTGAGGCATGGCCCGTTCGAGGCAGTCGGACAGGCCTTCGCGGAAACCGGGCGGCTGACGGCAGCCACCTTCGGCATGCTCGGCCGCATGATCAGCGGCAAGGCCAGCCTGAGCAATCTGTCGGGTCCGATCACGATCGCCCAGATGGCGCATTCTTCGGCCCTGCTCGGCTTTTCCCGCTTTCTGTTCTTCCTCGGTCTGATCAGCCTGTCGCTGGCGATCATCAACCTGCTGCCCATCCCGATACTGGATGGCGGGCACCTGATGTATTACCTTGTGGAGCTGGTCAAGGGGTCCCCGGTATCGGAACAGGCCCAGATCGCCGGGCAATACATCGGGATTCTGATGGTCGTCGGCCTGATGAGCCTGGCCATATTTAACGATCTCTTACGACTTTTTTCCTAAACTGCGGCACGCCCTGAGGGGTCATGCCGCAAACAAGAACCGGAACGCATCCGACATGAAAAGATTTTGCCTGCTGCTGATGCTGCTCGCCGCCACCGGCCTGGCGTCGGCCGAGACCTTCCGTATCAGCGACATTCGCGTCGACGGCCTGCAGCGCCTTTCCGAGGGCAGCATTTTCAGCTACGTGCCACTCGAGGTTGGTGACCAGCTGACCCCGTCACGGGCACGAAGCACCATCCGCGACCTTTGGCAGACCGGATTCTTCAGCGACGTCGAGCTGTCCAGAGAGGGCGACGTGCTGGTGATCTCGGTCGCCGAGCGACCGGCCATCTCGTCGATCAGCATTGCCGGCAATCGCCAGATCAAGACCGAGGACCTGATGCCGGCGCTGGCCGGCATCGGCATTGCCGAGGGCGAGATCTTCAATCAGCTCGAACTCGACCGCGTGCGCCAGGAGATGATCCGCCAGTACTACGGGCGCGGTTATTACGGTGTCGAAGTCACCACCGGTGTAAGCGAATTGTCGCGCAACCGCGTGGCACTTTCGATCCTGGTCAAGGAAGGTCGCCAGGCCCGCATCCGACACATCAATATTGTCGGCAACGAGAGCTTCAGCGAGAAGGAGTTGCGCGACGACTTCGAGTCCGACTCGCGTCGCGGATGGGCCTTCTGGCGCGGCGCCGACAAGTACACCCGGGAAAAGCTCTCGGGCGACCTCGAGGCGCTGCGCTCGTTCTACCTCGACCGTGGCTATCTCGATTTCTCGATCGAGTCGACCCAGGTGTCGATCAGCCCGGACAAGCAGGAAATCTTCGTTACCGCCAACATCCGTGAAGGCGAGGTCTACACGGTCAGCGACATCACCATCACCGGCGAGCTGATCCTGGGCGAGGAAACGCTGCGTCAGCTGATCCTGATCGAGCCCGGCGAGAAGTTTTCGCGCAAGCAGCTCGAGCAGAGCGTGGACAACATTACCGCGATCCTCGCCAACGTCGGCTACGCCTTCGCCAACGTCAACCCGGTGCCCCGCGTCGACCGCGATACGCGCGAGGCCGAAATCAATTTCTTCATCGACCCCGGCAAGCGGGTCTATGTACGACGGGTCGAGTTCCGAGGCAATGCCCAGACCAAGGACGAAGTGCTGCGCCGGGAAATGCGTCAGTTCGAAGGCGCCTGGTTCTCTCAGGCGGCGATCGAGCGCTCCAGAGTGCGCCTACAGCGCCTGGGTTACTTCGACAACGTCAACATCGAAACTCCGGCGGTCGAGGGTAGTGACGACCAGATCGATGTCATCGTCAGTGTCGAAGAGCAGCCCTCGGGCAGTTTCCAGATCGGCTTCGGCTACTCGCAGATCCAGGGCCTGATCGCCTCGGTCCAGGTCCAGCAGGACAATTTCCTCGGTTCCGGACGGCGCGTCGGCTTCGGGGTCAGCCACAGCTCGATCCTGTCGCAGGTCTCGGTCAACTACACCAACCCCTATTACACCGACAGCGGCGTGTCGCGCGGTTTCTATGCCCGCTACTCGGAGTTCGATCAGGGCGATGCGAATATCTCGTCGTTCTCCACCAGTCAGGCAGCGGCCGGGGTCAATTACGGATTCCCACTGACCGAAGTGGACTTCCTGCGCGTCGGCGCCGGTGCCCAGCGCATGGACATCAACCTGCCGGGTACATTCGTCCCGATCGATCCCGACGACGAGGACAGCCCGCTCACTTTCCGAATTCCCGCATCGCGCCCGCTCGGAATCACTCTCGACGAGGACCAGGATGGTTACCTGTCGCGCGACGAGCGACGCATCACGACCTATCGGCTCGACGGCACCTGGTCGCGCGACAGCCGCAACCACTATCTGAACCCGACGCGGGGTTCGCTGCACCGACTGGGCGCGGAAGTGGCGCTGCCGGGCAGCACGCGCGAGTTCTACCGGCTCAACTACCGCTTCCGCAAGTACTGGCCGATCGGCAACAACCGCATGGCCTTCAGCCTGCGCGGCGACGTGGCCTACGGTGACGCCTACGACAACTACGACGATGAACTGGCGCTCGAACCGGTCGAGCCCGAACGCCTTCAGGGTAGTTGCCAGCTCGACGAGATCGTGACTTTTGACTCCGGCCTGCCGTTCTACGAGCACTTCTACGGTGGAGGGGTTCGCGATATTCGAGGTTTCGACGACAACTCGCTCGGCCCGAAGGATCGCTTCTGTCGCTCGGTCGGTGGTGACTTCAAGGTCGTCGGCGGAATCGAACTCGCATTCCCGATTCCCGGCGTCGAGTCCTCCGGAACGCGTCTGGCCTGGTTTGTCGACATCGGCAACGTTTTCCAGGACTTCGATTCGTTCGAAACCGATCTGCTGCGTGCCTCGACCGGCCTGTCGCTGACCTGGCAAGCGCCGGTCGGCCCGATTATCATCAACCTGTCGGCACCGATCAAACAGCGCGACGGTGATGAAACACAGGTCATTCAGTTCTCGTTCGGCCAGACCTTCTGATCGACGCTCGTGGCAAAGCGTCATGTCGGCGAGCGCTCAGCATGGTCAGCTTTCCGGGTACCGCCCCCTGACAGGGGGCGGCGGCATTCTGCTGGCGCTGTTGCTGCTGCTGGCCACGCAGGTTTCCGCGCAGGAAGTCAGAATCGGCTATGTCGACATGAAGCGCCTGCTCGACACCGCGCCGCAGGTGGTCAACGCGCGCGAGGCCCTGGACCGGGAGTTTCGCCCGCGCGACGAGGCGCTCAGTGCCGACGAGGCGAGGGTCGAGCGGATGGAGGCCGATCTTGCCGAATCGATCAGCCTGATGCCGGAGGAGCGATTCGAGACGGAACGCGAGATTCGCAATCTCCGGCGATCGATCGAGCGACGGCGGGAGGACCTGAGCGAGGAACTGCGCTTTCGGTTGAATGCCCGCAAGAACGCGCTCGAGGAAACCATCGACATTGCCGTACGCCAGGTCGCCGAGGCGGGCGGTTACGATCTGATCCTGACCAGCCCGGTCGCCTACGCTTCCGATGCGATCGACATCACCGACCGCATCCTAGAGTGGCTCAACGACGATTTTCAATCCCAGCGCGACAATTCGACCCGTCCCGGCCAGTGAACTGATTTGCCCATGCAAGCGACCACTCTCGATGAACTGGCCGAGCGCTTCGACCTGAACCTTCGCGGCGATGGCAACCACCGCATCCGCTCGCTCGCGACGCTGGCCTCGGCCGGCCCGGAAGACGTCAGCTTCCTGGCCAATCCGGCCTATGCCCGCCAGTTGCCCGAATGCCGGGCCGGTGCGGTCATCATGCACCAATCCATGGCCGAACGCTGGTCGGGCAACGCGCTGATCAGCGACAACCCCTATGCCAGTTGGGCGCGGGTTGCCGACCATCTGCGCCCGCGTCAGCGGGCGCCGGGCGGCATTCATCCCAGCGCGACCGTCGCCGAAGATGCCCGGATCGACGCCTCCGCCAGCATCGGCCCACAGGCCTGCATCGGTGCGCGGGCCCGCATCGGACCCGGTGCGGAGATCGGCCCCGGCTGCGTGGTCGGCGACGAGGCCGTCATCGGCGACTTGGCGCGCCTGGTGGCACAGGTCTATATCGGGCCCGAGTGCCGAATCGGGGCGCGCGTCCTGATCCATCCGGGCGCCGTGATCGGGGCCGACGGATTCGGCCTGGCAATGGAACGCGGGCGTTGGCTGAAAGTGCCGCAGCTCGGAGCCGTGATCATCGGCGATGACTGCGAGATCGGCGCCAACACGACCATCGACCGGGGCGCCATCGAGCACACCGAGCTGGCTGAGGACGTGCGCCTGGATAACCAGGTCCAGATCGCCCACAATGTGCGCATCGGCGCGCACACGGCCATTGCCGGATGTGTCGGAGTCGCCGGCTCGACGCGCATCGGAAGCTACTGCATGATCGCCGGCGCCTGCGGCATCGGGGGCCATCTGACGATTTGTGACAAGGTCGTCGTGACTGCCATGAGCACGGTGCTCGACTCGATCGACGAGCCAGGCGAGTACGGTTCGGGCATTCCCGCCCGGCCGCACACGGGCTGGAAGCGCATCCTGGTGCGGCTCGGTCAACTCGATGACTGGGCCCGACGCCTGCGCCGCCTCGAGAAACGGAATCCATGACTCGGACCAAGGGACCAATGAACGACAACAAGCAGGTCGACATCGAGAAGATCCTGGAGCTTTTGCCGCATCGCTACCCCTTTCTGCTGGTCGATCGGGTGCTCGACTATACGCTCGAGGAAACGCCACGCATCCGCGCGATGAAGAACGTCACGTTCAATGAACCGTTTTTTCAGGGCCACTTCCCGGGCCACCCGGTGATGCCGGGCGTGCTGCTGCTCGAGGCCATGGCCCAGGCAGCCGGCTGCCTGGCGCACCTGGCACGGGAAGCAACCGGCGGCGACAATCGGCTCTACTACCTGGTCAAGATCGACAAGGCGCGTTTCAACCGCATCGTCGTGCCCGGCGACCAGTTGGTATTCGATGTCACGCAGAAGCGGTTGATGCGCAACATGGGCATGTACGAAGCAACCACCCTGGTCGACGACAAGCCGGTCGCCAGCGCCGAACTGCTGTGCGCGGCACGACCCGACCCGACGCCATGATTCACCGCACGGCCATCATCGAAGACGGCGCCCGGTTGGGCGAAGGGGTTTCGGTCGGTGCCTACAGCCTGATCGGGCCGGAGGTCGAAATCGGCGACGGCTGCTGGATCGGCCCGCACGTGGTCATCAACGGTCGCACGCGCATCGGGGCCAACTGCCGCATCTACCAGTTCGCCTCGATTGGCGAGGCACCGCAGGACAAGAAGTATGCCGGCGAGGACACGGGGGTCGAGATCGGCCGAGACAACACCATCCGCGAGTACGTCACCATCAACCGGGGCACCAGCGACGATCTCGGTATCACGCGACTGGGCGACGACAACTGGCTGATGGCCTACAGCCATGTCGCCCACGACTGCCAGGTCGGATCGCACACCGTATTCGCCAACGGCGCGACCCTGGCCGGGCACGTCACGGTGGGCGACTGGGTCATCTTCGCCGGCTACTCCGGCGCCCATCAGTTCTGCCAGATCGGTGCCCACGCCTTTCTCGGCATGTACGGTGGGGTCAACCAGGACGTGCCGGCCTACGTGATGGTTTCCGGCCAGCCGCCGCGACCGCGCGGCATCAACGCCGAGGGACTCAAGCGACGCGGGTTCGATCCCGGCCAGATCCGCAACATCCGCGAGGCCTATCGCCTGCTCTATCGCCAGGGCATGCAGCGTGCCGACGCCATCTCCGAGCTGCGCTCGCGCGTCGACGAGCAGCCCGAGCTGGCGCTGATGATCGAGTCGATCGAAAACAGCAAGCGCGGCCTGCTGCGCTGAATTGCCGGCCATGAACCAACCGGCACCCCGCATCGTCCTGGTCGCCGGAGAAGCTTCCGGCGATGCTCTGGGTGCTGGGCTGGCGCGCGAGCTCCAGGCCTTGCGGCCCGGCATCGAACTGGCGGGCATCGCCGGAGATGCCATGCGCTCGGCCGGCGTGGAAGCCTGGTTCGATCTCGACGAGCTCAACGTCATGGGACTGACCGAGGTGCTGCGCCACCTGCCGAGGCTGTTTCGGCTGCGCAGCAGCCTGCGCCGGCGCATTCTCGACTGGCAGCCGGCTGCCTTCGTCGGAATCGACGCGCCCGACTTCAACCTCGGACTGGCCCGCCAGCTGCGCCGACAGGGTCTGCCCACCGTGCAGTACGTCGCCCCGACGGTGTGGGCATGGCGGGCCGGTCGCGCAGCCGGCGTGGCGCGTTCGGCCGATCTGCTGCTGACCCTGTTTCCGTTCGAGCCGGCGATGTTTCGCGCACACGGGCTGGCCAGCCGGTTCGTCGGACACCCGCTGGCCGACGAGATCGTTGCAGACGGTCACGCACAACAGCAGCGTGGTGACGCCGACCTGGCGCCCGCGCAGCCGCATCGGCCACTGGTTGCCCTGCTGCCCGGCAGCCGGCGCGGTGAGATCCAGCGCCACGCCGAGCTGATGGCGCAGACGGCCTTGTGGCTGCGCGACCGGCGCCCGCAACTGCACCTGCAGATGTTGCTGGCGCGCGGCGCGCATCGTGAACTCGTCCGCTCGATCGCCGGCGACGCGATCGAGCGCGCCGGCGTCGAGTTGGTCTGCGGTCGAACACGCTCTGGCCTGCAGACTGCCGATGTGGCCATCAGCGCATCCGGAACCGCAACCCTTGAAGCCTTCCTGCTGGAATGCCCGCTGGTGGTCTACTACCGCCTGGCACCCGCCACCTACTGGCTGCTTCGCAACCTCCGGCTGGTGCGTTCCAGGTACATCGCCCTGCCCAACATCCTGCAGGGCCGGGCCCTGGTGCCCGAGTTCGTCCAGGGGAACGCGTCGGCGGCGCAACTCGGCCAGGAAGCTCTGGCCTGGCTCGACGATTCCGAGCGCCTCGCCGCCTATCGCCGGGCGGCTGCGGCATGCCGGCACGAACTGGCTGCGGGAGCCAGCGCCAATGCCGCGCAGGCAATCCTGGAACTGACCGGTCGGCATGACGGTTGATTGCTGCAGCGGCCCGATCGCCGGCGTCGACGAGGCCGGCCGAGGGCCGCTGGCCGGACCGGTGGTGGCGGCCGCCGTCATTCTCGACCCCCGGCGCCCGGTTCGCGGGCTGGCCGATTCCAAGCAGCTCAGTGCCCTGCGCCGGGAGGCCCTCGCCGCGCTGATCGGGGAGCGCGCCCTGGCCTGGGGCATCGGGGTGGCTGATGTGGCCGAGATCGACCGGCTCAATATCCTTCAGGCCACGTTTCTGGCCATGCGGCGGGCACTGCAGGATCTGGGTACCGATCCGGTGCTGGTACGGATCGACGGCAACCGCGCCCCGGGACTGCCCTGGCCGACACAGACCGTCATCGGCGGCGACCGGCTCGACCGCGCCATTTCGGCCGCCAGCATCCTGGCCAAGGTGCACCGGGACGCCCTCATGCTGCAGTTGCACGAGCGCTGGCCGCATTATGGCTTCGACCGGCACAAGGGCTACCCCACCCGTGCCCACCTCGCGGCCCTGGCCGAGAACGGGCCCTGTCCGGCGCACCGCCGAAGCTTTCGGCCGGTCAGTCAGGCCCGACTTTTCTGATTCACAGCACGAGCTTTCCCTCAGCGTGAAACCGGCGATTTGAAGCGCGTCACGATTGTGGCTATAGTGATGGCGGGACTGTAGCCACAATCCAAGAGAGGAGAACCCCCAATGTCTCGATTCATCCGAACCGGCATCGCCCTTCTTGCGCTGCTGACATTCGGTTCCGTATGGAGCGCCACCGGCGTGGCCTTCGTGCACGGAACCGGCAAGCAGACCGACGCCCTGAACGACTACTGGACCAGCAGCATGGTCAACTCGGTCCGGCAGGGCCTGCCCAATTCCGCCAACTACATCGTGATCAACTGCGACTTCGAGCAGTACATGTGGGATTCGCAGGCCGCCGGCTGCCTGGCCGGCCAGCTCTACAATTTCATCAACAGCCGCGGAATCAGCGACCTCGTCGTGCTGACTCATTCCAACGGCGGCAACGTGATGCGCTGGATCCTGTCGAATCCGACCTGGGACAGCCGCTATCCGACCATCATCAACAACACGCGCTGGGTCAACGCCCTGGCGCCGTCGAGCCTGGGTACGCCACTGGCGGACGCCGTGATGCAGGGCAACATTTTCGAGGCCTCGCTGGGCTGGCTGCTCGGCTACCAGAATGACGCGGTGCGCATGCAGCAGGTCAGCTGGATGCAGAACTACAACGCCAACTGGCTGTATGGCACGGCGGGTCGCCCGTCCCTGCCGACCGGCTTCTGGAACGTGGTCGGAACCGACGTCGTCTCGGGCTTCTGGAGCAGCAACGCCTATTGCGGCGGCTATCAGTACCAGGTCGGGCTGGAGATCACCCAGAACTGGCTCGACAGCTGCTCCGACGGCTTCCTCAACTGCTCCAGCCAGAATGGCGCCGGCAGCCTGTGGTTCTACGACCACTGGCGCACCTCCAGCGGGCGCAAGCTGTCGCACCATCAGAGCCGTCGAAACTGCTTCAATCTCGACGTCATTCTGCGCAACGACCTGTGAATCGAAAGGGAGCCGAAATGATCAAGTTCACCAATCTGTCCATCCTCCTGCTGATCGCGGGAAGCGTCTCCGCAGCCGGCCCGGTCGAATGGATGCCGGCCGGTGCCGACGACCTGCGCATTGAAAGCCTGCCCGCCTCGGTCCCCGCGGCACCACCAAGCCGGCACGCCGAATCCGAACCGGTCCGCTTCGCCTGGCCGCTGGAAATCGACCGCAGCGCTCCGGCGCCGAGCGGGCCGGCCATGGAAAGTCGGCAGTACTGGGTCGATACTACCGGCCTGGACATCGAGAAAGGCCTCAAGCTGCCGCTGAGCTCCGCCGGCGCCATCGTGCGAATTTCGGCACTGCACGCAGACAGCGGCCTGATGCTCGATGCTGCCGGCCTGCAGGTCGATATCGACGGCAGCGCCCTGCCCGTCACCGAATCCGGGGGCGGCATCCGACTGGTCACCGGTCGTGATCTGCAGGCACAGGGCATGTCCGTTCCCACCGATACCCTGGCGTTTCAGCTGCCGGAGCAGGGCTCGCCGCGTCTGCTGAACCTGCAGCTGGCCGGCGCACCGGCCGATCAGCCCATGGTCGTCCACGTCTTCGAGCCCCGCAGCGAATGGTTCGGCACGCTTTCGGCTGCGCGGCATGACTACCTCGCCGGTCAGAACATCGCGCTCGACGTCGCCCTGAGCAACGGTGATCAGCGATTCGCGGCGCAGTCGGTGCAGGCCGTGCTGGTCAGCCCCGACGCCGATCAGGCCTGGCCGCTGGAATTGAGCTCCGACGGACTCGGCCTCCAGGGCGTGGTGCCGCAGGAACTGCCGGCATCCGGTCCCGGCCTGTACGAGGTGCACGCTTACCTCGAAGGCCGCCAGGGCGATACCCTGATCCGCCGCGACCTCAAGCTGGCGCTGGGCATCGGCGCGGCCACCGCCAGGCTTGACCATAGCGCCAGTGCCAGCATGGATCGGGGTCTGATGATCGACTTCGGAGTCGAGGTCGCCACTTCGGGCCGCTTCCAGATGAGCGCCCAGGTCTGGGGCACGGACGCCGGCGGCGAACTCCGGCCGCTGGCCATGACCCAGTCGGCCGCCGTGCTGGCGCCCGGCGCGAATCAGCTGCAGGTCGAGGTTCCCTCCGACCTGCTGCAGGCCTCCGGGCTCGTCGCCCCGTTCGAGGTTCGCGATATCGAGTTGCGCGATCAGGGACGGATGAGCCTGCTCGAAACCCGCCACGCCGGACTGGTGATTGGCAGCGAACGGGCCGGACTGCGGCCCGGAAGCGAAATCGAATACTGAGCCCCCCCGGCTCGGAAGATCGTCACCGGCCGGCCACTGCGCCGGCCGGCGTCGTTTCGGGGGAACGGGCTCAGGCGGTCGTGAACCGCTCGGGAATCCCGTCTGGCGGTTCGACGCGTCGAACCGAGTCTACGCGCGCGGCGGCGGGCCCTTCCCGCAGCCACTGCTCGAGGCGATCGAGGGCGACAGGATCACCGGCGGCGACCACTTCGACTTGCCCGTCGGACAGGTTGACGGCGTGACCGGCCAGTCCCAGCGGCTCGGCCTGGCGGCGCGTGGACTCGCGGAAGAACACGCCCTGCACGCGGCCGGAAATGAGCCACTTGCGCACTTCAGTCCCGGCCATCGATCCACTCCGTGATCATGTCGCTGGTCACCGGCCCGAGCCAGGTTTGCACCAGTTCACCGCTGCCATCGACCAGGTGCGTGGTCGGCAGCACCCGAGGGGCACCGAGATCACCGGGGGGCTCGTAGACATCCACAATCAGGATCGGGTAACTGGCCGGATGCGCTTGCAGAAAACGCTCGAAATCCTCGACCGCCGTATCCTCGAACGCCAGGCCGAGCACCTCGATATCCTCGCGCTGCTCGTGCAGTCGTGACAGGTCGGGGATCTCCTTTCGGCAGGGCTTGCACCAGGTGGCCCAGAAATTGACCACGACCCATTGCCCGCGATAGTCCGACAGCCGGTGCACCTGGCCGTCCAGATCGGGCAATTCGAATTCGACTTCGGCTGCCGCCGCGCCGCCCAGCATGACCAGCGACATGAGCAGATGCTTCATGGTTCATCTCCAAGCTGAAATTTCAGCAACGCCTTGATCGAGCGCTGCATGGCCGGCCGGCCCGCTTCATCGACGGCCCCGAGCGATGCGATCAGGGCGCGATCCCAGTAACTATCCACCGGCAGCCGGTCGAGTTCGCCAATGGGCAGTATGAACGGCCCGGAGCAATAGAGTTCCGCCAGGGTGATGTCGTCCAGGTCGGTCGAGAGCAGCCAGTCGCCGTTGTCGTCGGGGTGGATGAATCCTGACTTGTGGAACCAGCCCAGAATTGCACCGATCTGTCGGTCGCTGGCAGCCGGCTCGCGCGTGAGCAGGTCGGCCTGCGAGAGCGCACGACCCTGGCGCTGTGCATGCCAGAAGTGCCCGAGCAACCGTAGCGCCAGCAACAGCTCGTGCCGGCCCGACCATCGCCAGTCGCTGCTGCGGTAGTTGAAGGTGGTCAGAGCGGCCGCGACGCTCGCGCCGAGCAGCACCACGACCCAGGAAACGTAGATCCAGACCAGAAACAGCGGCACCGCCGCCAGCGCGCCGTAAAGCCGCTCGTAGGTCGGGAAATGCGTAACGTAGAAGAGGAATCCGCGCTTGGCCAGCTCGAACAGGATCGCCGAAACGAAGGCGCCGGCCAGGGCATGCCGAACCCGCACGCGGCGATTCGGCACGACCAGGAACACCAGGGCGAAACCGATCAGGGAAACGAAGAATGGCGTCAGGTTGAGGAACAGGCCCTGCAAGGCACCGCGCATCGCCTCGGGCGCCAGCATCGGCAGGGCCGCCAGGTACGAGGTCAGCGCCAGCGAGCCGCCCATGAGCAGGGGGCCGAGGGTCAGAACCGACCAGTAGGTCAGCAGCCTGCCGGTCACTCCCCGGGGTTTGGCGACACGCCAGATGCGGTTGAGGCTGCGCTCGATGGTCGACATCAGCATGATCGCGGTGATGATCAGAAACACCGTGCCGGCGCCGGTCAGACCGGCCGTTCGCTCGACGAACTGATTGAGGTGCTGCTGGACCGCGTCGCCTGCCGCGGGCACGAAGTTGGCGAAGACGTAGCTTTCGAGCTCATTTGCCCAGCGGTCGAAGACCGGAAAGGCAGAAATCACCCCCAGCATCACCGCCATCAGCGGCACCAGGGCCAGCAGGCTGGTGTAGCTCAATGCGGCGGCCGCCTCGAAACTTCGGTCCTCGCGAAAGTGCCGCCACAGGTGTGCGCCGAAGGCGCGCGCCCAGCGCGGGTCGCGCAGCGCCTCGAACCAGACCGGCCCGCCAGTCGTTGACACGGGCGTCTGAGCAGGTACGCTAGCCTTGCCTTTCACCACTGTTGCGGATTGACGCATGTCGGTCACGATCTATCACAATCCCCGTTGTTCGAAAAGCCGTCAGACCCTGGCCCTGATCCGGGAACGCGGACTGGAGCCCGAAATCGTCGAGTATCTCCAGCAGCCGCCTTCCGCCGCCGAGATCAAGCGTATCATCGAATTGCTCGGCGGCCGTGCACGCGACGTCATTCGAAGCGGCGAAGCCGCTTTCCGCGAGCTGGGACTCGGCGACGACTCGATCGGGGACAACGCCCTGATCGAAGCGATCCGGAAGCATCCCGTTCTGCTGCAGCGCCCGATCGTGATCGTCGGCGATCGGGCCAGGATCGGCCGCCCGCCCGAGTCGGTCGAAACGATCCTGCCATGAACGACATTCTGGTGCTGTTCTATTCGCTGCATGGCAACACCCACGCCATGGCGCGCGAGATCGCCCGCGGCATCGAGTCGGTCGACGGCTGCCAGGCGCGCCTGCGAACGGTGCCGCCCGTTTCGACCGGCGAGCGCCCTCCACCGTCGGATCGTGATCGGGAAGGCCCGGCCTGGGTCACGCGCGAGGATCTGGCGGAATGCAGCGCCCTGGCATTGGGCAGTCCGACCCGCTTCGGCAACATGGCCGCGGCCCTGAAGTACTTTCTCGATGGTACCGGTGGCGAATGGTTCTCCGGCACCCTGAACGGCAAGCCGGCGAGCGTGTTCACCTCCACCGCCACACTGCACGGCGGCCAGGAGTCGACCCTGCTGAGCATGATGCTGCCGCTGCTGCACCACGGCATGATCATCGTCGGCCTGCCCTACACGCTGCCCGAGCTGAGCCATACGCAAAGCGGAGGAACTCCGTACGGCGCCAGTCACCTGGCGAGTGTCGACGCCGACCGCGGCCTGGACGAAACGGAGCGACGGCTGTGCCGGGCGCAGGGCCGGCGGCTGGCGCAGATCAGCCTGCGGATGGCGGCAGCGGGATGATGGGTCCGGGCGCATGCCGATATGCACTGATCGGCCTCATCGGGCTGCAGCCGGCCTGGTTTCTCTGGCTGGCACCACCCGAGGTCGTTCCGCCCTGGCTGGCCGTAGCGGTCATGGCCGGGCCGCTGCTGCTTGCCCTGCCTTTCGTCTGGCGGCTGGGCAAGCAGGCCCTGGTGGTGACCGGCTGCATCCTGCTGGCGCACTTCAGCCTGGCGGTCGCCGAGGCCTGGGTCAGCCCGCCGGCGCGACTCCCTGCCATCGCCCAGACCCTGCTCATCCTGGTCTACTTCACATCGATGGCATCGATCCGCTTCGGACGTCGCTCACCACCCCGGGGAACATGACCCGAGGGCTCGCGCGGCCCGTTTCAGTCCGCCTGACGGCCCAGTGACGACAGGCGCGACAGGCTGAAATCGAGTTCGGGCGCCCGCTGCCCCTGTTCGCGCAGTACGGCCGGCAGGCCGGCCCAGGTATGCTGCAGCTGTTCGACCCGCTCGAGTCCGAGCCGCGGAATGAGCCTGGCGCTCACGCCACTGTCACGCAGGTAGCGCACGCGGTCGCGCGTGATCAGGCCGGCCTCGCCCATGAGCAGGGATCGAACGGGCGAATACTGTCGGATGATTCTCGGATAGTGCAGCTCGAGCACACGTCGGAGCAATGCCGCCGTGTCGGCCACCTGCGCCATCGCCAGGGCCAGCGGGTCTGCATCCCCGGCGCGGGCCGGATTGATCAGCGGCGCGGTCAGATGCCGCTCGCGACGGGCCGACAATGCAGCCAGCTCGGCCTGAACGATCGTCCGCATGGCATCATCGGAGGCCGTTTCGAGAGCCTCGACCTGCCCGCCGGTCAGGAACCAGTCCCGCCACTCGGCGCCACGATCCCAGTTGGCCAGAAGTTGCGACTCGGGGGTGGTGGGCGCACTGGCGAAATAGGTCAGCCGGTTCGGGACCATGCCGGGATGATCGTCCGGCAGCATGCTGGGAATCGAACGTCCGATCAGGTCCTGCGGACAATCCAGTGCCAGGATGTCCTCATCGTCGGCGGCGAACAGGTAATGACGGGTCTGCTGGTCGGTCAGCCGGTGGCGGAACACCGTCTCGGCCATTCCGTTGCGATCGAAGCGACCGACCAGCTCGAAGCTCAATCGCCCGTGAAAGTCGGCAACCCGGCTGGCCGGATCGCGCGTCGGAGTGGACCGGCGATCGACCCAGCGGACCTCGTCGTAGCAGAGTGCGAGGCTGCCGAGACCCAACTGATCGGCGAGCAGAAAGGCATTGGGAAACAGTCCGAGCAGGGCCCGGCTGGCCGGCAATTCGGCACGGGCGCCGCAGGCATTCGCCTCCGGACACGGCCCGACCACCAGCGTTTCCGGTCGGTAGGCGGTGATCTGATCGGCCGGCCCGTCCAGATCGATATCGGCACCGGCGCGCGTGACCGACTCGTAAAAGCGCTGGCCTGCCTCGACGAGCAGGCGGTCCACCTCCACCAGCGCGTCACGATGGCGAGCCAGCAGCCGCATCACCGGATCCCGTCGCTGGCTGCCCTGCCCGGTGATACAGTCGATCCACTCGGCATGCGCCTGGGCCTGCTGACGGACCTGCGCCGTGAGCCGGTCCAGGGTCGCCTGCCAGGTACTGCCGGTGAAGAACACCGGACGCTGGGCGATCCAGTGGACCAGGTGGTCGGCCACCAGCGACCATTCGAGCACGTTGATCCACGCTGGAGGCTGGCACTGGGCATCGAGCAGCCAGGCAAGGTGGCCATCGATGTAGGAGGCTCGCTGCCAGCTCACCAGGCCCAGCTCCCGCCGGAGGAACTCGGTGGCAAAAGGCCCCTGCGCACCGCCGACGAGTTCCTCGCTGTCGAGTCCGGAATCAAGCAGCCTGGAGAGGCTGCGCCCACATCGTTCGAACATTTCCCTGGGCAGGGGCCCCACCAGCAGTGGATCGGGGTTGCAGTCGAGAACGGCGCGCCGCACATCCTCGCGCACCGGCTGATCGAGATAGAAGGCAAGATCCGGCGCGAACAGGGCCAGTCGGGCATAGACGTCGGCCAGCTCGCCAAGCGCCGAATGGGTGGCCTGCTCGGGCGAAGCCATGTAGGTGGCGGCGTCACCGAGCATGGCAACGATGACCGGCAGGTCGAGGTCGATCAGGCGCAATTCACGCAGCTGCGCGGCGTCAAGCGTCTGCAGCCAGTCCGACCAGCCGGCCGCCAGGTCCCCGGCTGGCCGGTCGAGCTGGGTCAGCCGCACAAGTCCCTCGTAGACCAGCCAGACCATGTCCAGCCAGCGCCCGGTCCGCCAAGCTTCGCCGGCCTCGGCGCGCAGCACCGCGTCGCGAATCCGCACCTGTGCGCCACCGGACTCGGCCGCATCCAGCCGTCGCAATCGGTCGGCCTGGGCACGCGCGTGCAGCCAGGCGTCCTCAGTCGGACTTTCGGACCCCTCCTGCTCCAGCAGCTCCAGGACCGGCGCCCAGTATCGCGCCGCGGCATCGGCAAAACCCTCGCCGGTTCGCTCGGCCACCCGGCGCCAGACACCGGGAGCCTGCCAGGCCGCGGCAAGTCTCTTGCGCGCCAGTTGACCGGCCACGTGGTCGCGCTGCAGCAATGCACCCACACCGGTCAGCCCGGGCTCTGGAAAGCCGACGCCGGACTCCTGCAGGTTGACCTGGCGCTGGCGTACCAGCCAGGCCAGCAAGCCATCCATGGCCGCGACCCGAACCGGTCCGGCCCGCTCGAGTGAGCGGTCGAGCCGCAGCAGCAGGGCATCCATCGCCTGCGGCCAGTCCTCGTCCACACCCGAACGCTCCAGCCATGCCGCGGCCGCCAGGGTTCGGCTGCGGGCGGCCTCGGCGGTGGCCGGATGCCAGTGCAGCGCGAGCACATCCTCGGGCAGATTCTGGGCGCCAGCGGGAATGCTCGCGGCCAGCGCCAGGGCCAGCGCCGCGATGCCGATAAAGCGTCGTCTCATGGCCGCTATACTACCGAGCGACCCGTATCCGATCCAGACCCACAAGAGAGCCCGTCTTGAACAAGCTCAATATCCTCACTACCGGCGGAACCATCGACAAGATCTACTATGACGACAAGTCCGACTACCAGATCGGAGAGCCGGAAATCGGGCGCATTCTCAAGGCCATGAACGTGGCCTTCGACTGGGAGATCCGAGCCCTGTTGCGCAAGGACTCGCTCGACATGAGCGACCAGGACCGTGCGCTGATCCGCCAGGCGATCCTGACCAGCAACGACAGCCATTTCCTGATCACACACGGCACCGACACCATGGTCGAAACCGCCGCCGCGCTCGGCGACGTGGGCGATCGCGTGATCGTGATGACCGGCGCGCTCAACCCGGCGCGCTTCATCGACTCCGACGCGGTATTCAATATCGGCTGCGCCGTCGGCGCCGTCCAGGCCCTGCCGGCCGGTGTGTGGATCGCCATGAACGGCCGCATCTGGGATCCGAAGACGGTGCGCAAGAATCGTTCGGCCAACCGCTTCGAAGCCGTGGGTTGAGGCCGCTGGCACGGCGGGCTTTGGTTTTTCGTTTTTTGGTTTTTTGGTTCGGCGCTTTTTGCGTTGGGGGCGTGGTGAGGTTGGCGCCGCCGGTCGTTGTGCGATCCTCGACAGGTCAAAGGCGCTGGACCGGGGCGGCGCCGCCGATGGCTGTGCGATCCTCGAGCAGTCAAAATCTGTTTCGCCCGGCCCGCTTCGCGGGGTCTTGCGGCGACTCACTTTTGTCAATTACTACAAAAGTAAGCAAAAACGCTCTCTAACTTCAAAGTCCAACGCTCGGTTAGCTCGGGCACTTGGCGACTGTGGGGGCTGGCCCCTTCGGTGAGTGGGCTTTGCGACAGCCCGGCTGGTCGCAGGGTGCTTACGATGATTGCCGAAAGTGGCCATGGGAGGGATCCCGGGCTCACGTTCCGGGTTGACCCCCGTGCGCGAGGCGCACGCCACCTTCGAAGCGTGCCGTTCTCGTGTGGGCTTCGTCCCATTCCAACTATCGCCACCGGATCCTCCGACGGAATCCTCGCGAAAGCACCGCCGCGAAGGGGCCAGCCCCCACAGCGTGTAGGTCCCGAGACAACAGAGCGTGGGACTTTGACTTTGAAGAGCGATTTTTGGTGACTTTTTCTCGCTCTGGAGAAAAAGTTACTCGCCATCAGCCTGCGAAGCAGGCGGGCGAAACGCCTTTGACGTGTCGAGGATCTCACCACGCCCCGTGGTGCCAACCTCAGCCCGGGCCCGCCAATCCCAAAGCGCCGAAACTAAAAAACCAAAAAACGCTGCGAGAGCAGCCCGCGGCCGCGTCAGATCCTGACCTTCCCCTGTCGCACGAACGGCGGCTTGACCACCCGAGCGGCGAGTCTGCGGCCGCGCAGCTCGACTTCCACCTCGTCGAATTCACCGGCCGGAATACGCGCCAGGGCGACCGGGCACTGGGTGGTCGGCCCGAACACGCCGCTGGTCACCTGGCCCTCGCCGACCGGCGTATGAACCACCGCCCCGGTGCGCGGAATGCCGCCGCGACCGAGCACGAGCCCGACCAGTTGCCGGGGAACACCTTCGGCCTTCTGGCGCTCCAGCGCCTCACGCCCGATGAAGTCGCGATCAGCGGGTTCGAAAGCGACCGTCCAGCCCAGGTTGGACTCCAGCGGCGTGGTGGTGGTGTCCATGTCCTGGCCATAGAGGTTGAGCCCGGCCTCCAGGCGCAGGCTGTCGCGCGCGCCCAGGCCGCAGGGCCGCACGCCGGCAGTGAGCAGCGACCGCCAGAAAGGCGGTGCCTGGTCGGCGGGCAGGAGCACCTCGAAGCCGTCCTCACCGGTGTAGCCGGTGCGGGCGATGAAGTAGTCACCGTGGCTGGTGGCGCGGAAGGGCCTGAGCGAATCGGCTCCTGGCGCGCCGAGCACGTCGATGACTTTGTCCCGGCCCTGCGGCCCCTGCACGGCCACCATGGCCAGGTCGTCGCGCTCGATGATCTCGACCTCGAAATCGTCCGCGACGCGGCGCATCCACTCCAGGTCGTTTCTGCGCGTGGCCGCGTTGACCACGGTGCGGTAGAAGTCGTCGTCCAGCCAGTAGGTAATGAGGTCGTCGATCACTCCGCCCTTGTCATCGAGCATGCAGCCGTAGAGCGCCTGGCCCTTTTCGCCCAGCTTGGCGACATCGTTGGCCAGCAGGCGACGCAGGAAGTCGCGTGCTTCGCGACCATGGATATCGACAACGGTCATGTGCGAGACGTCGAACATGCCGGCGGTCTCGCGCACGGCCTGGTGCTCCTCCATCTGCGAGCCATAGTGGATCGGCAG
>SR_TP_S13solDRAFT_1000398_pt1 | contig 18609 bp, 17 predicted proteins | sample SodReaTP_S13sol_FD_11159 | JGI IMG/M metagenome (IMG submission 11159)
GCAGTTCACCACCGGCGTGGTGGATCGCGAGCCGGTGGATGCCGTCTCAAGCGTTTCCGCGGACACGGAGACGGTGTATTTCTTCACCGAACTGCGCGACCTGCAGGGCCAACACGTGGTGCACCGCTGGGAATATGCCGGTGAACCGGTGGCCGTGGTCGGCTTCGACGTGGGCGGCCCCCGCTGGCGGGTCTGGTCCAGCAAGCAGATGGCGCCTGAGCAAACGGGCACCTGGCGGGTCTACGTGGTGACGCAAGACGGCAATGTGCTGGCCAGCGAAGAACTGTCCTTCGGCGATGGCCCGGCGCCAGCCGCCGGGGATTCCGAGACGATCACCGTCCCCGAAACCCATTTCATGCGCTCGGGCTCGGGTTCTTAGTCGTCCCGAAATGATCTGGGACGCATGAAAAAACCTGATCTCTCGCGAAGACGCGAAGACGCCAAGAAGTCTTTTTAACAAGAAATGCTTTTCTTCGCGTCTTCGCGTCTTTGCGTCTTTGCGAGAAATCGCCTTTGACCTTTCTCCGCGCCCCCGCGTCTCCGCGAGAGAACAGTGTTTTTGTTTGTGTCATCGGCCGAGTCAGGCATCACGCCTCCCCCGGCACCCGGAAACGCTCATCCAGGCGTTCCACTTCCGCATCGATATCCTCATCCCGACCCAATTCACTGCCGTCCAGGCGCAGTTGCGCCGTGGGCAGGCGGATCTCGAATTCCACGCCGCTCACATCCAGGGGCTGAAAGACCAGCTGATGGGCATTGCGTTTGGGCTGGTAGTCCAGCTGCCAGGCGGGGCGCTCGGGGTGGCCGGGATCGAAGCGGACCTGTTTGCCCCTGGCAGCGAAATCCGCGATCCGGCGGGTGTCTCGGCTGCCGGTGGGCGTGACCTCCACGCTCAGCACCGGTGCGCGGAAGGTCCAGTCACGGGCGTCACTGAACTCACCATCGGCCGTGCGGCACCGGGGCTGTCCGTCCACGACCTCCACCTCGATGAGGTCGGTGATGATCTCGCCGTCGTCCAGTTCCACCCGCACCGCGTAGCGGGTCTCGGGGGTGTGGACGTTGCGCACCCCGATGCGGCCCTCGTAACCCTTGACGATCTCGTTGACGAAATAGAGCCCGAGACCCCGGCCGTGATGCTCGCGGGTGCGGCGGGTGGTGAAGCCCAGCTGGAACAGGTTGGGGCGGTCCTCGTCGCTGATGTGCGGGCCGCGGTTGTAGATGCGCAGCACGGCCTGGCCCTGCTCTTCCACGAGCGTGAGGGCGATGGGCGCGAAGGGGGACCTGTAACCGCGCTTGCCGGAGAAGAACTGGGCGTTCTTGAGCAGGTTTTCCAGCAGCAGGACCAGGTGGTTCTCCTTGCCCAGCAAGACGCTGACCGGGGCAAGGTGCACGTACCAGCGGCCTTCCTCGATGCGGTAATCCTCACCCTCGATCAGCGGCGGCAGCGCCTCGGGGCTGACCAGTGCCAGGGCACGCCAGGCGGCCTGCCGGGGCGGGTAGGCGGGCTCGTAGGGCAGCGGCGCGGGGCCGTCACTGTTGAGCAGTCGCTGGCAGTAGTGTTCCTCGCATTCGCACAGCAGGTTGCCGATGTGCAGGGCGAGGTTGTCGGCGGTGGACAGATCCAGCAGGTCCCAGAGGTAGCGCATGGCGTCCAGGGCGGCGCGGTAATCCCCGGACTGCTCAGGGCCTGATTCCGCGAGCGCCCGCTGCAGGGCGGTCTGCACCTTGTCGAAGCTGATCACGCCGTTGTGGCGCACCTCGGCGGCGATGCTCTTGAAGTGCAGGAACTTCTCGTCGTACTCGATGTACTCCAGCAGCTTGTCGCTGATGAACAGCTTGAGCTTGTCCGCATGGCCGGAGTAGGTGTGCGCCTTGAGCTGCAGCTGCTTCTTGTCCTGCCACAGGGCGTTGACCTGTTCCCGCAGGGCCTTCACATCCGTCTTCTGGCGCTGGTGCTGGCGGTGATAGCGACGCAGATCGAACATCAGCAGCACCAGGAAAAGACCGAGCGCCGCGTATTTCACCTCCACGCCATGCCACTGGGCGGGCAGCGGGTAGAGACCCGCCAGCGCGGGCTCCGTCATGAGCAGCAGGTAGCTGATGAGCAGCAGGCCGCCCAGCACGCTCAGCCAGGGATAGGTAACCAGCTGCACCCGCCCCCGGGGCGCGGATTCCATCGTGTCCGTCTTTTGATCGCTCATCGGCCTTCCTTCATGGCTGTTTCCCGCTCGGGGGTTTCCAGCAGTACGCGCCTTCGTCGCCGAAGGTGACGATGCCCTCGCCCGCCTTGCACAGATCCGCGAACCGCCCCTCGCCGCCCATGGCCTGATCGAAGGACAGGCGCAGGGTGCGGATGTGCTGACGGTAATTGGCGTAGGAGAAGCGTTCCGGATCGGCGTCCAGCTTCTCGGCGATCTGCCAGGTGGTCAGCGGCCGGGGCGAGGCCTCCACCAGGTAGCGCAGGATCTTGCGCGGCGTGGGGGCCAGGGGGCGCTTGGCGTTGGCGGGGTTCATGAGCTTGGTGCCCCGCCAGTAGACCTCCCAGGTGGCGGTGTCCAGGCTCAGGTCTCCGCTTCTGAGCACATCGCCCGACGGCTGCCCGTCCGCGCGCGCCATGCTGTGACTGCGCAGCACGGCCTTGATGCGCCAGCACAGCACGGACTCGATGTTCTGCTGGTGCTTGGCGATGAAATCCCGGGCGCCGGCGGCCTCGAAGGCCTCCTGCTCGATGCCGGTGCCGCTGTGTTCGGAGAGATACAGGATGGGCAGGCCGGGCCACTTGCCCTGCAAGGCCCGTGACACGGAGAACCCGGCGGCGTCGTTGCCGTTCATGTTGGCATCGAGCAGTGCGAGATCGGGGGGCTGCCCGGCGTCCGCCAGGCGGATGTGCTGGCAGGCGGCCTCGGCGAACTTGAAAACCTGCACCGTGGTCGGCGCCCCGTCGAAGGCGGTGGCCTCCAGCACGGGCCTGAATTTTTCGATCCAGTGGGACTGGTCTTCCACCCAGAAGATTGTGGCCATGGGTCGTCCTGTTTCCACTCACAGATTTTTCACCAGCGGCAGCGAAGCTCTGTATCGACACGGCAGGGTGCCAGATCGCACCCGCAAGACCGGAACAACACGATTACAGGGAGAACGACATCATGTCCGCTGACATTCTCAACATCTGGTCTGCCTCGCCGGCCCTGTCGCTGGCGATCTGGCTGGTGATCGGCATCATCGTACTTTACCTGGGCCGTCCCCACGCCCATCAACTGCTGCGCGGCACCGGGCGCGCGATATACGGCAGCCTGCGTCTGGCTGCCCACAGTATCCGTCAGCTGGAGCAGCGGGTCATGGTGCGAAACCGTGACGTACTTCTCGCCATGGGCCGCGAGGCCAGCGAGAAGGCCATCGAACGGGAGTTCAGCCGCGTCAACGCCATCATCGAGCGCGACCTGAGCCAGTATCCCGCCCTGCACCGCAAGCTGGCGGACACGCTGCAGAAGCTGGAGGCGGACTACCGCGACTCCACCGGCGACGCGCCCCTGCCACCGGCCTGGTCCCAGATGCTGGAGACACTCTCCACGCTGCCCAGCCCGAGCGAGCCGGCGGTGGCGAAGATCCTGGACAACATCCGCGACGCGGTGGAGGACTCCCACCGCCAGACCCTGGCTACCTACCAGAAGAGCGCCAAAGAGCGACACAGGATCCTCAACGGCATGCAGCCCCACTGGCGCGGCCTCAACCAGACCCTGGAGAAGGTGCACCGCAGCATCACCGGACTGGAGGAACGCGCCCGCAGCATCGACAGCCAGATGGAGCGCTATGAGGCCATGCGCAAGGCGGAGGACCGGGCCGTGCATGCGCTCACCGCCTCGTCGCTGACCCAGTTCCTGATCGCCTCGGTGGTGCTGGTGATCGCGGCCTTCGGCGGCATCATCAACTTCCACCTGATCGCCCTGCCCATGTCCGAGATGGTGGGCGGCTCCAGCTACATCGGCTCCGTGCGCACCTCGGACGTGGCGGCGCTGGTGATCATCCTGGTGGAGATCACCATGGGCCTGTTCCTGCTGGAGGCCCTGCAGATCACCCGGCTGTTCCCCATGATCGGCAGCCTGGACGACCGCATGCGCCGGCGCATGGCCATCGCCGCGTTCACCATCCTGGTGATCTTCGCCAGCATCGAGGCCTCGCTCGCCTACATGCGCGACCTGCTGGCCCTGGACCGCGAGGCCCTGAACCAGTCCCTGGCGGGCGCCGCGGTGGCCGAGGCCCAGTTCCGCTGGATCCCCTCCATCGGCCAGACGGTGCTGGGCTTCGTGCTGCCCTTCGCACTGGCCTTCGTGGCCATCCCGCTGGAGGCCTTCGTGCATTCCCTGCGCACGGTGCTGGGCCTGCTCGCCCTGGGCGCACTGCGGGCACTGCGGCTGGGCCTGCGGGTGACGGGCGGCGTGGCCAACCACCTGAGCAAGGTGCTGGTGAGCCTCTACGATCTGCTCATCATGCTGCCCCTGGGCATCGAGCGCCTGGTGCGCGAGTACCGCGCGAGTGCGGTTTCCGACGCGCCCGATGAAGAGGTCACCGAGAGCCGCGCACCCGCCGGCAAGGGCGCCCGCAGCAACCGGCGCCGCAAGGCGACGGAGCCGGACATCGACGATGACATCGCTTTCTCTGCCAGGGAGGTCTGAGCCATGCACTTCAAGCACCTGACCCGAATGCCCATGGGACTGGTCACGGTCCTGGTACTGGGTGCGCTGCTGGCGGGCTGCGGCGAGCCGCCCAACAACAGCCGCGCTGCCTTCGTGCTGATCGACATCTCCAGCGACTACGCCGGGGAACTGGACAAGGCGCGCACCCTGACCCACTACCTGCTGGGCAACCTGAACAGCGGCGACTCCATCGCCATCGCGTTCATCGACAACAGCAGCTTCAGCGAACGCAACATGATCGCGCGCACCACCTTCGACCACCGGCCGAGCGTGACCAACCATCAGAAGCGCGAGGTGCGCGCCCTGCTGGACGCCTTCATGGAGCGCTTTCGGGTGCCCAGCCATCACAGCGACATCACCGGCGGCGTGCTGCTGGCGGCGGATCACCTGAACGAGATCAACGCCGGCAAGAGCTACCTGTTCATCCTCTCCGACCTGCACGAGGACCTGCCGCCCTGGCTGCGCCGGGACATGCCGGTCAGCCTGGCGGACGTGCAGGTGGTGGCGGTGAACGTGAAACGCCAGCGCGGCGACAACAACGACCCGCGCGCCTATCAGCAGCGCCTGGCCCAGTGGCAGGCACGGGTGGAGGACGGCGGCGGCCGGTGGCGCGTGGTCAACGACCTGGCGCGGCTGGACAACGTGGTGGCGGCGCGATGACGGCGCCCCGGCGATTCGAGCAGACGATTCAAGTACGGAGGAATGCAGACATGAACTACACCATCGTGATCGAGGAAACCACCCTGGGCTATTCGGCCTACTGTCCCGACGTGGACGGCTGCGTTGCCACCGGCTCCACCCCCGAAGGCGTGGCCGAGGCCATGGAGACGCTGATCGACGGCCATCTGCAGTGGCTCAGGGAGCGCGGCCATGATTGCAGCGCTCGGCGCCGGGCTGCAAACCGGCCCAGATGCTCGTAAGCTTGGCCCGGGATCCATCCACTCAACAGGACACTGTATGCCAGACACATTCGAAGACCTGAAGCTGCGCCTTCGCCAGTTCGCCATCGACCGCGACTGGGAACAGTTCCACTCCCCCAAGAACATGTCCATGGCACTGATCGCTGAAGCGGGTGAGCTGATCGAACACTTTCAGTGGCTCACCGAGGAACAGAGCTACCAGCTGCCGGCCGAGAAACGGGAGGAGGTCCGTCTGGAGATGGCGGACATCCTCATCTACCTGATCCGCCTTTCCGACCGCCTGGGCGTGGATCTCCTGCAGGCGGTGGAGGACAAGATCGCGCTCAATGAGCGGAAATATCCCGCTGAGAAGGTGCGGGGAAGTTCGAAGAAGTACACGGAGTACTGACCCCGGCGGGGCGCGGCCCCACGGTCGGGAAGGGACCAGGGGTGGCCGCTGGCTGTTCAGGCGAGTGAGACGCGACCCTCGCCGCTCTGGCGGTCGATATCCACGCGCACCTCGCAGTACTCGGCGTTCTCGTTGACGGGGGTGGGATCATCGGCACAGGCGCAACCGGCGATGATGCTGGTGTAGAACAGGCCGGCGCGCACACGCAGCGTGTCCGCACCCTCATCCACGCCGAGGATCGTGACCTCGAGGCGATCATCCAGGGCCACGCTGCCGGTGCGCAGCCCCGCCTGCAGGGGCAGGCCCGCCGCGCCCAGGGCGGCGATCTCTTCCTTGAGCACGGACTCGAACGCGGGCGTGCCCAGGGCACTCAGGCTTCGGCTCAGGCAGGTCATGGTGGACGCACTCCCTCGGGGATCGGACGTTCCATTCTATCCCGGCCATTCTATCCCGGGATGCGCACCTGCACCCGCAAACCGTGCAGCTCCGTGGATCGCCCGTAGCGGATCTCGCCGCCGTACTGACTCACCACGTCGTGGACGATGGACAGACCCAGCCCGTGGCCGGGGGTGGACTCGTCCAGGCGCATCCCGGGCTGCCCCAGTCGCGCCAGCTTGTCCTCTTCCACGCCGGGACCGTCGTCCTCGATCTCCGCCTCGACGCCCACCCCCTGGCGCACGCGCACGCGCACCCGTGAGCGGGCCCACTTGCAGGCGTTGTCCAGCAGGTTGCCGAACAGCTCCAGCATGTCCTCGCTGTCCACGGCGGCCGGCTCGCCCTCGATGTCCAGGGCAATGCTCACCCGCTCCCCGTAGAGACGCCGCAGGGCATCGACCAGGGGCTCCAGCTCGGCGCGGGCGTCGAAGCCCGCACCGGGGTGATCCCGGCCGGCCAGGCGCGCGCGATGCAGTTCCCGCTCCACGGTGTTGCGAATGGCCTGCAGCTGCGCACGCAGGGCATCGGCCGCAGCCCGGTCTCCCCGCTCGGCCAGCTCATCGGTGATCTGGCTCATCACCGCCAGCGGGGTCTTCAGGGCATGACTCACGTTGCCCAGGGCGCGGCGGGTGCGCTCCAGGCGCAGGCCGTGATGACGGATGAGCCGGTTGACCGCCTCCACCAGGGGCTCGATCTCCCGCGGCGCCTGCACCTGCATGGGCGCGGCCCCGCCGGCCTCCAGTCTGCGGCAGGCCTGCACCGCCGCATCCACCGGGCGCAGGGCGCGTTGCACGATCAGGTACTGGATCAACAGCACCAGGCCGACGCCCAGCAGCATGACCGTGAGCAGGCTTCGCTCGAGCCGCGCCACGGTGCTTTCCATGGCGCTCAGGTCCTCGGCCACCGCGATGGTGACCGGCTCGCCTTGCACCCGGTAGCCGCGACTGTAGATCAGCAGGCTCTGCCCGGCAGGCCCCGGCGCGCGGCTGATGCGCTGTTCGCCGGGCGGCACGGGTTCGAGCGTCAGATCCGTATCCCACAGGGAGCGTGAGCGCAGCACCGTGTCGCCGGTCATGATGCGAAAGTAGTGCCCCGATAGGGGCGTTTCGTAGATGAGTCCTACGGTGCGCGAAAACAGCTCCACCGGCTCGGTGCCGTCCACCAGCCGGCCGTAGAGGGTGTCGGCGTCGTGTTCCAGGCGCGTGACCACGTAGTCCTGCACCAGGGCGCCGGGGATGATGCGCAGGCCCACGGCCTGGGCGGCCAGGAGCAGCAGCAGGCTGATGCCCACCAGCAGGGTGATGCGGACCTTGAGGGAACGCATGTCAGGTCTTCCTCAGCACGTAGCCCTGGCCCCGGCGGGTCTCGATGAGATCCCGGCCCAGCTTGTCGCGCAGGCGGCGCACGTAGACCTCGAGCACGTTGCTGTCCCGTTCGCTTTCGTATTCGTAGAGGTGTTCGGAGAGCTGGGTCTTGGAGAGCACTTCGCCGGGATGGCGCAGGAAATAGCGCAGCAGGCGGTATTCGGTGGCCGTGAGCGCCGTCTCCTCGCCCGACTCATTCAGCAGGCACTGGCGCTGCTCGTCCAGCCGCCAGGGGCCCACATGCAAGACCGTGTCGCGCACCGGCGCGCCCCGGCGCAGCAGGGCCTGGACCCGGGCCAGCAGTTCCTCGGTGTGAAAGGGTTTTCCCAGGTAATCGTCTGCGCCCGCGCGCAGCCCTTCCACCCGTTCCCGCCAGCCGTCCCGGGCGGTGAGGATCAGCACGGGCATGGAGAGCCCGGCCCTGCGCCAGGCGGTGAGAATGTCCAGGCCGGAAAGATCCGGCAGGCCCAGGTCGAGGATGACCAGGTCGTAGGGTTCGGTCTCGCCCAGGTGCCGTCCATCGATGCCGTTGGCGGCGAGATCCACGGCGAGGCCCTCCCTGGCCAGCCGTTGCCGCAGGCGCGGCCCCAGTTCGGCGTCATCCTCGACGATGAGCACCCGCACCGGTGTCAGTCCTTGATCTTGCGCTTGAGCACGCGACCGGTGGCCGCATCCATCTCAAGCTCATGGACACGTCCTTCGGCGTCCAGGATCTTGAGCTCGTAGGTATAGCGGCCGTCCTCGCGCTCCAGTTCCGCCTCGATCAGGTGACCGGGCTGCTCCTGACGGGCACGGGTCATGATCTCCTCCATGGCCATGATCTGGCCGCTCTCGCGCAGTTGCAGGACCTCGTTGTNGCGCATGCGATCGCTGGCAAGCGCGGCACCGCTGCCCAGCAGGGCGGCAACCAGGGTGGTGACGATCAGGGTCTTGGCTTTCATGGGTCTATCTCCTCACAGGGTTTCAGTTTAGATGCAAGGGGCCAGGCCGGTCTTGCTCATCGTCATCCCGCGCCGGCTTGGCCCCGGTGAACATGGCGCGGATGAGGTTTTCCCGGTGCAGCAGGCTTTCCACCAGCACACCGAGGACGTGTACGCCAACCATGAGCAGCACCAGGTTGGCCAGGAATTCGTGCAGGCCCTCGATCCCCTCGGCCAGCCAGTGGGGGCTGCCGGCCATGAGCCCGGCCAGCGGCCCGGCCCCCTCCTCGGCGCTCAGCAGGGCCATGCCGGAGAGGGCAACCAGGGGAAGGGTCACCAGCAGGGCGAGGATCATCAGTCCGCCGGCGGGGTTGTGGCCCAGGTGGCGCTTCGCCCGGCCCAGGAACAGGTCCCGGACGTAGGCCAGGGCCACCCGCGGCGGGCGCACGAAATCGCTGAAGCGGGCGTGGCGGGTGCCGATGACACCCCAGGGGAGACGTGCCAGGATCAGGCCGAGCGCGGTGTAGCCGGCCAGGGTGTGCAGGTCCAGCCAGGCATCGCCGGAGAGGTAGGCGATGAAGAAGGCAGCCGCCAGGCCCCAGTGGAAGACGCGCACGAAGGGGTCCCAGACGCGGATTTCAGTGTGCTTGTTCATGACCGTGGCGCTCCCGTGATGTCGAACATGGACGCAGTGTGCACGGCCAAGCTGAAATGAAACTGAAAGGGGATCGGTGTAGAACTTCCCTCAGGTAGAGAGACTCTCAAGACCCATGAACCGCATCCTGCGACTGCTGGTGCTCGCCGTCCTGCTGCTGGGCCTGTCCGGCTGCACGGTGCGTTTCGTCTACAACCAGCTGGACTGGCTGGCCCCCTGGTATCTGCGCAACTACGTGACACTCGACGACGCCCAGCGGGCCATGCTGGACGAGCGCCTGGCTGTGCGCCTGGACTGGCATTGCAGCAGCGAACTGCCCCGCTATGCCCAGTGGCTGCGCAGCGTCGAGGCCGACCTGCGCGCCGGCGAGGTGAGCGCACAACGCCTGTCCGCGCACCTGGAGGTGGCCGAGATCTTCCTGAGAAGCCTGGGCAGCCGTCTGCCGCCGGACGCCGCCGCCCTGCTGGTCACCTTCTCGGACGTGCAGATCGAGGAGCTGTTCGAGAACCTGGAAGACCGCCTGGCGGACAACCGCAAGGAGTTCGTGGACAAGCCCGCCGAGGTGCTGCAGCAGGAGCGGGCCGAGCGCATCGAACGCCGCCTGCGCCGCTGGCTGGGGCGCCTGAACACCGCCCAGCAGGCGCGCCTGGAGGCCTGGAGTGTGGGCCTGGCACCCTTCGGGGAGCCCTGGCTTGAGAACCGCGCCCGCTGGCAGGCTGATCTGCGCGAGGCCATCGAGGGCCTGCGCCACGACCCGCTCGCCCTGGAGGCACGGCTGGAGACCCTCCTGGTCTACCCGGAACGGGGCTGGTCGGAGGAATACCGCACGCGCATGGACTTCAACCGGGAACAGACCCTGGCCCTGCTGGTGGATCTCTACCGGCTTTCATCGGAGCGCCAGCGGGAACGGCTCATCAGCCGCATCGGCAGCCTGGCCCGGGACTTCGAGCGCCTGAGCTGCGCGGTTGAGACAGCGGCTTGATTCAGAGTGGGAAAGATCATTTTCTCGCGGAGGCGCGGAGGCGCGGAGATTTCAGAAAGTTGATGATTCGTTTTCCCCGTGTCCCCGTGGCTCCGTGAGAGGACAGGTTTTCTTGCCAGCAGAAAACCATCCTCTCACGGAGCCACAGAGGCACGGAGGAAGTTCAACAATAAGTTCAGTTTTCCCCGCGCCTCCGCGCCTCCGCGAGAGAACATGGTTTTGACTCTCCCCAAGCCATGACAGCGCCACACCGCAAGCGGGTGTACAATCCGCAACCCGCCATTGCCTGATCACGAAGTGCCATGAAGACCCCGGAACTGCTCGCCCCCGCAGGTACCCTGCGCAACCTGCACTACGCCCTGGCCTACGGCGCCGATGCCGTCTATGCCGGCATGCCCCGCTACAGCCTGCGGGTGAGGAACAACGACTTCAGCCGCCTGGAACAGCTGGCGAAAGGCATCGAGGCGACCCACGCGGCGGGCAAGCGCTTCTTCCTGGCCACCAACGTGCTGCCCCACAACAGCAAGGTGAGGAGCTTCCTCGCGGACATCGAGGCGGTGGTTGAGCTGGGGCCCGACGCGCTGATCATGGCCGACCCGGGACTGATCATGCTGGTGCGTGAACGCTGGCCGGAGATGCCCGTGCATCTCTCGGTGCAGGCCAACACCATGAACTACGCCAGCGTCAGATTCTGGCAGCAGCTGGGACTGACCCGCATCATCCTGTCCCGGGAACTGTCCCTGGACCAGGTGGAGGAGATCCGCCAGGAATGCCCGGACATGGAGCTGGAGGTGTTCGTACACGGCGCCCTGTGCATTGCCTATTCCGGGCGCTGCCTGCTGTCGGGCTATTTCAATCACCGGGACGCCAACCAGGGCACCTGCACCAATTCCTGCCGCTGGGATTACACCGTGCATGAGGCCACGACCGATGCCAGCGGCGATGTGCAGCTCTGGCGCCCGGACGAGGACGAACCCGAACGCGACATCCGCGCGCAACAGCCTTACCTGATCGAGGAACGTGAGCGCCCCGGCGAGCTGATGCCCGTGGAGGAGGACGAGCACGGCACCTACATCATGAACTCCAAGGACCTGCGTGCCGTGGAGCACGTGGAGCGCCTGGTGCGCATGGGCATCGACAGCCTGAAGATCGAGGGCCGCACCAAGTCCCACTACTACGTGGCCCGCACCGCCCAGGTCTACCGGCGCGCAATCGACGATGCCGTGGCCGGGCGCCGCTTCGATCCCAGCCTGCTGGGGGTGCTGGAGAACCTGGCCAACCGGGGCTACACCGACGGCTTCTACCAGCGCCACCACGACAGCGAATACCAGAACTACCTCACCCAGCATTCCGACAGCCTCAAGCAGCGCTTCGTGGGCGAGGTGCTCAGCTACGAGCCGGCCAGTGGTCTGGCGGAGGTGGAGGTGAAGAACAAGTTCGCGGTGGGAGACACCCTGGAGCTGATCCTGCCCGAGGGCAACCGGCGCTTCACCCTGGAACGCATGGAAGGCCCGGAGGGCGAGGCCATGGCCGAGGCGCCCGGGGCCGGTTACCGGGTGCGCATCCCATTGGAAGCGCAGTCCTGCGAGATGGGTCTGCTGGCGCGGGATCTATGCTGAGCCTGATATCCGGTGGTGTGGCGGGAATGCGCCAAGGTCAGCAGATTTAATCACGCCAAGCGCGCGGAGGCGCAGAGGACGCAAAGTTTGTTGATCATCAATCCTTTGCGCCCTCTGCGTCTTTGCGATCTCTGCGTGATCAGCGTTGCTCACCCAAACCTACTCATCATCGGGAAAGCTTGAGGCCCACCCGGGTGATGCGTGCGCCTTCCATCTCGCGCACCACCAGCTCCACGCCGGCCAGGGACGCGCGGTCGCCGACCACCGGCGCGGTGTGCAGTTTCTTGCGGATGTACTCCTCCACCGTCTGCTCCGCCACGCCCTCCGGCAGCGTGAGCCCGTAGGCCAGGGACAGGTCGCCCAGCTGCGCATCGCCGTTGAGCACGAACTCGCCGAAGAAGGTCTGCTCCGAAAGACGCTTGGGCGCGGCCCGAGGCACGAACAGGCGGTCCAGGTCCGGCAGGTCATCCGGCGCCGCCATCAGGTAGAGATAGTCGCCGGCGCGCAGGTCCAGCAGTTCCAGGGACTCCAGCAACTGCTTGTCCCGCAGGTGGGCCACCACGCGCACGCTCTTCGGCAGCACGAAGCTGGTCCACTTCTCCTGCACCACCGGGGTGTTGTCCGCCAGGCGATAACCCACCAGCTCCATCTCCTGCTGACCGGGGATGTCCAGCTCCACGCGCTGCACCACGTGGGTGGTGGGCGGCACCTCCAGGCGCAGCAGCCGCGCGGCGGGCGCCACGGTCCAGCCCTGTACGACCAGGGAGATCAGCACCACGAAGAACACGATGTTGAACAGCATGGTTGCCTGTTCCAGACCGGCCAGCATGGGGAACAGGGCCAGGATGATGGGCACCGCGCCGCGCAGGCCCACCCAGGCGATGAAGCCCTGCTCGCGCCAGGGGAAGTGGAAGGGCAGCAGGGAGATCCACACCGCCAGGGGGCGGGCCAGCAGGATCAGCACGGCGGCGATCAGCAGGGCATCCACGGCCACGTCCACCAGCGCCGAGGGCGTCACCAGCAGGCCCAGCATGAGGAACATGCCGATCTGGGACAGGCGCGCAATGCCGTCGTGGAAGCGGTTGATGTTCTGGCTGGCCTGCAGCGGCCGGTTGCCCAGCACCAGGCCCGCCAGGTAGATGGCGAGAAAGCCGGAGCCGTTGACCTGGCTGGCGATGCCGAACACGGTGAGTCCACCGGCCAGGGCCGCCAGGGGATAGAGGCCGGGGGCGAGGTCCAGGCGGTTGATGATCCACACCAGGGCGAAGCCGCCGGCGATGCCGATCAGCGCGCCCAGGCCCATCTGCTGAATGAACTCCCAGAGCACCACCAGGCCCATGTTCTGCGGCCCGGTGATGAGCAGCTCGATGAACACGATGGTGAGGAAAATGGCCATGGGGTCGTTGCTGCCCGACTCGATCTCGAGCGTCGCGCCCACGCGCTGCTTGAGCTCAAGACCGCGCCCGTGCAGCAGGGAGAACACTGCGGCCGCGTCGGTGGAGCCGACGATGGCCCCCAGCAGCAGGCCCTCCATCCAGTGCAGACCCAGCCACCAGGCGGCGAAGATGCCGGTGATCCCGGCGGTGAGCACCACCCCCAGGGTGGCCAGCACCACTGCGGGCTTGAGCCCCACCCGGAAGTTTTTCACCGGCGTGCGCAGTCCGCCGTCGAACAGGATGATGGCCAGCGCCAGGCTCCCGAACAGGTGCGCCAGCTGCACGTCGTGGAACATGACGCCGCCGGGACCTTCCTCGCCCAGCAGCATGCCGATGACCAGGAACACCAGCAGGATGGGCGCGCCGACGCGGGCGCTGATCACGCTGGAGAGCACGCTCAGCAGCAGCACCGCGCTGCCCAGCAGGATGATCTGGTTGGTGAGTTCCACTGAAGGATCGGTTCCGATTGGCTGGATTCACGCCTTACGACGTGTCCGGCGTGAGCTGCTTCAGCGTTCCATTATGCCAGATGGGCCGGGGCATTCGGTGCGCGTTGTGCCGGCTGGCGCCCTGTTTGCCACTCGGAGAGACAGTCCGGCGAGGCGCAGCGCATGCGCCTGCCTTGCGCTCATGCCTGGCACATCCCCTCAGAACGCCGCCGCCTCCACTTCCGTGTACATGTGCGCCACCGAGCGGCCCACCTTGTCCTCGAAGCCCGGATACTCGGCCGCGATCTCCGCCATGCGTTCGCGCACCAGGGGCACGGTCTCGAAATCCGGCAGTCCCTGCAGCACGCCGTCCTCCACCGCTGCCCACAACGTGGTGAGATAGGTCTTGAGACGGGTCAGGGTCTCCGCAGCCTCGATGCGCCCGTGACCGGGGATGACCACGGCGGGTTCGAGGGCGATGAGTTCGTGCATGAAGGCGATCCACTGGCCCACGCGCCCGTCCCACACGGAGGGCGCGCGGTCGGTGTAGACCACGTCACCGGCGATCAGCACCCGGGTCTGCGGCAGCCAGATCACCAGGTCGCCGGGGGAGTGGCTGCCACCGGAGGGCAGCAAGGTCACTTCCGTGCCCCCCAGGACCAGGGTGGTGGGCGCGTCGACCAGGCGGTTCGGGAACAGGGTGCGCGACTGCCCGGTGGCGCCGCCGGTCATCTCGTCGAAGCTGCGGATCCAGCCATCCGCCTGGGCCTGCATGCGCGCGGCGGCCTCGCTGCCGGCCAGGATCTCCGGGGACTCCCCGGCAAAGGCATGGTTGCCCAGCCAGTGATCTCCGTGGGCATGGGTGTTGACGATCCAGCGCACCGGCTGCTCAGTGACCCCTCGGATGGCCTCGCGCAGGGCCACGCCCATGGTCTCCGAGGAACCCGTGTCCACCACCAGCACGCCGTCACCGGTGACTACAAAGGCCATGTTGGCATTCCAGCCCAGGTTCTCCGGGTTGGGGAAATCCCGCGCCGGGGTGATCACCGCGTACACGCCGGGGGCCACCTGTTGCGGCGCCATGGGGTAGTCGCCGGGGCGGGCCGTTCCCGTCGGCTGGCCGTCGGCCAACACGGTGAAGGGCGCACACAGGCACAGCAGGATGGTCAGGACGAGACGTTTCACGGGGCCTCCGGGCGGGCATGAACCTGCGGGTCCAGTACACTACACAGACCCTCCGGCTGTGCAAAGGTGCCCATGACCCGCTTCCTGATGACCCTCCCGACCCTGCTGCTCGCCCTGCTCCTGGTAGCGCCCGCCGCCGCCCGCGACCTGCCCGCCTGGCTGCCGGAGATCCCCGAGCCGCCCAAAGAGCCCGAGCGGGGCATTCTGGTGCTGGAATACGAGAACGACCTGTTCGCCGGCGAGGACCGCTATTACACCAGCGGCGTGCGCGCCAGCTGGATCACGCCCGGCTCCGGCGTACCGGGTCTGCTCAGGGACGTGGGAGAACTGATCCCCTTCTTCCCGGGCCAGGGCGAGCTCAAGGCGTCCTGGTCCATCGGCCAGAGCATGTACACCCCCAAGGACATCGAGGAAGCCAACCCCAGCCCGGACGACCGTCCCTACGCCGGCTGGCTGTACGTGAGCGGCGGCCTGGCGGAGGAGACCGGCGACCGGCTGGACCGCCTGCAACTGACCCTGGGGGTGGTGGGGCCCGCCTCCCTGGCGGAGCAGACCCAGAAGACCATTCACGAATTCATGGGCTCACCGATCCCCCAGGGCTGGGATCACCAGCTGGGCAATGAGCTGACCCTGATGGTCAGCTACGAGCGCCAGTGGCGCTCCCGGGTGCGCGCGGCGGATGAGGGCTGGCGCATCGATCTCACCCCCCACTGGGGCGGCACGCTGGGCACGCCCTTCACCCTGGTGAACACAGGCCTGACCCTGCGTGCCGGCCGCGACCTGCCCCACGACTACGGCCCGCCGCGCATCCAGCCCGCCCTGCCCGGCTCCGGACTGTTCGTGCCCCGCAGCCGTTGGGGCTGGTATCTGTTCGCCGGGGTGGACGCCCGGGCCGTGGCCTGGAACACGTTTCTGGACGGCAACCTCTGGCGCGACAGCCCCAGCGTGGACCGGGAGGTGTTCGTGGGCGACGCCCAGCTGGGCGCCGTCCTGGCCCTGGGCCGGGCACGGCTGGCCTACACCCACGTGTTCCGCACCCCTGAATTCAGGAACCAGGAAGAGCGCGAGGACTTCGGTGCCCTGAGCCTGTCCTGGATATTCTGAAAGCCCCCTCCTAAGCCGAATCATCCACAAAAATCCCAGGAAGCCGCCACTGTCGGCTCTCCAGCCGTTCGCCTTCTTTCCCGAATATCCGCCCCTCTGGCCTCAAGAATTCCCTCGAACGCCCGATAAAGGTGCATACGCACCAAAATAAACCTTATATTAAGTGTGCATATCACCCAATTGTTCGCCCGCTCGAGGACTCGTCCATGGAAACCCTGCTGAAACCCGCCACCTGGCTGATGGATCGCTTCCGCTACCCGGTGAAGTTCGCCCTGATCTTCGTGCTGGTGCTGTTGCCCCTGCTGCTCCTGAGCAGCCTCACCATCAGCAACATCAACAGCACCATTGGATTTCTGCACAGCGAGCGCCAGGGGCTGAGCTACATCCAGTCCGTCCGCCAGCCGATCGAATTCATGCAGCAGCATCGCGGCATCATGGCCACGGTGCTGGCTGGCAACACCGGCGCCCGCACCCAGGCGCAGGAGATTCGCGACCGGGTTGACCGCGCCCTGGCGGAACTCTCGGAGGTGGATGCCCGCCTGGGTGGACAGCTTGAGACAGGCAACCGTCTGGCCGAGATCCAGCGCGCCTGGGGCGAGATCAAGTCCGCCAGTGAGAACCTCGCGCCTGCGGAAAGCGTCCGGCGCCATACGGACCTGATTGCCATGACCATGGCCCTGATCAGCCACGTGGCCGACACTTCCAACATCACCCTGGACCCGGACCTGGACAGTTATTACCTGGGTGACGCCCTGGTCAATCGCCTGCTGGGCCTCACCGAGACCATGGGACAGGCCCGCGCCCTGGGTTCCGGCGCCGCCGCCGCAGGACAACTCAGCCCAGAACAGCGTGTGCGGCTAGCGGTGCTGAGCAGCAACATGCGCAGCCTCGACCGCGATCTGCGCTCGGGTCTGGAGGCGGCATTCAACGCCAATCCGACCCTGTCCAGCAGCCTCGGCCGACTGGTCGAGGCTAACAACCAGGCGGTGGCTGATTTTTCGCGCATGCTTCAGGAGCAACTCCTGGATGTGCAGAACATCACCGTGAGTGGTCCCCAGGTGTTCGATGCGGGCACCCGTTCCATCACCGAGACCTATCGCCTCTATGACGCCATGGTGCCGGTACTCGACAACCTGTTCACCACCCGCATCCGAAACCAGACCGCGACCCGCAACCTGGCACTCGTGGTGGTGGCCGGCGTCCTGTTGCTGGTCGCCTATCTGTTCATCGGCCTATACCTGTCCATCCACACCAGCGTACAGCGCATTGGTGATGCCACCCGGCGCATGGCGGGCGGCGATCTGACCACCCGGGTGAGCCTGAACGCCCGCGACGAGATGGGGCAGGTGGCACAACGCTTCAATGACATGGCCGAGCAGTTCGAGGCGTTGATCCAGCAGATCGTCAGCGCCACCAGCCAGCTGGCCTCCGCCTCGGAGGAAGTGGCCGCGGTGTCCAAGGACAGCGCCCGCAACGTGGACCGTCAGCGCCAGGAGACCGATCAGGTGGCCACGGCCATGAACGAGATGACCGCCACGGTGCAGGAGGTCGCCAGCAACGCCGCCGGTGCCGCCGGTGCCGCCAGCAACACCGACAACGAGGCCAAGGGCGGACTGCAGGTGGTCAAATCCACCTCCCAGGCCATCACCGGTCTCGCCAGCGAGGTGGAAAAGGCCGCCGAGGTCATCAGACGCGTGTCTGCTGACAGTGAGACGATCGGCGCGGTGCTGGACGTCATCAAGGGCATCGCCGAGCAGACCAATCTGCTGGCGCTGAATGCCGCCATCGAGGCGGCCCGCGCAGGGGAACAGGGCCGGGGTTTCGCCGTGGTCGCCGACGAGGTGCGTACACTCGCCTCGCGCACCCAGCAGTCCACCCAGGAGATCGAGGAGATGATCGAGCGTCTGCAAAGCGGCGCCCGGGAGGCGGTCAAGGCGATGGGCGCGAGCCGGGAACGCGCCCAGCAGGGTGTCGAGCAGGCCAACGAGGCGGCCGAGGCCCTGGAGGCCATCACCCGCGCCGTGGCCACCATCAACGAGATGAACACCCAGATCGCCTCGGCGGCGGAGCAGCAGAGTGCCACCACGGAGCAGATGAACCGCAGCATCATCAGCATCAGGGAGATCGCTGAGCAGACCGCCAGCGGCGCCGAGCAGACCACCTCAGCCAGCGATGAGCTGACCCGGCTGGCCGCCGAGCTTCAGTCCCGGGCGGGCAACTTCACCATCTCTCACCGCCCATCCTGACGGCGGGCCACATCCATGCCGGCGCCCCTGGCAGGCGCCGGCATGCCATACTCAGGACACACCACGGAGGATTCACGCACCGAGCCCCCGTCCATGCCACGCACGACAACGCCACTGCTGTTGTTACTCCAGGCGAGCCTGGCCCTTACCTTGTACTGGCTGGCGTCACCGGCACAGGCCGCACACCCTCCCGAACGCCAGAACCTCTGGGTGCTCGACATCGAAAACGACTGGTT
>SR_TP_S13solDRAFT_1000399_pt1 | contig 18595 bp, 20 predicted proteins | sample SodReaTP_S13sol_FD_11159 | JGI IMG/M metagenome (IMG submission 11159)
AATCGGCTCGTGGCAGCGAGAATGCAGCCACAAGCCGCTATGATGCAAGCTGATTATCCCCTGTGTCGTTCATGAGCGAAGAGACCCCCGAAACCGTCCCCGGCTTTTCCGAGCTGGGTCTGCCCGAGCCGCTGTTGCGCACGCTCGCCGAGCTGGGATACGAAGCCCCCTCGCCGATCCAGGCGGCCACCATTCCGGCGCTGCTGCGCGGCGGCGACGTGCTGGGTCAGGCCCAGACCGGCACCGGCAAGACCGCGGCCTTCGCGCTGCCGATCCTGTCCCGGCTGTTGCAGCGTTCGGGTGACGAACCCCGTCCCGCCGCGCTGGTGCTGGCACCGACCCGGGAACTGGCCATTCAGGTCGCCGAGGCATTCCACCGCTACGCTGCCCACGTGCCCGGTTTCCACGTACTGCCGATCTACGGCGGCCAGTCTTACGGGCCGCAACTGGCAGGCCTGCGGCGCGGTGCCGACGTCGTCGTCGGCACGCCGGGGCGGATCATCGACCACCTCGACAAGGGCACGCTGGTACTCGATGCGCTGCAGACCCTGGTGCTCGACGAGGCCGACGAAATGCTGCGCATGGGTTTCATCGACGAAGTCGGCCAGGTGCTGGAAAAGATCCCGAGCACATGCCAGAAGGCGCTGTTCTCGGCCACCATGCCCGACCCGATCCGACGCATCGCCGACCGTCACCTGCATCAGGCCGAACACATCACGATCCGCGCCCGGACCACGACTGCGACCAACACCCGCCAGCGCTTCTGGATGGTCGGCGGGATGCACAAGCTCGATGCGCTGACCCGCATTCTCGAAGTCGAGGAGTTCGACGGGATGATCGTGTTCGCCCGCACACGGATCGCCACCGAAGAGCTGGCCCAGCGCCTGGAAGCGCGCGGTTTCTCGGCCGCGGCACTGCATGGCGACGTGCCGCAGAACATGCGTGAAAAGATCGTCGACCGGCTCAAGCGAGGCGAGGTCGACATTCTGGTCGCCACCGACGTGGCCGCGCGCGGGCTGGATGTCGAGCGCATCAGTCACGTGATCAACTACGACATTCCCCACGACACCGAGGCCTATGTGCATCGGATCGGCCGCACCGGCCGGGCCGGCCGCTCGGGCGAGGCGATCCTGTTCGTCGCCCCGCGCGAGCGCAACATGCTGCGCGCCATCGAGCGGGCGACACGCCAGCCGATCGAGCCGATGACGCTGCCGACCGTCGGTGATGTCAACCAGCAGCGCCTGAAGCGCTTCCGGGCCCGGATCGAGGCGGCATTGCAGGATGATGCGCTGGAGGCCGGCCGCGATCTGGTCCGGCAGAATCTCGAAGCACTGCAGGTGCCGGTGGAAGATCTGGCGGCGGCACTGGCGCTGATGGCGCGCGGCGATTCGCCGCTGTTGCTCGACGAGCGTGAGCCGAAAGCCTCCTTCGAGGGTCGTCCCGAGCGCGGCGGCCGCAGGGATTTCGATCGCCCTGCCGGTCGAACCGGGCAAGGCCCGGATCGTCAACCGGATCGCCGTCCGGGTCACCAGTCAGGTCGCCGCCCCGAGCACTCGCAGGGTCGCGGGCCCGGCCCTGAAGCCGGTTTCGTGCGCTACCGGATCGAGGTCGGCGCGGCGCACGGCGTTCAGCCCGGCAACATCATGGGCGCGATCGCCAACGAGGCCAACCTGGCGGCACGCCAGATCGGCCGGATCCGGATCCATGATGATTGCAGCCACGTCGAACTGCCGGCCGGAATGTCGCCCGAGGTTCTCAAGCACCTGGAACAGGTCTGGGTGGCCGGCCGCCAGCTTCAGATTCGCGAAGACACCGGCGAGACCCTGCCGCCGCGCACGACGCCTTCCCGTCGGCCAACGGATCGTGACCGAAAACCGGGCCGTCCACGCCCGGCCGAAGGCCCCGGCGGCGGACCCCGGCGACCGCGCGAGGCCCGCCAGGCAGCCGGCGCAGATGCGCCGCGCAAACCCGGCCGGAAGCACGAAACCCGAAGCGCGAACCGGACACCCGGCGAATCATTCGGTCCACGAAGCAAGGCGCGGCCTGACAACGACCGCAGCGCCCCGCACAAACCGCGTCCCGCCCGAACATCCGGCGGTGATGCTGGCGGCAAGTCCGCGGGCAGCCCGGCTCGCACCGCAACCGGCGCTGCCGGGCGTGACAAGCGCAGTTCAGCGAGCGGCGCCGAGGGCGGCACACAGCCGCCGAAGCGAGCAAGGCTCAAGCATCCGCCGCGCACCCGGGCCGAGCGCAAGCAGTTCCTGGCCGGGCGAAAGAAGCGCGGAGCCTGAACCGAAGCCGGCTCTTAATAGCGCAGCACCGAATGCACCGGCAGCGGCACCTTTTCCGCACCGCCGAGAAACTCAAGCTCGATCAGCACCGCCGCACCGATGACTTCGCTGCCGGCCTCGGCGAACAGGTCGCAGGTCGCCGCCATGGTGCCGCCGGTGGCCAGCACGTCGTCGATGACCAGCACGCGATGATCCTCGCGCACCGCGTCGGCGTGGATTTCGACCGCGTCGGTGCCGTATTCGAGTTGATACTCGCGCCGGATGGTCGCGCACGGCAGCTTGCCCGGCTTGCGCACCGGCACGAAACCCGCACCCAGCGCACGTGCCACGCCGACGGCGAAGATGAAACCCCGGGATTCGATGCCGGCGACCAGATCAATGCCCTTGCCGGCAAACGGTTCGTACAGGCGGTCCACGGCCCAGGCCATGCCCTCGGGGCTGGCCAGCAGCGGCGTGATGTCCTTGAACACCACGCCCTTTTCCGGCCAGTCCGGCACGTCGCGGATGAGATGGCGAAAATCGGTCATGACAGGCAGCATCCGGCATCAGGAGATGCACGATGATACTGGATTCCGGATGCCGGACAGGCGTGCCCGGCCTGCACGGGGTGGGCTTGCAGAGAGCAGCACGGCCCAACGCGGCCGGCATCCCCGGCTTCGGTTTCGCCAAGCGCGGGCGGCTGGCGCCAGCCCTTGCCGGGTGCGGCGACAAGAGCAGTGCCAAGTCTTCCGGCTATGCGACTCACTACGCGCGCTTTCGCCGCCGTGACTTGCAAAGATGTGTATTCTCCCTCAATCGGACTTCATCCGGCACGCCAGCCTCCGTCGCCCTGAATTACCAGTAAATGACCAAGTAAATGACCAAGTAAATGACCAGTACGCGAGACATCTTTGACAAGACCGTCAACAGCACTTCCACGCTGGCGGTCAAGATCGGCTCTTCGCTGCTGATCGACGGGCGAGGCGAGCCGCGTCTGGACTGGATTCATGCCCTGACCGCTCGCCTGGTCGCGCGGGCAGGGCCGGTGGTCATCGTCTCGTCCGGCGCCATCGGTCTCGGGCGGCAGACGCTGGGGCTTGCCGGACGGCCGCAGAGCCTTGCCGAGGCCCAGGCCTGCGCGGCCGTAGGCCAGGTCCGCCTGGCACAGATCTGGGCGGAGGCCTGGTCGGCCCACAAGCGGGTGGCCGCCCAGGTATTGCTGACGCTGGACGACCTGGAACAGCGCGGGCGCTATCTGAATGCACGCAACACGCTTGAAACGCTGATCGAGCGCGGCGTGGTGCCGATCGTCAACGAGAACGATACGGTCGCGACCGGCGAGATCCGGTTCGGCGACAACGATCGACTGGGCGCGCGGGTAGCGCAACTGGTCGGGGCCGAGCTGATGCTGCTGCTGTCGGATGTCGACGGACTGTTCGAGGCCAACCCGCGCACGTCGCCCGAGGCCAGGCTGATCCGTGAAGTCGGCGAAATCACACCTGAAATCGAGGCCCTGGCCGGCCAGGCCGAAGACACCGGCTTCGGCACCGGCGGCATGGTCAGCAAACTGGCCGCCGCGCGCATTGCCACCGCCGCCGGCTGCCCGGTGCTGCTGACCAGCGGCGTGGATGAGACCGATCCGATAGCGCGCTATCTCGAAACCGGTCGCGGCACCTGGTTTGCCGCGACCGGCAAGCCGCTGGCCCGGCGCAAGCAATGGCTGCGCGGCATGCAGCGCCATGCCGGCGAGTTGCACCTGGATGACGGCGCGGTGCAGGCGCTGGCCGAAGGCGCCAGCCTGCTGGCGCGCGGCGTCAACGGCATCAAGGGCGAGTTCGCGCGCGGCGAGCTGATCCGCCTCAGCGGGCCGGACGGGCCGGTGGGTCAGGGCTTGAGCGCCTACCGCTCGGAAGAACTGGCGCGGATTGTCGGCCGCCACACCAGCGAGTTCGAGTCCATCCTCGGCTACCCGGGCCGCGGCCCGGTGGTCCATCGTGACGACCTGATACTTTTCAAACAATGAATTCCGAACAGGCCCGCGACGTCATCGACGTGCTCGGCCGGCGCGCCCGCAAGGCCGCCGCCCGACTCGGCCATTGCAGCCCGACCAGCCGGGATGACGCCCTGCGCGCCGCGGCTGCACAACTGCGCACCAACGCGGCCGCGATCCTGCAAGCCAATGCCGCCGACATCGAGCAGGCCAGCGAACGAGGCGTCACCGGCGCGATGCTGGACCGGCTGAAACTGGACGAAGAACGACTCGAAGGCATCGCCCGAAGCCTGGAGCAGATTGCCGAATTACCCGACCCGGTCGGCCGCGAGCTGGCGCGCTGGTCGCGACCCAACGGACTGGACATCGCACGCGTGGCCGTGCCCATCGGCGTGATCGGGGTGATTTACGAATCACGCCCGAACGTCACCGCCGATGCCGCCGCGCTGTGCATGAAAGCCGGCAACGCGGTCATCCTCCGGGGCGGGTCCGAGGCCGTCGGCAGCAACCGGGCCATCCACCAGGCCTTGGTGCAGGGCCTGGAATCGGCCGGCATCGCCGCGGACACGGTGCAGATGGTGCCCGACCAGGACCGCGCGCTGGTCGGCGCGCTGCTGGGCGCGCACGCCTGGGTCGACGTTATCGTCCCGCGCGGCGGAAAGTCACTGGTCGAGCGCGTGCAGCGCGACGCCCGGGTGCCGGTGTTCGCGCACCTGGACGGCAACAACCATCTGTACTGGCATCGATCCGCGCGCGCGTCCATGGCGATCAAGGTCATCGTCAACGCCAAGATGCGCCGCCCCGGCATCTGCGGGGCACTGGAGACACTGCTGATCGACCGCGAAAATCTCGAGCACCTGCCCAAGCTGGTCGACAAGCTGACCAAAACGGGCTGCGCGCTTCGCGGCGACGACGCGGCGCGGGAGGTCGACGACCGGATCGCCGCGGCCGATGAGTCGGACTGGGCAACCGAATACCTGGATACCATTCTCGCCATTCGCACGGTGGAATCACCCGAGCAGGCGCTGGCCCATATCGCCGAATACGGCTCCGGTCACACCGACGGCATCCTGGCCGGCGATGACGTGGTGGCCGAAGCCTTTCTCAAGCGACTCGACAGCGCGATTGCGGTCCACAACGCCTCGACCCAGTTCGCCGACGGCGGCGAATTCGGCTTCGGTGCCGAAATTGGAATTGCCACCGGCCGCCTGCACGCGCGCGGGCCGGTCGGGCTGGAACAACTGACGACCTTCAAATACATCGTGCGCGGCCGCGGCCAGACGCGGCCCTGAAGTCACGCCGGGTTGATGTCGGGGGACAGGAGTCAGTCCAGACCGCGTAATCGCGTGAAAGCCTCGCGCGGCGAGAGCATGGCCAGCGTTTCCATCGCGTCCAGTTCGAGCAGCTCCTTGTCGCCTGTGACGAACCAGTCGGCGCACGCTTCAAGCGCCGCGGCGACAATCCACGCATCGTCCGGGTCGGGGATGCCGGAGGCAGGCTCCGAGGCGGCGTCAATTAGCCGTGTATGCTGCCTGAAGAATATTTCCGTCTCGGCCAGTGTTTCGGCATCTACACGAAACTTGTCGCGCGCAATGCGCCGAAATTCTACCAGCACCCGCTCGTCCAGCAACACGTCGGCACCCAGCTCGATCAGCGCATCCAGAAGCTCCGCACACAGGCCTCGCCCGAAGCGGCCAGCGAGCCAGACATTGGTATCGACGAAAACCTTCACGAAAAATCGCGGAAGAAATCTTCGTCGGTCAGATATCCCGCGCGCTCGGCAAAAGGCTTGAGCATTGCCCGGCTTCGACGCAGTTCAGCCAGTGCCGTCTGGCGCCGCAGCATTTCGCGGACCAGGTCGCTCTTGGTGCGATGTGTCCCCGCGGCCAGTCGCGTCAACTCGGCATCCAGTTGCTCGTCGAGGCGGATCGTCAGTGTTGTGGACATGAATGTCGCTCTGCCTGGAGGTGTAAGACATTGTAGCACAGCCATTCCACGACGCCGGCAGTTCGAATATGCCGAAACACCGGCAGCGGCATCGTAGAATGACCGTCGGGCCGCACCCGCGGCCCGACCTGAAAATCTGCCGGCTTGCCGGTTTCTCCAGCTTCCGCGGACATTGATGACCAGATTTCGCGTCGTTCACCTGACTGACGTTCACATCCCACCGCTGCCGCGGCTGGGCTGGCGCGACCTGATGGGCAAGCGGCTGCTGGGCCTGCGTTCGTGGCATCACAAGTGGAAGCGCGAACACCGCGCCGAAATTCTGGAGGCATTGCAACAGGCGCTGGAAGAGGTCGCGCCGGATCACTTCTGCGTGACCGGAGATCTTACCTTCACCACGCACCCGGAAGAAATCAGGCAGGCCACGCGCTGGCTGGAATCGCTGGGCCCGGTTGAACGGATCAGCCTGGTGCCCGGCAATCACGATGCCTACGTGCCCGGCGCGCTGGAACAGGCACTGGAAGCCTGGGCGCGCTGGATGCGCGATGACGAGGATGGCGAAGGCTTTCCGTATCTGCAACGACGCGGGCCGATCGACATCATCGGCCTCAACACCGCGATCCCGCTACGCCTGCCAATCACGGTCGGGCGGCTGGGCACTGGCCAGATCGAACGGACCCGAGCCTTGCTGCAACGCACCGAGGCTGATGCTCGCCCGCGCGTGCTGCTGCTGCATCACCCGCTGCAGGACGGCGTGGCGCGCCGGGGCAAGCAATTGCTGGACCGCGCGGCGTTGCGCGAAATGCTGGCTGAACAACGCGTCGAGCTGGTGCTGCACGGCCACCTGCACCAGCCGCTGGAAGCCATGCTGGAAAGTCGCGCCGGCGCGATCCGGGTGCTCGGCTCCGGCTCGGCCTCGGCGCTGGGCGATCGCTACCACCCGGCCCATTTCCGCGTCATCGAATTCGATTCGACCGGACCGGCCACCGAATGCCAGTGGCAATACAATAGACAATCCGAACGTTTCGAACCGGGTCCGGCGCGGGAATTGAACCGCGACCCGGCTCGAAATCCGTAGGAGCGGTATCCGACCGCGAAGGCAGCACCCGGAAAATCGCGCCTTTGTAGGAGCGGTATCCGACCGCGATAATGCCCCTTCGCCAAGACGAACAGACTTGAGGAAACCCGATCGTGCTCTACGCGCTTGCCGACCACGAGGTCATGGAACAACTGCTGCCCGGCATCTCCGAGCGTCGTCTGTCCGTCGACGAAGCGCGCGAGCGTCTGCAAAAAACGCCGGGCCTGGTGCCGATCGCGATCGACCCGGGCCGGAGCGAAGACGACCGCAAGTCGATCTGGTTTGCCGACATCGGCGACCAGCCGTTCCTGGAATGGAAGCACATCTATACCGTCCAGCGCCTGGCCGGCGAAGGCCGGATCAGCGAGTTCTTCGCCACCGACTTCTCGCTGCTCGATGAACCGCTGCCGGTCGACGACGGCATGCAGCCAGACGGGCTGCTGCTGCACGTCTCGCGCTGCGGCTCCACGCTGTTCTGCAAATCGCTGGCAAGGCTTGAAACCAACCTGATCATCAACCAGGCAGGCCCGTTGCAATACGGTTTCTGGGCCGCGATCACCGACCACTGGCGCCAACCGCTGGAAGCAAGCAAATCCAACCTCGATCGGCTGCGCCGGCTGGTGCATCTGCTGACCCGGCGGCGCGGGCTGGACTACCGGCGCGCCTTCGTCAAGTTCATCAGCTGGAACACCGTGTGCGCCGACTTCATCCGGAAAGCCTTCCCGGACAGCCACATCCTGTTCCTGTACCGCGACCCGGCCGAGGTCATCGCCACGGTCATGCAGGAGACCACCGCCGCACTCACCCACCGCGGCACGCCGCTGTCGGAAGTCATCAGCGGCCTGCCGGTGGAGCAGACCGAAAGCATGGACGATATCGAATACCTCGCCCACTGCTACGCCAATTATTACCGCATCGTCGCCGACCAGGCCGGGCCGCTGGATCTGCACTTGATCAACTACCGCCAGATGCGTCAGGCCGACCTGTTCGGCGAAGTCCTCGCGCGCGGCCTGGACTGGCACCCGGATGCCGTGTCACTGGAAAAAATGCGCGAGCAGTACAACTACTACTCCAAGGACGACTCCAACCAGACCCGCTACCAGGGCGAACCCGACCCGGAAGAAAAGCTCGGCCCCGGTGGCAGACAACGCATCGACGCCATCGCCGCCACGTCCACGCAGGTGCTCGATCGCCTGCCGCAGAATCTGTTTTCCGACGGGCGAACTTGAAGAAGCCGCTGAACGCATAAAAGGATACCTGATCAAGTAGATGCCCCAGCGACCTTGGTAGCGATCTACTAATCTCGCAAGAAGGCCGTGTAAACCCTCGAAGATCCAGATCCGCGCCGCCCAGCTCGCCCGGTACCCGCGCGGGCTTGGGTTGAATGCTGCCAGGAGCCGTCGGAACAAGGAAAGGTTCAAGATTGCTACCCCGAGGTGGTCCGGAAATGAACGTTATGCCGGGAAGAGCCAGATTTGCTATGGTTGATGGTCCTGTTCTCTTGTGAAGGAGGTTTCCATGCCTGATAAAGCAAACTTGCCTGTCGATGCCAGGCGGCGGCGCTTGCTTGCCCAGGGCGCAGCTGGTGCTGCGGGGCTGGCCCTCGGGACCAGTGCGCTGGGTCATTCATTGGCTGCCGGTAATGCGCGGCCCAGTGATGCAGACAACACTGAGTGCAAGCGTTACAAGGATAAAGTGGTGCTCATCACCGGGGCGACTTCGGGTATTGGGGAAGCCTGCGCCCATGCCTACGCCCGCCACGGGGCCAAGGTGTTTTTCTGTGGCCGCCGCGAGCAACTGGGGCGTGAAGTCGAAACCGCGATACGTGAGGAAGGGGGAGAGGCAACCTTCATGCGTGCAGATGTTCGCGAACCGGAGCAGGTGGAAGCGTTCGTGGCGGCCTGTGTGGAAACCTACGGCACGATCGATATCGCCTTCAACAATGCGGGCATTGAAGGACCCCGCGGGGGGCTTGATGAGATCGCGTTGACCGGCCAGGGTAGTTATCAGGACGTCATGCGCACCAACACCGATGGTGTGTTTTTTGCCATGCATTATCAAATCCCCGTCATGCGCGACAGTGGCGGTGGGGTGATTGTGAATACCGGGTCGATGTTGTCACACCGGGGCTCAAGCTTCGCTGGTGCCTATGCAGCCAGTAAACATGCGGTGATTGGGTTGACCCGCTCAGTGGCGGCGAGAGAAGCGGGCAATGGAATCCGTTGTATCTCGATCTCGCCCGGTGGTGTGCGTACTGACCTGTTGAAGCGATTCATGGGTACCGACAGTCTCGACGGTGCCGGTGAGAGCAATCCCATGGGACGGATTGCCGAGCCGGGCGAAGTTGCCGATGTGTTGCTCAACCTGACCGCACCGGAAGCTGTGTTCCTCAACGGCGATGACGTAAAAATAGACGGGGCAAGTTCGGCCTGATTGCCATTTCCTGAAGCCTTGCCCGGACGGACTGCCGGCTTCTTCCTTGCGACCAGTCCGGCGTTGTTGGCCGGCCGCGGCACTCTGACGGTGGGTGAACTGCTCGACTGAACCGTATCGATGCCAGGCTCCAGCCATTCAGTGCCTGGGCATGGTCTACTGCCGGGTGCCGGAGACGTGGAAAACCCGCACCGGGCGGTTGGGTCGGGGCGAAAACGCATCAATCCGTTCGGAACCTTGCTGCCGGATATGGCCAAAAGTGATGGCCGGGGCCTCTCAAACAAAGCCTGTCCTGGAATAACATGCAGCGGGAGATGACGTGGTAGAACGGCGTGACTTCGATGGATACGAGGCGTTTGCGGGCTTGCGGCATGGCTTGTGGCCGTGATGATCAGTGAGCGCTCAGCGTAGCCGGCATTCCCGAGAAGGAAAATAGGAAAACTTCCCGGATTAGCCCCTCGGTCGTGAATGGTGCCGGTTGTGCTAGCCTTTAGCCCCGAGCACGTCCATTCAGGTGCACGATGAAGCGAATCACCGACCACCCCGAGGTTTTGCAGAACGTCCTCGAGCAACTCTACAACGCTGTGCTGATCACAGAAACCGATCTCGACCCCCCCGGCCCGCGCATCGTCTACGTCAACGCCGCATTCGAACGCATGACCGGCTACAGCCGCGACGAACTGATCGGACAGACCCCGCGCCTGTTTCAAGGCCCGAAAACCGATCGCGTGTTGCTCGGCGAGCTGCGCCGGCGACTGGAAGGCGGCCTGCCGTTCGAGGGCTGCACGATCAACTATCGCAAGGACGGCAGCACCTACGATGTCGAATGGAACATCTCACCGCTGCGCAATGATGCCGGTGAGATCACGCTGTACCTGTCGGTGCAGCACGATGTCAGCGAGCTGCTGCGCATCCAGCGCGAACTGCGCCAGCAAGCCAGCACCGACCAGTTGACCAGCCTGCCCAACGGCCAGCAGTGGAGTGTCATCCTGCTCGATATCGATCACTTCAAGTCCTGCAACGACCGTTTCGGCCACGACGTCGGCGACGCCATCCTGCGCGACCTGGCCGAGATCCTGCAACAGTCGCTACGCCAGTCCGACCTGCCGGCGCGCTGGGGCGGCGAGGAATTCCTGCTGATTCTTCCGTACGCCGACGCCGAGGCGGCCGCTCAGGCAGCCCGCCGCGTGCACCAGGCGCTGGGCAAATACAGTCACAGCGAGGCCGGTGCCATCACCGTTTCCATGGGAGTGGCAACCTTCCGCCGCAACGAGGGCATCGACTCGCTGCTCAAGCGCGCCGACCAGGCGCTCTACCGGGCCAAGGAAAGCGGCCGCAACCGCACCGAAAGCGCACCCGCCTGACAGCAAACCCTCAGCGCGCGGCAGCCTCGACCCACTCGCGCACGCTGCGGCACTCGAGGCCCGGCTCGGCAGCCACCCCGTGGCCCTCGACATCGTTACCGAAATCAAACGCCGCACCAAAGCCCAAATTTTGCCGGAATTCGCCCTGTCCGAGCCAATCCAGCCTCGTAAAGCACCGTTTCCCCGGCCATCGTGCTGAGCGGGCACGAGCAACGCCGGACCGCGCCGGGTGGAGCGCGGCCGGAAGTCGGGCGCGGTAGGGGCTGTTGGGTGCAAATACGCCGTGGAATCGCGGTCGATTGCCGGGGGTCGGGGTCACCACGTAGATCCCATCGAGAAACAGCATGTGGCGGTGCCTCTTGCACACTCACATGGATAGCCATATAATGGCTTGCCATCTACATTATCGGAATCAAGACATGAGCACTTTATATTCCACTACGGTAACTGCCATCGGCGGTCGCAACGGCACGGTAAAAAGCGCCGATGGGCTTCTCGACCTCAGGCTCGCGATGCCCGGCAGCCTCGGCGGCAAGGGCGACGCCACCAATCCTGAACAGCTTTTTGCCGCCGGTTATGCCGCCTGCTTCGGGAATGCGGTGATTCATGTCACCCGCAATAAGGAACAGACGATCAAGGATGAAGATGTCGAGGTGACGGCCACCGTCGGCCTGGGGCCAAACGACAGCGGCGGTTTTACCCTGAGCGTCACGCTTCAGGTCACGCTGACTGGTGTTGACCAGGCGGCTGCCGAGGCGATCGTTGCCCAGGCGCATGAAGTCTGCCCCTACTCGAACGCGACGCGTGGCAATATCGATGTGGCACTGAGCGTGAGGACGCGATGAACGACACTCGGCACGCGAGCGATGCCGGGGACCGGCTCCGCCTCGACCGTCAGGTCTGCTTCCCGCTCTACGCGGCAACCAACCTGATGCAGCGCCTGTATCGCCCGCTGCTCGCACCGCTTGGGCTGACCTATTCGCAATATCTGGTGCTGCTGCTGCTGTGGGAACACGGCAGCGCCAGCGTCGGCGAATTGCGCGGCTGCCTCCATCTTGATGCCGGCACCATCACGCCCCTGCTCAAGCGCATGGAGCGCGATGGCCTCGTTACCCGCAGCCGGGACAGCGAGGATGAGCGCCGCGTGATCGTCGCACTCACTCCGCACTCGGCGGCCTTGCGGGAGCAGGCCCAGCGGATACCCGAAACGCTCGCGGCCCGGATAGACTTCGATGCCTCGAAGGCAACCACGCTTCACGATCTGACCACCTCGCTGGTCGAGCGGCTTCAGGGGCTCGTCGAGCGACGAGGCCCGCGGCCATCCTCTTTCCACACACCACATAAGGAGGTACGTCATGACTGCGCATAATCTGCCCCGGTTCACCGGCGACAACCTGTTACGCTCCCGCCCGCTCGGCAACTCGGGCTTGTTTGTCTCGGAATTGAGCCTCGGGACGATGACCTTTGGGGGCACCGAGGATATCTGGGGCCTGATCGGCAATCTGCAGCAGGAACAGGCCGATGAACTGATGAAAATCGCCCTGGAAGCGGGCATCAACTTCATCGACACCGCCAATATCTACGGCCATGGCGGCAGCGAGCGTATCGTCGGCCAATCCCTGAAGAATCTCGGGGTTCGCCGCGAGGATGTGGTGCTGGCCACCAAGGTCCTCGGCCCCATGGGGGAAAGCCCCAACGCCCGCGGCGCCTCCCGTGGTCATATCATGAACGAATGCAAGGCGAGTCTCGCGCGCCTGCAAACAGACTACATCGACCTCTACCAGATCCACGGCTTCGACCCGGCCACGCCGATCGAGGAAACCCTGGAAACCCTGAGCACCTTGGTGCAACAGGGCCATGTGCGTTATGTGGGGCTTTCCAACTGGGCCGCCTGGCAGGTCATGAAAGCCATTGGCATCACCCAGGCCCGCCACCTGTGCCCCATCGTCTCGCTGCAGGCCTATTACACCCTCGTGGGTCGTGACCTGGAGCGGGAGATCGCCCCCATGCTGACGTCGGAAAAGGTCGGGCTGATGGTGTGGAGCCCGCTGGCAGGCGGTTACCTCTCCGGCAAATACGAGGGATCCGACGTCTCCGAGGAAAACCGGCGCGCCAAATTCGATTTTCCGCCGGTTGACCGTGGGCGCGGCCGTGAGGTCATCCGCGTCATGCGGGAAATTGCCGATGGCAAGCAACTCGACGGCGAGCCTGTCAGCGTGGCCCAGATCGCCCTGGCGTGGCTATTGCACCAGCCGGTCGTCACGAGCGTCATCATTGGCGCCAAGCGCCCCGACCAGCTCCAGGATAATATCCGGGCGGCCCGGGTGCGCCTGTCCGACGACGAGCTGGCGGCCCTGGATGAAGTCAGCCGTCTGCCGGAGGAGTATCCGGGTTGGATGATCCAGTTCATGGCGCAGTATCGCGATCACACGGCGGAGTGAGGCGGCGCTCCGGCTCGCCAAACAGGATCGCCGCCAGCGCCGAGCTGTCAATGACCATCAGCCCGGAAGCCCCTGATCGTCGTAGCCGAGAATTTCATCGGGCGCGCGCGCATCCATCACTGGCAGACCGGCGCAGTGGTCGGCAATGGCCTCCAATTCGTCGGCCAGCGATTGTCCCTGTCGATCACGGCGCAGTCGCGCCAGGCGCTCGCGCAACGCCCGCGTGACCGCCTCGGTTTTGCTCTCTCCGGTCTGCCGGGCCAGATCCGCGGCCAGCCGTTCGGTTTCAGGATTACGAATGTTCAGCGCCATTTCATTTCATCCTCATCTATATCGACCTTGTAGCATTCGACGCTGTTTCCAGGAATGCGCTAGGATGGGGCCGCACAAAAGGATGCGAAATGCGTCTCATTGCCTGCGGATTTACCCAGTAGTGGCTGAATATAGTGGCTGAATTTTCTTGAATTTCGGGCCGATTTCGCGGTATTCTTGCTAACTTGACCGAAAGCTGGGGAAGCTGCCGACGGTCCTGTGACAAGATTCCATGCGCCGACGTTGAAAAAGTGGCGCAATTTACCTTACGAGTGGTACCCGAATGAAGAATCAGAACAACGCATCCACCGCGGCTGCCGAAACGCCTGAACACCTGCTGACCGTCGCGATCCCGAACTACAACTACGGCCGCTATATCAGCCGTGCGATTGAAAGCGTGCTGGCGCAGGACTACGCTGATGTCGAGCTGATCGTGGTCGACGACGCCAGCAGCGACAATTCCGTGGCCGAGGTCGAGGCCGCGCTGGCCGGGCAGGACCGGCTGCACCGCGCCGAGCTGATCCGGTTCGAAACCAACCAGGGCAAGCTGGCCGCGCTGAATGCCGCGATCGAGGCCGCGACCGGGCGTTACTTCATCATTCTGGATGCCGACGACTGGCTGGCCGAGCACTACGCCACGCGCGCGATCACCGAGCTGCGCGCCCGGCGCGAGCAGAACGACGCGATCGGCTTCATCTATTCCGACTGCAACCTGATGGACATCGACGGCAATTACATCGACCGCGGCCGCTCGACGCCATTCGATCGTGATCTGGTCGGCAAGCTCAGCTTCCTGCCCGAACCCGCGCTGACGCTGACCGAGGCGATTCGCGACGCCGCGCCGTTCGATGTCTCGATCCGCCAGGCGACCAAGCACCACAAGTGGTGCCGCATCGTCGCCAACGGCTGGATCGGCCACTACATCAACGAGCCGCTGTTCTACTACCGCATGCACGACGCCAACATGTCCGGCATCGGCGAGCGCGTGCTGGCCGAATCCGACAGCGGCGCCCGCGGCGAGCGCATCCTGTCGGGGTACTGGCAGACTTCGCACGGCTAGAAGCCGCCTCAAAACTACTGCGCGGGTGCCAGCCTGCCCCGGACTTGATCCGGAGGCGGCCACTCCCGGATCGAGTCCGGGACAGGCTTCGCCGCCCGCTCGCTACATTTTGAGAGCGCTTCTACTGAATTCTTTCCCCGGCACCTGCCGGGCGCAACACGATCGTTGCCGATATGACCGAGAATAAAAATCCGCTTGCCGCCTACGGTGAGTGGCTGGCGTCGGTTTCCGACGACTGGCCAGACGAGGCCGTGCACATCGCCTACCGCCAGTTCATCGACGCCATGGCCGCGATGGTGCCCGGCGGCGTCGCGCCCGTCACCCTCAAGATTCGCGAAGTGCTCGAAGGCTGGGGCCCCGGCGAGCGCGGCGTGATCGCCAGCTCGCGCGGCCTGACCCTGCCGTGGGCGGCGATGGTCAATGCCACGGCCGCGCACGCGCTGGATTTCGACGACAACTTCGACCCGGCCAAGGCGCACATTTCGTGCGTGATGTGGCCGGCCATCCTGAACGTGGCCGAGGAGCTGGGCTGCTCCGGCCGGCAGTGCATGGATGCTTATCTGGCCGCCATCCAGATCGTCGGCCGCATCGGCCAGGGCGTCAACCCGCCGCACCGCAAGCGCGGCTGGCACGCCACCGCGACCATCGGCACGCTGGGCACGGCCGCGGCCGTGGCACGCATGATGAAGCTTGATGCCGAGAAGAGCGCCATGGCCATCTCGCTTGCGACCAGTGTGGCCGGCGGCTTCATGAGCCAGTTCGGCACCATGGCCAAGCCGCTGCACGCCGGCAACGCCGCGCGCGGCGGCATCCAGTCGGCGTTCTTCGCGCGCGCCGGCCTGACCGCCGGCTGGCACACGCTGGACGGGCCGATGGGCATGAACACCCTGATGGTGGGCCCGGACCGTGAGGAGTTGCGCGCGCAGATCCGCGAGCCCGAGCACGGCCAGACGCTGACCTTCGAGACCGAAAACATCGGCGAGCCGCTGCTGATCGTCGAGCACCGCTTCCGGGTCAAGCGCTTCCCGACCTGCGGCAGCGCCCACCGCTCGCTGGATATCATGCAGGACCTGATCGACGAACACGGTTTTACCGCCGCCGATGTGGAACGGGTCGAGGTCCATGCGCCGGCCATGCACCTGAAGAACCTGATGTACCAGCGCCCGACCACTGGGCTTGAAGGCAAGTTCTCGATCGAGTATCCGCTGACCTGCATGCTGATGACGCGCAACTGCACGCTGGCCGACTTCACCGATGAAGCCCTGCACCGGCCGGAATATCGCGCAATGTTCGAGCGCATCCATCGCTTCCCGATCGACCGGCCCGAAACCGAAGTCGATACCGTGATCCGGGTGACGCTCAGCGACGGCCGCACGGTCGAGAAATCGCGCTTCATGCCGCGCGGCAGCAAGGCCGACCCGTACCCCACCTCGCAGTACTGGAAGAAGTTCGACGAGTGCGCCGGCTACGTCATGCAACCCGAGCAGCACGCACGGCTGCGCGAGCAGGTCGAGAATTTTCTGGAACTGGAACACGCAGGCGACGTGGTGCGCGCCATGGCGGTCGATTTCGCCCCGCGCGGCAAGTCAGGGCCGGTCTGATGCCGCGCGACCGCGACGCCAACCGCGACATTCGGCCGGGACTGACCGCGCTGGTGCTAGCCGCCAGCCGCAAGGGTGCCGAGGATCCGGTCGCCGCCCATGCCGGTACGACCCACAAGTGCCTGGTCGAAGTCGACGGCATCGCGATGATCCAGCGCGTCGTCCAGGTGCTGATCGATTCCGGCCTGTGCCGGCACATCCTGATCTCGATCGAATCCGAGGACATCCTGCGCCAGGTGCCCAAGGTCGCCGAGTGGCTGGATGCCGGGCGGATCGAGCTCGCACCCAGCGCCAGCAACCTGGCCGACAGTATCCTGAGCCTGCGCGATCGCGCCGACCCGCCGATCCCGCTGCTGATCACCACCGCCGACAATGCGCTGCACACCGGGCCGATCGTGACCCACTTCATCGAGCGCAGCCTGGCAGGGGACGCCGACATCACCATCGGCGTGACCCGCGAGGAAACGGTGCGCGCAGCCTTTCCGGACGACAAGATCGGGTTTTTCCAGTTCCGCGAAGGCGGCTATTCGTTCTGCAACCTGTTCATGCTGCGCAGCGACCGGGCCATGGAAACCGCCGAGGTGTTCCGTTCCGGCGGCCAGTTCCGCAAGCGTCCGTGGCGCATCCTCGGCGCGTTCGGCGTGATCAACCTGCTGCTCTACCGTTTCCGCCTGACCACCCTGGCCGCGGCGCTTGGACGTATTGGCCGCAACTTCGGCGTGAAGATTGCGCCGGTAGAGGTTCCCTGGGCGCACGCCCCCATCGACGTCGACAATCCCAACAGCCTGGCCTTCAGCGAGCGATTGCTGCGCAAATGGCGAGAGCGCGACGACAGCGCTTCCTGATCCGGTAGCAATCGGCATGGATGGATTGTGGTGGCCTGGTTCGGTGCGTTTCGCGGGCTCAACCGCACCCTACGCGACTGCGGCGGCGTACTGGCCCGGCCCGCCATGCAGGCGCGACGTCCACGTCGCGATGATTGCCGTACCGGAGATGAATCAGGCGCGGTCCGCCAGCGGGTGCCGGTCCGGGGGCGGCAGGTCGGGGGTTTTTTCCAGCACCTCGAAGGCGTCGTGGCGGACGTGGTTGGCGGCCATTTCCTCGCGCAGGAATTCCTCGCTGATCTTGCCCTTGGTGATGCATTCCTTGAGCAGGGCGAAGAAGAACCACTCCTGGTTGCGGTCCGGGTGACGCCAGTAGTGGCCGAGCAGGCCGTAGTAGCCGAACAGCTTGCGATGGGCCTTGACCAGCCAGCCCAGCGGCGGGAACATCCGGAATTTCTCCGACAGCCGCCAGTCCACTTTCAGGCCGGTCTTCCACGGCTGGGTCCGGCGGCGGGTGGTGTGCAGCATCTTCGTTTCGGTCGTGAAGCGGTCGAAGTCGTTCCACTCCGGTTCCAGCAGGCCGATGGTGTCGGGGCCCTCGCTTTTGAGGCAGACCCAGTCGTGATAATCGAATTCGTCCCGGAACATCTGGTTGAAGCGCTCCTCGACCTTCCAGTGGGTCAGCTTCTCGCAGTCCAGCAGCATCACGCTGGAGGCCCAGCACTTGTCGATCAGGCCCTTGGGACCGGAGCGCATGCGGCTCATGATGGCCTTGCCGCCCATGTCGCGCGACAACAGCTCCCAAAGGTCGGCGCAGGCGAAGATATCAGGGTCGATGACCACCGCCCGGCCCTGGTAGCCCATCAGCTCCGGCGGCATGAAGCGGGTCGGCGTGAACGACTGCAGGTCGTCGTTGAGCCAGACCATGTGCGAGCCGTCGCGCAGATACTCCTGGCCCTCGCGCTCGGCAAAGAAGGAGTGATCCCGGCTGTTGATCAACTGGACGTCGAACTGGTCGTTGTGGGTCGAATAGCGCCGGATTGCGTGCGCGGCAACCATCGCGCCGGTCAACTGCTTGTGATTGGTCTGGATGAAAACCGCGTTTTTCTGCATCGGACCCGATCCGTGAAATCAGGGATGGAAGTCTAACCGAAGCCGACGCGGCGGAAACTTGCGCAAGCAATTACCTGATCCGCCAGCTGGCTCAGCCACACACAGACAAGAACCTTACCTGATCGGGTATGGGTCTCGGCCGTCCGCCAGCGGGGCCGGGGGGGG
>SR_TP_S13solDRAFT_1000400_pt1 | contig 18573 bp, 16 predicted proteins | sample SodReaTP_S13sol_FD_11159 | JGI IMG/M metagenome (IMG submission 11159)
CCTGCCTGCGCGATCGGCAACCAGACATCGGCGGCCGGATCGTAGCGGCCGCCGTCGCCCAGGCGGGTCGAACCGTTTCGGCCGCCCCAGACCACCAGGTATTCGCCGGTCCACACCCCCACAGCATCCATTCGCGGCGAGGGCGCCCCCAGCGTGCTGATCCCCTGCCAGCTGTCGGTGACCGGGTCGTAGCGCCCGCCGGTGTCGAGTGCCGAGCCGCTGGCATTGCCGCCCCAGACCAGCATTTCCGCCCCGGTCCAGACCGCGACGTGACCGAAGCGGTATTCCGGCGCCGCCTCGACCCGCCAGGCATCGTACCCACCCGTGCCGTTGTCCCCTTCCAGCGCCGGAAGGACCACTGCCTGTCGGCCAGGGGCTCCGGCCCCTTTCGGCGGCTGCCCGTCGCGCTCGAACAGCGTCCAGGCCCGCTCGACCAGTGCCGGCCTGGCCAGGCAATCCGCAGCGGCAGCCGGGTCTTCGTCGAGGGCTGTGAACATCTCCTGCAAGCGTGCCGGCAGGCGGCTGTGCCGGGCCATGCGGTTAAGCTCGGCCTGCAACTGTGCTGGCGAGGGCGACCAGCCGGCGGCCGACAGGCGGGCTTCGCGCTGGCTGATGCGTTCGGCTCGACCGAGCATTCGTTCGCGCAACCGGCTCGGATCGATCCGTGCAGGATCCCGCCCCCGCTGAGTCTCCCGCAATGGCTCGAGGACCATCAGGCAATCCAGCGCGGAAAGCGGTGAAAGCCGATTGCCTGCGTCTGCCCGGCCGAACCAGGCAACGGCCAGCAGGGCCGACAGTAGAACGATCGCATGTCGCATTGAATCTCCCTTTGTTGGTGCCCCAAGCGCGGTGGTTGCCGGGCTTTCGCGTTGTCGACCCTTCGGCAGGAAACAGTGGCATGTTGCCCATGCGCCGGGCTGCAGACTTTCAGGTGTTCTCAAGAGGAACTCAGGAAATGCTCAAGACGGCTGTCGGCCGGGTGGCACGAAGCCCCATGCGTTAAAATGCCCGCGTCTTCACCCAAATGCTCTTCTCAGGAGTCCAAGCAATGAACCAACCCGTTCGCGTCGCCATCACCGGTGCCGCCGGCCAGATCGGCTATCAGCTGTGCTTTCGAATCGCGGCCGGCGACATGCTGGGCCCGAACCAGCCTGTCATCCTCCAGCTGATCGAGATTCCTCCGGCCCTCGACGCGCTCAGAGGTGTGGCGATGGAACTCGAGGACGCCGCCCTGCCTCTCCTGCACGGCATCGTCACCACCACCGAGCTCGACGAAGGCTTCAAGGATGCCGATGTCGCCCTGCTCGTGGGCGCCAAGCCGCGCGGCCCGGGCATGGAGCGCGCCGACCTGCTGGCCGAAAACGGCAGGATCTTCGGCCCGCAGGGCAGGAGCCTCAATGCCGTCGCCAGCCGCGACGTCAAGGTGCTGGTGGTCGGCAACCCGGCCAACACCAACGCATTGATCGCCCAAGCCAACGCGCCGGATTTGCCGCCGGAGAATTTCACCGCCATGACCCGTCTGGACCACAATCGCGCCCTGGCCCAGCTGGCGAACAAGACCGGCACCCACCACACGCGCATCAAGCAGATGACCATCTGGGGCAATCATTCATCCACCCAGTATCCGGACCTGCACCACGTCAACGTCGATGGCAAGGCGGCCATCGACCTGGTCGACCGCGACTGGTACGAGAACGATTTCATCCCGACCGTGCAGCAGCGTGGTGCGGCCATCATCAAGGCGCGTGGCGCCTCCAGCGCGGCATCGGCGGCCTCGAGCGCCATCGATCACATCCGCGACTGGGCGCTGGGTACCGACGGTGACGACTGGGTTTCGATGGCCGTGCCCGCCGACGGCAGCTACGGCATCGAGCCGGGCGTGATCTTTTCCTTTCCCTGCACCTGCGAGAATGGACGTTGGAAAATCGTCCAGGGCCTGGACATCAACGAGTTCTCGCGTTCGCGTCTCGACGCAACCGACAAGGAACTGCGCGAAGAGCGCCAGGCCGTGGAATCACTGCTCTGAAACGATTCGAGGAGGATGCAATGAAGACGCTCAAGCTGATGACCCTTTCGATCCTGGTTCTGCTGCCCGCGCTGCTTCCGGCGCAGGGCCTGGAGCGAACGAATGCTCCGGCGGACGCTCGGGTGTATTTCATCGCGCCCGCGGACGGCGAAACCGTGACCAGCCCGGTCACCGTTCGCTTCGGCCTGGAAGGCATGGGCGTGGCGCCGGCCGGTATCGAGCACGACCGTACCGGCCACCACCACCTGCTGATCGACGTCGATGAGTCCAACATGCCGGCGATGGACATGCCGCTGCCGACCAGCGACCAGGTGGTGCATTTTGGTGGCGGACAGACCGAAGTCAGCATCGAACTCGAGCCGGGCGAACACAGCCTGCAACTGCTGCTCGGCGACCACCGGCATGTGCCGCACGATCCGGCGGTGATGTCGGAGAAGATCACGATCACGGTCGAATAGAAACGACCGGTCACTCCACAATCAAGAAGCCCGGCATCGCCGGGCTTTTTCTTTTCCTGCCATCGGATCAGCCGTTTCTCAGGCCAGGCTTCTGTGCTTGCCGACAATCCGCATCGACAGTTCCAGCGCCTGCTCGTAGTTCAATCTCGGATCGACGGTCGTCTTGTAGGCACGCGACAGGTCGTGCTCGGCCAGGTCGCGTGCGCCACCGATGCACTCGGTGACATTCTCGCCGGTCAGCTCCAGATGCACACCGCCCAACCGCGATCCGCAGGCGGCATGGATGTCGAAGCTCTGCTCGACTTCGGAGACGATCCGGGCGAATCGCCGGGTCTTGTAACCGTTCTCGGTCTTCTCGGTATTGCCGTGCATGGGGTCGCAGATCCACAGAATCGGCGAGCCGGTCGTGCGCGTGGCTTCGATCAGCGGCGGCAGCTTGTCGGCAACCTGATCGGCACCCATGCGGTGAATCAGCACCAGGCGACCCGGTTCATTGTCCGGATTCAGCGTGCGAATCAAGCCCTTGAGCCAGCTGGCCGACATGCCCGGGCCAACCTTGATGCCCACTGGGTTGCGTACACCGCGGAACATCTCCACGTGAGCGCCTTCCAGCTCGGCCGTTCGCATGCCGATCCACGGGAAATGAGTCGACAGATTGAACCAGCCCCACTGGCGCGGTACGCGCCGGGTCAGCGCCTGCTCGTAGTGCAGGTGCAATGCCTCGTGAGAGGTGAAGAAGTCGACCCGTCTGAGGCTGCCCGGCTGCTGCCCGGTGATCGTCTCGACAAAGCGAACCGAATGGCCGATGCTGTCGGCGATCCGTTCGAACTCCGCCGCCAGCGGGGAATGCTCGAGCCAACCCAGGTTCCAGTATTCCGGATGGTGCAGATCGGCAAAGCCACCGTCGACCAGCGCACGTACGAAGTTCATGGTCATGGCCGAGCTCGCGTGTCCGCGCAGCAGCCGCTCGGGATCAGGTTGCCGCGCCTGCTCGGTGAATTCGGGGGCATTGACCAGGTCCCCCCGGTAGCTGGGAAGGGTCACACCGTCGCGGGTCTCGGTATCGGCCGATCGCGGCTTGGCATACTGCCCGGCGAAACGACCGATCCGCACGACCGGCTTCTCCATGCCGTGCAGCAGCACCAGCGACATCTGCAGCAGCACCTTGAGCCGATTGGCGATGATGGTCGGCTCGCATTCTTCGAACAGCTCGGCACAGTCCCCCCCCTGCAGCACGAAGCGCTCGCCCGCCTGGGCTTCGGCAATCTGGTCCTTGAGTGCCTGGATTTCCCACGAAGTAACCAGCGGCGGTGCGGCCGCGAGGCGGCTGAGCGCATTCCTGAAGGCAATCTCGTCCGGGTAGCTGGCCTGCTGGCTGGCCTTCTTCTGCTGCCAGGAATCCGGTCTCCAGCCCCTGGCCGGCGTAATGGACTTCAGCTTTTCGCTCATCGGTTCGAATCCACACTTCGGCGGCGTGCCAGTAACGCCCAAAGCATCAGGGCGGCAAGTGCAACATACCAGATCAGAGTCCACGCCGGCATCGACAGGCCGAGGAACTGCCAGTCGACTTCGGCACATTCCCCGGCGCCGGTAAAGGCCTCGCGCAGGATCTCCATCAGTGGAAAGTCGTATTCCAGCATGAAGTACATGCCGGGCCCGCAGTCGGGCACCTCGTCGGCTGGCAGACTCTGCAGCCAGACATGCCGCGCGGCCGTCGTCACCCCCCAGCCCGCACCGGCCAGGATGGGCAGGCCGTAAAGCCAGCGGCCCCAGGCCTTCGGTCCATGCACGGCGCCGGCCACCGCGAAGGCGCCCATGACCATGAAGCCAAGGCGCTGCAGGATGCACAGCGGACAGGGAACGAGGCCGAGCACGAATTGCGCGTAGTAGGCATAAGCCAGGAGCCCGGCACAGGCCGCGGCGATCAGCACGAAGGGCGTTCTGCCCCGGATCGGATTCATCATGTCGCCATTGTATTCAATAAAGGAAGCTCTGAATAACTCTACACGGGGCGCGTTTCAGTCGGGATTGGCGAAGGATCGGTGGCGCTTTGCCTGTCCGCTGGCCGGGGCGGCTCACTCCGCCCGCCGCAGCACCGTCTCGACGCGCGCCTGCGCGGTCTCGTCGGAGAGGATCTCGACGTGACCGGTGTCGACCCCGAAGACCGAAGCAGCCTGCCTCTGGACCTGCGGCGGCAGCATGCTCGAGAGCGCGGCCACGCCGTCACCCGAGCCGTTGGGCAGCCAGCCCGACTGCTGGAAACTGAACAGCAGGTGATGCTCCGGCACACGGTCGGCCGGGCCCGGCGCATCGAACAGGTGCTGCAGGAACTCGCTACCGGTGGCCATATCGCGCCAGACCGGGACCACCACCGGGGAATGATCGACACCCTGGCGCGCCGAGGGGTATCCCGACCAGGGTGTGGACAGGCTCACGAAACTCAGGATTCGCGCACGTCCACTCTGCTGCGCACGTTCTCGAAGCCAGGCCTTTGCGACCAGTCCACCCATGCTGTGGGCCACCACGTGATAGCGATCGATCCGGTGCCGGTGTTCGAGTTCGCGCATGATCCGGTCGAGGTGCCAGGCGATCTGGTCGATGCGCAGGCCCGACGGGTAGTAGAAATACATCGCCTGGTAGCGATCACCATGAAGGTGCCTGATCAGCGGCTCGAGCACCCGTGGCGAGCCATTGATGCCGTGGATGAATAGTACCGGGGTGCGCCGGTTGTCGAGCGGTTCGGCGAGATAGACGCCGGCATGGCCGGCACGCAGGAAATCGACCGGCCGCCACAGGCTGTCGCGGGCGAGCTCGAGATCGAAGCGGGCGTCGGCAAGGTCCACCACCTCGCCGAAGGCGGTCAACTGGCCAAGACTGACGGCCGATGCCATGGCGCCGGACACCAGGTTGCGACTCGCGCCAACCGACAACCCGCCGCCGGCCACCCGATCCTGCCGCCCGATCACGAAGTCCTCGACCCGCAGCCGTTGACCCGCACCGCATTCGAGTCCCTCACCCCGGTTCACATGCAGCGCCGGCTCATCGGCATCGAGTTCGAGATCGTGATTGCCATCCTGGAAGGCGAAGAGCTGGTAGTTCCCGGGCTGAAGCGCAAACGAAAACGCGCCCGAATCATCGGGCAGGGTGTAATCGACCGGTTCCGGCACCAGCCCTGCCTGGGCATCAGCGGGCGTGAGCACCACGACCACCGTCTGCCCTTCCAGTCCGACGCTGCTGACCGCGCCTTCCATCAGGCAGGTGCGGTCGAGCAGTTCAACCTGATTGCGCACATCCCCGAGCATGCAGCCGCTGGCCAGCAGCGCGACCGATAGAAGCACGCCGAGGGACGACGGGATGACAATGCAGCGCGGGCTCTGACCTCTGTGCATGCCCCATTGTATACAGTTGCCCCGATTCCTGTAACACCGACCCGGCAGGAATGCAGATCGCATTCGTGCCGGGTTGATGGTGCATCCCGCGCCGTGTTGGGATAAAGTGGCGGTGCAGCCTGTCGGGGGGAGGCAGCGGCAGTGACCACAGGAGGCATGAGCGTCATGATGCGATCGCGGACCAGCAGCTCCCAGAGCATCAGTGAACTGATCCGGGAGAATCCGTTTCTTTGCGCGGCCTTCCTGGCCCTCATCGCCCTGGCGGCACTCGAATCGGACGTCGGCTCCCCCGGCTTCATGAGCCTGATGTGGACCGTGCTGGGATTCGGCTTCTACATCGTCTCGAGCCTGCCGGAGCGGCTCATGCCGGGCATCAGCGGGTGGATCCATCTGGCCATGATCGGCGCCCTCGGCCTCATCCCCTACCTCATTGCCGACATGGTCTGGCGCCGTCTGCGCAACCGCTGATCGGCCCGCGCCGGCTTCGATTGCTATACTTGCCGGCTTTCGAGCCACAGGATCGAACATGACCCGGCAGGAGACCAAGGCCCCCGTAGTGCGGGCACCACACGGCCGCACGCTGCAGTGCCGCGGCTGGCACCAGGAAGCGGCCCTGCGCATGCTGATGAACAACCTCGACCCGGCGGTGGCCGAGCACCCGGACAGGCTGATCGTCTATGGCGGCACCGGGCGGGCGGCGCGCAACTGGGACTGCTACCACGCCATCGTCGCCTCGCTGAAGCGGCTCAGGGACGACGAGACCCTGCTGGTTCAATCCGGAAAGCCGGTCGGCGTGATCCGGACCCACGACCAGGCGCCGCGCGTGCTGATCGCCAATTCCAACCTGGTCGGGCGCTGGGCCAACTGGGATACCTTCCGCGACCTGGAAGACCGCGGCCTGACCATGTACGGCCAGATGACGGCCGGCTCGTGGATCTACATCGGCTCGCAGGGCATCGTCCAGGGCACCTACGAGACCTTCGCCGAGTTGGCGCGCCAGCATTTCGGCGGCTCGATGAAGGGCAAGCTCACCGTCACTGCCGGGCTGGGCGGCATGGGCGGTGCCCAGCCACTGGCGGTGACCATGAACGAGGGTCACTGCATCGCCGTCGAGGTCGACGAGACGCGCATCGACCGGCGCGTCGAGACCGGCTACTGCGACCGCAAGGCGACCAGCCTCGACCAGGCCATGGACATCGTCTCGAACGCCCGCGAACCGGTCTCGGTGGGGCTTCTCGGCAATATCGCCGAGGTGCTGCCCGAGATGCTCGAGCGCGGCATCGTCCCCGACGCACTCACCGACCAGACTTCGGCCCACGACCTCAGGACCGGCTACATCCCGGCCGGCCTGTCGCTCGACCAAGCCGAGGCGCTGCGCGACAAGGATCCGAAGGGCTACGACGAGAAGGTGCTCGACTCGATGGAGGTCCACGTCGAGACCATGCTGAAGATGCAGCAGCGCGGCGCGGTGACCTTCGACTACGGCAACAACCTCAGGGGCCAGGTTGCCGACCTGCGCGGCATGAGCAATGCCTTCGATTTCCCCGGCTTCGTGCCGGCCTTCATCCGCCCGCTGTTCTGTCGCGGCGCCGGCCCCTTCCGCTGGGCCGCGCTGTCGGGCAATCCGGCCGATATCGCCGCCACCGATCAGGCCATCCTCGAGCTGTTCCCGGAAAAGGAACACCTCAGGCGCTGGATCGAGAAAGCGCAGCAGAAGATCCATTTCCAGGGCCTGCCGGCGCGCATCTGCTGGCTGGAATACGGCGAGCGCTCGCAAGCCGGGGAGAAGTTCAACTGGCTGGTCGAGAAGGGCAAGGTCGATGCACCGATCGTGATTGGCCGCGACCACCTCGACTGCGGCTCGGTCGCTTCGCCCAACCGCGAAACCGAAGCCATGCAGGACGGTTCCGACGCCATTGCCGACTGGCCGATCCTCAACGCCCTGGCCAACACCGCCTGCGGCGCCTCCTGGGTGTCGTTCCACCACGGCGGCGGCGTGGGCATCGGCTACTCGCTGCACGCCGGCATGGTTTGCGTGGCCGATGGAACGCAGTCCGGTTACCAGCGCCTCGAGCGCGTGCTCACCGCAGACCCCGGCCTGGGCGTGATGCGCCACGCCGATGCCGGCTACGACGAGGCGATCGAGACGGCCCGGCAGCGCGGCGTCGACATTCCCATGCTGGGTTCCTGACATGCAAACGCCGCTGACGATCTCCGACCTCTACCGCGACCTCGAACAGCGACTGGCTGCGCTGCGCGGCGATGACGACGCGGTGCAGAGATCGCGCGCCATCGTCGAGCGCGCGCTGGCCAGCGGCGAGGCGATCTACGGGGTCAATACCGGCTTCGGCGCGCTGGCGACCAGGCGCATCGACGATGATCAGCTCGGCCAGCTCCAGCGCAACCTGTTGCTCAGCCACGCCTGCGGCACGGGCGAGCCGGTGCCCACGGACATCACCCGCCTGATGCTTCAGCTCAAGGCGCATGCGCTGGGCATCGGAAATTCAGGGATTTCCCTGCCAGTCTTCAAGCAGCTTCTCAAGTTCTGCGAGCTCGACATCCTGCCCTTCATCCCCAGCCGCGGCAGCGTCGGCGCCTCCGGCGACCTGGCCCCGCTGGCGCATATGAGCCTGCCGCTGATCGGCAAGGGACAATGCTGGAATGCTGACCGGACCGGCCCGGAGCCGGCGGCGGAAACCCTGGCCCGACACGGCGTTGAACCGGTCGAGCCCGGCGCCAAGGATGGCCTGGCGCTGATCAACGGCACGCAGCTGATGGCCGCCTACGGCGCATTCGTGCTGCATCGCGCCGTCCACCTGATGAGCGCCGCCGACGTGCTCGGCACGATGAGCCTGGAAGCCCTGCAGGGTTCGGCCAGGCCGTTCGACGAGCGCGTTCACCAGGTCCGCCCCCACCCCGGCCAGCAGACCGTGGCCGCCAATGTTCGCGCCCTGCTCGCCGAATCGGAAATTCTCGAGTCGCACCGCCACTGCGGCAAGGTGCAGGACCCCTACTGCCTGCGCTGCATCCCGCAGGTCCACGGCGCCAGCCGCGACGCGCTCGCCCACGCCATCGAAGTGGTCGAGCGCGAGATCAATTCCGTCACCGACAACCCGCTGGTGTTCGACAACGACGATATGGTCTCGGCCGGCAACTTCCACGGCCAGCCGCTGGCCCTGTCGCTCGACTACGCGGCCATGGCCCTGGCCGAACTGGCCAGCATCTCTGAACGTCGGACCTACCTGCTGCTCGAGGGCCACGACGGACTGCCCAAGCTGCTGATGAGCGATACCGGCATCAACTCGGGCTTCATGATTCCGCAGTACACCGCCGCCGCCCTGGTCAGCGAGAACAAGGTGCTCTGCCACCCGGCCAGCGTCGATTCCATCCCCACCAGCCTGGGCCAGGAAGACCACGTCTCGATGGGCTCGATCAGCGCGCTCAAGCTGCTCGACGTGTTGCACAACGTCGAGCGGGTCATGGCCGTCGAGCTGCTTACCGCCGCCCAGGCGCTGGACTTCCGCAAACCGTTCCGGCCCGGGCGCGGCGTGCTGGCCGCACATGAATTCGTCCGCGACCACGTCTCGCACGCCGACGAGGATTACGAAGTCGGCGCCGATATCGACACCTGCACACGACTCTTGCGCTCGGGCGACCTGGTCGCCTCCGTCCGGCTGGTGATCGACGAACTTCGATAGGCGGGGTTTCCCGACATGCAAGTACTCAGGAATATTTCGATCCTGTACCGCGTACCGGCCGAGGCGGCACACGACGAGGTCGATGCCGTTGCCGACGCCGCGGTCGCCTGGGACGGCGACACGATTCGCTATGCCGGACCGGCCGCCGAATTGCCGGCCGAATACGCCGATGGCGAACCCTTCGACGCCGGCGGCCGCTGCGTCGTGCCCGGCCTGATCGACTGCCACACCCATCTGTGCTTCGGCGGCTGGCGCGGCGACGAATTCGCTGCCCGGCTCGAGGGCGCCAGCTACCAGGACATCCAGGCCGCCGGCGGCGGCATCAACTCGACCGTGCGCGCCACGCGCGCGGCCGATACCGAAACGCTCGAACGCAAGGCTGCCGAGGCACTGGCCGACATGGCCACCCTCGGCGTGACGACTGTCGAGGCCAAGTCCGGCTACGGCCTGGATCACGACAACGAAATCAAGCAGCTGGAGGTCTACCGCCGGCTGCAGTCCAGTCAGACGATCGAGATCGTGCCGACGTTTCTGGGCGCCCACCTTGTTCCGCCTGAATACCGCGACCGGCGTACCGACTACGTCAGCTTTCTATGCGAGCAGATGATTCCGGAAGTGGCCGAACGCCGACTGGCGCGGTTCTGCGACGTGTTCATCGAGGAAAACGCCTTCAGCCTTGCAGAGGGCCGTCGCATTCTCGAAGCCGCCGCCCGGCACGAGCTGGGCCTGAAGATCCACGCCGACCAGCTTTCGGCCGGTGGCGGCGCCGGACTGGCCGCCGAGCTGGGAGCGGTTTCGGCCGAGCACCTCGAGTACGCCAGCGACGAGGATATCCGCGCCATGGCCGACGCGGGCACTGTGGCAGTCAGCCTGCCGATCGCCTCACTCTACCTGCGCGAGCCCTTCCTGCCTGCTCGTCAGTGGATCGCAGCCGGTGTCCGCGTCGCGGTCGCGACCGACTTCAATCCGGGCTCGGCCCCCAGCTACCACCTGCACCTGGCCATGACCCTGGCCGCGGTGCACCAGCGCATGAGCCCGGCCGAGGTACTGCGCGGCGTGACCACCCATGCCGCCCGCGCGATCGGTATGGAGAACTCTCACGGAAGTCTGCTGCCGGGCTACCGCGCCGACCTGGCGGTGATCGACGCGGCCGACATCAATCACTGGCTCTATCACTTCCGACCCAATGCCTGTTGCCGGACCCTCAAGTCCGGGCGGTGGATCCATCCATTCGAGGGTACGGCGGCCCATTCCTGAAACACCGCCAGTGATCGCGCCCGGAAGAAGCGGTGTGCAGGCCGATGGCCTCAGAGCACGAGGCTGAACTGCCCGATCATGGGATCGGGACCAAAGTCGTCCCGGAACATCGGCTGCTCATCGGTCACTTCCAGGTCGATCGGGATCGCATCGGAGGCCGTGGCTGTCGAATCCCCGTTCAGCAGATAGGCGCGGAACCGCTGACCGGCCTGGTCCGTATCGGCGGTCGACAGGCGCAGCACGACGCTGCCGGGATAGCGCCTGGAAGGCTCCAGTGCGGCCCATGCGATGACCCGATTGTCCGCGTCGACGACGCGCCAGTCCGATGCAGCGCCCGACAGCGTGATATCGCGTCGACCACCGACCGGCAGGCTCAGGGACAGGCCCGCAAGGGACTGGCCGTGGCAGGAAATTCCCAGATCCTCGCCCAGCACCCGTCCGGTGGCGACGACCCGGAGTGCCGCCACCCCGTCGCCAGCCGCAACCGCATCGGGAGCGACCACGCATTGGGGCGGTTCGTCTGCAGCCCATGCCGACAGCGCAAGCACGGCGGCAAGCAATACGGCTGTTGTCATTCTGGCAATCGGCAAGACGATGTTCCCAGGGGGCTTCAGGCATTGAAGCGGTCATTGTAGTGCACGACGAGGCAAAAAGTGAAATGGCGTCACCGCGCCGATGATGTAGCATGTAGGAGCGATCTCGCACGAGCAACTACAGCCATGGAACCCCGCCGGGACCAGTCCACCGACCTCGAAGCCCTGGTGCGACGCTGCACGGAACGCGGCGAAGCCACGCTCGCCAGCATGCTGCCGCTGGTCTACGACGAACTCAGGGCGCTGGCCGCGCGGCAGCTGTCCAGACAGCGCCCGGATCACACGCTCCAGCCCACCGCCCTGATCAACGAGGCCTACCTGCGCCTGGCCGGCCAGGATTACGAAAGCTGGCAGGACCGCCGGGAGTTCGTTCTGGTTGCCGCCACCATCATGCGCCGGGTTCTGGTGGACTATGCGCGCAAGCGCAATGCCGAAAAGCGGCCGCAGGATCACCTGCGCCTGGATATCGACGAGACCGAAACCGGAGAGGCGTTCGGCTCGGAGCTGATCGCCATCGATGAAGTGCTCGAACAACTGGCCGAAATCGACCAGCGACAGGCCCGGATCGTCGAGCTGCGCTACTTCGCCGGACTGAGCATGGACGAAACAGCACAGACGCTGGACATTTCCCGCTCGACCGTTGCACGCGAATGGCGCATGGCCCGCGCCTGGCTCAGGCGACGCCTGTCGGACGACGAGCTCACGAGCCCTCCAGCTCCCGGTTGAGTCCCTCCAGCTTGGCCGCAATCCGCTCGCGCAATGCCTGCCAGTCTTCGTCGTCCTCGGCCTCAAGCGCCGCCAGCGCGGCCGCATAGCTTTCGACCGCCTCCGAAGCGCGCCCCTGCATCAACTGGGCACCGGCAAGCACTTCCAGCGCCGAAGCCCGGTACATCGTCTCGATGCCGCCAAACTGCTGCTGTCGACTGGTCAGGTCGGGCAGGATTTCCAGGATGAGCCGCTCGGCTTCCTCCGGTTCATCGGCGCGCAGGTGCAGGGCGGCAAGGTTGGTCATCGAGAGCCGGAACAGGTAGTGATCGCGCCCGACGGTGTTTTCAATCATTGTGGCCGCGCGGGCAAACGAGTCCATGCTCTCGCGATCGCGCCCGATTCTCGACAGCGCCACGCCGAAGTTGCCGATCGTGTTGGCCAGGCGCTGGCTCGGACCGACCATGCGTTCGTGATCGGCAATCAGTTGCTCGTACATGGCCACCGCCTGCTCGGGATTCTCGAGCATCAGTGCCGTTGCATGCACGTAGCGGCCACGCAATCGGCGCGGGTCACCCGGGCGATAAAGCGCTTCCGCCAGGTCCCGGACCTCGGCGGCGGTCTCCAGCGCTCCGCTCACGTCGCGCCCGACCACCTGGGCTCCGACCAGTGCCGCCTTGGCTTCGAACAGCAATTCCGGATCAGAACCCGGCTCAGCTCGCAGTTCGGCAATGATGCGCTTGAGCCCTGCAATCACCGTTTCAAGCGGCATATCGAGTACGTTGGCGTGATTGCGCAGGTTGCGGATGCGGATTCGGAGGATACTGTCGGAGTGATCGCCGGCTGCCTGCTCGAAAAGTTCGATCGCCCGCTCGTCGGCAGCAATTGCCTCGGCCGCCCGACCGGCCGAATCGAAAGCGGCGCCCATGGCGGCCTGGATCCGGGCCCGCTCGGCCGGTTCGGCTATCCCGGCCATGGATGCCTGTGCCCGCTCGAGCAGGGGAAGTGCCTGCTCACCCAGGCCGAGCGCGTTGTAGGCCTGGCCCAGGGCGACATACATCGAGCCAAGGACCGCCGGATTGGCTTCGCCCGCCTCGCCCAACTGTCGTGACCCGAGATCCAGGATCTCTCGCACCGTCACTTCGTTGCCGCGCGACGGCAGCGAATCCGCGCCGGCAAACAGTTCGCTCATGAAGCCCGTCACGGCTTCGGCCCGATCCCGCTCCCAGGCGATCCGCTCGAGCTGCTCTTCCCGATCAAGCAGATAGACGAGCAAGAGCGCGAACGCGCCAAAGCCGGCGGCCAGGCTGATGCGATGTCGACGAACGAAGCGTTGCGAGCGGTAGAGCGGGCCTCCACGCCGGGCTTCGACCGGGCGATGTTCGCGCCATCGCCGGATATCGTCAGCCAGCGCCCGCACCGAGGCGTATCGATCACCCGGGTCGCGGCGCATCGCCTGCAGGATGATGGCCTCGAGATCCGGTCCCACTCGTCTGTCGGTTGCCGCCGAAGGAGGCGCGAAATCTCCGGCAAGCACGGCCGCGCGCAACTCGGATTGCGACGCTCTGCCCGCGTAAGGTCCGGTACCCGTCACCAGCTGGTAGAGCAGAGCTCCGAGGGCATAGACATCCGTGGCTGCACTCAATCCCCGCCCTTCGACCTGCTCCGGGCTGGCATAGGCCAGGGTCAGCCCCTGGTCAGTCGACGCGACCGCGCCTTCCGTGCCGGATTCGTCAGGGTCCAGCAATCGCGCGACGCCGAAATCGAGCAGCTTCGGCTCTCCCGCGCGCGTGACCAGGATATTGGCCGGCTTGAGATCGCCGTGAACCACCATGTGCCGGTGCGCGTGGTCGACCGCCTCACAGACCTTCAGAAACAGGTCGAGGCGGTCGGCAGGCGAAACGCCCGGCCGCCGCCACCATTCGTCGATCCGGTCGCCGTCGACGAACTCGGTCGCAAGGAAGGGACGCCCTTCGGCAGTCACCCCACCGTCGACCAGGTGGGCGATCCAGGCGTGATTCAGACGCGAGAGGATGCCGCGCTCGGTGGCGAAACGCCGGGCGATCGCTTCGTTGCCGGACTCACTCAGGTGAAGCAGCTTGAACGCCACCGGCTGACGAAGGTCGCCGTCGACCCGCTCGGCCAGGTAGACGATGCCCATCCCGCCCTGGCTGATGCGCCTGATCAGGCGGTAGTTGCGCGGCAGTGGCACTTCCAGCGAAACGTCCTGAAGTGCGCTGCGGGCAGCCGACTGGAAGCTCTCGGGCACTTCGTCGTCGCCATCATCCTCGCCGGCGGCGACCAGCCATTCGACTTCTCGCCGCAAGGCTGCATCGCCGGCGCAGCGCCGCTCGATCAGCTGCCGGCGCTGCTGCTCGGACAGATCGAGTGCGGCCATGGCGATTTCCTTGGCCTGGCGATAGCGGTTTTCGGAAGCGCGGTCGGTCATGAACCCTTGGTGTCGCGGACAAACCGGATTCAGGTTACGCCATGACGCCCATGGCCGCTACCGCCTCAAGGTACCGCCGGAGGGCACCAGGCCGAGGGCCTTCACGAATCGGGGCGCATGCGCGAGGTTCGGGCGACCAGGTAGACCAGGCTGTCCTCGGCCGTGGCCGCACCATCGCCCTGCAGTACCGACAGGCTGTTGGCGCGGCCTTCCGGAACCCCCAGCAGGGAGTCGGCCAGGTGCACCCACTCGCCGTCCTCGTGCTGGTGGATCGACAGGTGCAGCCAGATCGCGCCGTCGGGTGCCCCCTCCCCCGCTCCGGGCGGTTCGACTTCGAGTTCGATCTTCCATCCCGGCTGGCCATCGGCCTCGAGAGAGCTGATCTCGGCCGGCTCGCCGCCCTCCACCACGACCATCGGCGAAGCACGTAGTTCTCCCTCGATCCAGAGTTCCATCTCGATCATGTACCGATCGGCATCGGCAGCCATAAGCTTACCGGCCAGCATGGCCGGCATCAGAATCGACAAGGCCCGGACCAGGCAGCGCATCTCAGGCCTCGCGATTGCGGAAGCGTTCCGGCAGGATCTCGGTATCGGGCTGGTCAGCACCTTCCTTCTGCACCGGCATCAGGTCCTGCTTGGACACGCCGAGCTTGATCGCCAGGCTGCCGGCGATGTAGATCGATGAATAGGTGCCGATGATGACGCCGCAGATCAGCGTGAAGGCAAAGGCATGGATGATCTCGCCGCCGAAATAGAACAGTGCGATCAGCACCAGCAGCGTGGTCAGCGAGGTCATCACGGTGCGTCCGAGCATCTGGTTGATGGACAGGTTGGTCAGCTCCATCGGATCACACTTGCGCTTGACCTGGAAGTTCTCGCGCAGCCGGTCGTAGAGCACGATGGTGTCGTTGAGCGAATAGCCGATTACCGCCAGGATGGCCGCCACAACGGTCAGGTCGAAACTGACCTGCAGGATCGACAGCACGCCGATGACCAGCAGCACGTCGTGCACCAGCGCGCCCACGGCACCTACCGCGAAACGCCACTGGAACCGGAAGGAGATATAGATGAGGACACCGATCAGCACGTAGAGCAATGCCAGACCACCCTGCTCGGCCAGTTCCTGGCCGATCTGCGGTCCGACGAACTCGACGCGTCGCATTTCCAGTTCGGCCACACCCGCCGACAGCGCCTCGAGCACGCGTGAGCTGGCCTCGGCGCCCGTCGCTTCGGTCTCATCGGCCGGAATGCGCACGATGATGTCCCTGGCGGTGCCGAAGGTCTGAACCACGAAATCGTCGAATCCCGCGGTTTCCAGCGTCTGACGGACCTCATTGAGTTCCGGAGCCTCGGGGTAGTGCAGCTCGATCAGCGTCCCGCCGGTGAAATCGAGTCCGAAGTTCAGCCCTCGGGTCGCAAGCGAAAAGATGCCCGCGATCAGGACGATGGACGACAGCACCAGCGCCAGGTTGTGGTAGCGCAGGAAATTGATCTTGGTGTCGCTCTTGATGATATCCATGATTCCGGGCTCCTCAGATGGCCAGTGACTGGACGCGCTTTCGGCCGCCGTAGATGAGCGTGATCACCGCCCGCGTGCCGACGATGGCCGTGAACATGGAGGTGACGATACCCAGGCTGAGCGTCACGGCGAAGCCCTTGATCGGGCCGGTCCCGAACATGAACAGCACGACCGCCGCGATCAGGGTCGTTACGTTGGCGTCGGCGATGGTCGAGAAAGCCTTCTCGTAGCCGGCGCGGATCGAGGCCTGCGGCGTATTGCCGTTGCGCAACTCCTCGCGGATGCGCTCGTAGATCAGCACATTGGCGTCGACGGCCATGCCGACGGTCAGCACGATGCCGGCAATACCCGGCAGGGTCAGGGTCGCACCCAGCATCGAAAGCAGGGCCACGATCAGCACCAGGTTGGCCGTCAGCGCAAGATTGGCGACCAGGCCGAAGACCTTGTAGTAGATGGCCATCAGAACCAGCACCAGCACGAAGCCGATGATCACCGAGCGGAAGCCCTGATCGATATTGTCCTGCCCCAGGCTCGGCCCGACCGTGCGTTCCTCGATGATCTGCATCGGCGCGGCCAGGGCGCCGGCGCGCAGCAGCATGGCCAGCTGGGCGGCCTCGGTCGCCGAACCCAGGCCGGTGGTCTGGAAGCGCTTGCCGAAAGGCTCGCGCGTGACGGCCGCCGAGATCACTTCCTCGACCCGGCGTGTCGAGTGGACTTCCTCGCCGTCGACCACGCGTGTTTCGGGCCGGTGCTCGATGAACACCACGGCCATGCGATTGCCGACGTTCTCGCTGGTATGGTCGAGCATGCGGCGCGCGCCGGCGCCGTCGAGCGTCACCACCACGTTGGGCTGCCCGGACTGCTGATCGAATCCGGCTGCCGCGCCGATCAGGTTGTCGCCCGAGGCAATCACTTCACGCGACAGCAGGATCGGCTGTTCGTTGCGGTCGTAGTAGAGTTTCGAGCCGGACGGAATGCGACCCGTGCGCTCGGCCTCGTAGGGATCGTTCTGCTCGTCCACCGCGCGGTACTCGACCGTCGCCGTGGCACCGATCACGCGCTTGGCTTCGGCCGTGTCCTGTACACCGGGCAGTTGAACGACGATGCGATCGGCGCCCTGCTGCTGGATCACCGGCTCGGCCACCCCGAGCTCGTTGACGCGATTGCGCAGCGTCGTGATGTTCTGGCGCAGGGCGTTCTGCTGGATCTCCTGCAGATAGGCCTCGTCGATGGTCAGCCTCAGGTTCGAGGTCTGCGAGCCCTCGAAGGTCTCCACGTTCAGTTCATCGCCCAGCTCGCGCTCGACGTACTGGCGGGCCTGATCGCGATCGGCCTCGCTGCGCAGTTCGACCACCACGGTGTTTCGGTCGACGCGCACCGATCGATAGCGGATACCGGCATCGCGCAGGATGTTGCGCAGGTCGCTGACGTAGCTTTCGAGCTGCTGCGTGCGCGCGGCGTCCATGTCGACCTGCATCAGGAAGTGCACTCCGCCCTGAAGATCGAGGCCGAGCACCATCGGATCGGCGCCGAGCGCATCCAGCCAGGGCGGCGTCGAGGGTGCCAGATTCAGGGCCACGACAAAATCGTCACCCATGGACTCCCGCAAGGCATCGGCGGCACGCAGCTGACGGTCGGTATCGGAAAAACGGATCAGCACGCGCTGCGGCGAATGCTCGATCCGACCGTGTTCGATACCGGCATCCGAAAGCACGCCTTCCACCTGGCCGGTGAGCTCGGGCTGCAGTTCGAAACCGCGCGTGGACGAAACCTGAACGGCGGGGTCGTCGCCGAAGAGATTGGGCAGTGCGTAGACCAGGCCCAGTCCGATCACGATGATCAGCAGGGCGTACTTCCAGGGTGGGAATCGATTCATGAGTCGAGCTCGGTTTCTTGGTTTGGTTCTTGACTAGTCGGGCAGATCAGTTGGCGGAGTCGAACGTGCCCTTGGGCACGACCTGGGCCACCGAGTGCTTCTGCAGCTTGATGGTCACGTTGTCGGCCAGTTGCAGGGTCACGAAGCTCTCGCCCACCCCGGTCACCTTGCCGAGCATGCCGCCGGCGGTCACCACCTCGTCGCCGACCGCGATGCCGGCCACCAGTTCACGGTGCTGCTTGTTGCGCTTCATCTGCGGGCGAATGAGCAGAAACCAGAAGATGACGACGATCAGGATCAGCGGCAGCAGACTGCCGAGCAGCGACGGCGCGTCGGCTGCCGCGTCCTGCGCCATGGCGCTGGAAATCAGAAAATCCATGATGCTTTCCCTTGGGTGTTGACGTCTGGAACTATCTGGGGTCGGTCACGGACCGATGCAAACGCGCAATTATTGCACAGCTGGCCGGGCTCGGCCATAGCGCGAACATCCGCGAGGCGGGAGGAGCCGGCGCGGGGCGGCATCGCCCCGCGCCGGACAGGGCTCAGTAGATTTCGGGCGTGAAGCGATTGCGATAGATGACGTCGGCCGCCCCGAAGCGCA
>SR_TP_S13solDRAFT_1000401_pt1 | contig 18550 bp, 17 predicted proteins | sample SodReaTP_S13sol_FD_11159 | JGI IMG/M metagenome (IMG submission 11159)
GCCCTGGGCGATGGCGAAGCTCGCGCCGTCGTCCTGGGCCGAGGCCACCCGCATGCCGGTGGAGATCCGGTTCTGAACCTGAGCCAGCATCTTGTTGGTGCCGTTCAGGTTCTGCAGGGCGATCTGGGCACCGATGTTGGTGTTGACGGAATTCATGATGGACATGGTGATTCTCCAGTTTTTGGTGGTGATGGGCCTATTGGCCGGTCGACCCTCCTGGTCGATGACAGCAGCCTAGGGGGACAAGTGCTAAGGGCGGGTTAATCTATAAAGTAAATTTTCCGTTAACGTCGGCTCTCGTGGATTTATACCTTATAAACTCCCCGGGCGTTGATGACCGAACCAAGATAACTGCATTCTTCTTGTTGATCACCCGACCCCAATTCCTGTATCTTGATCGGAAGGGTCGTGGAAGCCGTGCGCGAAGCGCACGCCCGGCGACCCGGAGCGAACGAGATGCTGTCTGAAGCTGCCAGAATCGGCGGTGGCGTCGAGGGGGGCTTCACCCAGCCCACCAGCCATCCGCAAGCCAACACACCGAAGCTCTTCGAGCCTACGGCGCCCGACAATGCGCCGGCAGCGCCGATCACCCTTTCGAGCTTCGGCCCCAATCCGGCGATCACCTACGACCTCGAGACCCGTATCCTGCTGTTCCAGGTGCTGGACAGCGAGACCGGCGAGGTGCGCCAGCAGTGGCCGCACGAATACCAGGTCGAGGCCTATCGCCGCCAGATCCGGGAGGCCGCACCGAGCGGCGAGACCGACGGCGCCGGCGAAAGCCCCGCAGCGGAGGCCGCGCCTCCCGTCGGCGGCACCGGTGCAGGCGACGAAGCCCCCGACATCGGCGAGGCCGTGCTGATCTGAGGCCGCCCGGCGTCCGGTAGTCCCGGCGGCAATCGCACTCGGCAATCGCACTCGGCAATCTCTGCCGGCCGCCCCCGGCTGCCCGGCAGCAACGGCCGCGCAGGAGCCTTCGCCCTCACCCTTCTCTCCCCGGTTTCGCTGATACCACCGGCAATTCCGGCTTTGGCCCGTCCCTTGCATTCCGTTCGGCAGACGCGGGAGTGCGCCGAGAGTGGCAGCGCCCCGCCGCAACCGCGGGAGACCGGGCGAGGTGATGATCCTGCCGCTACTGCCGACCAAGGGCGACGCGCCGCTGCCGTCGCTGCAAGGCCTGCCGCTCGTCGCCGTGGGTGGCGAGGAAGGCGACTTCGCCGCACTGCTGAAGGGCGGCACCGCCCTGCCGCAGCCGCCGGCCGGGGCGATCATCGCCCTGGCCCCGCACGCCCCGGGCTCAGGGGAGCCGAACTCAGGAGAAGGGCCGGGCCACGGCCTGCTCGCCGAACTGCTCGCCGCCGCGGGCCAGGCGGACGAAGCGCTCGCCGAGGTGCCGGGCGACGAACTGCCGCCGGCCCCCTCGCCCCTTCCGCTGCCTCAGGCGAGCGAGCAGGAGGCGAGCGCGCCGGAGACCGACGAGCAGCAGGCCGCCGAGCCGCTGTTCCCGGCCGCCGCGCAAGAGGAAGCCGCGCCGGCAGACCTGCCGGAAGACCTCGGCCGGGCGGGCCAGCCGCCGCTGGCGGCGCTGCCGGCCGACCCCCAGGTCATCCCCCAGATCGTCCCCCAGATCGTCCCCCAGGCCGAGCTACCGGCGGAAACGCCGCTCGAGGCCGCTCCCGACAGCGCTCCGGAAGTCTCGCCCGAGATCGAGGCCGACGTCCCACCGTCGACCGCGACGGGCGAAGCGGTGGCGCAGGCCGCCGCCACCCCGATCCGGCCGGAGGTGGCCGCGCAGGGCGGCGGCCAGCCGGACGCCGAGCCGGAGGCCCGCGAGCAGCAGCCGCGCACCGCCACCCCGCGCGAGAGCGCCGCGGCGCGGAGCGGCGAAGCGGCCACACCCGCTCTCGACGTGCGCCAACGCGAGGCGGCCCCGGGCGATGCGAACCGACAGCAGCCGCTCCGTGGCGAAGCCCAGCCGGCGCAGTCCGAGCAGCGCCCGCAGCAGCCGGCAAAGGCCGCCGCCCGGCCCGCGCCGGAGCCACCCGCCGCTCCGCCGGCCGCCCAGCCGGTCGCGCCCGCAGCACGCTTCGCCGAGGGCCTGCGCGCGCTGCAGAGCGCTGCCGCCGCGGCCGGGATCGCCGGCGAGCGGGCAGTCGGCGCTTCGATTCCGGGTGGCGAAGGGGCGAGCAGCCCCTCGAGCGAACTGCTCGGGTCGCGCCCGGCCGCCTTCGGCACCACGGCCGAGGCACGGCCGGCCCAGAGCCTGGCGCAGCCGCTGCCCGCCACCCTGCCGGATCAGGTCGGCCTGCGCATCCAGCGGGCCGTGGTCGAGGGGCAGCAGCGGATGACCGTGCAGCTGCATCCGGCCGAGCTGGGCCGGATCGACGTGCGCCTGGAGTTCGCCACCGACGGCACGCTGCGCGCCCTGATCTCGGCGGAGCGGCCCGAGGCGCTGGAACTGCTGCAGCGTGACGCCCGCGGGCTGGAGCGGGCGCTGAACGACGCCGGCCTCAAGACCGACGGCCAGAGCCTCAACTTCGACCTGCGCGAGCAGGGCCAGCAGCGTGAGCGTGCCGAGCAGCAGCGCGGCGAGCAGAGCGGCCGCGGCGAGCGGCAGGCCAACAAGAACGGCGGCGAGCAGCCGCAGGACGAGCACGACGGCGCCAGAAGCCATCGCGGCCTCGTCAATCTGAGCGTCTGAGGGGAAGCACCATGGACATCTCGACCCTGGGCGCCGCTGAAGCGGCACAGAGCGGCCGCTTCAGCGGCGACAGCGCCATGAACGAGACCTTCGACCAGTTCCTGCTGCTGCTGACGACGCAGCTGCAGAACCAGGATCCGCTCAACCCCATGGATACGGCGGAGTTTACGCAGCAGCTGATCGGCTTCGCCAATGTCGAGCAGCAGATCCTGACCAACCAGAACCTGGAGAGCCTGACGGCGCTGCAGGCCTACAACCAGCTCGCCGCCGGCGTCGGCCTGATCGGCCGCTGGGTCGAGGCGGACGGTAACAGCCTGACGCTGAAGGACGGCGAGGGAATCGGTGCCTACACCCTGGTCGGCGAAGCGGCATCGGCGGAGATCACCGTCACCGACGCCAACGGCAAGGTGGTCCGGCGCATGAGCGTCCCGACCGGCAACGGCCACCACGAATTCATCTGGAACGGCCTGGACGACGGCGGCCAGGTGATGGCCGACGGCGTCTACACCTTCGCCGTCAAGGCGACCGACGCCGACGGCAATCCGGTCGCCTCCTATACCTCCTCCATCGGCAAGGTGGACGGCGTCGAAACCGACGACGAAGGCATCCTGCTGCTGAAGATGGGCGACGTGAAGGTGCCGCTCTCGCTGATCATGCGGGTCCACGACATCGAGGGCTGACCGCCGCCTGCGACCACCGCCCCCGACCGCCGATCACAGATACACGTCGGGGTTAGTGAATTCGTAAGGAGAGCGGCGCTAGCCTCCCCTCGCCCTTTTTCTCAGGAGGAGGAGAGGTTTGCGCATGGGAGCCGACAGACCAGGTAGGCCGCCGACCGTCGTCGGCCCGCTCGGACAGCCCATGACCCTGGAGGACCTGCCACCCCCCGACACCGAGCGCTGGGTCATCCGGCGCAAGGCAGAGGGGGTGGCCGGCGTGCGGTCTGGACTGATTTCGCTGGAGGACGCCTGCCGTCGCTATCGCCTGACGGTGGAAGAATTCCTCTCTTGGCAGCGGTTGATCGACAAGCACGGCCTCTCGGGCCTGCGGGTGACGCGGCTGCAGGACTACCGCCGCCGCGAGGAGCATGGCATCGGTCTGGCCGAGGCCGGCGAATGACACCCGGCAAAATCGGCAGCCCGGCAATTTTTTCCCAGCGTTAACCTCCCCTTTACCGCATCCCCCCTAGCGTCCCTGCATCGGCGCGCCCCGGCGTGCCGCCCAAGTGGCAGGGAAGCGGCGCGTGAACACCTTCCTAGAAACTCTCCGACGCCTCGGTCCGGCCCGACTCGCCATGCTCGGCGGCGTCGCGGCGGTGATCCTCGCCTTCTTCGTCTATCTGGTCGGGCGGGTCGCCCAGCCGGAGATGGACCTGCTCTACGCCCAGCTCGACCCGGCCGAATCGGGGCAGATCGTCACGGAGCTGGAGGCGCGCGGCGTCTCCTACCGGGTCAGCCCCGACGGCGGCTCGATCAGCGTCCCGGCCGACCAGGTCGCCCGCATGCGCCTGGCGATGGCCGAGAAGGGCCTGCCGAGCGGCGGCTCGCTCGGCTACGAGATCTTCGACCGCGGCGAGGGGCTGGGCACCAGCTCCTTCGTCCAGAACGTCAACCACGTGCGTGCGCTCGAGGGCGAGCTGGCGCGCACGATTCGCTCGCTCGGCAGCGTGCAGAGCGCCCGTGTGCACCTCGTCCTGCCGCAGCGCGAACTCTTCTCGCGCGAGCGCAACGAGCCCTCCGCCTCCATCGTCCTGTCGCTCGGCGGCCAGCGCCGGCTCGACCCGCAGCAGGTTCGTGCGATTCAGCAGCTGGTCGCCGCCGCGGTGCCGCGGATGCGGCCGGACAGCGTCGCCGTGATCGACGACCGCGGCAACCTGCTGGCCCGGACCAGCACCGGCGACGCGGTGACCGATCTGCTGGGCACCGCCGAGGAGCGGCGCCTGGCCCTGGAGAACCGTCTCGCCCGCGCCGCCGAGGAGCTGCTGGAGCGCTCCGTCGGCTTCGGCAACGTCCGGGTCGAGGTGACCGCCGACCTGGAGTACGACCGCGTCACCGAGAACGCCGAGATCTTCGACCCCGACGGCCAGGTCGTGCGCTCCACCCAGACGGTGGAGGAGATGAACGAAGACGGGGCCGGCGACGCTCCCGTCACGGTCGGCGGAAACCTGCCCGACGCCGAGCTGCTGCCGCTGGACGGCGGTGGCGCCGGCGGGCGCTCGAGCCGCACCGAGGAGACGGTCAACTACGAGATCTCGCGCACCATGCGCACCCATGTCCGCGAGAGCGGCGCCATCCGCCGCCTCTCCGTGGCCGTGCTGATCAACGGCGTGCAGGTGCAGGGCCCCGAGGGCGAGACCCTCGTCGAGCCGCGCGGTGACCAGGAGCTGGAGCGCCTCGCCGCCCTGGCCCGCTCCGCCGTCGGCTTCGACGCCAACCGCGGCGACAGCTTCGAGATCGCCAGCCTGCCCTTCGCCGACGTCGTCCCCTACGCCCACCTGGACGGCGGCGGCACGATGCTGGGACTGGCCCAGCGCGACCTCATGCGCATCGCGGAGTTGCTGGTGCTCGGCGTGGTCGCCGTGCTGGCCCTGCTGCTGGTGGTGCGCCCGCTGATCGGCCGCCTGCTGACCGCCGAGAGCGGCGGCGAGGGCGGCGCCGAGGGCATGGCCGGCGCCCTGCCCGGCTTCGGCGGCTTCCGCCAGCCGGCTCTGGCCGGTCCCGGCGGCGCCATGGCCGGCCCCGGATTGCTGAGCGGACCACCCGGCAGCCAGGTCGGAGTCGCGCTCGAAGCCGGCGGCGCCGGCAGCGGCGAGATGGAGGAGACGGGCGTCAACATCACGCAGATCGAAGGCGCGCTGCGCGCTTCCTCGGTCCGCAAGATCTCCGAGCTGGTGGAGCGCCACCCGCAGGAGACCGTCAGCATCATCCGCACCTGGCTCTATCAGGAAAGCTGAGCGCCCATGTCCGCTATACGCATCCGCGAAGACTTCGCCACCCTGAGTGGCCCGGAAAAGGCCGCCCTGCTGCTGATGGCCCTGGGCGAGGAGCACGCCAGCCGCCTCTTCTCCATGATGGAGGAGGAGGAGATCAAGGAGGTCTCCCAGACCATGGCCAACCTGGGCACGGTCAGTGCCCCGGTGGTCGAGCGGCTCTTCGCGGAGTTCGCCAGCCAGATCTCCGGCACCTCCATGCTGGTCGGCAACTTCGACAGCACCGAGCGGCTGCTGCTCAAGGTCATGGACCGCGAGAAGGTCGACTCGATCATGGAGGACATCCGTGGTCCGGCCGGTCGCACCATGTGGGACAAGCTCGGCAACGTGAACGAGCAGGTGCTCACCAACTACCTGAAGAACGAGTATCCGCAGACCGTCGCCGTGGTGCTCTCCAAGATCAAGTCGGAGCAGGCCGCCCGCATCCTCTCGCTGCTGCCCGAGCCCTTCGCGCTCGAGGTGGTGATGCGCATGCTGCGCATGGAGGCGGTGCAGAAGGAGGTGCTGGACGACGTCGAGCGCACGCTGCGCAACGAGTTCATGTCGAACCTGGCGCGCTCCAGCCGCCGCGACAGCCACGAGATGATGGCCGAGATCTTCAACAATCTCGACCGCACCATGGAGTCGCGCTTCCTCTCCGCTCTGGAAGAGCGCAACCGCGAGGCGGCCGAGCGCATCCGCGCCCTGATGTTCACCTTCGAGGATCTGGCCAAGCTGGACCCGGGCGGTATCCAGACGCTGCTGCGCGGCATCGAGAAGGACCGCCTGGGCATCGCCCTCAAGGGCGCTTCGGAGACCGTGCGCGACCTCTTCTTCGCCAACATGTCGGAGCGCGCCGCGAAGATCCTGCGCGAGGACATGCAGGCCCTCGGCCCGGTCCGCCTGCGCGATGTCGACGAGGCCCAGCTCTACATCGTCACCACCGCCAAGGACCTCGCCGCGAAGGGCGAGATCGTCATCGCCGACAGCAAGGGCGACGACGAGCTGGTGTTCTGAAGGAAACGGGAAAGCCGGCATGGCCGCGGTTCGCAAGTTCCTCTTCGACAACAGCTTCGACGCCCCGGTGAAGCCCAAGGCGCAGCCTGCGCCGGAGCCCGTGCCGGAGCCGGAGCCGGAGACGCCGCCGGAGCCCACCTTCTCGGAGGCGGAACTGGCCGCCGCGCGGGAGGCTGGGCTGGCGGAGGGCGAGCACGCGGGCCGCGCCGCCGCCCTGGCGGAAGCCGAGGCGGCGCGCGAGCAGGCGATGCTGCGGGTCCTGGAACGGCTCGCCGGATCTCTCGAGCGGCTGTTCCCCGAGATCGACGCCCGGGGACGGGCGGCCGAGGAGCAGGCGATGGAGACCGCCGTCGCCATCCTCCGGCGGCTCTTCCCCAGCCTCGCCGAGCGTAACGGCGAGGCGGAGATCGTGGCGCTGGTGAGCGAATGCCTCGGCCTCGCCCGCGAGGAACCGCGGGTGGTGGTGCGGGTCGCCGACCTGCAGCTCGACGCGCTGCGCGAAAGACTGACCGGCCTGCGGGAAGCCGCCGGCTTCGAGGGCCGGGTGGTGCTACTGGCCGATGCGGACCTCGGACCCTCCGATGTCCGGGTGGAATGGGCCGACGGCGGCGTGGAGCGCGACGCCGAGCGGACCTGGCGGGAGATCGAGACGGTGCTGCAGCGCGCGCTGGCGGCTTCGGCCCGGACCGACCCCGCGGAATCTTAGGAGCAGAGCCATGTCCAACAAGGAAAACCTGGACCTCGACGAGCTGGAGGCGGCCGAGGCCGCCGGCACGGGCGAGGGCAACGACCTGCCGCAGGACAGCGGACCGGCCCCCACCAACGCGCGGGAGCTGGAAGCGGTCTACGACATCCCGGTGCAGGTTTCGGCCGTGCTGGGCAAGGCCACCATGCAGGTGAGCCAGCTGCTGAAGCTGGGCCGCGGCGCCGTGGTCGAGCTCGACCGCAAGGTCGGCGAGGCAATCGACATCTACGTCAACAACCGCCTGGTCGCCCGCGGCGAGGTGGTCGTCGTCGAGGACCGCCTCGGGGTCACCATGACCGAGATCATCAAGGCCGATCGCGGCTAGCGACGGACCTGGAAACGGAGAACAGCGGCCATGGCGAACGTCGGTACAACGGCATCCCCGGCACGGGCACGACAGGCGGCCCTGCCGCGCGTCGGCGGCGGCACCAGCCTCGACTTCGCGACGCTGACCGGCGTGACCGGGGCCTTCGCCCTGATCCTCGCCGCCATGGCGCTGGGCGGGTCGCTCGGCTCCTTCTTCCATCCGCCGGCGGTGCTGATCGTCATCGGCGGCACCTTCATGGTGACCACGGCCTCCTACAGCTTTCGGGAGGTCGCGCGGGCGCAGCGGCTGATGCTCCGGGCGGTGCTCTACGAGCAGAGCAAGCCCTCCGCCGCGGCGCTGCGCGTCATCGCTCTGGCCGACCGCGCCCGCAAGGGCGGCAGCGTGCTGGAACTGCAGAAGGTGCTGCCGGAGCTGCGCGGCGACTCCTTCCTCTACAAGGCCGTCGGCCTGGTGGTGGACGGCGTGCCCGGCGACGAGCTGCAGGCGATCCTGGACCGCGAGCTGGATTCCACCATGCGCCGCCATCACCGCTCCGCCGGCATTCTGCGCCGCGCCGGCGAGGTGGCCCCGGCGATGGGTCTGATCGGCACGCTGGTCGGTCTGGTGCAGATGCTCGGCCAGCTGGAAGACCCCAGCTCGATCGGTCCGGCCATGGCGGTGGCGCTGCTGACCACCTTCTACGGCGCGATCCTGGCCAACATGGTCTTCCTGCCGCTGGCCAGCAAGCTGGAGCGCAACGCCGGCGTCGAGGCGCAGGTGAAGCAGATCTACGCCCTCGGCGCCGCCTCGATCGCGCGGCAGGAGAACCCCCGGCGGCTGGAGGTGGCGCTCAACGCCACGCTGCCGCCCACCGAGCGCGTGCGCTTTTTCGACTGACCCCCGCTCGCAGCCGGGCGGGATAGTTAGGAAGGAATTCGGAAGATGCGGTTGCTCATCGTCGGCACCTTGAACGGGCACATCGCCACCGCCGGACGGCTCGCGCTGGAGCGCGGCGCCAAGGTCGCGCACGTCAACGACGTCGAAAGCGCGCTGACCGCCCTGCGCGCCGGCCGAGGCGCCGACCTGCTGCTGGTCGACGTGACGCTCGACGTGGGCCGCCTGGCCGGCTGCCTGGAGGCCGAGCGGATCTCCGTGCCGATCGTCGCCTGCGGCGTGAAGGCCAGCGCACAGCAGGCCGCCGCCGCGATCCGGGCCGGCGCCAAGGAGTACCTGCCGCTGCCGCCGGACGCCGAGATGATCGCCGCGGTGCTCGCCGCCGTGGCCGAGGAGACCACCAGCTTCATCTTCCGCGATCCCGCCATGAGCCGCGCGATCCGCCTCGCCGGTCAGATCGCCCCCTCGGAGGCGAGCGTGCTGATCACCGGCGAGTCCGGCACCGGCAAGGAGGTCATGGCCCGCTACCTGCACGCCAAGTCGAAGCGCGCGGGCAAGGCCTTCGTCTCGGTAAACTGCGCCGCCATCCCGGAGAACCTGCTGGAGAGCGAGCTCTTCGGCCACGAGAAGGGCGCCTTTACCGGCGCCGTGGCGCGCCGCGTCGGCAAGTTCGAGGAGGCCGACGGCGGCACCCTGCTGCTGGACGAGGTCACCGAGATGCACCCGCGGCTGCAGGCCAAGCTGCTGCGGGCGATCCAGGAGCGCGAGATCGACCGTGTCGGCGGCACCCAGCCGATCCGCGTCGACATCCGTCTGCTCGCCACCTCCAACCGCGACATGGAGGAGGCGGTGCGCCGCGGCGATTTCCGCGAGGACCTCTACTTCCGCCTCAACGTCGTCACCCTGGAGCTGCCGCCGCTGCGCGAGCGCCCCCGCGACATCGACGTCCTGGCCGAACACTTCGTGCGCAAGTACGCCCAGGCGAACGGCGTCGGCGTGCCGAAGGTGACGCCGGAGGCCATGGCGCTGCTGCAGCACCACGAGTGGCGCGGCAACGTGCGCGAACTGGAGAATGCCATGCATCGCGCCGTGCTGCTGGCGCAGGACGGCGAGATCTCCCCGGACGCGATCCTGCTGACCGGCGCCCGCAACGGCGTGCCGCGGCCGATCTCCGTGGCCGAAGCGCCGCTGGCCTTCGCCGAAGGCCGCGCCGCGGCCGACGAGGGCGACGAGGACGAGGGCGGCACCGCGCCGCTGGTCGGCCGCACCGTCGCCGCGGTGGAGCGCGACCTCATCATCGACACGCTGCAGCACTGCCTCGGCAACCGGACCCATGCCGCCAACATCCTCGGCATCTCCATCCGCACCCTGCGAAACAAGCTGAAGCTCTATTCCGAGGAAGGGGTCGCCGTGCCGCTTCCGGGCGGCGAGCCCGAGCGACGCTCGGCCTGACGCACGACCGACCCTAGGGAGCGCACACAAAAGTGGCAGAGGCGGACAAGACCGCGGGACGCGCGGCGGCGGCCGGCGCCCAGGGCGTCGATATCGCGCGCCGGATCAGCATCGCGCTGCGCCGCGGCGACATCGCGCTCGCGCTCGGCATCATCTGCATCCTGGTGGTGCTGATCCTGCCGATGCCGAGCTGGCTGCTCGACATCAGCCTGGCCGTCTCCATCACCTTCTCGGTGCTGATCCTGATGACGGCGCTCTTCATCGGCAAGGCGCTGGAGTTCTCCTCCTTCCCGACGGTGCTGCTGATCGCCACCATGCTGCGGCTGGCGCTCAACCTGGCCTCGACCCGCCTGATTCTCGCCAACGGCCACGAGGGGACCGACGCCGCCGGCAAGGTCATCCAGGCCTTCGGCAACTTCGTCATGGGCGGCAACTTCGTCATCGGCATGATCGTCTTCGCGATCCTGGTGATCGTGAACTTCGTCGTGATCACCAAGGGTTCGGGGCGCATCGCCGAGGTCTCGGCGCGTTTCTCCCTCGACGCCATGCCCGGCAAGCAGATGGCGATCGATGCCGATCTCTCGGCCGGCCTGATCGACGAGAACGACGCCCGCCGCCGCCGCAAGGAGTTGGAGGACGAGAGCAACTTCTTCGGCGCCATGGACGGTGCCTCCAAGTTCGTGCGCGGCGACGCCATCGCCGGCCTGCTGATCACCTTCATCAACGTGGTCGGCGGTGTCGTCATCGGCGTCGCACAGATGGGCCTCACCTTCGGCGAGGCGGCCGAGAGCTACACGGTGCTGACCGTCGGCGACGGCCTGGTCTCGCAGATTCCGGCGCTGATCGTCTCCACGGCGGCGGGCCTGCTGATCTCCAAGGTCGCCACCACGGGCTCGGCGGACAAGGCGCTGTTCGGACAGCTCGGCGGCTATCCGCGCGCGCTCGGCCTCTCCTCCTTCCTCACCTTCGCCCTGGCCCTGCTGCCGGGCGTGCCTTTCCTGCCCTTCGTGCTACTCTCGGCGATCTCAGGCGGCCTCGCCTGGCTGTCGCACCGAAAACAGTATCGAAGCGCCCTGGCGGTGACCGAGGCCGAAGAGGCGGAGCTGCAGCAGCTGCCGGCCGCCGAGGAGCCGATCTCCACCGCGCTGCAGATCGACCAGGTCCGGCTGGAACTGGGCTACGGCCTGCTCTCGCTGCTGTCGCAGGAGACCGGCAGCAAGCTGACCGAGCAGATCAAGGCGCTGCGCCGTCAGCTGGCGCAGGAGATGGGCTTCGTGCTGCCGGCGGTGCGCATCCAGGACAACCTGCAGCTTCCGCCCAACGCCTACGTGCTGCGCCTCAAGGAGACCGAGATCGGCCGCGGCGAGCTGCGCCCCAACATGCTGCTGGTGATGGACCCGCGCGGCGACGCCATCGCCCTGCCGGGCGAGGCCACGCGCGAGCCGACCTTCGGCCTGGCCGCCATGTGGGTCGACCCGACGCAGAAGGAGGAGGCGCTGTTCCGCGGCTATACCGTGGTCGACCCGCAGACCGTGGTCACCACGCACCTGACCGAGGTGATCCGCGACAACATGGCGGAGCTGCTCTCCTACACCGAGACCCAGAAGCTGCTCGACAACCTGGACCTCGCCCACCAGAAGCTGGTGTCGGAGCTGGTGCCGACGCAGCTCTCCGTCGGCACGGTCCAGCGCGTGCTGCAGAACCTGCTGGGCGAGCGCGTCTCGATCCGCGACCTGCCGACCATCCTGGAGGGCATGGCCGAGGCCTGCGGCTACACCCGCCACGTCACGCTGATCACCGAGCACGTGCGCGCCCGGCTGTCGCGCCAGCTCTCGGCCGCCCAGGCCGACGAGCAGGGCGTGGTATCGCTGGTCACCCTCTCCCCCGCCTGGGAGCAGGCCTTCGCCGAGGCCCTGGTCGGCGAGGGCGAGGACCGGCAGCTGGCAATGCCGCCCTCGCGCCTGCAGGAGTTCATCGCCTCGGTGCGGCAGACCTTCGAACGGCTGGCGATGCAGGGCCAGATGCCCGCGCTGCTGACCTCGCCGCGAATCCGCCCCTACGTCCGCTCGATCGTCGAGCGGGTGCGGCCCTCTACCCCGGTGCTCTCGCAGAACGAGGTGCATCCGAAGGCCCGCATCCGCACGCTGGCGCAGATCTGATCGGGAGACTGACGCGCCATGCGGCTCAAGACCTTCACCGCCGACACCCTGCCCGAGGCCATGACGGCGATCCGCGCCGCCCTGGGGGCCGAGGCCGTCATCCTCTCGACCACCGAGATCCGGGGCGGTGGCGGCGGCGTCGAGGTCGTGGCCGGCCTGGACGACGGCTTCGACGCTACCGACGAGCTGGCGATCGAGCAGGCCGACCAGGATGCCCGCGAACTCGGCGAGGCGCTGCAGCTGCATCGCGTTCCGGAGGAGCTGGCGGAGCGGCTGCTGTTCGCCGCCGGCACGCAGCGCCACGCCGACGAGATCCTCTCCCTGGCCGCCGCCTTCGACAGCGTGCTGCGCTTTGCGCCGCTGCCCGGCGGCGAGGCCAAGCGCGGTCGGGTGGTGATGCTGATGGGGCCGCCCGGCGCCGGCAAGACCGCCACCGCGGCCAAGCTCTGCGCCCTGCGCCGCGTGGCGCGGCAGCGTGCCAGCCTCATCACCCTCGACCTCGACAGCGCCGGCGCCCGCGACCAGGTGCGGACCTTCGCCCAGGCGCTGAACCTGCCGCTGCACGAGGCGCGTGACGAGGCGGCGCTGGCCGCCGCGGTCGCCGCCTGCCCGACCGACCATCTGGTGATCGTCGACACCGCCGGCGCCAATCCCTTCGAGCCGGCCGAGATGACCCGGCTGGCACGGCTGCGCGGCACCGCCGAGGCCGAGGGCCTGCTGGTCCTGCCGGCCGGCGGCGACGCGCTCGAGAGCGCCGAGACCGCCGAGGCCTTCGCCGCGGCCGGCGCACGCCTGATGGTCGCCAGCCGGGTCGACGCCGCGCGACGGCTCGGCGGCCTGATCGCGGCCCTGCAGGCCGGCGGGCTGTCGCTCGCCGGGCTCGGCGTCGCCCCTTCCATCGGCAGCGGGCTGACCGGGGTCAACCCGGTCTCGCTCGCCCGACTCTTCCTGCCCGGCGCCGTCCCGGCCCGGGCCTCTGCCACAGGAACCCGCCCATGATCGAGGCAATGCGCACCCGACCGGCCGCCCCGCAGCCGGTGACCGCCAGGAACCTCGTCGCCATCGCCTCCGGAAAGGGCGGTGTCGGCAAGACCTGCCTGTCGATTTCCCTGGCCCACGCCCTGGCCCGCCGCGGCGAGAAGGTGCTGCTGTTCGACGGCGACCTGGGCCTCGCCAACGTCGACGTGCAGCTCGGCTTGGCGCCGCGCTTCGACCTGGCTGGGGTGCTGGCCGGCCGCTACTCCATGAAGGAGGCGACCACGGTCTACGACGAGGGCGGCTTCGACGTGATCGCCGGCCGCTCCGGCTCCGGCAGCCTCGCCGCCATCGCCCCCGAGCGCCTGGCGCAGCTCTGCGGCCAGGTGCTGGAGCTGGCGGGGAGCTACGACCGGGTCCTGCTGGACCTGGGCGCCGGCGTGGAGCGGACGGTGCGCTATCTCGCGGCACGCGCCGGCACCTGCCTGGTGGTCACCACCGACGAGCCGACCGCGCTGACGGACGCCTATGCCTTCATCAAGCTGAGCGTGCTGCAGAACCCGACGGCGGACCTGCGCGTGGTGGTCAACATGGCGGAGAACCGCAGCGAGGGCGAACGCACCTACGCCACGCTGCGCCGCGCCTGCGAGAACTTCCTGAAGATGAGCCCACCGCTGGCCGGGCTGATCCGCCGCGACGCCAAGGTGCGCGAAGCGATCCGCGCACAGGAACCGCTGCTGCTGCGCCACCAGGACAGCAACGCCGGGCGCGATCTCGACGCCCTGGCGCAGACGCTGCGGGCGTAGGACGGAGGAAGCGACCCCGGGAAAACACGGCCGATGAGCGACGTAGGCGCCACCCCGACGGCCACCGGCGGCCGGAGCGTGCCGGCGGTGGGCGGACAGGCGATCGGCCAGGTTCTCAACCCACCGCCGCGCCTGCCGCAACTCGCCATGGCGGGCGCCACCATCCGCGCCGTGGTGCTGGGCGAGGACGGCCCCGGCCTTCTTCGGCTCAACAGCGACCTGGGTCAGCTCACCCTGCGCAGCGCCCTGCGCCTCCAGCCCGGCACGGTCGTCTCCCTGCAGCTGCGCCCGATCGGCGGCGAGGTCCACGTCCTGTTGCTGGCCGACCAGGGCCGAGCGGCCGAGCGGTGGCAGCAGGCCCCGCGCGGCCACGGCCCCCTCGACCCGGCCCAGCCCGCGCCCCTGGGTGCTGCACCGACCGCCGCGGCGATCCCGGCGGCCGCCGGCGCTCCCCTCGCCGCGGGCCGCTGGCCGGCGCTGGAGGCGGTGCTGCGGCTGCTGCTCGACGACGGCGCGACCAGCCGCCGCGCCGGCGGCACGGCTCCGCTGCCGCGGCCGGGACGGCAGCTCGCGGCTTCCTGGCACCGGCTCTTCTCGGCCTACGCCGCCGGCGAGGCCCGCGTCTGGCTCGGCACCCTGGCCGAGCCGGAAGAATCCGGCCCGGGCGGCCACGACCTGCGGCGCGACTTCGCCCGCCTGGCCGCGCTGGCCGCCGAGCCCGACGCCGAGGGCTGGCGCCACTTGGGCCTGCCGCTCTTCGCCGACGGCGGACTCGCGCTGCGTTGGCTGCACCTGCGCGGCGGCCAGGCGGAGCACGAGGGGGCCGATGCCGGCACCCGCTTCCTGCTCGACCTCGACTTCTCGGCGCTCGGGCCGATCCAGCTCGACGGCCTGCTGCACGAGCCGCGCTTCGACCTGGTGCTGCGCAGCCACCGGGCCTTGCCGGAGGCGCTCCGCGAGGACCTGTCGGCGGTGCACCGCGAGGCGGCCCGCCTCACCGGTCTGCACGGCCGCCTGCACTTCCGCGTCGAGGAGGACTGGCGGCCGCTGCCGCCGCCCGCCGCCCTGCTGGCCGAGGGCTCGCTCCTGGTCTGAGCCCGGCTCGCCGGCCTCAGAGGAAGCCCTTGAGCGCCGCCAGCGTCTCCTCCGGCCGCTCCGTCATCAGCATGTGGCCGCAGCCGGGCAACAGCTCCACACGGCAATCCGGCAGCAGGGCGGCGAGCGCCCGCCCCGCCTTGGGCGGCGTCATGCGGTCTTCCGTGCCGACCAGCAGCAGCGCCGGGCAGCTTGCGGCGGCGGCGGCTTCCTGCCCGCCCTTCCAGGCATCGCAGGCGGCCAGGTCGGCGTGCAGCACGCCCGGGCCCGCGCGCTCCAGCAGGCGGTTGCCATGGCCGGTCAGCCAGGTACCGGCCAGCGGATGGCCGCCGAGGTGCGCCGACGAGCCGTGCCCCCAGGCGTTGACCATGTCGATGGCGGCGTGGTCGTTCGCCGCGGCGGCGGCGAGCAGGTCGGGATGCACCGGCATGGCGGCGGCGCAGCCGAGCAGCGCCAGCGCCCGCACCCGCTCCGGATGCCGCGCGGCACAGGCGAGCGCCGCCACCGCGCCCATGGAGTGCCCCACCAGCGCCGCCCGCTCGACACCCGCGGCCGCCAGCACCGCCGTCGTCCAATCGGCGATCGCCTCGATCGAGCCGAGCGGCGGCCCCTCGGAGCGGCCGTGGCCGGGCAGGTCGAGCGCCAGCACGGCGCGGCCGTGGTGCGCCAGGTAGCGGCTCTGCAGCGCCCAGACGCTGTGGTCCATGCCGGCGCCGTGCAGGAAGGCCACCGCCGGAAGGCCGGCGTCGAAGGGGCGGCCGCCGGTGCCGGCGAAGACCCGGCGGCCCTCGACCGCGAGACTCGGACCCGCCCCGCTCACGCCGCCACCGCCTTGCGCGCCGCCCGCAGCGCCTGCTTCAGGTCGTCGACGATGTCGGCGGCATCCTCCAGCCCGACCGAGAGGCGGATCATGTCCTCGCCCACGCCGGCGCGGCGCAGGGCCTCGGCGTCGAGCTGCGAGTGGGTGGTGCTGGCGGGGTGGATCACCAGGGTCTTGGCGTCGCCGACGTTGGCCAGGTGGCTGGCGAGCCGGCAGGCCTCGATGAAGGCCCGGCCGGCCTCGCGCCCGCCTTTCACGCCGAAGGAGACGATCGAGCCGGCGCCCTTGGGCAGCAGGCGCTCGGCCAGGGCGTGGTCCGGGTGCGAGGGCAGCGCCGGGTGCGAGACCCAGGCGACGTCGTCGCTGCCCTGCAGGAAGTCCAGCACGCGATGGGTATTGGCCATGTGCCGCTCCATGCGCAGCGGCAGGGTCTCGATGCCCTGGAGAATGTAGAAGGCGGTCTGCGGCGCCATCACCGCGCCGAAGTCGCGCAGCCCCTCGGTGCGCGCCCGCATGGCCAGGGCGGCCGGGCCGAACTCCTCGGCGTAGTCGATGCCGTGATAGCCGGCGTAGGGCTCGGTCAGGGTCGGGAACTTCCCGCCTGCCTCCCAGTCGAAGCGACCGCCGTCCACCAGCACGCCGGCGATGGCGAGGCCGTGGCCGCCGAGCCACTTGGTCGCGGAATGGATCACCAGGTCGGCGCCGAGGTCGAGCGGCCGCGCCAGCCAGGGCGTCAGGAAGGTGTTGTCCACCGCCAGCGGCAGGCCGTGGCGATGGGCGATCTCGGCGACGGCCGGCAGGTCGACCACCTCCAGGCCCGGGTTGCCGACGATCTCGGTGAAGAGCAGCCGCGTTTCCGGCCGGATCGTCGCCTCGAAGCCGGCGGTGTCGCGCGGGTGGACCAGGGTCGTCTCGATGCCGAAGCGCGGCAGGGTGTGGGCGAAGAGGTTGAGCGAGCCGCCGTAGAGCGCCGAGGAGGCGACGATATGCCCGCCCTGCCCCATCAGCGTGACGATGGCCAGGAACAGCGCGGCGTGGCCCGAGGCGGTGCCGATGGCGGCGACGCCGCCGTCCAGCGCCGCCACCCGCTCCTCCAGCACCGCCACCGTCGGGTTGCCGATGCGCGAGTAGATGTAGCCCGGCCGTTCCAGGTTGAAGAGCGCCGCCGCGTGGTCGGCGTCCTGAAAGACGTAGGAGGTGGTCTGGTAGATCGGCACCGCCCGGGCGCCGGTGACCGGGTCCGGGCGCTGCCCCGCGTGCAGCGCCAGCGTGTCGAATCGCGGGAACTTGGCTTCGGCCATCCTGCTCCTCCCCTCCGGGCGCCGCGGCCCGTCTCGCGAGCAGGAGCATAGGCTTTCCCGCGCCGGCGTCCAGGCTTGCCGGTTCCTGCCGGCCAGAGCCAAAGGCGCGTCTTGTGCCGTCTCCTTTTTGCCTCTGGTTCCGACACGCGACCTTCACCATCTGCCGCTATGACCAGGGCCGACGGCGGCAGGCGGGCTGCCAGGGGTGAAGCTAGGGAGGCGATGATGGACGGATGGCTTCGGCCGGGCAGGGAGGCGAGCCTGCGGGAGATGCTGGACGACCCGATCATGCACCTGGTGATGGCCCGCGACGGGGTCAGCCGGCAGGAGGTCGAGGATCTGATCCGCTCGCTTCGCGAGCGCCGGGAGCCCGCCGGGCCGGAGGAAGCGCCCGCTCACAAGCCGCTCGCCGCGGCCTGAGCGGCGGAAGAGTCTCCGAAAAAATGGAGGGCCGCTCGCCCCTTGCGGGTGCCGCGGCCCTCTCGTCTTCGTAAGCCTTGCCCTGTGCAACTTGCCGTGCCGGGATGCTAAGGGCAGGTCCGAGCGAGAATCAAGGGGCAATATGTCAAATCCCGACGGAATGCCTGTGGACAGACAGAAAAAGGCCGCCGGGAAGCCGGCGGCCCAGTTGCACAGGGAGGCTCACGAAGAAGGGAGGCAGGCCGAAGACCGGAGCCTGCTTCCAGGCGCTCTCGCAGCGCCGGACTTATGGATAGCATAGGGGCGTGAATCGAGTCTTAACGCGGAAAATGCAATCCGAATCCCCGTGCTTCCTCGGCATCGACGGCTGCCGCGCCGGCTGGCTCGCCGCCCTCTGGCGGCCGGCGGAGGGGCGGCTCGACTTCACCCTCCATCCGGTCTGGCCCGGGGAGGAGGCGGCCGCGGCCACCATGACCGCCGTCGACATGCCGCTGGGCCTGCCGGAACGCGGCAACCGCCGCTGCGACCTGGACGCCCGGGCGATGCTCCCCGTGAAGTCCCGTCCCCGAGTCTTTCTCGGCCTGCGCCGGCCGTTGCTGGCGGCTGCGAGCTATGCCGAGGCCAACGCGCTCGGCCGGGCACTCGACGGCAAGGGGCTCTCCAAGCAGGCCTGGTTCCTGCTGCCGAAGGTCCGGGAGCTGGACGCCGGGGCACGCGAGCGAGGACAGAGCCGGCTGCGCGAGGTCCACCCCGAGCTCGTCTTCCACCACCTCGCCGGCGGCGCGGCGGTGGCGCGCAAGAAGACGCCGGAAGGGCTGGCGCGGCGGCTCGCGCTCCTCTGGGCGGCCGGTCTCGGCGCCACCGAGACCTGGCTCGACCACCTGCCGCGGCGG
>SR_TP_S13solDRAFT_1000402_pt1 | contig 18520 bp, 17 predicted proteins | sample SodReaTP_S13sol_FD_11159 | JGI IMG/M metagenome (IMG submission 11159)
GGACGGCTGCGTCAGCCGCAGACGCTGGGCCGCATCCGTAATAGACCGCGCTTCAGCCATCACCACAAAGCTGCGCAACAGGTTCCAATCCAGATCACGGGTCAGTCGATCTGCATCTTCTTCGTAAGCCATTGACAGAACCTATAATCAATATTCCCATTATCTATTTGCACTATGGACAGGGCCTTTGCAATCATTTGCTATGTGGCGGTTGCCCACCAACTCACAGGAAGCGAGTCATGTCTGTTGAAGCCCGTGAAAAGCGGCAGCCCTGGATTTTGCTGTCCCCTGCGCTTGGGGCCGTCACGCTGCTTTTGTTGGTGCCGCTGTTGTTCATTGTGGTGTATTCCTTCTGGCTGCGTTCGGCGGTCGGGCCGGATACAGCGGGGTTCCATCTTGACAACTGGCAGCGCGCGCTGACGGATCCGTTTTTCCGCTATATCCTGCTGAACACCCTTAAGATCGCGGCGATTACGACAGTTATTTGCGCGCTTCTGGGCTACCCTGCGGCCTATTTTATTGCCCGATCCAGCGGCAACAAGCTGATCTTGCTGTTGCTGCTTATGCTGCCGTTCTGGATCAGCTATATTATTCGCACGATGAGCTGGATCAACATTCTGGGCAGTTCCGGCGCGTTGAATACGCTTTTGATGACTGTTGGCATCACATCTTCGCCCATCCAGATGCTGTACAACGAAGCAACCGTCATTCTGGGGCTTGCGCATTTCCTGCTGCCCTTCATGGTGCTGAATATCTATGTCAGCCTTGACGGAATTGATACCAGTCTGGAAGACGCCGCCACATCGCTGGGTGCCACGCGCTGGCAGGCATTCTTGCAGGTCACCTTGCCCTTGTCCCTGCCCGGACTGGCGGCTGGGGGATTGCTGTGTTTCGTACTTGGCGCGGGCACCTATATCACCCCGCTTATCCTTGGTGGCCCGCGCGATGCGATGTTTGCCAATCTGGTGTTCGAGGCGATCATCACACAGCTGAACTGGCCCATGGGCTCTGCGCTGTCGTTGCTTTTGCTGATCGTGCTGGGGGTGCTTGTGGCCATTTACAACCGCTACCTTGGCATGTCGCAAATCACGAAAGGGCTGGGCTGATGGGCTGGGGGGCAATCCGTGCATATACGATATGCGTCTACCTGTTCATGTTCCTGCCCGTGGTCGTGGTGGTGCTGCTGTCGTTCAACCAGAACCAGTTTGGCAGTTTCCCAATGACCGGCGTTTCCCTGCGCTGGTTCGAGGCGCTGTGGAACAATGATGCCGTGATGCGCGCGTTTCGGACCTCGCTGGTTCTGGGCCTGCTGACGGCGCTGATTTCGACCACGCTGGGCGTGCTGGCCAGCCTTGCACTGGTGCGCTACGCAATACCGGGCAAGAACCTGATCACCACAATCCTGATCGCACCCATTCTGGTGCCCGAAGTGGTGTTGGCGGTGGCGCTGTTGTTGTTCCTGAACTGGCTGGGTATCGGCAAGAGTTTCGCGCTTCTGCTGGCAGGGCATGTGATCTTTACGCTGCCTTTTGTCATACTGGTGGTGCAGGCGCGGCTGGTTTCCATACGCCGCGATGTGGAAGAGGCGGCCCTTAGCCTTGGGGCCTCGCCCATCCAGACATTCTTTTCTGTCACACTGCCGCTGCTGATGCCTGCTGTGGCGGCAGGGGCGCTGTTTGCATTTACCATATCCTTCGATGACATCACCGGCACATTGTTCTGGAAACCGGGCGGGGTGGAAACGGTGCCCACGCAGATTTTCTCAATGCTGCGCAATTCCATCAGCCCCGAAATAAACGCGCTGGGCACAGTGATGATCGTGATCACCGTGGGCCTGCCTTTGCTGGGGGCCGCAATCGCCCGCAGTATAGCCATAAAACGCGGCATGTAAGAACCGCATCAATCCCGAAATAAAACCAACAAGGAGAAACACGAGATGGACAATACCAAACGCTATGAACGTTTGCTTGAACGCTACCGCAATGGGGATCTGGATCGCCGCAGCTTTCTGGGATTGATTGGCGCGGCGGGCGTGGCATATGGCGTGCAGACCCCGTTCGCAAAAATGGCCTTCGCGCAGGATGTGACACAAGTGCGCTTCGATGGCTGGGGCGGCGTCGTGTCCGAAGCCTTCCGACGTCACGCGTTTGACCCCTACACCGCCGAGACCGGCATCAATGTGGTCGATGGCACCTTTGCGGGGGGCGACGAATATCTGGCGCAGGTGCGTTCCAGTCAGGAAGGCGAATATAACATCGCCCATCTTTCAGGCGTGTTCGACTATGCCCGCTATGTGAATTTCGGGCTGGATGTCGAGTTGAATCTTGCAAACATTCCCAACATGGAACTGGTCATGGACGCGCTGACCAATGCGTTCCGCGGCATCACCCCCGACCACCTGTCTGCCGTACCCTATAACTACGGCACCACGGGGCTGGCCTATAACCGGGCCTATATCTCGGACGAGGAAATCCGCGAGAAGGGCGCATCGATCCTGATTGACCCTGAATATCAGGGCAAGATCGGCGGCTGGAGCGATTGGCGCACGCGGCTGTGGTATGCGGCGCTGCAAACCGGGCAAAGCCCCAATGACATTCAGGATATGGACGCGGCTTGGGATGCCATTCGCAGCCACCGCGACCTTGCCCTGAAATACTGGGGTTCGGGTGCAGAATTGATGAGCCTGCTGGCCGAAGAAGAAATCTATGTCACCGAAGGCTGGTCGGGCCGGATTGCGGCATTGCAGGAACAGGGCCATGACATCGGCTATTACGATGCGCCCAACAGCTTTGGCTGGCAGGAATGTCTGTTCGTGATCAAGGGCTCGCCGGTCGAAGCTTGCGAGGAGCTTTTGAACTTCATGCTTGCACCCGAAACCTCGATCGCGGTGGCCGAAGGGCAGAATTACCCACCCGCGCTGGATGGCACCAAGGTCGATCTGGGCAGCAAAATTCCAACGCTGCCTGCCTATGATCCGAGCGGCACACTGGAGGCGCTGACCTTCGCTGATCCCGTCTATTGGAACGGCAACGAGGCCGAATGGTCGGAAACCTTTGCGCGCGTTCAGCGCGGCTTCTGAAGGCAAGACAAGGGGGGATCAGCCCCCCCTTGTTCCCCCAGAAGTATTTTCGGCAAGATGAAGAGGCCGTCGGCTTTTGCCGGCAGCTCCACCCAGAGAAAGGCGCATTATGGGCGCGGTCAGTCTGAACAATATCGTCAAACGTTTCGGCACGTTTCAAGCGGTCGAAAGAACGTCGCTGACCATACCGGAGGGGGCGTTTGTCACGCTGCTTGGCCCGTCCGGCTGCGGCAAGACCACGACCCTGCGCATGATTGCGGGCCTGCTGGACCCAACCGAGGGCGAGATCATCATCAATGGCAAGCGTGTCAATGATGTGCCCATTCACAAGCGCAATCTGGGGCTGGTGTTCCAGAATTACGCGCTGTTTCCACACAAAACTGTGGCCGAGAATGTGGCTTTTGGTCTGCGCTACCGCAATGTTGCGAAATCCGAGATTGCGCGGCGCGTGAACGACGCGCTGGAACTGGTGCAACTGCCGCATCTGGGCAACCGCTATCCCAAGGCACTGTCGGGCGGGCAGCAACAGCGCATCGCGCTGGCGCGTGCGATTGTTATTGAACCCGATGTGCTGCTGCTGGATGAACCCCTGTCGGCGCTGGACGCCAACCTGCGCGAAGATATGCGCGTGGAATTGAAGAATATTCAGGCGCGCATTGGCGTTACGACTGTATTTGTGACGCATGACCAGTCCGAGGCGCTGGCCATGTCCGACCAGATTGTGGTCATGTCGAATGGGCGTGTCGAACAGGTAGGCGCGCCGGAAGACGTGTATAACACCCCCGCCAGCGAGTTTGTGGCGAAGTTTCTGGGTGCGTCCAACATTCTTGACGGGCGGTGTCTATCGCGCGGCTCTGACGGGGCTGTGCTGGAGGTGCCCGTGTTTGGCAAGGTCACGGTGCCAAGCGCCAAGGCCCCGCATCTGGCCGGTGAAGGGGCGGCCAAGCTGGTGATCCGCGCCGAAAAACTGCTGTTGCGCGACAGCCCCCCCGAAAGTGGCGTATTCGCTGCCCCTGCCATGGTGGAAACGGTTGATTATCAGGGCCAGTCCGTCCGCTATTTCGTGCGCGCGGGCGATACGCAGTTGCAGGCCATCAACATGATCGACGAACGCCCGTTCCCTGTCGGTGCGCAGGTGCATATTACACTTAGGCCGCGCGATTGTGCGGCCCTGCCCGGATAACTGCCATGAGTCACCTTTTCTACCAGACCAGCCAGCGCCGCCCCCTGCTGGATCAGGCGCGCGGCGTTTATATGTGGGATGTGGACGGCAAGCGATACCTGGATGGATCAAGCGGGGCGATGGTGTGCAATATCGGCCATTCCAACCCCAATGTGCTGGACGCCATGCGCCGCCAGATGGAGAAATCGACATTCGGCTACCGGCTGCATTTTGAAACCGAGGCGTCCGAGCAACTGGCCGCGCGGACTGCGGCCCTTTGCCCTGATGGAATGAACAAGGTGTTTTTCGTATCGGGCGGGTCGGAAGCGGTGGAATCGGCCATTAAACTGGCGCGCCAGCATGCGTTGGCGGTGGGGCAAGGGAACCGCTGGAAGGTCATCAGCCGTGCCCCGTCCTATCATGGGTGCACATTGGGCGCACTGGCCGTGACCGGTTATGCGCCGCTGACGGACCCTTTTGCGCCGATGATGCAGGCGATGCCCAAAATCCCTGCGCCGCGCGCCTATCTGGACGGCCTGGACCCGTCCGATCCCGCAACCGGCGCGCATTATGCCGCAATGTTGGAGGATGAAATCGCGGCCCAAGGCGCGGACAGCGTTTTGGCCTTCATCGTTGAACCCGTCGGTGGGGCGTCCACTGGCGCGCTGGTTCCGCCTGCGGGCTATATGCCAGCAGTGCAAGAGATTTGCCGCCGCCACGGCGTGCTGCTGATCCTTGACGAAGTGATGACGGGCGCGGGCCGGACAGGCCGTTTTCTGGCGTTGGAGCATTGGGGGCTATCGCCTGACATTGTGGTTCTGTCGAAAGGCTTTGCGGCCGGATATGTCCCCCTTGGCGCGATTGCCGCGCGCGACGATCTGGTGCAAGCGGTGCTGGACGGGGGCGGATTTCTGCATGGGTTCACTTACGCGGGTAACCCGCTGGCCTGCGCAGCGGGGGCCACAGTAATCGACGAGATTGCGCGGCTGGGGCTGGTGAAAAACGCTGAAATCATGGGGGCGGAATTGCGCAAGCGTCTGGACGGGTTGGCAGCGCATCATCCGGTCATTGGTGATGTGCGCGGGCAAGGGTTGTTGCTGGCGTTCGAATTGATGGCCGATCGCGACACCAAAGAACCGCTGCCCGCGCAGATGAACGCCCATCAGTGCCTCGTCGATATCGCCTATGAGATGGGCTTGATTGTCTATTCCCGCCGCACACGCAACGGGGTGGAGGGGGACCATATCATGGTGTGCCCGCCGCTGATCGTATCCGACCAGCACCTGGACGAGATTACGGGCACGCTGGATGCAGCGTTGACCCGTCTGGTCGATGAACTGGCCCTTTCGGAAATGGCGTAAGCGCATGTCGGGCATTATCATCACCTGCGCGCTGACCGGGTCTATCCACACCCCCAGCATGTCGCCGCATCTGCCAATCACCGGCCATGACATCGCGCGGCAGGGGATTGCCGCTGCGCAGGCGGGCGCATCCATTCTGCACCTGCATGCACGCGATCCGGCGACCGGCCAGCCGTCGGCCGCGTTGGAGCATTTCAACGGCTTCGTGCCCACACTCTCGCGCGACACGGACGCGGTGCTGAACCTGTCCACAGGCGGAAGTGCTGTCATGTCGCTGGAGGATCGGCTGGCCGCACCCCTAGCGATTGCGCCGGAAATGGCGTCGCTGAACATGGGGACGATGAATTTCGCGCTTTACCCGATGCTGGGACGTGAACGCGACTGGCTACACGCATGGGAAAAGCCCTTTCTGGAAAATACCGATGATCTGGTCTTCAAGAACACACCGCGCGACATTGCCCGTATCCTGACCAGCCTGGGCATGGAGCGCGGCGCGCGGTTTGAATTTGAATGCTATGACCTGAGCCATCTGTACATGCTGCGCCATTTCGCAGATCGCGGGCTGATAAAGCCGCCGTTTTTTATCCAGTTTGTGTTTGGCGTGCTGGGCGGCATGGGGCCGGACGCGGAGAACCTGACGCATATGAAACGCATCGCCGACAAGCTGTTCGGGGATGAATACCTGTTTTCTGTATTGGCGGCGGGGCGGTTCCAGATGCCGCTGGTCACCATGGCGGCGGCAATGGGCGGGCATGTGCGTGTGGGGCTGGAAGACAGCCTGACGATTGCGCGTGGCCAGCTTGCGCGGTCAAATGCCGAGCAGGTTGTGAAAATCCGCGAGATTGTGGAACGCCTTGGGCGGGTGGTCATGTCCCCCGAACAGGCGCGCGCCGCATTGGGGCTGAAGGGGGCGGGGGGCAAGAATGCGCGATGATGTGATGCGTTTTCGGAAGGTCGCCACGCCCGACGATCTAACGCGGCTGGAAACTGCGTTGCGCGCATTAAGCGCCGATATAGGCGAGGATTACGCCACTGACGCCGCAGCACTGGCCCACGCACTGACAGGGCCGCGCCCTGCTGCATATGCCATATTGGTCTTGCAAGGCCATGAAGCCTTGGGGGCTGCCATGTTCAGCCCCGTATTTTCCACCGTGCGCGGGGCTGCGGGGCTGTATGTGTCTGACCTGTGGGTAAGTGGCGATGCGCGCGGACAGGGGCTTGGCGCGCGGCTTCTGGCGCAGGTGGCACAACAGGGTGCGCGCGACTGGCAGGCAACATGGATCAAGCTGGCAGTCTATGACCACAGTACGGCGTCACAGCGGTTTTACAAACGACTGGGTTTTGAACTCGCCACAGGCATGCAGGAAATGCGCCTTGGCGCGCAGGGTGTGTCGGAATTGATGGAGGGGATCACATGAAAGCCGTATTCGACGACCGCCAGCGCCTGCATGACCCGTGCCATTTTATGGCCAATGGTAAAACCTATCCAAGCCCCGAAACGCCGGAACGCATTACCCGCCTGATGGCGGGCGCCAAGGCGGCGGGCTGCCAGTTTGACGTGCCGCACGATACTGGCCTTGGCCCGATCGCCGCCATTCATAGTGCGCAATACCTGCATTTCTTGCGCACCATCTATCCGCGTTGGCAGCGCATTCCCGATGCGGGGGCAGAAGTGATCCCGAATATCCACCCTGCCACACGGGGCGACAATTACCCGAAATCCGCCATTGGGCAGGCAGGCTATCATCAGGCGGACACGGCTTGCCCCATTGGCGCGCACACATGGGATGCGGCCTATTGGTCGGCGCAATCAGCCATTTCTGGGGCTGATCTGGTGGCGGGGGGCGAACAGGCGGTTTATGTTTTGTCGCGCCCGCCGGGGCATCATGCTTTCGCCGATCTGGCGGGGGGGTTCTGCTTTTTGAACAATTCGGCCATTGCAGCAGAACGGTTGCGCGCGAACGGGCTGCGGGCGGCAATTCTGGATATCGATGTGCATCATGGCAATGGCACGCAAGGCATATTCTATGCCCGTGATGATGTGCTGACAGTGTCACTGCATGCGGACCCCGACCGCTTCTACCCTTTCTTCTGGGGGGGCGCGCAAGAACGCGGCGAGGGGCGCGGCATGGGGTGCAACCTGAACCTGCCATTGCCGCGCGGCACTGATGATGCGGGCTATCTGCGGGCGCTTGATACGGCGCTTGCACATATAACCGCCTTCGGGGCTGATGTGGTGGTCGTGGCGCTAGGGTTGGATGCGCATATTGACGACCCGTTCAAGGGGCTGGCAATCACCACAGCGGGGTTTGCGTCAATTTCTGCGGCCATTTCGGGGCTGGGCCTGCCACTGCTTCTGGTGCAGGAGGGCGGCTATGTCAGTGACGCGCTGTCCGACAATCTGACAGCATTTTTGAAGGGTGTTGCATGAAGGTCGAGTATCAAACGCTGTATCTGAAGAAACGCTTCCCGCTAAGGATTTCGCGCGGTGAAATTTCGGGCGGTGAGAACCTGTTTGTGTCCATCACCGATGGCACCCTGACCGGCTGGGGCGAGATGGCGCCGGGCGAAACAGAAGGCGCGGCAACAGTCGCCGAGGGGCGCGCGCAACTGGACGCGTTTTGCGCAAACGGGTTGGACGGCGCGATCCATGATATCTGGGCGCGCGCCCATGCGGGCAGTGTGGGCGCCTGTGCGCTGGCGGCGCTGGACATGGCCCTGTGGGATTTGCGCGCCAAGCAGGCAAATATGCCGCTTTACCGCCTGTTGGGGCTGGCGCGGCGGGGCGTGGTGTCATCGCTGACCGTCGGCATCAACCCGCCCGAAGTGGTGCGCGAGCGCGTGCCGCTTTTGCTGGCGCGCGGTGCGCGCGCGCTGAAGATCAAACTGGGCAGCGTGGAGGGGATTGCGGCTGACAAGGCCATGTTCATGGCGGTTCACGACGCCGCAAAAGGCAGCGGGGCGGCGTTGCGCGTCGATGCCAATGGCGGCTGGTCGCTGGCAGACGCGCGCCATATGATGGGTTGGCTGGCCGCGCGCGGCGTAGAATATGTTGAACAACCGCTTGTTCAGGGGGCCGAGGACCAGTTGCCTGAACTGTTCAAGACCCGCGCCTTGCCTATTTTCGTCGATGAATCTTGCCGCCTTTCCAGCGATATACCTGCATTTGCGCAATGCGTGGACGGGGTGAACCTGAAGCTGATGAAATGCGGTGGCATTACCGAAGCCCTGCGGATTGTCGCAACTGCCCGCGCGCACGGGTTAAAGACCATGATCGGCTGCATGGGCGAAAGCGCGGTTTCCATCGCTGCGGGCGCGTCGTTATCGGCACTGTTCGACTATATCGACCTTGATTCCCATCTGAACCTTGACCCCGATCCTGCATCTGGCGCGCCGTTTGAACATGGCGTGACACTGCCCGCAGACAGACCTGGCCACGGAGGCGCCTTGCATGCTTGACCCGACCCGATCCATCGCATTGTTCGCCGAGGCCACAATGGGCAGCCTGAACGCCAAGATGGCCGAAGGTATCCTGCGGTATGGCCGCAATCCTGTCGCGGCCGTCATCGACAGCACACAGGCCGGAAAACGCGTGCGTGATCTGTGCGCACTGGACAGCGATGTGCCGGTCGTTGCCACTGTAAGCATGGCGCAGGACATGGGCGCAGAGGTTCTGGTGCTGGGCACTGCCCCATCTGGCGGGCGATTGCCGCAGGCATGGGTTGCCGTTCTGGAACAGGCCATTGCGGGCGGGATGAGCCTTGTGAACGGCATGCATGACCGCCTGCACCCGGTGTTTGCAGACAAGCTGCGCGCCGGTCAATGGGTCTGGGATTTGCGCGTGCCGCAGGGCGATCCCCCGCCCATAGCGATGGCGCGCGCCGCTAAACTGGGCAATACCCGCGTGTTGATGGTCGGGACCGACATGGCCATAGGCAAGATGACAGCGGGGCTGGAAGTGACGCGCAGCTTGCAGGCCATGGGCCGCGACGCGGCATTTCTGGCCACGGGCCAAACCGGCATTGCCATCACAGGGCGGGGCATTCCGCTGGACGCGATCCGCGTTGACCATGCGGGCGGCGCTGTTGAACGCATGGTGCTGGAGGCCGCACACCATGAGATCGTTGTGATCGAGGGGCAAGGCTCGCTTCTGCACCCCGGCAGCACCGCCACCCTGCCGCTGATGCGCGGCAGTTGCGCGACACATATGATCCTGTGTCATCGCGCGGGCATGGAAACGCTGGATGAGCTGGACTCTGTGCGCATTCCACCGCTAAGCGCGGTCATTGCCCTGAATGAAGCTGTGGCGCGCGCTGCCGGCGCATTGACGCCAGCCAGGGTCGTGGCAATCGCGCTGAATACGGCGCGGCTGTCACAACCCGACGCCCTTGCTGCGTTAAAAGCGGTTGAGGATGCGACCGGCCTGCCCACAGCTGACCCCGTCCGCCAAGGGGCAGGGGTGCTGGCGCAGGCCATAGCGGGTTCAATCCCCGCAACTGGGCAATCCGGTTCCTGATATCGGGATGTCTGCGGCAGAAGTCCCCGTTACGCTTCGGGGGCATTGCCCAGTGTGTGATCGCCTGCCGTGTGAACGAATCAGGTAATCAAAACATACGTTGATGCATGACACTTGCTGCCTGTGGGCAGACACTGCGCCTAGGCGCAGCACTTTTCCGCGCGTGAATGGCAACGTAGGTCAAGGCCCTGCAACAAGTTGGGGGGCATGACACGGTCAGACATTGGCCACTCATGCGCGCGGCAATGACATGCCGCGACCCCAGCTTGCCCGACGTGGTCAGAATCCGCCGACACACAGATGTGAATATGCAGCCCACTGGGATGATCCGGTCAAGCAGCGTAAAGCGCCAGCCGGAAATAACGATCCCGGAGATCCCATGCAGACCCAAGCCCAACCGACGGCATTCAGCAGGCGCAGCTTTCTATTCGGTGCCACTGCGGCGCTTAGCAGTGTGTCAGCGGCACCTGCCTTTGCCTTGCCTTTCCTGCGAAGGGCGCAACAGTCTGACGCCGCCGAAACACGCAGCCTGCTCATGGTCAATCAGCGCACTGAAGAGGTGTTCAATGAAGTCTATTTCGACGGCGACGCCTACCTTGCGGAGTCACTTGGACGATTTGCAGTTTTTGCCCGTGACCTGCGCACAGGCGAGTTGGGCGAGATGGACCCGCACCTTCTTGATCTGGCGTTTGAAATCCAGCAACATGCTGGCACGCAGGAACCGCTGATCCTGACCCACGGTTTTCGATCATCGTCGCGCAAAGTGCGCGGAGGCGCTGCCAATTCGCACCACCTTCACGGTCAGGCGCTTGACATCACCCATCACAGCCTTGGTCCACGTGGGCTGCATGAAATCGCAGCATCGATCGGCCGAGGCGGGCTTTCGCGGTATTCAAGCTTCATCCATATCGACACGGGCGAGACGCGGACCTGGTAGCGCCCAGAGGCTGCCAAACTGACGGTGAATGGCGCAAGCTGAGCGTGAAAGAATACCGATCTCCAGACGGCCTCGTTGATGGGCTTTGAAAATCAACAGGCCCCACATGCTGCCCCATTATCAGATCACAAAACCATCACGCGTCGCCCTGATCAATCCAGCCTGATAAACTTATTTGGGGGGCGTGAACGTAGAATGACCCTTTTGCAAAGGAATCATGCGCTTGGGTGGTGATAATGGCGGAGAGACAGGGATTCGAACCCTGGGTCCCCGTGAAGGGACAACGGTTTTCGAGACCGCCCCGTTCGACCACTCCGGCACCTCTCCGTGATCGGTGTGGTGGTTACTGTGGTCGGGCTGGGCTTGCAAGGGGAATATTGTATCTGACAAGAAAATTGCTGATTTCGGGGTGCCGCGCATTGGCTCGCGTGAATGTTGTTTGCGCGTCGGGGCCGGTCGGATAGACTCTGGCATGTCAACTGCACGCTACGGGGACCAAGTATGCTGATCACGGCACGACGCATCTGCATTGTGATGCTAATTTGCGCAGGCGCTATGTTGCCTTTTTCAAAGGCCAGCCTCGCCAGTGATCTGTCTGATGCGTTTTTGCTGGACGAGTTGTTCGAGGTGATGGCGAGTGAGGGAAAAGCCGCAATCGGGCAGGACAATGCCGCACCGCTATCGCAACGCGAGTTGGAGGGGTGGCGCAGGGAGCTCGGTAATATTTACCATGCGCGCACCATGCACGCTGAATTCGTGGCGGCGCTGGATGCGGCACTTGGTGAGCTGACCGGGACCCGCGATGACGCCATCCGCTTTGCGACCTCTGAATTGGGCAAGCGTGTCTTGCGATTGGAAGTTTCCGCCCGCGAGGCATTGTTGCAAGACGAGATCGACGAAATGGCCCGCAAGGCATTGATGGATGCGCGTGAAGAGGGGCGCGGTTCCACAAGGCTTGAGATGATACGGGAGCGGATCGAGGTTAACGACCTGATTGATTTGAATGTCTCGCTTGGGATGAACACCAGCTATGCCTATTACCGTGGCATGTTGTCCGAAGGTGCCAGCGCGGGGATGAATGCCGATGATCTGTTGTATCTGGTGCAGGCGCAGGAACCCGATATACGCCGCGATGTCATGGACTGGATAGAGGCTTATTTTCTGATGGCCTATCAGCCCCTGACTGATGCGGAATTGCAGGCCTATATTGATTATTCTGCCAGTCCGCATGGTGTCGCCTTCAACCGTGCGATGTTTCAGGCTTTCGATGCAGTATTTGTCGACCTATCAGAGCGTGTCGGTCGCGGGCTGGGCCGGATCTTAAGCAGCGACTCGCTGTAGCGCCGCGCGCCTGTGTCTATTGTCGGCACTGGCCTACGAGTGCGTTCAAGAACCGCTCGCAGGCGTCAATCTGGTCATGTGTCACAAATTCATCCGCGCGATGCGCCTCGCCTATGGAGCCGGGACCGCAGATGATGGTGGGAATTCCCGCCATCTCATCAAACAGCCCGCCCTCGGTGCCATAGGCGACCTTGATACTGTCATTGCGCTGCGCGAGTTTGCGCGCCGTGATTGCGACAGGGGCATCAGGGGCGGTGTCCAGCCCCGGAAAGGCAGCCAGCAATTCCAGTTCGATATTTGCGGCCGGATCTGTTGCCTGCATTTGCGGCAGAAGCTCATCAAACAGATAGCTGCGGATTTCATCAACCAGCGCATCCGCGTCCTCTTGTGTCAGCACGCGAAATTCGAAATCAGTGACGAAGCGTTCCGGCACGATGTTCAGGGCAGTTCCACCGTGTGCCGTGCCCACATGCGCCGTGCTGTGCGGGGTGTCATACAGGGGGTCGCGCAGGCCTTCAGCGGCCAAACGGCGCCCGATTTCCTGCATCCGCACGACCAGCCTTGCGCCATATTCGACAGCATTGACAAATTCCGGCGCGCGTGACGAATGCCCTGCGGTGCCGGTGAATGTCGCGCGCAGGCTGCGTTTGGTTTTATGCCCGATGCAGACCTGCATCAGGGTTGGTTCGCCCACGATGCAGCCCATGGGCCGGACGGGGAATTCCGCAATCTCGCGCAGCAGGCCACGCACACCGATGCAACCGATCTCCTCGTCATAGGACAAGGCCATGTGCACAGGGCGCGTCAGGCTGGCCTGTTGCAAGACGGGGGCCAGACCCAGACAGCAGGCGACAAACCCTTTCATGTCACAGGTGCCCCGACCAAAAAATCGCCCGTCACGTTCGGTCAGCTGGAACGGGTCCACGGTCCAGTTTTGTCCGTCCACCGGCACAGTGTCGGTGTGGCCAGACAGCACCCAGCCGGGCAGGTCGGCAGGGCCGAAGGTTGCCCAAAGATTGGCCTTGGTGCCTGTGTCATCATACACGCGGTGGCAGATAGCGCCGTGTCGGGTCAGCCAGTCCTCGGCCCAGTCGATCAGGGGCAGGTTGGAATTCCGGCTTGTGGTGTCAAAGCCGATCAGCGCTTTCAGGGCGGTTTGCGTGGCGGCACTGGGCATTATATCTCTCCGTTATGGGTTTGGCTGGCCCGCGCGCGCACCATCGCCATAAACGCCAGCGTCGCTGATGAATGGCGTCTGTCGGCAGGCGACAGGAAACTGGTCTGCAAGGTGATGCGCGGTGCAAACGGGCGGGTTGTCAGGCTGGGGTCCAGCCGCAAGGCGGTCGGGAACGGGTTGATCAGCGCAAGGCCAAGCCCTTCGCGCACCAGTTCTGCGGCAGAAACCACAGTGGCTGTTTCGATCGTGATGCTGGGTTGCACACCGGCTGCGGCAAGGGCGCGGTCCTTGGCCACGCGGGCAGAATGGCGACGGGTTTGCGCGACATAGGCGCGATCATGCAGATCCTCTGGGCGGATCACGGTTTTGGCGGCCAGCGGGTCATCGCGCTGCATCAGGCACACAACGTCCGAATCGCGAAACGGCTCAACGCGCACACCGGCGTGGTTGGGTTCCGCATCCGACAGGGCGATATCAACGCGCCCTTCGGCCACCTGTGTGACCAGCACATCGCTGGATAACACATCGATCAGGATTCGCTGGTCCGGAAACCGGCGGGAAAAATCGGCCACAGGGCCGGGCAGGAAGCGGTGCGCGATTGTGGGCGGTGCGGCGATTCGCAGCGGAACGGTCGGATCGGGCGCGCGCCGGTCGGGGTTTTCGATGCGCGCCAGAACCTTGAACAGGATATCCAGTTCGGCATCCACACCCAGCGCTTCGGCGGTTGGCAGCAATCGCCCGCTTTCGCGCGAAAACAAGGCGCGGCCAAGGCGTTCTTCCAGTTGCGCCAATGCACGACTGACCGCAGGCTGCGACATTCCCAGCAGATCGGCGGCAGCCGTGGTTGTGCCGGTGGTGACAATCGCACGCAAAACGCGCAGTTCGCGTAACCTGATGTCAGATCCGTCATTCTTGTTGTGATCGTCGGGCACCGCGCCGCCTATGCGTTTTGGTTATGTTATTTTCTATTTACAATACGATTAATGCATCGTAGCGTTTAGTGCAAGAGCGGCTTGTAAAGGTCATGCACCCGCACATCCCGCCCTGTCAAAAGATCAATAAGACGTCACCAGCAAGGCGTTCGAGAATCACAATCAGGGAGCTACCAATGCCCAGAACTTCATCGAAAGCACTATTTTTATCCGCAAGCGCTGCGCTTGCACTTACGGCGGGCGCTGTCGGGGCCGACACGCTGCGCATCGGGCTTGCATCCGAGCCGACCTCGGTTGACCCGCATTACCACAACCTTGGCCCGAACAATGCGCTTGCGCGGCATATCTTCACGCCCTTGATCGCGCAGGATGCGAACCAGCTTCTGGAACCTGGCCTTGCCACCGAATGGGAAGCGATTGACGACACCACATGGCGCATCACGCTGCGCGAAGGTGTCACCTTTTCCAACGGGGATGCATTCACCGCGCGTGATGTGATCTATACGGTCTGCCGTATTCCGCTGGTGCCGGACGCACCATCCCCCTTTACGCTGTACACCCGCGCAATCGCCGGGCTGGAGGCAGAGGACGACCATACGCTGATCGTTACCACAGACGGCCCCGCGCCGTTGCTGCCGAACCAGTTGTCCACCTTCGGCATCATATCTGCGTCCGTCTCGGGGGCGGAGGATGAAGTGACATTCGGGATGGATGGGTGCACCGGTGTTGGTGACGCGCCCGCCTCGGCAGAATTCAATGACCCCAACTTTGCCATAGGGACCGGCCCGTATACGCTGGGCGCCTATATCCGTGGCGAGGAATTGCGTCTGTCACGCAATGAAAACTTCTTCGGGGACGCCCCACAATGGGACGAAATCGTCATGCGTCCGCTGACCAACTCTGGCGCGCGTGTTGCCGCGTTGCTGGCCGGTGACGTGCATATGATCGAAAACCCGCCCACGCAGGATATCGCGCGGATTGAAGGGGATGGTTTCACCATATCATCGGGTCTGTCCAACCGTGTGATCTATATTGCGCTTGATCAGGGTGATGCGCCCACGCCGGGCATTGACGGGGACACCAACCCATTGCAGGACGCCCGCGTGCGCGAAGCGCTGGCGCTGTCCATCGACCGCGAAGCCATCCGCGAACGGCTGATGCTGGGCTTGTCCGAACCCGCTGGCGAATTGCTGCCCGCGCCAATGTTCGGCACCAACCCTGACCGTCCGGCGATTCCGTACAACCCCGACCGCGCGCGCGAATTGCTGGCGGAAGCGGGCTATGAGGACGGGTTCTGGATCGTGCTGGGCACGCCCAATGACCGCTACATCAACGATGGTCCGATTTCGCAGGCCGTGGCACAGATGTGGACGCAGGTTGGTGTGCAAACTGAAGTCGACGCCAAGACCTTCTCGGCGTTCATTGCAGACCGCAACGGCTTCAACTTCTCGGCCTTCCTAGCGGGTTGGGGTGCAGGCACAGGTGAAATGTCGTCGCCATTGGGTGCGCTGGTCGCCACCCGCGACCCTGATCGCAGCTTGGGCGGAACCAACCTTGCACGCCATTCCAACACTGAAATCGACGATCTGCTGGTCGAGGCGTTGCAAACTGTGGATGACGGCGAGCGCGAGCGCCTGCTGCGCGAAGCCAGCACAATCGCGATGGACACATTCGCCATTGTCCCCATCCATTATGAGTTGACGACATGGGCGCTTGCCCCCGGTCTGGAATATGAAGCGCGCGCGGACCAGTACACGCTGGGGTCCGCTGTGGTTCGGGCAGACTGATCCTGTCCACATGTGGCATGCGCCGGGTGTAAGCCCGGCGCATCGCATTATTCTTTTTTCTTGCCAGCGGAGAACATCGCCATGGTGGCATATCTGCTTCGGCGTCTGGGCCAGAGCCTGCTTGCTGTCATCGCGATGGCAGTGCTGGTTTTTGTCGGCGTCTATGCAATTGGCAACCCCGTCGACATCCTGATCAACCCCGAAGCCACTGAACGCCAGCGGCTGGAAGTCATGGAACGGATGGGGCTTGACCGGCCCTTGTGGGAACAATTCTGGGTTTATTTCGGGAACCTGTTGCAAGGCGACTTTGGCCGTTCGTTTGTCTATGGCGAAAGTGCCATGTCGGTGATTTTGCAACGTTTGCCCGCAACCATGGAACTGGCGTTGTTTGCGCTGGTGCTGGCCATCGTGTTTGGCGTGCCGCTGGGTGTGATTGCGGGGTTGAAGCCCGATACCTACACCGGACGCGGTATCATGGCGGGGTCCATTCTGGGGTTCAGCCTGCCGAATTTCTGGCAAGGTCTGATGATGATCCTGATCTTTGCGGTCTTTCTGGGGTGGCTGCCTGCAGGTGGGCGCGGCCAGACGACAGAGTTTCTGGGCATGCGCGTCAGCTTTCTGAATGCGGACGGGCTGAAGCATATGATCCTGCCCGCGATCAATCTGGCGCTGTTCAAGATGGCACTTGTCATCCGCCTTGCCCGCGCGGGCACGCGCGAGGTGATGATGCAGGATTACATCAAATTCGCCCGCGCCAAGGGGCTGTCCCACCGGCGGGTGGTGTTTGTGCATGTTCTGAAAAACATCATGATCCCGGTTGTGACCATTCTGGGGCTGGAGCTTGGCTCGATGATCGCATTTGCGGTGGTCACGGAAACCGTGTTTGCATGGCCCGGTATGGGCAAGTTGTTGATCGACAGTATCAACCGTTTGGACCGGCCTGTGATTGTGGCGTATCTGATGCTGATTGTGTTCCTGTTCGTGCTGATCAATTTCCTTGTTGATCTGCTGTATTCCGTGCTCGACCCACGGGTGCGACTGGCGCAGCGGGGGGCACAATGACCGATATTCCAAACCCCACGCCGCAGAAAAAGGCCAAGGCCGTCAGCCCGCTGCGCGCCTCTGTGCTGGATTTCGCGGCAAGTCCGCTGGCGATGATTGGTCTGTTCGTGATGGTGGTGATGGCGCTGTCTGCGATCTTCGCGCCGTGGATCACGCCACAGAACCCTTATGATCTGTCGCAACTGTCGATCATGGACAACAACATGCCACCGGGGTCGGAATCCTTTGGGGGCATGACCTATTGGCTGGGCACGGACCCGCAGGGGCGCGACATGCTGTCGGCCATCATATACGGCCTGCGGATGAGTCTGATGGTCGCGGTCACCGCGACGCTGTGCGCGCTGGCCATCGGCATGGCAATGGGCATCACTGCGGCCTATTTCGGTGGTCGTGTCGACACGCTGATCATGCGGGTTGTGGACCTGCAACTGTCCTTTCCGGCCATTCTGGTGGCGCTGATCCTGCTGGCCATTCTGGGCAAGGGCGTGGACAAGGTGATCATCGCGCTGGTGATCGTGCAATGGGCCTATTATGCGCGCACGGTGCGCGGATCGGCCCTTGTGGAACGTCAGCGCGACTATATCGCCGCCGCGCGCGGGCTGGGGCTGGGCCATGCGCGGGTCATGTTCCGTCATCTGCTGCCCAACACTCTGCCGCCGCTGATCGTTGTGGCGACCGTGCAAATCGCGCAGGCCATCGCGCTGGAAGCCACGCTGTCCTTCCTTGGGGTGGGTGTGCCGGTCACAGAACCGTCGCTGGGCCTGCTGATCGCCAATGGCTATTCCTACCTGCTGTCAGGGGCCTATTGGATCAGTGTGTATCCCGGCATTGCCCTTCTGGTTGCCATTATCGCGATCAATCTGGTCGGCGACCAGTTGCGCGATGTCCTTAACCCCCGTCTGAGGCGCTGATATGACTGCTGTTCTACAGGTTGAAGACCTGAAAACCCATTTCTTCACCCGTGCAGGCGTTGTCCCTGCGGTCGACGGTGTCAGCTTCAGCGTTAACCGTGGCGAGGTAATGGGGCTGGTGGGCGAAAGCGGGTCTGGCAAAACCGTCACCGGATTTTCGATCATGGGGATGGTGGACAAACCGGGCCGCATTGTCGGCGGGCGTATCCTGTATCAGGGGCGCGATCTGGCCAATATGTCGGAACGTGAATGGCA
>SR_TP_S13solDRAFT_1000403_pt1 | contig 18495 bp, 18 predicted proteins | sample SodReaTP_S13sol_FD_11159 | JGI IMG/M metagenome (IMG submission 11159)
GGGGTCAGGGGTCAGGGGTCAGGGGTCAGGGGTCAGGGGTCAGGGCAGGCGCACGCGCAGCAGCAGCGGATCGAGGTCGGGACGATCTTCCAGCCAGACGGCCAGCTGTTCTTCCAGCGAATCGCAATCGGCACAGTCAGGTCCGCGGTACAGCACCATCACGACCCTGCGCGGCGGCAGATCGGCCGGTTGCAGGCGGCTGCCGTCGTCGGTTATGGCATGTTCCAGCAGTACGTCCAGCGGCACCATGGAGCGATGCACGCGAAAGTCATCGAGCATCAGCCGAAGCTGATGCTCGAACCCGCGCCGCAATCCGCTCATGAAAAACGCCGGCGAACGGGCCGCATTCGGGTGATAGACGAACAGATGCGGCACCGAGCGCACCACGCCGCGGCGCTCAGCCTGGGCGCGCGCGTTGCCCGGCATGCGCTGGTGCTCCAGCGCGATCTCCGGATCCTGCACCAGCTCGATGGTTTCCAGCGCGGCTGCGTTGCAGGTCAGCAGGATGGCAAGAATCAGTACAGGTCCACGCAATATATTCATGTTTCCGAGTATATCCGCGCGAATCGCCAAGGCGTTCATTCCCCGACCTCGAGACTGTGAATCGCTCGCCTGAAAGTGCAGAACACCAGCCTGAACTCATTGTGCTCGTCGGGCGGCCGAACCTGCATCGCGTCAAGCTGCCAGTCATGCCGGTGCCACGCCGGAAACACGGTGTCGCCGTCGGGTGCGGTATCGACCCAGGTCAATTCCATGCGGCTGGCGCGCGGCATCAGCGCGGCGTAAAGCTGGCCGCCACCGATCACCATCACCGGTCCGGAACCTGCCATGGCAAGTGCCTGATCCGGCGAATGCGCCAGTTCGCACCCGTCCGGCACTGAGGCCAGCGCACGACTGACCACGATATTGCGCCGGCCCGGCAAGGGCCTGCCAATCGAGTCGAAAGTACGTCGGCCCATCACCACCGGATGGCCCATGGTGACCGACTTGAAGTGCTTGAGATCGGCCGGCAGATGCCACGGCATGCGGCCGTCGCGGCCGATCACGCGATTGCGGCCCATGGCCGCGACCAGTACGATTTCAGGGTTGGAGTTCATGTCACGATTATCTTCGATTATCGTTGCTCAAGAATCCTGATTGGGAATATGCCTCAGCCAACCGTCAGCAGGGCCGGCCGGGGAGGCTGGCGGCCAGTGGCGTCGCCTGCCGGCAAGCCGTGGGTCGATCGGCTTTGTCGCAAGAACCCAGGTTCCATGAGATCAACCGCCGCCATCAGGTACCATCCTGATGAACTTCAGGAGCCGGAATCGTACCCATGACAAGAATTCTTGCTACCACCATGCTGCTGGCCGCAGCCGCGATCGCCCATGCGCAGCTCGAACCCATCCGCTACAACGCCGATGAACTGGTCGAAATGGCCGTGACCGGCAGCATCGAGCCGTTCATCGATCCGCGCGCCAACCTGGCCGTGCTGCTGGAAATGCGCGACGATCTGTCGTTCGATCGCTGATGCATCCGCTGCGCTAACCAGGCATCGCCACCGGCATGTCCAGACCGACCGGCACTCTGCCCCGCATTGCGGTGGTCGGCCACACCAACGTCGGCAAGACCTCGCTGATGCGAACACTGATGCGCGACCCGCGCTTCGGTGAAGTCGCGCCGACAGCGGCGACCACCCGCCAGGTCGAGTCGGCCCGACTGCTGGTCGACGGGCGGGCGGTGGTCGAACTGTTCGACACGCCGGGGCTGGAAGATGCCGGGGCCCTGCTGGAGCATCTCGAGGGCCTGGACTCGCCACGCCATGACGGCCCGGCCCGGCTGCGCGACTTTCTCGATTCGGATCCGGCACGCGGCAGGTTCGAGCAGGAAGCACGCGTACTTGAACAGATGCTCGATTGCGACGCCGCGCTGTACGTGGTCGACGCGCGTGAACCGGTGCTGGGCAAGTACCAGGACGAACTGGCGGTACTGACGATGGCTGCGCGCCCCTTGCTGCCGGTGCTCAATTTCACCGGGTCCGGGCAGCCGCTGGTCGAACACTGGCGGGATGCACTGGCCCGGGTCGGCCTGCACGCGGTGGTTGAATTCGACAGCGTCATCTACTCGCGCCAGGCCGAGGCGAGAATGTGGCAGCGGCTGGCGGTGCTGCTGGAGAGCTGGGCAGAGCCACTGGAAGCACTGGTTCGCGACCGCGAGCAGCTGGCCGGGCGACTGCATCGCGCCGGACTGCGCCTGGCAGCACACCTGGTCATCGAGGCCGCCGCGGCCCGGCGGCATGCACCGGGCAATGATCCGGCCCGGGCGGCCGGCATGCTGGAAGCACTCAAGAACGCCGTGACGCAGCGGGAACGTGGCTTCATCCGGCAGGTGCTGGAGCTGTACCGGTTCGAGGAAAGCGAGGTCGAGCTGCTGGCCCTGCCGATTGCCCCGGACGGCTGGAGACGATCACTGTTCGAACCCGGCGCGCTGGAGCGATTCGGCAAGCGTACCGGCACCGGAGCGGCGGCCGGGGCCGGGGCCGGGGCGGCCGTGGATCTTGCCACCGGCGGGCTTTCCCTGGGGGCCGGCACCATCGTCGGGCTGCTGGTCGGTTCCGGCGGCAGCGCAGCCTGGCAACTGCGGCATGCCCTGGCCGATCGCCTGCGGGGCCGGGTCAGCATCCTGCTCGACAACGCCGCGCTGAGCCACCTGGCGGCCCGTGCCGTGGCCCTGGTCGAGGCCCTGGACCAGCGCGGCCACGCGGCACAACAGACCATTCGCGCCGGCGATGCACCCCCGGCTCCCTGGCCTTCGAAGCGAATGCCGGAACCCGTGTTACGAGCCCGCAATCACCCCGGAATCTCGACCCTGAATGTCGGTACCCCGAATCTCGCGCTGGCCGACCAGCTGGTCGAACAATTGGCCGCGGAGCTGGATCGACCGCTGGATCAGTCGTCGTCGCTTTCGAAACTTTCGATGATGTAGCCGCCGGATTTCTCGTCGTGGCGGAGCTTGACCAGGCCCGCGGACTGCATCTGTTCGAGCAACTGGCCGAACGACTTGAAGCCGTGGTAGCTCTCGCTGAATCCCGGTTGACGCCGCTTGAGCGCCTGTTTGACCATCGAGCCCCAGACCTTTTCCTGTTCGTCGCGATCACGAAACAGGGCTTCGATGGTTTCCAGCACCAGGTCGAAGGCTTCCTGGCGGCGCGCGTCTTCGCTGGAAGCCTCGGTCGAGGACTCGCCCGAAGCCTCGCCGTTGGCGGCATCCGATTTGGCAGCCGTTTTCTTTTTCTTCGTTTTCGAGGCAGTCGTCCGGCTCTTCTGCCGGCGCTTGGACTTGGACTCGCTGTCGCGCACCAGGTCATCGTAGAAGATGAACTCGTCGCAGCTGGCCATCAGCAGATCGGAGGTCGAACTCTTGACGCCCACACCGATGACCAGCTTGTTGTTCTCGCGCAGCTTGCTGACCAGCGGGGAGAAATCCGAATCGCCCGAGATCACGACAAAGCTATCGACATGGGCCTTGGTGTAGCACAGATCCAGCGCATCGACCACCATGCGGATATCGGCCGAGTTCTTGCCCGACATGCGCAGATGCGGAATCTCGATCAGTTCGAACGCCGCCTCATGCATGGCCGGCTTGAATTCCTTGTAACGCGCCCAGTCGCAGTAGGCCTTCCTGACCACGATATTGCCCTTGAGCAAAAGCCGTTCCAGTACCTTCTTGATGTCGAAGGCCGAGTAGCGCGCGTCACGCACGCCCAGCGCGATGTTCTCGAAATCGCAGAACACGGCGAGATTGCGGGTGGTTGTCGTCATATCGATTCCAGACTGATTCGGTATCCGCTATTGTCGCAGGCCATTGCCTCGGCCGGTGGATGATCGCCGGATGATCGTCAGGTGAGAGAAATACAGGCAAAACTGCGACAATCGACCGGCAATGCAACCCGATCTCGAACCCATCCGGACCGCCGAAATCGACTGGCAGCAGGCGCTTCCTTTCGCGCCGGCTTTTGGTGACGGCTACTTTTCACGCGCCGGCGGTGCCGATGAGAGCCGGGTGGTGTTCATCGAGGGCAACCATCTGGCCGCCCGTTTTGTATCGCTGCCGGCTGATGGCCTGTTCGTCATTGGCGAGACCGGCTTCGGCACCGGGCTGAACCTGCTGCTGGCGGCCGACTGCTTCCGCCGCCATGCCCCGCCCTCGGCCCGGCTGGCGCTGGTCTCGGCCGAGCTGCATCCGCTACGGCACGAAGACCTGGAACGCGCACTGGCAGCGCTGGCGATACCCACAGACCTGGCCGACCGGCTGATCGCGCAATACCCGTCGCCGACACCGGGCTTCCACCGATTGCGCCTGGCCGACAACATCGACCTGACCCTGATGCTCGGCGATGCGCTGGAAATGTGGCAGCGCCAGCCCGTCCCGGTCGATGCCTGGTTGCTGGACGGCTTCGCCCCGGACCGAAACCCGGCCATGTGGCAACCGACGCTGTTCGATCTGTTGGCCACGCGCTCGCGACCGGGCACCACGCTGGCCACGTTCACCGTTGCCGGCCCGGTTCGGCGCGCTCTGGCCGAAGCCGGCTTCGAGTTTCAGAAAAAGCCCGGTTTCGGCGGCAAGCGCGAGCGGCTGGAAGGACAGCATCCCGGCATCTGGAAAGCTCGACGACAGAAGGCCGGGCACGCACTGGTGGTCGGCGCCGGACTGGCCGGCACGACCACGGCGCGGGCGCTGGCCGAGCGCGGCTGGACGGTAGAGGTGCTGGAGCGTGCGAGTGTGCCAGGCGGGGATTTTGCGGCGGGCGGCACTGGTATGGCGAGTGGCGCTGGTATGACTGGCGGCGCTTGTGTGGCTAGCGGCGCTGGTATAGCTAGTGGCGCTTCCGGCAACCGCGCCGGCGTGGTCTACACCACGCCTTCGGGCGTGGCCACGCCGCAGAACCGATTCTATCAATCCAGTTACCTGCACGGGCTGGGATGGCTGGAGCGGCTGGGCGCGCAGTCCGAAATCGGCTGCCTGAACGGGGTGGTCCAGCACCTCGTTAACCCGCGCCAGCGCAGCAAGATGGAAGCGGCACTGGCCAGCGGGCACTGGCCCGAACGCGAGCTGGTCCGGATCGATGAAGACTCGGTGCTGCTGCGGCGCGGCGGCTATCTTCGGCCTGGGGTCTGGTGCATGAAGCTGCTCGATCACCCGAGCATCTCGCTGCGCCGCCTGGACGTCGAACGACTGCGGATGGATGGAACACTGCAGTCGCGAGATGGCCGATGCGAAAGCGCCGATGCGATCATCATCTGCACCGCCGCCCCGCTGCCCGGCCTGCCCGAACTGACGCTGCGGTGCATTCGCGGCCAGGTCAGCGAAGTTCGCGCCACGCGCGCCAGCTCGAACTGGCAACGCGCCGAATGCCACGCCGGCTACCTGACCCCGGCGGTGGACGGCATCCATTGCATCGGCGCGACCTTCGACCGGCACGATCATCATCACGATTGTGATACCGCGCCACGGAACGCGGACGACCTCCGCAACCTGGCCCAGCTACGCCGGCATCTTCCGGAGCGCTGGCAAGCACTGGGTGGCGAACAGACCGAGATCGTCGGCCGGCGGGTCGGGTTTCGCTGGCAGGCCCGCGACTACCTGCCGGTCACGGGCACGTTGCCGGGTGCGCAGAATTGCGGCAATGCGCAGGTGCTGGTCAATCTCGGACACGGCAGTCGCGGGATCAGCGGCACACCACTTTGCGCCGAGCTGCTGGCCGACCAGTTGTGCGGGCTGCCGCTGCCGGCCGATGCGCGCATCATCTCGGCGCTGGCGCCCATGCGCTTCGAGAGTCTGACCAGGAGTCCAGGACAGCCGCGCTGAGGTCCGGGACCGGCGTCTACCCGGACATTGCCTCCTGCAGCAAAACTTGGTGCAGATCCACTTCGATCACACCATCCGGGAGAACTTCCTCGATCTTCAACGAGCCGCGCGCCGGACCCTGTTGACGGGACAGATCCATCTTGTCGGCCGGCACGAATCGATCCCCGTGCTGCTTCAGGCGGCGAATCACCGGCCAGAGGCGGTTGTCATGACTCGATTGCAGCACCACCGCGTGCTCGCCGTTCGACAGCCGAACCAGCGTGCCCGGTGTCACCCAGCCGAGGAACCGGATGATCTGCTCGACCATTTGCTCGTCGAACTGGCGTCTTCGATGACGCCACAGCTCCCCGAGTGCTTCGTGATGCGAAAGAGGTTGGCGATAAGGCCAGTGCGCGGTCATCGCATCGTAGGCATTGACCACCGCCAGCAGCTTCGAAAGCGGCAGCAGTTCATCGGCCGTCTTGCCGGCCGGGTAGCCGCCGCCATCGGGTTGCTCGTGATGCTCGTGCACGGCGCGCGCGACCTCGGGCGGAACCCGCTCATCGGTCCGGAGCAGGTCGTACCCGATCTCGCTGTGCGAACGCAGGTATTGCATCTCCTGTTCGGTCAGCTCGTCCGGCTTGTTGACGATTTCCTCGTCGAGCTGCAACTTGCCGATGTCATGCAGCAAGCCGGCCAGACCGGCATGCTCGACCTGCTCGGGCTCCCACTCCAGCGCACGGGCCAGGCCCATGGCCAGAATGGCAACGTTGACGCTGTGTTCGGCGGTGTATTCATCCGCCTGATGGATGCGGGTCAGCCAGATCATCGCGGCGATGTTGGATTCCAGCGCGCCGGCAATCTGGCGCAGGCCCAGCCGCGCCTCTTCGGTGTTGATGCGACCGGTGCGCCTGAGCGAATCGATCAGCGCGGCTGCCTGACGATAGAGGAGTTCGTGGCAATCGGTGGCGCTGGAGATGCTTTGCGCATCCAGCGTCGCCCGTCGCAACATATTGACCGGCGCTTTTTCCGCCTGCTCCACGGAAGCCGGAGTATCCGTCTGCGTCCGCCCGGCCGGGCGCCAGGTCCGGGCCGATGGCGGGCGATAACCGTTGCGGCTGCGCAGCAGGTCGATGACGATCCACTTGCAGCGCTCGACAAACCATTCACGCTGGTTGTCGGACTGCACCAAGACACCCTCGAGCGGAAACGGCGAGTCCCGCCAGGGCCGATCCAGCCGCGACACGAAATGCCCGACCTGCAGTTCCTTCGGGTCGATCTGGCACTCACATTCGAACAATTCGGTTTCGGAGCCTTGTCCGTTGAACATCAGTGCACGTCCGCGTTCTCTGCCCCTTGGATAACTCGTTTCTTCCCGTCAGAGTGAACCCCGTCCCTGGCATCAGATCAGGTGCTCAACATCTATCCCCCCCCGGGCTTGTAGGATAACGCAAAAGTCAGTTCGCAAGCTCAACCTGGGAACGTGAACCCGGCCACTGAATTCAACCCGCCGGCGGATCTTCGCCGTTCTGGCTCGAGGCCAATGCACCCTGCTCGCGCAGCACCTGGTCGAGCTCCACTTCCAGCGCGTCATCCGGCAGTACTTCGGCGACCCGCAAGGTGTTGCCTGGGCGGCCCGCGTTGTATTCGGCCAGATCCAGCATGGCGCCGACCCGGAAACCGGCTTCCGACGATTCCAGCACGCGCACCAGCGGCCACAGGCGATGCTGCCGGGTGGCGCGGACGACGACGGCATAACGATTGTCGGTCAAGCGCACCACGGTGCCCGGCGTGATCCAGCCGAGGAACTGGATCAGTGCCTCGACCATGGTGGCATCGAACTGCCGGCCCCGCTCCTTCCACAGGATACCCAGCGCCTCGTGGTGCGAACGCGGGTTGCTGTAGGGGCGTTTCGAGGTGATTGCATCATAGGCATCGACCACGCTGATCAGCGCCGACATCGGTTGCAGGTTCTCGCGCGTGCGGCCCAGAGGGTAGCCGCTGCCGTCGGGCCGTTCATGATGCTCCAGCACCGCCTGCGCGATCATCGGATGAATGGTTTCGTCGGCGCGCAGCAGGGAATAGCCGAACCGCGAATGGCGCTTGATGTGCTCGTATTCCTCGTCGGTGAGGCGCCCGGGCTTGTTCAGGATATTCATGTCCAGCTTCATCTTGCCCAGGTCGTGCAACATGCCGGCCAGGCCGACCAGTTCGATCTGCTCGCGCTGCCATTCCAGCGCCGTGGCCAGCCCCATGGACAGGATCGCCACGTTGACGCAATGCTGGGCAGTGTACTGGTCGGCGTGCTTGATCCGCGTCAGCCAGACCATGGCCGCGATGTTCTTTTCCAGTTCGTCGGCCAGACCGTTGACGCTGTTGCGTGCCTTCTCCGCGTCGATCCGGCCACCGGCGGAAATGGTTTCGATCAGTTCATCGGCCTGATGATGCAGCAATTCGTGCATCTCGAACGAGGCTTCGACGATCTCCTCGTCGATCTCGGCCCGGCGCAGCATGTTGATCGAGGCCTTGTCATCGCTCAGGTAGCCGTGCCAATCATCCTTGCCGCTATTCGCCGCGACCCCGGAAGAGTGTCCGGCCGGAATGTGCCTGTTCTCGCTTCTGAGCAGGTCGACCACCACCCACTGGCAGTGGGTGCGCATCCAGTCGAGCTGGCGCTGGCTGGAAACAAGCACCCCTACCAAAGAAAAAGGTGTACCGATCCAAGGCCGATCCAGGCGCGATACGAAATGACCGGCGCGCAGATGCGCCGGCTCGATCACGACTTCGTTGCCCCACAGCAACTCCCGAGACGAATCCGGGATGTCACGCATATACCACCCCTCCTTGAGGACTCGCCCCCGGCTTGCATGACCCGACCAGCAGTCTGGTCGGGCTGCAACAAGCGGGCAGCCCCAGGCGAATCAGCGACCTCCGGAATCCAGTCTAATCATTCCGGCAAGCCCGGGCAAGCTCGAATGACCTTCATTCGCCCCGCCCCCGGATCAGGTCCGGGGGAAGCGGCGTGCATATCGGGCGCATCCGGCCCGGGAAGAGTGACAGTTTCAAAGTGGCTCCCTTTTTTCGTGAACTGGCTGGATTTTGTTTTCGCACTTTACTGCAGGAAACACTGCAAGAACCGCGCCAAACACTCCGCCTGACTGCGCCTGACGACCCGCCGGTTCCGGGAAACCCCGCACACACCGGCCTTGCAACTGTGCATCCGGAGTTCAGGACCGAAAGGCCCGACACTCCCCCCAGAGATGGGTCAGCGGTTCAGGACTGACCAGGATCGTCATGTTCACCCCCAATTTTGCGAGGGCTATCAGCTCAGTCGATCCCTGATCGGGGGATTCAGACCATTTCCAGGTTCAGAATGAGAGTTCTTTCAAATCACGGAAATGCTCAAGCGCATCCGGGTTGGCGAGCGCCGAGGTGTTCTTGACTTTCTTGCCGTGGATGATGTCGCGCACCGCCAGTTCGGTGATCTTGCCCGATACCGTGCGCGGCAGCTCCGGCACCGCGATGACCTTGGCCGGGACGTGGCGCGGCGTGGTGTTTTCGCGGATGGTGGTCCGGATTCGGGCGATCAGGTCGTCGTCCAGCGCGATCCCCTCGCGCAGCACCACGAACAGCACCACGCGTACGTCGCCGTCCCACTCCTGGCCCACGCACAGCGATTCCAGCACTTCGTCGAGCTTCTCGACCTGGCGATAGATTTCGGCGGTGCCGATGCGCACCCCGCCGGGATTGAGCGTGGCGTCGGAACGGCCGTAGATCACGACCCCGCCGAGCGGGGTCAGGCGGGCATAGTCGCCGTGGCTCCAGACACCCTCGAACTTCTCGAAGTAGGCCGCGCGGTAGCGGCTGCCGTCGTCATCGCGCCAGAACCCGACCGGCATGCACGGGAACGGCTGCGAGCAGGTCAGCTCGCCGGTCCGGTCGGTCACGACCCGGCCGTCGTCATCGCGAATTTCGACCTTCATGCCCAGTCCCCGGCATTGCAGCTCGCCCTTGAAGACCGGCAACAGCGGATTGCCCAGCGCGAAGCACGAGACGATGTCGGTGCCGCCCGAAATCGAGCTCAACTGCACGTCCGGCTTGACATCGCGATAGACGTAGTCGAACGATTCGGGCAACAGCGGTGAGCCGGTGGAGAGAATCGCACGCAAACTGTCCAGCCGGTGCGATTCACGCGGTTTGATGCCGGCCTTGTCGCAGGCGGCGATCCACTTGGCGCTGGTGCCGAAGATCGCGATGTCCAGTTCATCGACCAGATCCCACAGCGCATTGCCGTCGGGGTGAAACGGCGAGCCGTCGTAGAGCACCAGCGTGGCCTCGACCGCCAGCCCGGAAACCAGCCAGTTCCACATCATCCAGCCGCAGGTGGTGAAGTAGAACAGCCGGTCGTCGCGCCGCACGTCGGTGTGCAGCATCAACTCCTTGAGGTGCTGAAGCAGCGTGCCGCCGGCGCCGTGGACGATGCACTTGGGCACGCCGGTGGTACCCGAGGAATAAAGAATGTAGAGCGGATGATCGAACGGCAACTGCTGGAATTCCAGCGGCCCCGCATCCGGGTCTGAGAAATCCGCCCAGCTCACGGCCTTCTCGCCCAGCATGGAAAGATCCATGTCGTCGGCCACATACGGGGTTACCACCAGACGCTGGACCGAAGGCAGCTTCGGCAGCAACTCTGCCAGCCTGTCCAGGCAATCGTGGGTCTTGCCGTTGTAGCGGTAGGCGGCGGCCGCGAACAGCACTTTGGGTTCGATCTGGCCGAAGCGATCGAGCACGCCCTGGACGCCGAAATCTGGCGAACACGACGACCAGACCGCGCCCAGCGAGGTTGCCGCAAGCATCGCGATTACGGTCTCGGGCAGATTGGGCAGATAGCCGGCCACCCGGTCGCCCGGCTCCACCCCGGCTTTCCGCAGACCGGCGGCAACCGCAGCCACCTGGTCGCGCAGCTCCTGCCAGCTCAGTTGCCGACGGATTCCGCCTTCGCCGGCAAATGCGATGGCAATGCCGTCGTCTTCCCGGCGCAGCAGGTTCTCGGCGAAATTCAGCCGGGCCTCGGGAAACCAGCGCGTGCCGGGCATGGCCGGCCAGTTGTCGGTGACTTTCTCCCCGCGCCTTGAAGCCCGCACGCCGCCGAATTCCCAGATCGCGGTCCAGAACTCCTCCGGCCGGTCGATCGAGAACCGGTACAGGCTGTCGTAGTCGTCCACCTCGGGAGCCGAATGCTCGCCTGCGAAACGGATGAAACGCGCCATGTGCGTGGTTGCGGCGTGGTCGGGGTCGGGTTTCCAGAGCGGTTCGGTCATGGCGGGGGAACGGGTTTGGGCCTGGTGCAAGCTTAGCCGCTCCCCGCAGGGAAAGTCACCTGCACCAAAGGGCTATCTGGTTACCCGATGGTGGCTTCGTTTACTGGTGGAGACATAGTTGGGCGCGCGAGATTGTATCGGGCTTTCGTAGAGTGAGTAGAAAATAGAAAATAGAAAATAGAAAAATCAAACCCGGCCCGGGGCTGTTGCGCGGGTGTCTTTTCCGGGATGGAAGGTCCGGTCGTGGATTCCCCGCTGCAGGCACTGCGCGCCTTTACCCGGGCAATTCATGCGCGAGCCTGCTTGCAGGCGAACATCAGCGCCGGCAATCTGCTGACTATCCGCTCGCATGCAAGCAAGCTCCTGCAGATTTCGAGCCTGGACAAGCGCACAGCGAGAAACCCCGGTTCCCAATGCCGACGGTGGTACCCCCGAATCAGGAGCGGGACGAGGTAATGACGACGCCTGCGTCGAGCTGCCGGAACAATTCGCTGACCGGCGGCTCCGGGTCGGCCGCCAGGAACTGGTCGACGATTTCGCGACAGCGTGCTGCATCGAGCTTGACCAGCACCGACTTGACCGCGGCCATGCGGCCCGGCGGCAGGCTGAATTCGCGCACCCCCAGCCCGATCAGCAGCGCGCTCCAGGTCGGGTCGGCGGCCAGTTCGCCGCAGACCTGCACCGGCCGCGCGGCCGCGCGAACTTCGTGCACGATCCGGGCCAGGGTTTCGATCACGGCGCGGTGGGCCGGCGTGAACAGGTGACTGACCAGCTCATCCTGGCGGTCGACGGCGAGCAGGTACTGGATCAGGTCGTTGCTGCCGATGGAGACGAAATCCACCCGCGCGGCAATCTGCCGCGACAACATCGCCGCGGCCGGGGTCTCGATCATGGCCCCGAGTTCGATCTCGGGGTCCGGTCGCTCGCCCCTCCTGCGTAATTGCTCGCGACAACCTGCCAGCAACTCGCGCGTGGCTTCGATCTCCTCGAGCCGGCTGATCATGGGCAGCAGGATTCGCACCGGGCCGAGCGCGGAAGCGCGCAACATGGCTCGCAACTGGGATTCGAACATCTCGCGCATGGTCAGCGACATGCGGATTCCCCGCAATCCCAGCGCCGGGTTGGGGCCGCCGAGCTGTCGCAGATTCTCGGGCAGCTTGTCGCCACCGGCATCCAGCGTGCGAATGGTCAGCGGCAGCCCTGCCAGACGCCGGACCGCGTCGGCATAGAGCTCGTACTGGGCCTGCTCGTCGGCCAGGTGGTGGCGCTGCAGGATGAACTCGGTGCGCATCAGCCCGACCCCGGCAGCCCCGGCCTGAACACAACGATCGATCTCGCCCCCCAGTTCGGCATTGCAGAACAGCCGAAAACGCTGGCCATCGCGCGTTCGGTCCGGCGCCTGGAGAGATTTTTCCAGCGCACGCTGGCTGCGCCTTGAGGCCGCCATCTTCTCGGCATAGTGGCCGTGCAGACGCTCATCGCGCGTGGCCAGCACAATGCCGTAATGGCTGTCGAGAATGGCCGGTTCGCCCTCTCGCAGCAATTGCAGTGCTCGGTTCACGCCCACGACCATGGGAATTCCCAGTGCCCGGGCGATGATGGCGGCGTGGGACCAGACACTGCCATGCTGGGTGACCAGCCCGGCAACCTTGCGCCGATGCAGCGCGGCCAGCTCGCCCGGGCTGAGTGTCGCTGCCAGCACGATGGTGTCATCGAGCTGATGCGGCAGGCGTTCTTCCAGGCTTTGCGCCGGGCGCCGGGCAAGCTGGCGCTGCAACAGTTGCACGACCTGGTCCAGGTCTTCCACGCGCAACGCCAGGTATTCGTCCTCGATATCCCCGAACTCGCGCTTGAGCCGGGCGGCCTGGCGGTCCAGTGCCCACTCGGCGTTGATCCGTTCGCTGCCGATCAGCCGGCGCGTCTCGCCGATCAGCATGTCGTCGGACAGCATCAGCCGGTGGGCCTGCAGCAGTTCACCCGCGGTGCTGCGCTGCTGCTCGGTCAGTTCGGCCTCCATGCGCGCCAGCTCAGCGCTTCCGCGCACGGCCGCCTGCTCCAGGCGCTCGATTTCCCCCGCCACCTCATCCGGTGCGAGATCGTATTCGGGCAATTCAAGCTCACCGCTGGAAAGCAGGTGCAATACGCCAACCGCGATTCCGTCCGAGACCCCGGAACCGCTCATGCTGAAGATCACCGGTCTTCCCCGAAACGATTCTCGACCAGCGCAACCAGCGCGGCCAGCGCCTGGTCCTCGTCCGGCCCTTCACACTCCAGACGCAACTCGGTCCCTAGCGGCGCGGCCAGCATCAGCACGCCCATGATGGACTTGGCGTTGACCTTGCGATTTTCCCGGCTCAGCCAGACCTCGCTTTCGAACTCGGACGCCTTCTGAACCAGCTTGCTGGCCGCGCGCGCGTGCAATCCCAGCTTGTTGCACAGCACGACATCGCGCGCCTTCATCCTGGTGGCCTCGCGACGATGGCTGCTCGTGCGCCTTCGACCAACATCACTGCCAGCTCCACGGCCGGACGATCCAGATGAGTCAACGCCCGCAACAGCATGGGCAAATTGACGCCGGTGACCAGCGGCGCCTCGGGGCACATCCGCTCGATCGCCTCAACGGCCAGGTTGTGCGGCGTGGCGCCCGGCAGGTCGGTCAGCACCAGTGGCGGGTCCTGCCGGCATAACTGGCGGACCTCGAATGCGATCTGCTCGAGCACCTCATCGGCATCGGTATTCGGACCGACCGCGATCAGACCCGGCTCGACAGGACGATCCAGAATGGTCGAGGCCACCGCACACAGGGCTTCGCCGAGATCGGCATGGCAGACCAGCAACAGCCGGGTCATTTCTCCAGCTCCCGGTGGTGAGTGGCCACGCGCAAACCGGCCTCGCGCCAGCGCGTGGCCAGTTCGTCGACCAGAAACACCGAGCGATGGCGGCCGCCGGTGCATCCGATGGCAACGGTCAGATGGCTGCGCTGTTCCTCCGACCAGGCCGGCAGCCAGCGGCGAACGAACTCGTCCACGTCATCCATGAACCGTCCGACGATCGGCTCGGCCATCAGGTAATCGCGCACCGGCCGCTCCAGTCCGGTCGAGGCTCGCAGCTCCGGCTGCCAGTGCGGATTGGGCAGGCAGCGGGCATCGAACACCAGGTCCACGTCGCGCGGCACGCCTTGCTTGAAGGCGAACGACTCCAGCACCAGGTTGATGACCTGCCCGGACCCGCCAGGCGAAATCAGGCTCCAGATCCGGCGCCTGAGCTCATGGATGTTGGTCTCGCTGGTATCGATGACATGATCGGCGGCCTCGGCCAGCGGTGCCAGCAGCGTCCGTTCCTCGTCGATGGCTTGACCCAGCGTACGTTCGCGGCCCAGCGGATGCCGGCGGCGGGTCTCGGAAAAGCGACGGATCAGCACGTCGCGTTCGGTCGTCAGGAACACCAGTTCGGTGCGACCGGGCAACTCGGCAATCAGCGCGGGCAGGCGATTGAGTTCGGCCGGCCCGGAACGCGCATCGACGCCGACAGCCAGCCCCAGGTAGCGCTCCGGGGATTCGGCGACATGGTGCGCAAGTGCCGGCAGCATCGCCCCGGGCAGGTTGTCGACGCAGAAATATCCGTGGTCCTCCAGCGCATTCAGTGCAACCGACTTGCCGCCGCCGGACATCCCGGTGATGACGACCATCGGCTGGAGCGGGACGTCATTCATGGCCCATCACCTGGCTGTGGCGGCGCAGAAACTCCCGGCCGGCATCGTATCCTTTCATCCGCAGCATGAAATTGCGCACCGCCGCCTCGGCGATCACAGCCAGGTTGCGCCCGGGCAGCACCGGCAGCAGAATCCGCGGAATGTCCAGATCGAGCACGCGCTGGGTCTCACTTTGAGTGCCAAGCCGGTCCACCCTTTGTCCGTCGTCCGCGCGCGGCTGATGCAGGTGCAGGATCAGGCGCAGAAACTTGTTGGACTTGATCGCGGCGTCGCCAAACATGCGGCGCACATCGAGCACACCCAGGCCGCGCACTTCCAGGCAATCACGCAGCACCTCCGGGCACCCCCCATCAATGATGTCCGGGGTCATCTGGGTGAATTCGGGGCTGTCGTCGGCAATCAGGCGATGGCCGCGGTTGAGCAGTTCCAGCGCCAGTTCGCTCTTGCCGGCACCGGCATCACCGGTGATCAGCACGCCGAGTGTGAAAATCTCCATGAACACACCGTGCACGACTTCGGTGCGCGCCAGCAGGCGCATGATTTCATATTGCAGGGTCGAGACCAGTTCCCAGCCGGGTCGCACCGAGATCAGCAGCGGCGTGCCGCTGTCGCGCGCCTGCTCCTCCAGGTCGCGCCCGGGCTCTGCGTTGCTGGCGATCAGCAGCGCCGCCGGGCGGGCGGCAAAGATGCTGGCAATGGTCGCCCAGCGCTCCTTGGCATCGAGCTTGTCCAGCCATTCGAGTTCCTCCAGGCCCAGCACCTGGATCCGGTTGGGGTGAATCAGGTTGAGATAGCCGACCAGCGAAGGCCGTGAGTGGAAACCGCCGGCGGCAACGCTGTGCGCCGCCGCCCGTCTGCGCCCGCAGATCCAGCGCAGGTCCAGCGTCTCACCGAAGCGCTCGACCAGGGCCGCCACGGTCACTTCCTGCATCAGCCCGGCTCCGGCTTCGGCCCGCCCTTGAGCAGCTCGGTAATCTGCTGGAAACCTTCAGCCCCGCGCAGGTCCTGCCGGACCTGATCATCGCTGAACCGCTCGGCGACCGCGGCCAGCAACTTCAGATGCGATTCGTTGCGCTCGGCCGGTACCGCCAGCACGAAGAACAGATCCACGGCCTGGTTGTCCGGGCTGTCGAATTCGACCGGCTTGCGCAGCCGCACGAAGGCCGCGCTGACATCGCCGTGACCGATCCGGCAGTGCGGAATGGCCACGCCGTGTCCCAGCCCGGTCGACCCCAGCCGCTCGCGCTGGCACAGCGCCTCGAAGATATCGCGCTGGTCCACGCCCAGGTCGCCCTGGGCGAGCAACTCGGCGGCCCGTTCGAGCACGGACTTCTTGCTGGCAAGGTTGGCGTCCAGCAAAACCCGGTTTTTATCGAGCAGCTCATCGAGCGGAACTTGTATAGTCACTGCAACCCCTGTCGGAAAACGGCAGCGCCGGAAAATCCTGCCCGGTCAATCAGCCGCCTGTACGCCCTGGTCACGATGGTGGTCGGTGACCTTCCCCTTGTGCCGGCGTACCTGGCGGTCCAGCTTGTCGGCCAGCTTGTCGATTGCGGCATACATGTCCAGGTCATCGGCCTCGGCGTGAATATGCTGGTTGCGGCCGCCAACGCTGACGGTGCATTCGGCAATGTGCTGCAGCTTTTCCAGCCGCAGGACGACATGTGCACCAATCAGGTTGTCGAAAAAACGATTGAGCCGATCGAGCTTTTCCGTGACGTAGGCCCTGAGTGCCTGGGTAACTTCCACGTTCTGTCCGGTAATCTCGATGTGCATGAGAACTCTCCTTGAGATGCGATTCAACGGCGCGGACCGGGTCCGCTCCGGCCGGTTGCGATTGCCATTGCCATTGCGATTTAAATCCCGATTGAAGATCGCAGTCGCGTGATGGCTTGTCTGTAATGGTATACCAGCAGATGGCCGGATTCAGCGCAGTTGCACAAGTCAGTGGGCGCGCGCAACCGCGGCACGGCGCCGCTTCGAGGAATTGGGGATACCCAGTTGTTCGCGGTACTTGGCCACCGTGCGCCGGGCCAGCAGCATGCCCTGGTCGGCCGCCAGCCGCTCGACCAGCGTCTGGTCCGATAACGGATGTGCCGGCGCCTCCTCGCGCACCAGCCGGTCGATGCAGGCGCGCACCGCGGTGGCCGAGACCTGGCCCCCGTCGCCGGTGGGAATCGCGACCGAAAAGAAGTACTTCAGTTCGAACGTGCCGCGCGGCGTGTGCAGGTACTTGCCGCTGGTCGCGCGCGAGACGGTTGATTCATGCACCCCGACAATTTCGGCGATCTCTTTTTGCAAAAGTGGCTGCATGGCCACTTCACCGTGCTCCAGAAAGCCGGTCTGGCGCTCGGCAATCGCCAGCACCACCGAGCGCAGGGTGTGATTGCGCAGTTCCAGCGAACTGATCAGCCACTGCGCCTGCTGCAGATGCTCCCGCAGGTACTTGCGATCCTCACCGCGGGTCGAGGAAATCAGTGCGCTGTAGGCGGCGTTGATCTTCAGCGTCGGCTCGTGCGCGCGATTCAGCGTGACTGTCCACCCGTCACCGTCCGGATGGATGTACGCGTCGGGCACGATGTAATCCTGGTCATCGCTCGAAAACCGCAGTCCGGGGCGCGGATCCAGCCGGGCAATCACGGCCATGGCCCGTTCAAGCTGTTCGGCATCAAAACCGCTTGCGCGTCTGAGCAGCGCCTGATCATTGTGGGCCAGGGCCTCGATGCAGTTTTCGATCAAGTGCGCCGCCAGGCTGCGACCGGGCAAATCCACCGGCAGCGTATCGACCTGGATGCGCAGGCATTCGGCCAGCGAACGGGCCGCAACGCCGACCGGCTCGAAGTGCTGCACGCGCTGCAGCACCGCTTCGACTTCCTCGACGCTGACCAGCAGCTCCGGTGCCAGCGAGGCACGCAGGGTCTGGAGGTCATCGCGCAGAAAACCGTCCTCGTCCAGCGCGTAAACAATCGCCTCGGCAATCGACTCGTCAACCGGCGAGAACCCGGCCAGGTTGACCTGCCAGAGCAGGTGATGGGTCAGCGAATCATCCTGCGGATTGCTGATGAAGCGGTCGTAGTCGGGCGCCTCGGAAACTTCCGAGAAGCCCTCCGGCAGGTCGTTCCAGCTATAGTCCTCGGCCTCGAAATCGATCGTCTGGTCGGAACGGTCCCCTTCGTCGAAAGACTCGGGCTCGGGTTCGGCCTCGGCTTCCGGCGTTTCGGCATCCAGCTCCAGCAACGGATTGGATTCCAGCGCCTGCTCGATATGCTCGCGCAGCTCCAGGCGGTTGAGCTGCAACAGGGCAATGGCCTGCCGAAGCTGGGGGGCCAGCTTGAGCTTCTGGTCGAGTTTGAGCCGGAGTCCGGTAGCCATTGCCATAGCCTGATTGTAGGCCAAAGCGGACCGCTTGCCCAATGAATGCCAGCGCCACTCGAGTGCTATCGCCGCCCGAGGAGCCACGGCACCGGCGGGCAGGCTCAGTCGGGATCGGTGCGTTTCGCGGGCTCAACGGCACCCTACGCCGTCGTGGTGGGGGCGTAGACATCATGGATTGACCTGTCCAACCTCGAACACTTGGGTTACGTTTCGGGGTTGGAAAATAACACCTTCAACACAGAGCCATAATCGAGGAGGACA
>SR_TP_S13solDRAFT_1000404_pt1 | contig 18492 bp, 15 predicted proteins | sample SodReaTP_S13sol_FD_11159 | JGI IMG/M metagenome (IMG submission 11159)
GGGGCCGGAGAAGGTGGGGCTTCGCACCTACCTCACCCTGCTCAACTTCAATGCCAACCATCGCAAGACCCTGGTGGCGGATCACGGGGACACCTGGCTGGGCCTGGTCACCTCCGGCAACCCCCACGACGCCAGCAGCGCCCATGACAACGTGGCCCTGCGCTTCTCGGGGCAAGCGGCCCTGGACCTGCTGGAGACGGAGCGTGCGGTTGCCGCCTTGTCAGGTGCGCAGATTGCCGTCCCTGCACCGGTACACGCATCGGCCGAGGCGGACCCAGCAGCGCAACTGCAGATCCTCACCGAGGCCCGTATCCGCGATGCCCTGATCGAGGCCATCGATGCCGCCATGGTGGGCGATGAGCTGCGGGTGGCGGTGTTTTATCTCTCACACCGTGGTGTCATCAACGCACTCAAGGCGGCCCAGGCCCGGGGCGTGGACCTGCGCGTCCTGCTGGATCCCAACGAGGACGCCTTCGGGCGCAAGAAAAACGGCATCCCCAACCGTCAGGTGGCCCTGGAACTGGTGGCTGCCGGTGCACCCCTGCGCTGGTGTGACACCCATGGCGAGCAGTGCCACGGCAAGTACCTGCTGCTCACCCGGGCCACCGGCGAAGCGGAACTGATCCTGGGCTCCGCCAATTTCACCCGCCGCAACCTGGACGACTACAACCTGGAGACCAGCGTGCGCCTGCTGGCCCCGGCAGAAACGCAGACCATCCGGGAGGCCGCGGCCTGGTTCGAACGCTACTGGCACAACGAGCCGGCGCGCCACTTCTCCGTCCCCTACGAAACCTATGCCGACCCCTCGCGGCTGCGCTACTGGCGCTACCGCTTCATGGAAGCGAGCGGCTGGTCCACGTTCTGAGCCCCCTGCCCCGTAGGAGCCCAGCCCCCTGGGCGATCCCACGGCCCGGGCAATCGCCCCGGCTACGGCTATCGCCCAGAAGGCTGGGCTCCTACGCTGGCGGCTGGCTTGACTGCATCGACGCATCGGATAACACTCACCCCATGAACGGCAACTTCGTCATGGCTCGACGTCTGCGTACCTGGCTGCATGGCCAGGCATGCCTGTGCGCGCCCTGCGGAGTGAACTGACCCGGACACATCCCCGTTCATCCGCATCCACCCCGAAGGGGCCGCAGGCAATCACCTGCGGCCCCTTTTTCGTTGTACCCACCACCACTCAAGGAGGCGAAAAAAACCATGTCCGTCCCGGCCGCCTATCTGGGCGTGATCCTCATCTGGGCCACCACCCCGCTTGCCATCCAGTGGAGCGGCGACGGCCCCGGCTTCCTGTTCGGCGTGGCCGCGCGCATGACCATCGGCGCGGTCCTGGCACTGGGCTTCGCGCGACTGATGGGGATACGGGTCTGGCGACGGGAGGCCCTGGCCACCTACGGCGTGGTGGCACTGGGGATCTACGGGGCCATGCTGTTCACCTACTGGGCGGCACAGCAGATCCCCTCGGGATGGATCTCCGTGGTGTTCGGGCTCACGCCCATCGCCACCGGCGCCCTGGCCCTGCTCTGGCTGCCGGGGCAGGGATTGACCCGCCTGCGTCTGGGCGGTGCCCTGGTAGGCGTGTCCGGTCTCGGGGTGATCTTCGGTGGCGGTGCCGCCCTGGACGAGCGGGCGGTGCTGGGCATCGGCGCGGTGGCGCTGGCCACCCTGATCCACTCGGTCAGCGCCATCTGGACCAAGCGCCTGGGCTCGGGACTCAACCCCCTGGGGGTGGTGGCCGGGGGTCTGGCGCTCTCGACACCGATGTTCCTGCTCACCTGGGGGATATTCGACGGCGTCTGGCCGGCGGTACTGCCGCAGCGCGCCCTGGGCGCGATCCTGTACCTGGGCATCATCGGCTCGGTGATCGGCTTCTCGCTGTTCTACTACGTGCTGGGACGGGTGGACGCCACCCGGGTGGCCCTGATCACCCTGGTGACACCGGTGGCGGCCCTGGGCCTGGGCCACGTGTTCAACGGCGAGCCCCTGGACCCGCGCATCCTCACCGGCGCCGGACTGATCCTCGCCGGGCTCGCGCTGTTCGAGTTCGGTGATCGACTCCTGAGAAGAATGCGCCGGGGCGGCACACTGTGAATGCCTGTCAGGGAGGATGATTCAATCCAGGGCGTCGCTGATCATTCTGGGCACGCCAGACTGGACGCTCAGACTTTTGGCAATAGAGGCGCAAACCCCACTGGATAGGGAGCCATCCAGTGGGGTTTGTAACAACGAGAGAGCGGATTGATGTTCGAGACACGTGCCCATTAGATGATTTAGAGGCGCCCTCGATCTCTACCCCGCCGAAGACCTCTGGCTTCGCCGTCACCCCCTGTGCCGTAGGTTGGGGTGAGCAACCCGAACCCCAACAGGCAGAGTCTCACCTCCCGTTGGGCTTCGCGTTGCTCACCCCAACCTACATATCTCTACTGACCTGATTCCGGAGCGGCCCGGAAACAGCTCGGCTTTATTTCAGGGCGTCGCGCACCCGTTCCAGCCGGGCCTTCACCTCGCCGGCCAGCTCATGGATGCCCGGCTGTTGCACCAGGTCCAGTACCGCCTGGGGATCCATGAAGGCGACCGTCACAGAACCGTTCTCCTCTTCACGCACCACCACGTTGCAGGGCAGCAGCAGGCCGATGTCCGGCTCGGCGGTGAGCGCCTTGTCGGCCAGCACCGGGTTGCAGGCGCCGAGGATCTTGTAGGGGCGCTTGTCCAGGTCCAGCTTGGCCTTCATCACCGCCTTCACGTCGATCTCGGTGAGCACACCGAAGCCTTCTTCCTTGAGCGCTGCGGTCACCTGGGTCACTGCGTCATCGAAACCGGCCGTTACCGTCTTGCTGAATCCGTACATGGTCGTTGTTCCTCTCGAACATTTGAATTGTATGTATCGGGCAGTCTAACCCGCATGCGGTGGACCTGACATCCCATACCCGGCGTGCAGCCTGGCCCATGGGGGCCAGCGCAATAGCGTCCATACTCAGGACAGGGTGCAGGCATATTCACATAGTTTATAGCTATAAATAACATTTAATAATTTAACTAAATAAATCGAACAGCCTGGTGTAGAGTCATTCAGACACAGTCAGAAGTGACAAACACCCAAGCAAGCAGGAGTAAGGACATGACCGCAATGGATACCTTAAACGCAGGCAAATGCCCCGTGATGCATGGGGCGAACAGCACGGTGGGCACAACGAACATGGAGTGGTGGCCCAACGCCCTGAATCTCGACATCCTGCATCAGCACGACACCAAGACCAACCCGATGGGCCAGGATTTCTCCTACCGCGAGGCGGTCCAGTCCCTGGACTACGCAGCGGTAAAGCGGGACGTCGAGGCCCTGATGACCGACAGCCAGGACTGGTGGCCGGCGGACTGGGGTCACTACGGCGGCCTGATGATTCGCATGGCCTGGCATTCCGCCGGCTCCTACCGTGCGTCCGATGGCCGCGGCGGTGCAAATACCGGCAACCAGCGCTTCGCGCCCCTGAATTCCTGGCCGGACAATGCCAACCTCGACAAGGCCCGCCGCCTGCTGTGGCCGATCAAGAAGAAATACGGCAACCGCCTCTCCTGGGCCGACCTGATCGTGCTCGCTGGCAACGTGGCCTATGAGTCCATGGGGCTCAAGACCTTTGGCTTCGCCTTTGGTCGCGAGGACATCTGGCATCCTGAAAAAGACACCTACTGGGGTGCCGAGAAGGAATGGCTGGCGCCCAGCGATGAGCGATACGGCAGCGTCGATGACCCCTCGACCATGGAAAACCCCCTGGCCGCCGTGCAGATGGGGCTGATCTACGTCAACCCCGAAGGCGTGAACGGCAAGCCGGACCCGATCAAGACCGCGGCCCAGGTGCGCGAGACCTTCGCCCGCATGGGTATGGACGACGAGGAAACCGCGGCACTGACCGCCGGTGGTCACACCGTAGGCAAGACCCACGGCAACGGTCGAGCTGAAAACCTGGGCCCGAGCCCCGAGGGCGCGGACGTGAGCGAGCAGGGTTTCGGCTGGATGAACCACACCAGCCGCGGCGTGGGCCGCGACTCCATGACCTCCGGCATCGAGGGCGCCTGGACGACCCATCCGACAAAATGGGACAACGGCTATTTCGACATGCTGTTCGGTCATGAGTGGGCGCTGAAGAAGTCCCCCGCCGGGGCCTGGCAGTGGGAGCCCGTCGCGATCCGTGAGGAAGACAAGCCGGTGGACGTGGAAGACCCGTCGATCCGTCTCAACCCGATCATGACCGACGCCGACATGGCCATGCGCGAAGACCCGATCTACCGCAAGATCTGCGAGGGGTTCCAGAAGGATCCGGCCTATTTCTCCGAGACCTTCGCCCGCGCCTGGTTCAAACTGATCCATCGCGACATGGGACCGAAGGCCCGCTACATCGGCCCGGAGGTTCCCGCCGAGGATCTGATCTGGCAGGACCCGGTCCCGGCCGGCAGCACCGGCTATGACGTGAATGCGGTGAAGGCGAAGATCGCGGCGTCTGGCCTGACGGTCGCCGAGATGGTCTCCACCGCCTGGGACAGCGCCCGCACCTTCCGCCAGTCGGATTACCGGGGCGGCGCCAATGGTGCACGCATCCGCCTGGCACCCCAGAAGGACTGGGAAGGCAACGAGCCCGCCCGCCTCAGGAAGGTGCTCTCGGTGCTGGAGCCCATCGCGGCGCAGAGCGGTGCGAGTGTTGCAGACGTGCTCGTGCTGGCAGGCAACGTCGGCATCGAGCAGGCGGCCAAGGCTGCAGGCTTCGACGTGACCGTACCCTTCTCACCGGGCCGTGGCGACGCGACCGACGAGATGACCGAGGCGGAGTCCTTCGACGTACTGGAGCCGATCCATGACGGCTATCGCAACTGGCTGAAGAAGGACTATGCCGTCAGCGCCGAGGAACTGATGCTCGACCGCACCCAGCTGATGGGCCTGACCGCGGTGGAAATGACCGTGCTGGTCGGTGGTATGCGCGTGTTGGGCACCAACCACGGAGGCACGAAGCACGGTGTATTCACCGACCGCGTGGGCGCCCTGACCCAGGACTTCTTCGTCAACCTGACCGACATGAACAATGTCTGGAAGCCAGCGGGATCGCACTACGAGATCCGTGACCGCAAGACCAACGCGGTCAAGTGGACCGCGAGCCGGGTGGACCTGGTGTTCGGTTCCAACTCGATCCTGCGTGCCTATGCCGAGGTCTACGCCCAGGACGATGCCAAGGAGAAATTCGTGGCTGACTTCATCAAGGCCTGGAGCAAGGTGATGAACGCGGACCGCTTCGATCTGAAGTAATCGGCACGTGAAGTAAACCGGTTGCCGCCAGGGATGGCAGCGTCTCGGGAATGTAAAAAGGGGGCGAAGGGCTGATCAGCCCTTCGCCCCCTTTTTATTTGGATTAAATCCCTGGGGAGAAAAACCCGGTCGTCGTGTCTCACCCAGCTACCGAACGGTGCCGTTTCATCCGGTACATCGCGCCATCGGCATGACTCAGCAGGGCATCGGCATCCTGCCCGTCCGCAGGATAACAGGCCACGCCGATACTACAGGACGGCTCGATACCGCCGAACTCAGCGCCCAGGGGCTCGGCCATGATCCCGTGAATCTGCTCGACCTTCGCAGTGACGCAATCGACCGACTGGATATCCGTCAGCAGAACAATGAATTCATCCCCCCCCATCCGGGCCACCGTGTCCGTCTCACGTACGCAACTTTCCAGTCGTCGTGCCATGGTACAAAGCACACGATCACCCATGGCATGCCCATAAACATCATTAACAACCTTGAAATCGTTGAGATCCAGAAACAGCAAAGCCAGGCTGTTCTGGTGGCGGTGGGCTGCGTGCAGAGCCAGATCCAGTCGATCATAGAACAACGATCGGTTGGTCAATCCTGTCAGCGGATCATGGTGGGCAAGGAAACGTAATTCCGCCTCGGCCCGCATGAGCGTCGACACGTCCCGGGCGACACCGATGCGTACACCCTCCTCCTCGTACCAGCGGGCCGACCACAGGATGTGGACTATGCCGCCATCCTTGCGCAGATAACGATTGCGGAAATCGACGTGGGGCTGACCGCTCATGACCCGGCGAATGGAGGCCCGCGAGGCCTCCAGGTCCTCAGGATGCATGTAGTCGGTGATCACGGTGCCGGTCAGCTCCTCGGCACGATAACCGAGCAGCGTCTCACAGGCATCGCTCACAAAGACGATCCGGTTGTCCACGTCGACCACGAAGACCGTGTCCAGCATCAGATGGATAAGCTTGGGATAGAGCGCTTGCAGGTCAACGGGCATAAGTCAGGCAAATCCGGCTCAGAGAGGGTATTCCACTCGTATATTAGTCGATGTCATACGCCCCAGCCTGTTCTTCCACGTACAGACGGCCTGGGATGCCCAGCCGAATCTGGCGTTGGGTCATCGGCGTATAGAAGTGATGAGTACCCTTGTACCGAATCGAGACGAAGTGCTGACCTGCCCAACGCCGCTTTATGCACGGGGGGCGAGGATGGAAAAACCGTCATCCAACGGTTACCCCTCATTTTGGGACGAAAAATGCAGGTCTGAGGCCTGAATTCAGCCAAATTCCAGGAATTTTTCCTGGGGGATCGTACAGTTGCCGTGGTCCGACCCCCTTCTCCCGGGAACCCAGTCCCTTCGAGGGTTTCAGCTCGAACCGGCATCCAGCAATCCGTAATGCATCGCCTCATGATCGGGCATGATGCGCTGCTGCAGCACGCGCCACTTGCCGTCCGGTTCCTTGTCCAGCACCACTTCCAGACCGCGACGTATGGCGGTGCCGTCGTTAGCCTCCACCTGTTCCACGGTCTGGAACATGATCTGCTTGTCTGTGGCGGCCCGCATACGCAGGCCCGTGTAGCTCACGTCCTTGAGCACCCCATCCTTGAATTCGTGCTCGCACTGACGGGACCAGTCTTCATAACCGATGGCCTCGAAGCCGGGGATGCCAAGCACCCGGACGCGCTTCGACACCAGGTCCATGTGGGCGGGATGGTCCAGGGCACGGGCGGTACGTTCCACCGCGTCGATCCATTGGAGGGCGATTTCTCTGGCGTGATCTTCGTTGTTCATAGTTGCCTTGTGACAGTGGAATTTATATCGGCCGACTCAACGGGGCGGGAGCAGCCACTTTAAGACATCCATAATCCCACGCATTCAAGCAGGGAAAATTTACACCTTACGCCTTACCCCTTACCCCTTACCCCTTACGCCTCACTCCCGAACAAACACCGCCATGGACTCCACATGGGCCGTGTGCGGAAACATGTCCATGATCCCGGCGGCCTCCAGGCGGTAGCCGTGGGTATGCACCAGGGTCTCGGCGTCCCGGGCCAGGGTTGCCGGGTTGCAGGAGACATACACGATGCGCTCTGGGGCAATCCGGCCCACCAGGCCCATGACACCGGCGGCACCGGCCCGGGGGGGATCCAGCAGGATGCGGTCGAAACCGGCACGGGCCCAGGGGGCGTCGGCCACGTCGCTGGCGGCCAGGTCGGCGGCGTGGAATTCGGCGTTGGTGATGCCATTGCACGCCGCGTTGTCCCGGGCACGGGCCACCATCACCGCCTCACCCTCAACACCCACCACCTGGCCAGCGCGCCGGGCCAGGGGCAGACTGAAGTTGCCCAGGCCGCAGAACAGGTCCAGCACCCGGTCCCGGGGGCCCAGCTGCAGCAGTTCGATGGCCCGGGGCACCATGGCGCGGTTGATGTCCCGGTTGACCTGCACGAAGTCCAGGGGGCCGAAGGGGATGCTGACGTCGAATTCAGGATGGGCGTAGATCAGGGGCTCCGGCGCCTCGGGCGCCAGGGGGTGGACGGTGTCAGGGCCCTTGGGCTGGAGCCACACCTGCACGCTCTGCTCCGCGGCGAAGGCGGTGAGCCGCTCACGATCCGCCGCACTCAGGGGGTCGAGATTGCGAAACACCAGGGCGGTGCGCTCCTCGTCGTCCACGGACAGCTCCACCTGGGGGATTCGATCCCGGGCATCCAGGGTGGTGAGGAACGCCCGCAGCACCATGAGGCGGTGGCCCACTGAAGGGTGCAGCACCTCGCAGGTCTCCAGGGCCGCCAGGTAGTGGCTGTAGCGCTCCCGGAATCCCACCAGCACGCCGCCCTTCTTGGGCACGTGCTTGACGCTCAGGCGGCCCTTGCGGCGATAGCCCCAGGCATCACACTGCAGGGGTTCCAGGATGCGCTCGGGCACCACCTTGCCCACGTGCTCCAGCACTTCCAGCACGGCCTGCTGCTTGGCGTGTACCTGGGCAGCATCGCTCATGTGCTGCAGGCTGCAACCGCCGCACACGCCGAAATGGGTGCAGCGGGGTTGCACCCGGTCGGGGGAGGCCTCCAGCACGGTCTCCACCGCCGCCTCGTCGTAGCGCCGGTGACAGGCCACGTACCGGGCCGTGACCCGCTCACCGGGCAGGGCGCCATCCACGAACAGGGCCTTGCCCTCCACCCGGGCCACACCCCGGCCTTCGTGGGTCAGGGATTCAATCACCACCTCCACCGGCGCCTGGGGCACCGGTGCCGCTCGCACCCTGCGCCGAGCCATCAGGCGTTCTTCCCCGCCTGCCAGGCATTCAGGAAGGCGGTGAGGTGTGCCTCGGGGGATTCCGCGAGCATGTCCCGCACCCGTTGCAGTTCCGTCTCCAGGGCCTGCTCCGTGAGCCGACCACGCATGCGCTCAAAGCGCAGGTAGACCAGATAGGTGTTGAGCACGTCGGTCTCGCAGTAGTTGCGAATGCCACGGATGTCGCCGGCCAGATACGCATCCCAGACCTTGGCGCCGCTCATGCCCATCTTGCCGGGGAAGCCCAGCAGGCTGGCCACCTGGTCCAGGGGCGCGTTGGCGCGCATCTGGAACCCGGCCAGCACGTCCATCAGGTCGGTATGGCGCCAGTGGAAGCGGGACAGATAGTTGTTGTAGCGAAACTCCCGGTCGTCATCGCCCGCCTCCCAGTAGCGGGCGGCACTGACACCGTGCAGCAGGGCACGGTAATGGATCACCGGCAGGTCGAAACCACCGCCGTTCCAGGTCACCAGGGTGGGCGTGTAGCGCTCCACCCCCTCGAAGAAGCGGCTGATCAGCTCCTTCTCGGTGGCATCCTCGTCCCCCAGGGACCACACCGCGAGGCGCTCCCGGGTGGACAACACCACGGAGATGGCCACGATGCGGTGCAGGTGATGGGCCAGGAAGTCGCTGCCGGTCTTTTGCACCCGCAGCTGGGCCAGGGCCTTGGCCGTGTCTTCGTCGGAGAGGCCTTCGAAGCCGTGGATGCGTCGACCGCCCTCCACATCGGGGACGGTCTCGATATCGAACACCATGATGGGGGTCATGCGGGGAACACTCCGGTCGAGATGTAGCGGTCGCCCCGGTCGCAGATGATGGACACGATCACGGCGTTCTCAAGCTGCGCGGACAGGCGCAGTGCGGCGGCCGTGGCGCCGCCCGAGGAGACACCACAGAAGATGCCCTCCTCGGCGGCCAGACGGCGCATGGTGTCCTCGGCCTCGGCCTGGCCCACCTCCAGGGTCTGGTCCACGCGAAAGTCCTCGAAAATGCTGGGCAGGTATTCCTTCGGCCAACGGCGGATACCCGGGATGCTTGCGCCTTCCTCGGGGGTCACGCCCACGATCTGCACGCCGGGATTCTGTTCCTTGAGGTAGCGGGAGGTGCCCATGATGGTGCCGGTGGTGCCCATGGCGCTGACGAAATGGGTGATCTGCCCATGGGTGTCCCGCCAGATCTCGGGGCCGGTGCCCTCGTAGTGGGCCAGGGGGTTGTCCGGGTTGGAGAATTGGTCCAGCACCCGGCCCTTGCCCTCGGCCTCCATGCGCTTGGCCAGATCCCGGGCCCCTTCCATACCCTGCTCCCGGGTCACGGAGATGATCTGGGCGCCATAGGCCTTCATGGAGGCCCGTCGTTCGGCGCTCATGTTTTCCGGCATAATGAGGACCATGGGGTAGCCCTTGATGGCTGCGGCCATGGCCAGGGCAATACCGGTGTTGCCGCTGGTGGCCTCGATAAGGGTGTCACCGGGGCGGATTTCGCCGCGCTCCTCCGCCTTGCGGATCATGTGCAGCGCAGGGCGATCCTTGACCGAACCGGCGGGGTTGTTGCCCTCCAGCTTCACCAGGAGGGTATTGGAAGTCTCGCCAGGCAGGCGCTGCAGGCGCACCAGGGGGGTATTACCGACGAAGGATTCCAGGGTGGGGTACGAAGTCATACGCGCAAGGGACCGGACAGGGAATGTGAAGAGGCATTATAAACATCACGAAGGGGAGCGTCCCGAACCCATGGGTTTGAAAACCAAGATTCGCAGCTGCGCACGGCGCAGCACCGTGGCCCTGATCACCGGGCTGGGCATCCATGTGAGCTCAAGCCAGGCGGAAATGCTTGCCGGGCTTTCAGAGCACGATTTCTTCGACGATCTGCCCGTGGTGCTCACCGCCACCCGCCTGCAACAGCCCGTGGCCGATGCCCCGGCCTCCGTCACCGTGATCGATCGAGAGCTGATCGTAGCCTCCGGCGCCCGGGAGCTGGTGGACATCCTGCGGCTGGTGCCCGGTATGATCGTGGCCCGGCACAACAACAGCGAACCGGTAGTGACCTACGGTGGTCTACCTGAACGCTACTCCCGACGCCTGCAGGTACTGGTGGATGGGCGTTCCGTCTATCAGCCCTTCTCCGGCGGCGTGCTGTGGAACGACCTGGGCCTGGCCATCGAGGACATCCAGCATATCGAGGTGATCCGCGGCCCCAACGCCGCCGCCTTCGGGCCCAGTTCCTTCCTGGCCATCATCAATATCATCACCCGGCACCCGGCCGAGAGCGCCGGTCAGCATGTGAGCACCCGGGTGGGCACCAACGGGGTGCGAGACCTGATGGCCCGTCAGAGTGGCAGCAGTGAGCGGGTGGATTACCGCTTCACCCTGTCCAGCCAGGAGGATGACGGCTTTCCCGACAGCTTCAGCGATAAACGCAACCAGTTCGCCAACCTGCGCGTGGACTACCGGATCACCCCGGAACACACCTTCAGCACCCGTGCCGGCTTCGGAAAATCCCGTAGCGGACGAGGGCTGGCCGACGACAGCCTCGACCCCGAGAGGCATTTTGATAGTGAAAGTGCACATGTGCAGCTGCGCATGGACCAGGACAGTGGCATGGGGGACAGCTGGACCCTGCAGTACTACTACCAGCAGAACGTCACCAGGGATGCGTATCTCACTGGCCCGTTCACGGTAGCGTCCTTCCCATTTAGCGATATACCACTGGACAACAATACCCGGACTGATCGCCACGACCTGGAACTGGAGAAACGACATCTCATCAATCAGGGCACACGTATCGTCTGGGGCGGCAGCCTGCGACATGACCGTGTTGCATCCCCCACCTTCTTCAGCGAACGCAGTCCGGTCAGCGACGACCTGTTCCGGGCATTTGCCAACCTGGAACAGGAACTGGGGCAGATCACCACCCTGAACCTGGGGGCGATGTATGAGCATAGCGATCTGTTCGGCGACCAGGTCTCGCCGCGCGCCGCCCTGAACTTCCGTCTCCATCCCAATCACACCTTGCGCGCGGTCGCAGCCAGGGCAACCCGAACCCCTGTGCTGACCGAGGAACTGGCTCTGCGCTACTACACCCTGGAGTTTCCGCCCCCCATCGGTGAACAGACACTTGTCTTCCTGGATGCGGCAGGTGGCCTCAAACCGGAGACCACGGACTATTTCGAGCTGGGTCACCACGCAAGCCTCGCAGACTCCGGGCTGATTCTGGACACCAAGGTCTTCAGCAATCGGATTCGTCATCTCATCGACGGAGATGGCCCTAGCTCCATCTCCTTCGCCGATCGGGGCGGTGTCTCCTACCAGGGCATCGAGATGCAGCTGGCGTACTGGCTCGGCCCGCGCACCCGCCTGCACAGCGGCCTGACCTATCACTTCACCCGCACCGACTACAGTAATGGACGGGACGGCCGCTACGGAGAGGCGATCCCCCGGCACATATTCAACGCCGCCATCACCTCACAGCTGACAGATCAGCTGCGCCTGTCCGGCGCCTATTACCATTATTCTGAAATGAACTGGATCGATGGCAATCCCAGCGATGCCTACGACGGATTTCTGGACGTATCCGCCGAGTGGAAACTCAACCGTCACGCACGACTGGGCGTGACGGTGCAGGACATCATGGCGCGAGGTTACGACGCACGGACTCCCTCCAATGCGAACATCTACCAGGTGAATCGGCGTGAGACCCGTAGCTTCGCCACGCTGTCACTGGATTTCTAGTCCATCGAGGATCAAGAGCACCGCAAGGATGACGGCAACATACACACGATCGGGGATTGCACTGCTGATCGGCTGCTTGATACTGGCCGTGTGCCAATCCCTGCTGCCCGGCGAGGTCCGTGCCGAGACGACGGATCAGTCGCCCGACCGGATACTCATGCTCGCCAGCGATGACGGTTCCCTGCATCAGCGTGTGCTGACCGCACTGCAACGCCAGATCGCCAGCAGCCCCGTGGTCCTTTCCCAGGCCGTGGTCTCCACGCCCCGAGGCAACCAGCAACTAGACACCTTTGATTGCGATGGGTGCCTGGTGGTGACCTCCGGGGTCGTGGCGTTGCACACGGCCCTGGAGCGTGTCAAACGGGCCCGCATCCTGGCCATTGCCATACCGGAGGAGAGCTTTCAACGCATCATGTCAGCACGATCCGGCGCGGTGTCCGTATCGGCCATCTACATGGACGTCTCCCTGGAGCGCATGGTCTCGCTCATCAACGAACGCCTGATGAATATCGAGTCAGTAGGCATCATCAGCGGCGACGGACAATACCTGGAGCGGGAACATGAACGCGACCATCTACCACCTAAAAATGTCATGGCACTCAAGGAGTACAATGCCGCCGCGCAGACCGATGTGGTCAAGGTGTTTCAACAGGCCAGTCGGGAAAACCAGGCCATACTCGCCATCCCTGACCCACGGGTCTACAACCGTGACACCATCGTCGGCATCATGCTGACCACCTATCGAAGCGGTACACCCCTGATCGGCTATTCCGAAGCACTGAATCGCGCAGGTGCACTCATGTCCGTATTTTCCTCCCCGGAGATGCTCGGCGAAGAGGCCGGCCAACACATCGCAGACGCATTGGCCACGGGTAGCTGGCAACCCACGGAGCGCCATACCGAGAGATACATCGTCGCCATCAACCAGCAAGTGGCCCGCTCACTGCGCATACGCGTCCAGGAATCCCCATGATGCAGAGTTGGCGCATCAAACATCGTCTGCTCGCCCTGGCCCTCCTGCCGGCCCTGGTGATCGCCTTGAGTCTCACTGGCTGGTGGACCGCCATCAAGATCATGGAACTGCAGGAACAGCTGGAGATCCGGGGCAACACCATCGTCGGCTTCCTGGCACCGGCCGCAGAGTACGGCGTCATCTCGGGAAACAGGGCCCATCTGCGTTCGGCCAGCACCCGGGTACGGGACGAGGCAGACCTGATCAGCATTCGCATCAGCGACGCACAGGGCAACCTGCTCTATACCCACGTCAAGGACCTGCAGGACGCCCGGGGGCTGCACACCCTCTCCGGCCTGCTGTTCGGCCATCGCGTGCGCCATTTCGAGGCCCCTGTTGTCCTGAGCAGCCTGGATGGTTTCGATTACGCGGGTGGCTTCGGCGAACTTGAACCCCGCGATGCCGATCGGATCATCGGCCAGGTAGCGATCACCCTGTCCACGGTGCCCACCACCATCACCCAGACCGAGTGGCTATTGCGCAGTATCGGCCTGATCCTACTGCTGCTCGGCGTCACCGGAATCATCATCCACCGCCTTGAGCAGCCCATTTCGGTCCCCCTGGAGCAAATGGCGGAAGCAGTCCACCGCATCGGTCGTGGCGACCTGGATACACGCCTTGAGACGAAGTCCGGCGGAGAGCTCGGGCAACTGGCCCAGGGCATCAACAGCATGGCCGACAACATCCAGCGCGCCCAGGCGCGCATGGCCGAGCGCATCCAGGCGGCAACCCGAAACCTGCAGGAGCAGGTGGAATTGACCGACGAGAAGAACCGGGAACTGACCTTCGCCCGAGGCAAGGCGGACGAGGCGAATCAGCGCAAATCCCAGCTCCTGGCCAGCATCAGTCACGAACTGCGTACACCGCTGAGTGCGATCCAGGGCTATGCCGAACTGCTGGAACAGTACGGCGATCTGGGTGGGCGTGAGCGCAGTTGGCTGGAGATCATCGACAGCTCGAGCCGCGACACCCTCAAACTGGTCAATGATCTTCTGGACGTGGCGCGTATCGAGTCCGGACGCATCAGCCTGCACCGCAGTCAGTTTGACCTGGGACAGTGCCTGTCAGAGGTCATCGGCATTTGCCGTCGTTCACTGCGGGACAGACATGTGGACGTGATCCTGATCATGTCCGCGGACAGCCCCTCGTGTATCACCTCCGATCACCTGCGCTTTAAACAGGTGATTACCAATCTGCTGAGCAACGCCCTGAAATTCACCGCCAACGGCCAGGTCACCATCCACACTGGCCTGCGCAACCGGGGCCGCCATCGTGAGCTGGAGATCTGCGTGCGGGATTACGGCCCGGGCATCGACCCGGAAGTTCTGCCCCACATCTTCGAGCCCTTCTTCCAGTCCCGTAAACCGGAGACCCATCGCCACAGCGGTGCGGGCCTGGGACTGAGCATTACCCGTGGCATCACGGAGTTGCTCGGTGGTCAGATCCAGGTGGACAGCGCACCCGGCAAGGGCAGCCTGTTCACCCTCACCATGCCCCTGTTCGACAGCGACGTACCGCTGCCCTACCCGCCCCTGCCGGGCGACCTGGGGCTGGTGACGGTCTGGTGTGACGATGCGGAAGTGCGCAATGCACTACTCAACACCCTCCGGGTCATGAACCTCGAGGCACAGGCCAGCCTTAATCAGCAAGACTACCTGCGCCAGCTGGATCTGAATCCCCAGGGCATCGGCATTGTCTGGCTGAAGCCCCATGAACACGATGCGCTTGATGAGCTGCAACGCCATCCATCCCTGCTGGCGCGAACCCTGCTCGCCCGCAGTCAGTTGATCCCCGAGGACATTCAGAACAGCCTGCTTTCACAGGGCGTGCGTTTCATGCCCCTGACCCTGTCGGTGCATGCGCTCAACCGCGCCATCCAGCGCAGGCTGCGCCCCATCGGTGCGCAGCGAGAGATCGAGGAAGATGAACTTGAGGACATCCCGCGGCTGGAGGGGCGGCATTTCCTGGTTGCCGACGATAACGCCGTTAACCGCCGTCTGCTCAGTGAATTCATCCACCAGCACGGCGGCGAAGTGAAACAGGTCTCCGACGGGGAGTCCGCCGTCCATGCCTACCACGAGCTGCAACCCGAGGTCGTCTTCATGGACGTACACATGCCGATCAAGGACGGCATCGAAGCCATGATCGAGATCCGAGCCGAGGATCCCGCTGCCCGGGTAGTGGCAGTGACCGCCGATGCCCGTCCGGAGATGCATATCGCCCTGCTGCAGCACGGCTTTGACCAGGTCCTGTCCAAGCCCATCTCGGAATCCGACATCCTGCACTGCGTGGAGCACCACAACCGCCCTGCTCGTCTTTCTTCACGACGGGACGCAGATGAACACCGCGATGCCCCTCATCCGGTCCACGACGAAGGTCTGGCACTGCAACGTGCGGGTGGCAACAGCCAGCTGGCCCGGGACATGCTGCACATGCTCATTCGCGATGCAGAACAGGCGACCACCCAGCTTGATCAGGAAACACCGGACAACGAAGTGCTGCTGGACCTGGTACACCGCATCAACGGCGGCGCTCGCTACTGTGGAACACCCCGTCTGAGCGCCCGCAGCCAGTCCCTGGAGGCGGCATTGCGCGATGGCCGGGTGAAAGACATCCCGGCCCTGTTGGATGACTGGAAAATGGAATTACAAACCCTGGTGCAGGGCAGGAACAAGCTTCTGGAGAGCCTTGAAAAGCTCAGCGAGACGACGGGCCCTGGAGTATGACGAAGGCCAGGGCATAGTCCCTGTCATCGGAGAGACTGAGTTGACTGTCGGTCACGCCCAGGTTCTTGGCAGTCTCGGCCGCGCGTCCTGACATCACCAGCAGCGGACGCCCCCTGGAGTCGTGATCCACGCCCACATCCATGAAGCGCATGTGCGCCCCCACTCCGACCCCAAGGGCCTTGCTGACCGCCTCCTTGGCGGCAAAGCGTTTTGCCAGAAAGGCAGCGGGGGACGGGCTGGCCCGGTAACCCGGCCATTCCACCGGGTGCAGGATACGCTCGGCGAAACGCTCGCCGTGGCGCTCCAGCAAACGCGCCATGCGCGGTATATTCGCCAGATCCGTACCGATGCCCAGGATCATCATGGATCGATACCCGTCAACGGGCCTGATCCATGGCCGAACGCATGGCAGCCACCGCCTCGCCCATGCCGGTAAACAGGGCGCGTGCAACGATGGAATGACCGATGTTCAGCTCATGAAGCTGGGGGATACGCGCCACGGCGGCCACGTTCTCATAGTCCAGGCCATGGCCCGCATTGACCACCAGGCCGATGGCCTGGCCATGCTCGGCCGCCGCACGGATACGTGCCAGCTGAGCTTCACGCCGGGGACCGGGCGGCACATTGGCATAGGCCCCCGTGTGCAACTCCACCACGGGCGCACCGATACGCCGGGCGGCGTCCAGATGAGAAATCTCGGGCTCCACGAACAGCGACACCTCGATACCCGCCGCCACCAGCGGCGCACAGAAGGTCTTAAGACGGGATTCCTGCCCCAGCACATCCAGACCGCCCTCGGTGGTCAGTTCCTCACGTCGTTCGGGCACGATACAACAGGCCTCGGGACGCAGGCGCAGGGCGATGGCCTGCATCTCTTCAGTGGCGGCCATTTCCAGGTTCATGGCCGTGGTGATCAGTGCGCGCAACTGCTCCACGTCCCGATCCTGTATGTGACGACGGTCCTCGCGCAAGTGCAGAGTGATGATGTCGGCGCCAGCCGCTTCGACGATACGCACCGCCTCCACCAGGTCAGGATAGGGCGTACCCCGTGCCTGACGGATGGTGGCGATGTGGTCGATGTTCACGCCCAGGCGCAGGCGTGCTTCAGTGTTCATCTTTCATGCCTCTCTCGGCTGCGTTTCTGCCGGGGAACAGGGCCCGGCTCATGATCCTCCTGCCCTGGAGGTGATAATCCAGCAGCTGTCGCAACAGCCTCTTGGCCTCCTGTCGCGCCCGGGGTGATTGCAGACAGTCACCCAGCAACTCCCTGAATGTCTGCCCATGCACACACGCTCCCCTGGACTGCTCAAGGGTACTGGCGTCACGCAGGCCCCGTTGGGCCTCGTAGACGTAGCAGGCCTGCTCGTCCAGTGCCCCGGGGTCCACGCTCTCCAGCCCCTCGCCCAGGAAATGCAGCAGCTTGCGTTCGTAATACCTGAGCAGCGGCTCCAGGGCCTGTTCAGAATCCGCCAGCCCATCCAGCGTGTCGGCATATTCCCCGAAAAAGCCCTCCACGGGGATCTGGCGGGGCAACAACTTGAGGGCCAGCTCGTTCACGTAGAAACCACAGGCCAGACGCTGGGGCGTCAGGTGCAGACTGCGCTGCTCTTCGATCAGGCTCAGGGTCTTGAGTTCACCCCGACCCTGCCAGGCCAGTTCGTAACGGGAAAAACTGCGCACCCGCTGACTACGTCCTCGGTGCAGACAAGCCATGCGCCCCTCGCCCTCGGTGAGCAGCTCAAGGATCTGGCTGTTGTCGCGATAGGCCCGGGCATGAAGCACGTAGCCCACGCTGCAGATGCGTTCCCGCGACGCCTCAGCCATGGTCCCGCCCCCCTGCCACGGCCTGGCTCACTTGCCGGTGTCGATGCCCATGCGGCGGATGGAATCTACATCCCCCTGCCAACCCTCGCGCACCTTCACCCACAGGCGCAGCATCACCTTGCGCTCCAGCATCTGCTCCAGGGTCAGACGGGCGGAGGTGCCCACCGCCTTGATCATGCGCCCACCCTTGCCCACCACGATGGCCTTCTGGCTGTCCCGTTCCACCCAGATCACCGCATCGATGTGGCTGACCGTCGGCGTATCCCGCCAGGATTCCACCTCCACGGCCGTGGCGTAGGGGACTTCCTGGCCAAGCCGCTCCAGCAGCTCCTCACGGATCACCTCGGTGACCCGAAAACGCTGACTGCGATCAGTGAGCTCGTCATCGGGAAACAGATGCACCCCTTCGGGCAGAAAGCCCTGGAGCACTTCCAGGAGCGGCTCCAGGTTGACTTCTTTAAGACCAGAAACCGGCACGATGTCGGCAAATTCATACATGCCCCGCAGGCGCTCGATGAACGGCAACAGGGCCTCCTTGCGCACCAGCTTGTCCACCTTGTTGATGGCCAGGATCACCCGGGCGCCGGAGGCCTTGAGCATGTCCAGGATCTGCG
>SR_TP_S13solDRAFT_1000405_pt1 | contig 18489 bp, 13 predicted proteins | sample SodReaTP_S13sol_FD_11159 | JGI IMG/M metagenome (IMG submission 11159)
ATCATCTTCGAAGGTGACACCACGGTTCAGAACACCCAGATAGCCGCCATAAATCTCTGCCTCGGCAGTGCCATTGCGGCCAAAATTCATTCCTACAAACGGGCTGTTTGCGCCGCCGGTAATCATCAGGCCATGAGAATTGCTGCCATCACCGGTAATGTAGACGCCGCCGCCCGTTTCCCATTGACCGCCACTATTGTCGCCGATGTCAACGAAACCATTGGCATTGTCGCCCGCCTGCACCGTCACGCGTCCATGGCCGATATAGGCTGCTCCGTAGCCGCCATCCCGACCAATCGACAGAAGCGTGAAATCATCATCCGATGTGGTTTGCTGGCGGTAGGTTCCGCCATTAGCAACATTCAGAGCGCCCCAACCACCCTGACGACCAAAGGCCGCGATTGTGCCGGTGCCCGAATGCACAAAACTACCGCCATCAATATCGACATAGCCAAATGCGTCGTTCCCGCGCCCGACCCACAGCAGTTCATTCCCGTCTGCTTCGGGTCCGGCAGTGGTGCCGACAGGGTCGGAAATGCTGAAACTGGCCCCATCGGTGACACGCAAGCCGCCTGTGCCGCCATCGCGGCCAATGCTGACAGATGCGCCTTCTGCCGCAGATGTGGTGCCCCCGCCCGCAACAAGCGATACACTTGTGTCGGGACCAGCGACCGTCAGCGTGCCGAAGGCATCCGCACCGCGCCCGACATTCAGGAACGGCCCCGCGCCGCTGCCACTGGCGCCCAGTGTTTCCTGTGCGCCATTGACAACCGTGACACTGCCCGCAGTGCCCGCGCCGTCGCCAATACCCCAAGCGGGCGGCCCCTCATAGGTATTCCCGCCGATAATGACGGCCGGATCGGTGTCGGATGTGGCATAGGGGCTGTTAAGAAACGTGAACTCTGCCCCTTCGGCAAAGGAGCTGCCTTGCGGGATGGGGGCAAAAGCGTTCTGCGCCTCAACAGTGTTGATAAAGTCCTGAATATCGTTAAACGAATTGAACGGCAGTGGCGTTGCACCGTCAATCTGGAAAACGAAGGTCGTCCCCTCAACCCCGTAATCGGACAGAAGCATCAGATCATAGGATATGCCATCAACCGTGACCCGCTCAAACTGGACCTCGAATCCTACTCGTGCAGCAACGCCGTCAATCAGAATCTCATAAGGTTTTGGCCCGAAAATATCAACGTAATCAGGCTCGTCATACTCCCAGCCCGGGAATATTTCATAGGAATACACGGCATCATCGACAGGCAGTACAAATGACAGTTCAACCTGTGCATAGCCCAGCAGAACTTCATTTTCATCCTCGTCAATGCGGTATCCGTTGAAGGTGATGACCGCCGGATCACCTGTGCCGGTGACCGGTTCCGGGGGCTGGCCCGTTGACCCGTCATCAATCATAGTGACAGCGCCCGGAATGGCCGACAGCAGGATCGGCGTGCCAGCGGCGGCAGGGCCATCGATGATCGGGCCCGCGCTATCGATATTCTCCCAGAAACTGGCAACCGCTGCGGTGTCGCTGCCATCGGGCAAGGGCGCTCCGGCAAGCTGAAGTATATGCTGACGGTCATTGCCGAAATCATCGATAATCAACACATCATAGGTCTGGCCATCCGACACGATGCGTGCCGCCAGAATTTCGATATCTTCGTCGTCCAGCAATTCACCGTTCAGGCGCAACGCAATCGGCAAGTCGTCAAAGCTGATGCGCACGAATGCAGCGCCTGTGTCATTATCCAGTCCGACAATCTCATGGATAAGCGACGCCCCCCCTTCTGCGAAGGTCATGGACAAGGTGCTGGGCATAGCGTTTTCATAGCCGTTATCGAGATCGTCATACTCGTCAAAGCTGAACCCGCTGATGGTCGTGGTGTGCAGCGTGCTGGTGTCCACTGCGTTCCAGCCCGCAAGGCCGGTCAGCGCAATCGGGGCGTCGGGCGGGAAGGTTGAATTGGAATCGGGCAGGTTGATGCCGTTGTTTTCTGCGTCCGCGATGATGTTTTCCAACGTGGTGGGTGTCATGGATGCGGGCAGCGGGTCACCGCCCACAACGAACATGTATTGTTCCTGCACCGAATAATTCAGGATCAGCACGTCGGTGACGCGGGGCGTGCCGCCCTCACTCCATTCAATTTCAGCGATCATTATCTCGGGTTCGCCGACAATCAGGCCGTTGTTCAAAGTGCTAAGGATTGGCTCATGGCCGCCAAATTCAATTTCGAACGGCCCGTCAAATTGCCCGGGATTGACCATAGTGTAGCTGATGATCGGTGCGGACTGCGTAAAACTGAGCCCCAATGTCGCGGGGCCTGTGATCTCGGTGACCTGACCGGTGCCATCAACCATGCTGAAGCCGAAACCCGTAATCGTAAATGCTGTTGCCATTGGTATAACTCCGCCAGTGTCGCCGGGGGGGGACAGGTCCAAGACCTGATCGGCAAATTCGATGAAATGAATATTCTGAAGCGTATTGGTCCCGTCATGCGGGTTCAGGGCGGTGCCCGCCCCGCGCAAATCGGTGACCGTGGTAATGCCTGTCGCCGTATCCGTTGTAATGTCGTAATCTGCAAGATTGCCCGAAAACCGCGCTGTGTTGACCCCACCGCCGCCGTCAAGCGTGTCATTGCCTGCCCCGCCTGCCAGCGTATCGTTGCCCGCGCCGCCGGTCAGGGTGTTGTCGCCATAATTGCCCAGCAACAGGTTCCCGCTGTCATTGGCCTGCAAACTCAGGTCAGCCGCGCCCAGAAGCTCCGCCACCTCGGCCCCTGCGCCAAGGGTCAGGTTGCCCGATGACAGCAAACGCAACGCGTCGTCCGACCCAGCGACCAGATCCAGCTTCACATTGCCCGCAGACAGATCGACTTGCACCCCGATGGAAATTGCGCCCCATGTCAGGGTGACATCCACGTCCTGCGCCGCGCCCAGCGCCAGCGCATAGCCCCCCGCACTGGCCGACAGGGTGCTGGTGCCACTGGCCGCGATGGAAACGCCGCTTTCCCCTTCGCCCAGCGAATAGAAGCCGTCGCCATCCATGTCCGAATAGACCACGCCGGTCAGAAACACGTCTGGCCCCGACAGCGCGAATTTCTGCGTCAGAATGGACGTGTTCCAGTCAGTGCCGCTTTGGGTAAACACCCCTTCCACCTGCGCAACGCCGGTTTCACGGAACCATTCGGTCAGGATATTGCGCCGGTGTCCGTCACTGTTAAACAGCCCTGCGGCATGGTTGATGACAGCCGCTTCCATGTCGATGGGATTGGGGTGCCTGCCCTGCCACGACAGGTTTTCCCCCCAGCCGACCGGTGCCGTTATGGCAAATCCGTTCTGATCTGTCAGGGTGTAGCCGGATGCGTTGATGCGCGCCTCTATGCTGGAGCCATCCTGCCCTGTATGGCTGAAGATATTGGCATCCAGCATCCAGTCAGAATGCCCCAGTGCCGCATCGCGCAACATTGCCTCCGGCGCCAAGGCTTGCAGTGCAAGCCCTGAAACGGTGTCAGAGGGCAGCCCGCGGTTCAAACCAACCGTCCCAAGATCCTCTAACAAGGCGCGCAGGCTGGTGTTTGTCACGCCCGCATCCGCAAGCAGCCTGTCAACCTCTCGTTGAGGGTCAAGCCGGGCGCGGTTTACATATTCAAGGAACAGCTGATCAAGATCAGTAAAATTGTTCATAATAAAAAGATACTCCAATCCGCAAATATTAGCCGAAAATCAATCTTCCGGTAAAGAGGCAATTTGGAGTCAGACTTGATTTGCAGGGAATGGGATCAAAGCGCGATGAAATCACCCGCCGGCGTCCAATTACCGGTCAGATAAATCCGTAAATCATGCTACCCGTTGCACTGATCCGGCGCGCGGATGCAATAGCGGGTCAATCGCGCGGCGGTTGCGCTTGCGTGCAAGCTACATCACCGCGCCGATCTGCCACGGAACAAATTCAACCGCACCGAAGCCCTGTGCCTCGCTTTTGGTTTCATCGCCGGATGCGACGCGCAGCATCATGTCAAAGATTTGCCTGCCCTTGTCGTGCAAGCTGACACCAGACAGGATTTCCCCGCAATCGACATCCATATCAGGCTCCATGCGTCGCCACAGGTCGGGGTTGGATGCGATCTTGATGCAAGGCACAGGGCGGTAGCCGGACACGCTGCCGCGCCCCGTAGTGAACGCAATCAGGTTCGCACCAGAGGCGATTTGCCCCGTCACCGAGCAGGGGTCATACCCGGGGCTGTCCATGAACACAAACCCTGCGCGGTCAATGGGTTCGCCATATTTATACACGCCCGCCAAAGGGGCAGTGCCGCCTTTTGCCACCGCGCCAAGGCTTTTTTCCAGAATTGTGGTCAAGCCCCCGCGCTTGTTGCCCGGTGACGGGTTATTGTCCATTTCCCCGAAATTGCGGGCAGTATAATCTTCCCACCATGTGATCAGATCGATCAGCTTACGCCCTGTCGGTTCGTCGGCGCGGCGGGTCAGCAAATGTTCGGCTCCGTAAATTTCTGATGTCTCCGAGAGAATGGACGTGCCGCCCTGCTGCACCAGCAAATCTGACGCCATGCCCAGCGCGGGGTTCGCCGTAATGCCCGAATACCCGTCCGACCCGCCGCATTGCATGCCAAGGACCAGCTTTGCGGCCGGGGCGGGTTGGCGGACGGCCTTGTTGGCCTCAACAGCCAGGTCGCGCAGGATGGCAACGCCCTTGTCGACAGTCGCACGCGTGCCCCCTGTCTGCTGGATTGTCATATACCGGAAGCGCGCGCTGTCCTTCAGCGCCTTCCGGTCGATAAGGTCGGGGATCTGCATCACCTCGCATCCAAGGCCCACCATCAGTATCGCCCCGAAATTCGGGTTATGGCCATATCCCGCGATTGTCCGGAACAGCGTGTTATACCCTTCGCCCTTGCCGGACATGCCGCAGCCGGTGCCGTGGACAATGGGAACGATGCCGTCAACATTGGGAAAATCGCGCAGCCACCCCTGCCGTTCGCATTCTTCAGCAATGAACCGCGCGACAGACCCGGCACAGTTCACAGATGTCAGAATACCCAGATAGTTCCGCGTGCCCACCCGCCCTGACGGACGGTGAAAACCCCGGAATTCCGCACGGTCCACCGCATCAGGCAAGGCTGTCACCGCGCTGCCAAATCCGTAATCCTGCTTATGCGCGCCCATGCCAAGGTTGTGGACATGCACATGCATGCCTGCCGCAATCGGCTGGCTGGCAAAACCGATCACCTGTCCGTATTTCAACACCGCCTCGCCTGCGGCGATGGCGCGGATCGCGACCTTGTGGCCAGAGGGGATCTGCTCGGACACGCGAACGCCCGAAGCGATTTCCGCACCCGCGTCCAGCGGACGCAGCGCGACCATGATATTGTCGCGCGCATGAAGGTGTAATGCGGCCTGAACGGTTTGTGTCACGGGGTCACCAGAATCTTAACAATGTCATCGCGGTCCTGAACCAATGACGAAAAACGCGCAGGCAGCTCAGCAAGTGCCACGATGTCTGAAACTAGCGCATCTGTCGGAATATCACCACGCCTGATTGCCGCCATGACGCGCTCGAAATCCTCGCGCAGGGCGTTGCGGCTGCCAATGATGCGCGCCTCTCGTTTGTGAAATTCCGCATCCGAGAACCGGATATCGTCCTTCACAACACTGACCAGCACAGTGCTTCCGCCATGCGCCAGAAGTGGAAACCCCGCTTCTATGGCGTCACGGTTCCCTGTTGCATCGAACACTGTATCGAACCCTTCGGCCAGATCACCGGTCAGAATATCATCTTGCGGCTGGTGCAGCTTTTCAAACCCGCACAGGGTTCGCGCCAGACCCAGCCGTTTGGCGCTGATATCAAGAATATGGACATCTGCCCCCGCCAGCCGCGCAAACAGCGCCGTGCCCAGACCAATAGGCCCAGCGCCAGTGACCAGCGCCAGATCGCCCTTGCCCACACCGGAACGTGCAACCGCATGGGCGCCGATGGCCAGAAACTCGACCATGGCGGCCTGTTGCGCACTCAGCCCGTCTGCTGGATACAGATTGCCCGCAGGCACCGCGATGCGTGCGCACATCCCGCCATCGCGGTGCACGCCCAGAACCTGAATGTTGCGGCAGCAATTCGGTTTGCCGCGCAGGCACGCGCGACATGATCCGCATGAAACATAGGGGTTCACCACCACCAGTTGCCCCGTGTCGGGACCACTGGCGATATGGCCCGACAATTCATGCCCGATCACCCTTGGGTAGTCCAGAAAGGGATGCTTGCCTTCAAAAATATGGTAATCTGTTCCGCAAATGCCGATTGCGGCAATATCCACCAGCACCCAGCCTTCGGGGGCGGTGGCAGGGCGTGGGCGCGACATGACGCGAAACTGCCCCGGTTCAATGCACACACCGCACTCCATCATCTGTTCGGTCGCGTCCTTCATTGTGACATTTCCAGATTGCGCGCGGCCCAGTCGGCGGGCAGTTCCCCCTTGACGATCAGGCTAAGCACATCATCCTTGCTGACATCATCTATACCATGCGCGCCGACCACGCGGCCCTTGTTCATCACGACCACCCTGTCGCACAGATCAAACACATCATGTATGTCATGGCTAACAAGGAAAATCCCGATCCCTTCGGCACGCAGCTGGCGGATAAGATCCGCGACCATGGCAGTCTCTGACGGGCCAAGTGCTGCGGTCGGTTCATCCATAATCAGGACTTTCGTATCAAAATAGATGGCCCTTGCGATGGCGATCACCTGACGTTGCCCGCCGGACAGGCTGGACACGGGATCGCGCAAGTTTTTGAAATTCGGGTTAAGCCGCGCCAGAACGTCGCGCGCGGCGCGCAGCATTCCGGCGTCATCCAGATTGCCGAAACGGGTTTTCAATTCCCGCCCCAGAAACAGATTGCTGGGCGCATCCAGATGGTCGGCAAGGGCAAGTGTCTGGTAAATCGTCTCAATCCCGTGGGCGCGGGCGTCATTGGGTTCGGCAAATTGAACAGGGGCGCCATTCACATGAATTTCGCCACTGCTGGGCACCATAGCGCCCGAAAGAATGCGCATAAGGCAGGACTTTCCCGCCCCGTTATGACCCAGAAGTCCCACCACCTCGCCCTCGAACAGCTTGATTGAGACCTGGTCGACAGCGCGCACCCCGCCAAAGTGCTTTTCAATATCGATCATTTCGACCAAAGGCTGTTGTGACATGGTTGTGCCCTTCGTATCGTGAAGAAGCGGGGGCCGGCATGCGGCCCCCGGTTTGATTTAGTAAAGAACGTTCTGCGCCTCATCGGAATCGACATTGTCCTTGTCGACCATGACAACGCCTGTGTTGATGAAGCTTTCCACTGTTTCGCCAGCCAGAATGTCCATAACCGCCTGAACACCCAATTCGCCCATCGCGAAGGACCCTTGCACAGCGGTCGCAGTCAACACGCCATCACGGACGAATTCCTGCAAATCTTCATTTCCGTCAAAGCCAAGCGCAACAAGCTCGCCCACTTTGCCCGCCTGAATGATCGCGCGGCCCATGCCCACGGCGGTGGGTTCATTCGCGCCAAAAATCCCCACCAGATCAGGGTTTGACGCCAGCATATCGGTTGTCTGGTTCAATGCGTTGGCCATCTGGCTTTGGGAATACAGCGGGCCTACAATCTCCAACTCGGAATTTTCGCGCAGATAGTCGGAAAAGCAGCCAACGCGGCCAATTTCGGACCCGACACCTGCAACATAGGACATGATGCCGACCTTGCCGGTGGTTCCTGCCTCCTCAATCATGCGCTGTGCGACCTGTTCGCCTGCGGCACAGTTATCCGTGGACAAAAACGCCTGAAAGCTGCCTTCTCCATCTTCGCCAAGGGCGCTGTCGATAATCACCACAGGAATGCCGTTCTCATAGGCGCGGCGAACAGCGGGCACCAGTGCATCGGGATCAGAAGGCGCAAGAACCAGCCCTGCAACGCCGCGATTGATGGCGTTTTCGACCATGTTGACCTGATCGCCAATCGCACTTTCAGATGCGGGACCGTCGAAGGTTAGCGTGTGTTCGGACTGCCCCTCGATTGCCGATTGTGCGCCGACATTCACGTTTTGCCAGAAATTGGAGTTTGTCGTTTTCACGATGACCGCAATCTCGCCTGCGTGGACCGTCCCTGCGGCCAGTGCAATGACCGATACGGCCAGACCTGTTTTCAGCATTTTCATTTCACTTCCTCCTCCGTTGATAAAATTCAGGCACATCAGCGCCTGTTTCGGACCTGATCGATCCAGACTGCGCCGATGACCACAAACCCGATGACAATCTGCTGGATAAACGCGGATACACCGGACATGTTCAGACCATTGCGCAGAATTCCGATAATGAACGCCCCGATCATGGTGCCCGCAATCGTGCCCACACCGCCCGACAGGGACGCCCCGCCAATGACCGCCGCCGCGATTGCATCAAGTTCGTACATGACACCTTCGCTGGGCTGGGCGGTCACTAGGCGCGACATCAACACATTGCCCGCCAGTCCCGCCAGCGCACCGGACATTGTGTAGGCATACATTTTTGTCCAGTCGACATTCACGCCCGACAGGCGCGCGGCCTCTTCGTTGGACCCGGTCGCATAGATATGCCGCCCGATCTGACGGCGCCGCAGGATATATGCCGCAGCAAGTGCCACAACCAGCAGCAGAATCGCAGGATAGGGGATGCCCGGAAAAACCACGCGCGGAAACCCATTGGGCTGCATTTCGACAATGCGAAACAAGGCCCCGTTGCCAAGCCGCCCGAATGCCTCGCCCAGACGCGAAACCGGGGCTGCGCCGGTCAGTTGCAAGGCGGCACCACGGGCAATCAGCATCATGCCCAGCGTGGCCACAAATGGCGGAATGCGCATTTTGGTAATGACGAAGCCGTTGAACGCCCCACAGGCCGCGCCCATCACGACGCCCGCACACATGGCCGGCACAACCGGCACACCCATTTTAACGGCAAGCCCAGAAATAACGCCCGACAATGCCAGAACCGACCCCACGGACAGATCAATTCCGCCCGTGATGATCACCAGCGTCAGCCCAATCCCCAATAGCCCGATGACAGAGGTTTGCAGCAGGATCGTCAGACCATTATTCACCGAGAAGAAGGACGCGCTGGCAATCGAGAACCCGATGACCAGCAACACCAGCGTCAGCAATGCCGAAGCCCGATGCAGCCGGTCACGCGCGATTATCAGTTTCCAGTCACCCGCGTCCAGCCACGGCTTGCTTGCATCCGCCATCGTCCCCCCTCGATCGTCTGCATTAAATTATTAAATACCATGAAGACAGTGCTTGCGCCTGTCAAATGTTTTTAATAATTTAGGACAAATACAAACCAGCTTCAGGAAAACACCATGGCCCGCAGGGACACACGCTACCGCGAAGCCTATAACCGGCTGCTTGATTTTTGCGCCACCCATGCCGTCGGCACCGACATACCGTCAGAAACCGCCCTATGTGACATGACAGGCGTTAGCCGGACTGTGGTCCGGCGCTGCCTGTCACGCATGGCGGAACTGGAACTGATTGCATGGAATGGCCGCGAAAAGCACCTGTTGCGCGCCCCGGTCGCGGAAGACAGGATCGCCCTGCCCGACAGCGCCGATGGCCGCGAACATCTTGAACAACGCTTTCTGGACTGGGTTTTGCGTTTTGACGTGCCCGCAGGAACGCCGCTTTCCATTGCCGAACTTGCGCGCAATTTCGAGGTGGCCCAGCATGACCTGAAGGAATTTCTGGCAGGCCTTAGCCGGTTCGGACTGGTCGCGCGCCGCCCCCAAGGCGGCTGGATGCTGCGCGGCTTCACCAAGGATTTCGCGGTCGAGCTGTCGGATTTCCGGCTTGTGCTGGAACTGGACGCCGTGTCGAAAGCGGTCGAGGCGCCCGTTGACCACCCGATCTGGCCGCGGCTGGCCACGCTTCGCAATGCGCATCAGAACCTTAGCGCCCAGATCGAAACCGATTTCCACGAATTTTCGAAACTGGACGAAGCATTTCACGAAGCGCTGAATTCAGTGGTGCGCAATCGCTTCATTGCCGAATTTCAGAAAGTCATCTCTTTGATATTCCACTATCATTACATGTGGGACAAAACCCACGAGAAGGAACGTAACCTTGCGGCCATCAATGAACATCTGGCGATAATCGATGCGATCGAGGCCCGCGACCTGCAACGCGCCACAGATGCGGCGCGCAAACACCTGCAAACATCAAAGTCAACGCTGTTGTCGTCGCTACGCCACCATGACCTTGGCTAGGGAGTCCTTTGCCTTCGGGGGCAGATCCTGCTGAAGGGCCTGTAGGTTTCGACGCAATGTTGCGGGTTTCGCCGTTCCCAGCAGCACAGAACCAGCCGCAGGGTGCTGGCGCGCGAAATGCAGCGCCAGCGTGGCCAGCGGCACCCCAGCGGACTGCGCCAGCGTCTGCAAATCTGCAACGCGGTCCAGAACCTCTTGTGGGGCAGGACCATAATCATAGGTCGCCCCATCCACAGGGCCTGTGGCCAGTATACCCGAATTGAATACCCCGCCCAGAACCAGACTTGTGCCCGCAGCGCGGCAACGGGGCACCAGCTGCGCCTCGGCGCTGCGATCCAGCAATGTCAGGCGACCGGCCAGCAGAATGACATCAATCGGCCCATGATCCATGACCTGCAGGCAGACATCGCATTCGTTGACCCCAAGTCCGAATGCATCAATGCGCCCTGCTTCCTTCAGCCGCACAAGGCGTTCATACCCTGACCCCAGAAACGCATCCATATGCGCGGCATTTCCTGCGCCATGCGTGTAGGTCCCCAAATCATGGACATAAAGAATACTGATGCGCCCCACACCCAGCCGGTCCAGACTTTGCTCCAGGCTTTCCTCGATCCCGTCACCGGAATAGTCATAGCGCACATCGTTTTGCGCGGGGTTCACATAGCTGTCGGCCTCGGGAATCGGGGCGGCGGCGGGCCGCAGAACGCGGCCAACCTTGGTGGACAGGGTGAACCCGTCCCGCCCCTGCAAAAACCGGCCAAGGCGCTGCTCGGCCAGACCGCGACCATAATGCGGGGCGGTGTCAAAATAGCGGATACCGCTGTCCCATGCTTCTTGCAGAACGTCTTGCGCCGCAGCGTCGGAGATTTCACGATACAAGTTGCCAATACTGGCACAGCCAAACGAAATATCGGTCACCATCGCTGCCGTTTGCCCGATCCTTGTGGTCTTCATGCCATTCCCCTTTCCGGCTGCGCGGGTGCGCTTTTCATATCATATGTCTGTTATGACGCCCGCCCCAAACGCGGCGCCGACCGTGGCAGGCCGGATCATATTGCAGACATTTCCGCATTATGTTTATTATTATTTAGAACACAAGGGGCCGCGAAACATTCAGCGGATATTGCTGTCACCCTGCTCCGACGCGACCACCAGAACAGGTGGCAGCGCGCAGGGGGCGCAGACAGGAATCCGCACAACCGCTGACACGAATTTTCGTTGAAAGGCCATGCGCAGCACCGGATCAGCGTGCGGCAGAAGGCCCGCCTGCCCTGATCTTCCATCCGGTAACAGCTTGCAATTCTGCAAAAAGCTCCTCTCGGTTCAGCGGTTTGCTTAGGAACCCCTGAAACCCCCGCGCGATATAATCTGCCTTGCGCCCGCTCATGACATTTGCGGTCAGTGCAATGACGGGAACGCTTGAGATTGGCCCTTCAAGCGTCCGCAATGTTTGCAAGGTTTGTGGCCCATCCAAAACCGGCATCTGCATATCAAGCAGAATAAGGTCAACAGTGGTATCCCCCAGAATTTCAAGCGCAACCGCACCGTTTTCCGCCTGCAGACAGTTCGGCCCAAGTGGCTTGAGCAACCCAAGCACCACATGGCGGTTGATGCGGCTGTCATCCACGACCAGAATAGTGCGCCCTTGCAGCGGTTGTTCCAGCCCTGCCAAATCAGTTTGCGCTGGAACAGGCTTTTGTGCAGTCTCGATGACGCGTTCAACCGCGAAGGTCAGAACGAAGGTTGACCCATGTCCGGGGGCAGATGTCAGCGTGATATCCCCGCCCATAAGCCGCGCCAACCTGCGCGAAATGGCCAGCCCCAAGCCCGTACCACCATAGCTGCGTGCAGTCGTCGCGTCCGCCTGCTCGAAAGGTTTGAACAGCCGTTTTTGGACATCTTCATGGATACCGGGGCCAGTGTCCGTAACCGTGGCAGATATGATCCAGCCAGTCGCTGCCGGACTGGCATCCAAGGCGACGGTGACCTGCCCGCCCGATGTGAACTTCACCGCATTCGACACCAGATTGGCCAGACATTGCCGGACCCTGACAGAATCGAACCTGGCCCGTTCCGGCACATCCGCAGACCCTGTAAACTGAATCTTTGTCCCGTTTTCGGCAGCACGCGCGCGAAACAATTCCACAATATCTTCCAGCGGTTTCACAAGCGGTTGCGCCACAGGGTCCAGCGAGATTTCGCCCACCTCGATCTTGGCCAGATCAAGCACATCAGCGATAATCCCCATCAGCAATTCACCAGACTCGCCGATCATGTTCAGGGCCGCGCGCTGCTCTGGTGTCAGATCAGACGCCTCCAACACTTGTGCCATGCCCAGAACACCATTCAGCGGCGTGCGGATTTCATGACTCATATTCGCAAGAAATTCGGTTTTGGCGCGATTGGCCACATCAGCCGCAATCAGGGCGCGGCGCAATTCCGACTTGACCGACAGGATGCGTTCAACAAGGGAATACCCGAACAGGACCGCAGGTGTCGCCACAACGAAGGCCACAAATGCCGCCGTGAGGGTCGCAAACCGGACCATCGCGGGGTCCATGTCCCATGGCAGCCAACTGGCAAATCCATACCACAGCACCGCCATAAGCGCTGCGCTGGCGCCAATAATGCCCAGGATCATTCCGGTGTTGAAATACCACGGGTTGCTTTGCTCGGCATATTCCAACAGCGACGCGAACAACAAACGCATACGCTTTAGAAATCCGCCGAAAGTTCCCATGCTCCGCCCATTCTAAAACGCCATATATGGACTGGGGCACTGCCAAACACGACAACAACGACATCCGAGCCTGACAGCGACATGCCACGGCATAAACGATTGCCTATTCTTGCCAACCGATCAACCACTTCGTGTCAATTTGCAGTTTTCAGGCCGCAAACCGACCGGTTTTACACGGTTTTTTCAGCATGGGGGCGCCCCCCTCAGTCGACAAACGCCTTTTCCACCACATATTGGGCGGGCGCACTGTTTGCCCCTTCGGTCAGTCCGGCATCTTCCAGCACTTTCTTGATATCAAGATTGAAGGCCAGTGACCCGCAGACCATGGCGCGGTCGATCGCAGGATCAAGCGGCGCGATTGCCAGATCTTCAAACACCTTGCCCGATGACAGGTTGTCAGTCACGCGACCGGTATATTGCCCGTCTTCGCGGGTTGTTGCGGGGTAATACAGAAGCTTGTCGCCCACCAACTCGCCAATCAGCGGATCATCAGGCAGGGCTTCGATCAGCGCGCTGCCATAGGCCAGTTCGGCCTGTTCACGGCAAGTGTGCATGACGATCACCTGCTCGTACTTCTCCCATGTTTCGGGATCGCGCAGCAAGGATGCGAACGGGGCTATGCCCGTGCCTGTTGCCAGCATCCAAAGCCGTTTGCCCGGCAGAAGCGCATCCAGAACCAGTGTGCCCACAGGCTTGGGGCGCAGGATAATCTGGTCCCCCGGCTGGATATGCTGCAAGCGCGACGTCAGCGGCCCGTCCGGCACTTTTATCGAATAAAACTCCAACTCCTCGTCCCAGGACGGGGACGCGATGGAGTAGGCGCGCAGCAATGGCTTGCCATTATCCCCCAGCAAGCCGATCATCACAAATTCGCCAGACCGGAACCGCAGGCTAAGCGGACGGGTGCACCTGAACGCGAACAGGCGGTCGGTGTAATGCGTCACACTGGTGACTGTCTGCGCATCTGGCAAGGTCGGGGTCGCTTTGGCTGCGGGTGCGATTTGGTCCATCCGGAACTCTTTCCTGTCTGCGGTCGGGCTTGCCATGCGTGACATAACCAATGTGTTGAAGCTAAACCTTGATACGGATCAACATCAACCGGTTCATATTGCCGCAGCACATAACCTGTTGCAGAAGATATTTCCATTTCATAGGATATGAAAATAAAAAATCGGGAAACCGTCCCCCATTTTTCCCAAATACGGAGAAATTCGACCAATGAAACACAGTCTGGACGATCTGGACAGGCGCATCCTGCGCGAACTTCAGGACGATGCAAGCCAGTCGCTGGACGAAATTGCGCGCAAAGTCGGCTCCAGCAAGACGCCGGTATGGAATCGCGTGCGCAAGTTGCGTGCCGCAGGTGTGATTGCGCGCCAGACCGTGCTTCTGGACCCCGAAGCCCTGGGGCTGGAGGCCTGCTTCTTTGTTCTGGTGCGCACAGCCTCCCATGAGGCAGACTGGCAAAAGCGGTTCCTGCATGCCGTCCGCGCGCGCCCCGAAGTGATGGAGGCCCACCGCCTTGCAGGTGATATAGACTATATCCTGAAGGTGCGTGTTCCCAATGCGCGCGCCTATGACCGGTTCTATCAGGCGCTAATTTCAGAAGTCAGCATTCACAACGTAACCGCATTGCTGTCGATGGAAGAAATCAAGGCAACGACGATCCTGCCGCTGGATGATGATGCCGCATAAGTGGACGGGCGGCACCGTGTGGAAACAACAAAGGGGTGAAACATGCTTAGGTTCTTGCAAACAGTTCTGATATCGGCCGCATTGGTGGCGGCAGGCGCGCTGTCGGCGCAGGAATACCCGCAGTTATTTGACGTGGTTGATGTATCATCCGATGACGTGCTGAATATCCGGCAGGAACCGTCAGCCAGCAGCGACATCATCGGAACCCTTGCCCCTGACGCCACTGGTATAGAAGTCATCATGCTGAATTCGACGCAGCGCTGGGGTATGGTTAACAACAACGAAGGCACCGGCTGGGTGTCCATGCGCTATATGCAGGGGCAAGGTGTTCACATCGATCATTTCAATATGCCTGTCGGCTTGTCCTGCTACGGGACAGAACCCTTCTGGTCGCTTCACAGTGATCGCGGTGTCTGGCATTTTGACAGTCTGAACGACCCGGCGGCGCAGTTGGAAATAGACATTGCCCAAGACAGCGGTATTGCGCAGGATTTCCGGCGCATGGTCCGCCTGACAGGGCCAGACGGGCCTGCAACTGCGTTCATCTATCCCGCCGCGTGCAATGACGGGATGAGCGATCTTGCCTTCGGCCTGTCCATATCGCTGATGACAGGTCCATCAGCCCCCATGCTCAGCGGATGTTGCAGCTTGGGCACGCGGTAAGGCAGTTTGCGCAAGACCTGACGGCGGAACGGCTGTCAGGTCTTGCGCAGCACCGGTCCCTATAGCGGGGTGCCGGTATAGGCTTCGGCAAACAGCTTGCGTGCGGCGGGGTCCGTGGCCAGCAACTCCAGCTCCACACGCTGCATCTGGCGGTCGAAATCCGAATGCTGCGGGAAACTGTGCATCATGGTGGTGACTGACCACGAAAACCGCATCGCCTTCCAGATCCGCGCCAACGCCTTTTGCGAATAGCCGTCCAGCCCGCTTGGATCGTTGTCATTGTAATGGGCAAGAAGCCCTTGCGACAGGTAATGCACATCCGATGTGGCAAGGTTCAGCCCCTTGGCCCCTGTCGGCGGCACGATATGCGCCGCATCCCCGCATAGGAACAACGCCCCCCACCGCAGCGGTTCGGACACGAAGCTGCGCAAGGGCGCGATCGATTTCTCGATCGACGGGCCGGTCACCAGATCGGCGGCGACATCTTGCGGCAGGCGCGCTTTCAATTCGGCCCAGAACGCATCATCGGACCAATCCTCGACCTTGTCGGTCAGCGGCACCTGAATGTAGTAGCGCGACAGCATCTCGTTGCGCATGGATGCCAGCGCAAACCCGCGCGGGTGGTTGGCGTAGATCAACTCATCGCGCACAGGCGGCGTTTCAGACAGGACGCCCAGCCAGCCGAACGGATAAACCTTTTCATACTCGCGGCGCACATCTTCGGGGATCGTGCGGCGGCTGACCCCATGGAACCCGTCACATCCGGCAATGAAGTCACAGTCCAGACGGTGCGATTCGCCGTCCTTTTGCCATGTGACATAGGGCGCGCCACCCTTCAGGTCGTGCAAAACGACATTCTCGACGCCGTGAATATGGGTCGCGCCCAAGGCATCCTGCGCCTCATACAGATCGCGGGTCACTTCGGTCTGGCCATAGACCATAACCTTATGCCCGCAGGCTTCCTGAAAATCGACGCGAATCATTTGCTGGTCACTGCTCAGGTAACAGCCGTGATGGGCAAACCCCTCTCGTGCCATACGCGCGCCGGCGCCTGCCTCGTTCAGCAGATCAACAGTGCAGCGCTCCAACACACCGGCACGGATACGCGACAGCACATGTTCACGGCTTTGGCGTTCCAGAACAACAGTGCTGATTCCCGCCTTGTTCAACAATTGTGACAGTAACAGCCCCGATGGCCCGCCGCCAATAATCGCAACCTGTGTGCGCATAGGTCCTCCTTCCCTGAATTGCTTAATCTGACAGGCATATTATGCGATGGGGGCAAAACTGGAATGGATTACCACGGCCAATTATGGTACTATTCCGCCATGAACACACAATCCCGCCCCGCGCATGAAATACCGGCATGGCATCTGTATGGCGAACGCGCGCCTTTCCCTGATTTGGCGCATATGGAACGCATAATCGACCGCGCCGCAGGGCTGGACTGGCAGATAAAACCGCACCGGCACACGCATCTGTTGCAGATATTTCTGTTGCTATCCGGCCAGATCAAATTTCATGCCGAAGGGCAAAGCCGCAACCTTGTTCCCCCTGTGGCGCTGTGCCTGCCGCCGACCACCGTCCACGGATTTGACTTTTCCGCAGGGACCGAAGGCTGGGTGCTTAGCCTGCCTGTGCATAATTTTCCCGAATTTCTGGCTGACGGGGCAGAATTGGCCTTCATCCTGAACCGGCCCGCAATCCTGCGCCCGAATGCCGACATTCAGGGCAGTTTTATCCGGCTGTTTGATATCTGGTCAGGAAACGGGCGCTTTCGCAGCACGGAATTGCGCTGCGTGCTGGGCCAGGTGCTGTGCAACCTGTTCAAGGACCAAACCGCCCCCGCCCCGCAAGACCAGACCCGCAGTGACCCCAGAATTACCAAGTTCCATGCGCTGATTGCCACATATGCCCACGCACACTGGCCGGTATCGCGCTATGCGGCTGAATTGGGCATGTCGACGCGCAATCTGGGCCGGCTGTGCAAACAGCAGACCGGCCAGTCCCCGCAGGCCATGATCGAAGCCCATCTGATGCGTGAAGCCGCGCGCCTTCTGGCCTATACCCGCATGAGCGCGCAAAGTATTGCGCACAGGCTGGGATATGATGACCCCAGCTACTTCAACCGCCGTTTCAGGGCCTTTGCGAACATGTCGCCGGGGGCCTATCGGCGCAGGCTGGAGCAATAGGAAATGCGCGCCGGGGACGGAGTGGAAGGCGGTTTTTCCTGAAGCGGCCCTTCGGACTTGGATAAAGCCTGCGCCATCGGTGGGCCGGGGTCTGCCGATCCGGCGTGATAGGGGGTCACTTTATGCAGGCGGCATACTCCCGCATTCAAAGGCTTGAACCATCATCAGCGTATTCGGCAGGCCGCGGGACGGCCCACCGATGGCGCGGCGGGCTACGCCCTTGATTCCGCGCCTTGTGCCATTCCAGATGTCTGCTTCAGGCCCCACAGCTAACGGCGTTCGGCAAAAATACGGGCTCGCATAGCTTCCGACGCGGCAAGCTGGGATTGCGCGGACAAAACCGCAGTCCAGTCGGCCAACCCGCGAGTGGCCGCATGCAGGTCCAGCGCCTGCGGCAGTGAAATCCCGTCATCGCGCGCGCGTGCAAGTGCCGCCTTGACCACGTCCTGCGCTTCGGGGCGTGGCAAATAGGCCGCCAGCGCGAAACTTGCAGCTTCGGCAAGAACCGCCCCGTTTCCGGCATCAAGTTGCACGGCCATGCGCGCGGGATCTGCCGTCACGCTTTGGATCAACTCCTGCGCATGGCGCAGGGCTGCGGCAGTTGCGACACCCATTTGCGGCAGGGCCAGCCATTCCAGCGCCCATGCCGCCCCGTCGCGTTCTTCCATCGGGCTGGCCGCGCGGGTCAGGGCGGGCTGCAAACAGGCGGTCCAGTCGGCTAGGGTAATGATGGCCTCGGCCCCGACGGGGTTGGATTTCTGCGGCATGGTCGATGACCCGCCGCCCGTGCCTGCGCGGGCTTCGGCGATTTCGGACCGACCCAGCGTGACCAGATCGCGCGCCATTTTTGCCAGCGCCGCCGACACACCCGCCAGCCAGCCCCCAAGCGCCATGATGGACATGCGGTCGGTATGCCAGCAG